>WNGR01003800.1_pt1 | contig 23666 bp, 16 predicted proteins | sample 5407581 | NCBI WGS metagenome assembly WNGR01 (sample SAMN13153383, study PRJNA577476) | soil metagenome | isolation source: 80 cm soil or saprolite under Garry oak tree replicate 2 | place: USA:California | collected 2016-06-15
CTTCCAACAAGTCTGGGACGAGTCGGCCCATGCAGGTAAGGATCGTCAACCCCATGGAGAAGCCCCCCTGGCGGAAACGCAAGCCGTGCATTGCTCCTGCGCTGAGGATATCACGGTCGACAACGTCGTTTGCACGCAGGCCTGCCACGGCCTTGGCAATGAGGAAGGTGTTACGTTCCTCCATCCCCTGGCGCAGGTCTCCCAGGAACTTCTCAGTGCGACGACGTGTATAACCGTCCAGGGGTACCGGGCTTACCCACACATCACCTTCTTTAATCACAAGTGGGAAAACGGCGACATCGTCTCCACCTTCGGTAAAGCAACCACCAGAGGCCAGGTCAAAGCGCCAGTGATGCCAGTGGCAACGCAGGACACCATCCTTGATTGTTCCCTGTGAAAGTGGATAGCCCATATGCGGACAACGGCTATCAAGTGCCCGCATCTGGCCATCGGCACGCAGCAATAAAATATGACGCCCTTCGATTGTCACAACTTTGAAAGGCCGCTGTTCGAGTTCGGCAACAGTAGCCACACGGATGAAGTACCGCCCATCAGAATCGAAGCGGTCGCTGGAGGGATCAGTAGAGATCGTTTGCATTTCAATCAATCCCCTTTTCTACTACATAGCTGACAGGTACCCGCGAAGAAAGTTCCTCCCTTAGCATACCTTATTTTCTGGATCATTGTACTGTTCTTGGGGACAGAAGGAGACAGTTAATTCGGGCAGGTATTTGTGAAACGTACTGGGAAGGGGGTATCGTTCCTATCTTGGATGTCAAGGGGGCCTGAGCAGCTGCTCAGGCCCCCTTGACATCCAAGACGGTCTCTACATCATGCACAAATGGGGTTAGCGACCGCCCCCCTGTCCGTAGCGGCGGGCGATCTCATCCCAGTTGACTACGTTCCACCAGGCAGCCAGGTAGTCGGGACGACGATTCTGGTACTTGAGATAGTAGGCATGCTCCCAGACATCGTTGCCCATGACCGGGTACTGGCCATCCATCAATGGGCTGTCCTGGTTGGCAGTGGAGATCACCTGGAGCTTGCCACTTTGATCGAGCACCAGCCACGCCCAGCCTGAACCGAAACGTTTGACGCCTGCATCGTTAAATGCGGCTTTGAACTGGTCGAACGAGCCAAAGACGGATTGGATTGCGCTTGCCAGTGCACCTGTCGGCTCACCGCCGCCATTGGGCTTCATAATCTGCCAGAACATGGTGTGGTTCACATGTCCACCCCCGTTGTTGCGCACAGCCGTGCGGATGTTGTCAGGTACCTCCTTGATGTGCCGCAGCAGATCCTCAACCGAGAGGGAGGCGAGCTGGCCCTGGTTTGCCAGAGCATTGTTCAGATTGGTGACATATGCCTGGTGATGCTTGTCGTGATGCAGATGCATCGTCTGCTCATCAATGTACGGCTCCAATGCATTGTAGTCGTACGGCAGTGGTGGAAGTTCAAATGCCATAGAACATCTCCTTATCGTAAAATACGAGGTTCCTTACCTCATGTCTGGGGCGAATACTATCACCCCTTGCACATTACAGCTGCTGTGCCCTGTTGGATGTGAGGACAACCGGTAGAGTGCCGATTTATCGAGCACGTCACGTCACGTGGTACACCCCTAATCCAACATCCTCACCTCACACCGGACGATTCATCGCGATTGGGACAGGGATAGGTAATGCCCTGGCTCCAAAGGCTCTGCCATAAACCCAGGTGAGATGTCTACTCTAAATTGTATCACTTTCTGGCACGTTGATGAATGCAAGATGGCTACAAAATCCCAGGAGACGAACAAATATGGCATTGCATATCAAAGATCAGAAACGCCCGTAATAGGCAAGCAAAAGGGGAGAGCTCTTGCTCTCCCCTTTTGTTCCCCCAGGGTAAACCCATGTGCTGAATCACGTATGTCCCCCCCAGGACATCCCCCATGATTACATTTCATCCCCCACCGTTATAATAGTCGCTGGAGGTGTGCATACGGTTGATAATCTGTTATGATATTGTGAAGATTTATCCAAATATGGGGATTCAGGTTAAGAAAAATACATTTACACCTTTTTCTAGAGAAAGAAGGGCATTTACAAATGTTCACCGCTGTCACTCAACTCCACTACCAAAGAACAAGCGAACGCGAGCATATCTGGACTGCAGGCGAAGATTGCTTGCTTGCCGGGGCTGTCCTGGGGGCCGAGATAGTACGTATACGTTTCCTGCACGGCACACAGTTTGATGAGGCTCGCTATCTACTGACTGATGGCGGAGCCGGAACGCTTCCCTACCACTCATGGATCATCACGAAGGGCGATGCGCAATGGGCCACTCTGGTAGGCGAGGCTGAGGAACGCACAATACTGGAACCATACCTTCAGGGGTTTGCTCTTTCTCCTACAGAGATGCGCCTGGGACGTCCACTTGCAAGCGAAGAGTATATTTATGGACTGGGGGAGCATACCGGGGAGATGAATAAGCGAGGCAGAGCATTCCCTATCTGGAACGTTGATCCACCTATGTTCCATGGACCAGAAACAGAAAACATGTATACTTCCATCCCCTTCTACCTTGGCCTTCACAGAAATAGCGGCAGGACCTATGGAGTACTGATCGATCATACCGGACGAGTCGAGATGGATATGGGTAAAACTTCCGAAGAAGAAGTCCAGATCACAGTGCAGGGCAATAGCCTGGTGGCCTATTTCTTCGTTGGTCCCACACCGGCAGATGTGGTTCGACAGTACACCGAACTTACCGGGCGGATGCCACTGCCACCACGCTGGATCCTCGGTTATCACCAGTGTCGCTGGGGCTATGATACTGAGGAAAAGGTTCACCAACTCGCTGCCCGGCTGCGGGAGCGAAACCATCCCTGCGACGCCATCTGGCTGGATATTGACTATATGCAGGGCTTCCGTAACTTCACCTGGAACACCGAGACCTTTCCCAATCCCTCTAAGATGGCAGAGGATTTGCATGCAGAAGGCTTCCACCTTGTTACCATTATTGATCCAGGGACCAAGATCGATGACAACTATTTCGTCTATCAGCAGGGCATGGAACGCGATTACTTCTGTCGCTATCAGAAGGGGAAAATTTTCACAGGCAGCGTCTGGCCTGGCGCTTGTGTCTTGCCTGATTATTCAAGGAGCGAGGTACGCGAGTGGTGGGGGAATCTCTATAAGGGGCTGCTCGATCAAGGTGTCGATGCCATCTGGAACGATATGAACGAACCCGCTTTGACGAACATCTTGCTGGAAAATGAGACTCCCATGCACGGAACAACAATGAGTGATGACGTGTTGCATCGCGCAGGAGGAGATCAGCCAACCGGACCCGACGGCCCTCCCACACTTCACAAGTTCTTCCACAATGCCTATGGTATGGAGATGGCACGCGCTTCATACAAGGGATTATTGCGCCTGCATCCCAACAACCGCTCATTCGTTCTGAGTCGTTCCGGTACGGCTGGAATACAACGCTATGCAGCACTATGGACAGGTGACAACACCAGTCAGTGGGATCACATTTTCATGGCTATGACGATGTGCCTCAACCTCGGCATGAGTGGTGTTCCTTTCGTTGGGGCAGATATTGGCGGCTTCTGGAATGCTAGCAACGGCGAATTGCTGGCACGCTTTGCCCAACTTGGAGCACTCCTGCCACTCTGCCGCAACCACAGTGCCATACACAATCCAGACCAGGAACCCTGGGCCTTTGGGGAACCTTTCGAGAGCGTTTACCGCAAGGCCATCGAGTTGCGCTACCGCCTCATGCCCTACCTGTATACGCTCTTTCACGAAGCCGCTACCAGTGGAGCCCCTATCATGCGTCCCCTCTACTATCACTACCCTTCGGATGAAGAAGCCTGCAACGTTCAGGATGAATTCCTGGTGGGCGATGCCTTACTCTCGGCCCCAGTCTACGAGCAAGGCGCAACCAGTCATCGTGTCTACCTGCCAGCAGGTACCTGGTTCGACTACTGGGACGGTACTGAGTATCCCGGCTCAGGATGGAGCGATATTCCTGCACCACTCGATCGCTGGCCACTCTTCGTGCGAGGTAATAGTATCATTCCCACCGGGCCACTGATGCAATATACAGATCAGCGCCTGACCGATCCTCTGACCTTCACCTGCTACATGGCAACCGACGGTCAGACCAGCTACACGCTATATGAAGATGATGGCAGCACACAGGCATATCTGCATGGCGCATTTGCCCTGACCACAATCAATTGCCACGTGAACAACGACGTTGCCATCGTGGAGATTGAGGAGCAGCACATCGCCTATCAACCGCAACGCGAGGAGTACGAGATTATTGTGCAGGTCGGTGGACGGGTGTTGCAGCAGAGGGTGAAGGCTGGACAGGGGAGAATTGTCATCTCAGCATGGAAATTGATTTAGACTCGACTCCCGATACTTTCTCAGGTATAATAGCCAGGGATAACATTATGATACCTGGCTGTTTGCTGTTCTAAGTACTCAAGCCAGCCGAAATCAGTTGCCAATTTGGGAGCCTGAGATGAAACGCTGTCCTCATTGTGACACAGAAAATATTGATGCAAGTACCTACTGTGAGCGCTGTGGAACACTCCTGTCGAACCCTACGCAATACGCTTCCTCCGGGCTAGAACACACCACACCTTCTCCACGGGAGTATGAGCAGCTCATCGCATCTACTGTAGAATACAATGTGTCCTCTCAGAGTGGGTATGCCTTGCCCACAGACAACTATACAGCACCACCATCTCCACCACCAGGTTATAGCAACTTTAGTACCTATACTTTTCCTCCACAGGAAGTAATAGGAGAAAGAATTTCGCCTCGTCCTAAGACCGGGGCATTCATAGGCACATCCATAAGAGCTATCCTCTACCTGGTGGGAGCTTTTATTGCTGCCTTTGGCTTGTTTGGAACCCTGTTGACCCTTGGCAGCAGTGATTTAGCTGCAGGGCTTGCACTTGTCTCTGGATTCGCCCTGCTGATCGTAAGCATCATCATTCTCGTCGTTGTGCTTGTGTGGCACAAACCTCCGCGTTTACGCTGGCCAACACGGATTCTGTGGCTATTCGGAGTAACAGGAGGAGCATGTATAGCAGCTATTCTCGAGAATGCTGCTATTGGGATAAGCTCACATGATCCACTATCAAATTTTATTTTCTTCAGCATCACCTTACTTTATGGTGCCGCTTTCGCAGTGATTGCTGTGTGGTAGTTTGGGTGATCGAGTTACTGCAGGGACGGCGTACACAGTCCTTGCAGTAACTCGATCACCTGACGTTAAAGGCTGAGAATGAGTACATTCTCACGCTGAGGTTGTGACGCATCTCCATTCCCAGGAGGTTCTGCGAGAACAATGCGTTGAGCTCTCGTTGCACTCCTGAGATCGATGAGTGCGGCCTCAAGTGGTGCATATTGTTCTGGTGAGACGCTGATATGCAGAGCCTCCAGCGTTGCGCCGACGGATAATCCATGCTCGGCTTTGTAGCGCCGGACCTGGCGCAACAGATCGAGTAACGTCTCCCCTATTGCCTCAGCCTCCGGGTCAATCCACTCTGGACGCTCTTTGGGCCAGGATGACAGGTGAATGGAGGCTGCACCATCCCATTTACGGAAGAGTTCCTGGTAGATCTCTTCTGTGATGTAGGGCAGGTAGGGAGCCAACAACTTCAAAACGGCCAGGAGCGCCTGGTAGAGCGTCCACTGCGCCGCTCGTCGTTCAGACTCCTGCTTTCCATATAAGCGAGTCTTTGCCAGTTCCAGGTAGTTGTCACACAGGTCCGACCAGAAGAAGCGTTCGACTTCGCTACGCGCCGTCGCGTACTCGTAACTATCCAGTTCCCGCGTCGCAAATGCAATTGTCCGTGCCAGGCGAGAGAGCAACCATCGATCGGTCGGCAGTAGCTCATAGGGACAGGCTCCAGAGGCTATGGCTTCCGCTTCAAGGTCTTCCAGTCGTCCCTCAGCGAAGCGACTCGCGTTCCAGAGTTTTGTGACCAGGCGACGGCCATTGGCGATTGTTTCCGGGCTAAACGGACTATCCGCACCCGTTCGGCCAGTCGTTGCCCAGTAGCGGAGGGCATCGGCTGACTCCTGTTCGATGATCTCCATTGGCCCGACCTCTTTGTGCTCCTTCGACTTGGAGATCTTGCGTCGGTCTGCCGAAAGCCCATGACCGGAGATCATGACTGACTTCCATGGAATCTCATTCATGTGATAGAGCGACTTCACAATGGTATAGAACGCCCAGGTACGGATAATATCGTGAGCCTGTGGACGCAGGCTAGCTGGGAAGTGCTGCGCGAACCAGGGGGCGTCATCGAGCCAATGGCCGATAATCAGCGGTGTGCAGGACGAGGTGGCCCAGGTATCCATGATATCCGGTTCCGGTTCGAAATCAGTTGAGCCACATGCACAGGGCTTCAATGGCCCGGTCATCTGTGGGTCAATCGGCAGCTGCTCGAACTCGGCCAGGATCGTCTCGCCGCACGCCCGGCAGGTCCATGCCGGGAACGCAACGCCAAAGTAGCGCTGACGCGAGATGCACCAGTCCCATTGCAGATTCTCAACCCAGTGCTCATAGCGCGTGCGCATGTGCTCAGGATACCAGTGAATCTTGCGCCCGGCCTCCAGTAGACGTTCCTTCTGATCCAGAACGCGGATGAACCACTGGCGGGTATGCAGGTACTCAACAGGCGTGCCACAGCGCTCGTGCGTCCCGACATCGTGCTCTATCGTCTCCTGCTGAAGGATTTGCCCGTTGGCTGCCAGAGAACTCAGAATACGTGCCCGTGCCTCTTCGACCGTCAAGCCAGCACAGGGACCAGCCAGTTGGGTCATACGTCCATCGCGTCCAATTGCCGCCCGCAATGGAAGCTGGTGCGTATGCCACCAGCGAACATCGGTCGAATCCCCAAAAGTGCAGCACATAACGGCCCCACTGCCCTTGTTGGGGTCCGCCAATTCATCCGCCAGAATAGGAACCTCGATTGTTGGCATCTGAGAGAACGCCTCGCTCTCGATACGTGCCGTGGTACCGATGAGATGCGCATAGCGCGTATCAGCGGGATGAACGAAGATGGCAACACAGGCTGGCAACAATTCCGGGCGCGTCGTGGCTATAGGAAGAATGCTCCCATCCTGCAAACGGAACGCCAGTGTCGAGAACTGCGTTTGCAGCGTGATGTCATCAACTTCGGCCTGTGCAATGGCCGTCTGGCACTCAGGACACCAGAGAGTCGGTGCCAGCTGCGGATAGGCTCGCCCATCCTTATACAGCAGGATGAACGACCACTGCGAGGCACGCCTGGCTTGCGGGTCAATGGTTGAATAGCGATAGTCCCAATCAACGCTCAATCCCAGTCGCCGCCAGAGCGCTTCGAAGCGGTCTTCAGTCTGGTGCGTGATTTCCAGGCATGCCCTGATGAAGGCTTCACGCCCTATCTCTGTCGCTTTACGCTTGATGGTCTTCTCAACAAATCGTTCCGTTGCCAGCCCATTGTCGTCAAAGCCCATCGGGTAGAAGACACGGTCCCCACGCATTCTGCGGTAACGAGCAATCACATCCGTCTGCGTGTAGGAATAGCAGTGCCCGATGTGCAGTTGACCAGAGACGGTCGGCGGGGGCGTGTCAATGCTGAAGACGCTGTTTGAGCCAGCGGCGCCAAACGCATAGAGGCTGGCTTCGGCCCAGAGACGAGCCAATTTTGGCTCTGCCTCGTGGAAGTCATAACGACTGCTTAACATAGTGGTGGTACTCCTTATAATAGTAAAAACCGCCGCCCTCATCTCAAGGACGAGGGCAGCGCTACTCGTGGTACCACCTTGTTTTGATAATCTTGCAGTATCCTACGACGGATCGAAGTCAGGATAGGTTATCCTTGGAGCTTCTATCGCATACGCAAGTTGGCTTCCAGTATTTGACTGCTTCCGAGCCACTTTCAAATTGCAGTATCCTCTATCGGATCGAGACCTGAACAGATTATCCTCACAGCAGTGCTAACGGTCTGCATGCCGGAATATCCTACTGCCATAAAATGGTTCGAATATTCGACGAACGAGCCACGTTCAAGGGGCGTGTCCGAAGGGGGCTTTCACCCGGTGACCCCCATTCTCTGGCGAATCGGTTCCCTTTACTCCGCCCGGTCAAAGTCTTTTCTATTCTCTTGACAACAACTATACACGCTTACGGTACAGGATGTCAAGCTGAAATGCCAGGGCCTGGAATGTGTACTTCAGCCATTAGCAGCATATGCCAGGTCGACCCAATTTTTGATGGGGTTGTCTGAGCGCAGCACATCAAAGTAGCTGTACCAGAGCAGCAGGCGCGGGTGCATATTCGACAGGGCCAGGTCGCGCATAGAGCGCATCTGCTGGGCTGTAGGAAAGGGTGCACAACTTGGAAAGGGAGAGCACCTGGCGGGTGGATAGTACTCGGCCCAACTCACTGCTTGTAGACCCATGGCCGATTGTAGGGAATAGTGGTTTGCATAGGCTTGTATCCCCTTAGCGTATGTGGCTACATCACTGATGGAATTCCCTGAGTAGTACCCGATTGGATAGTAGTTCGACTCAACTATGTCGGAAACATCGTGGAAGACGCTGGTGCCTTTGGCTATGGAGACGGGAGTCCAATGACTGACTCCATCGACAAACAGCCGTGGGTGGTTGGGGTCAAGCTGGTGGATGAGGTCGGTGTGGACTTTCAGGAGGTTGTGGAGTGAAGGGTTTACCTCATCACCAACATAGTAGCCCCAGGTTCCAGGTAAGCCCTTCACGAGGTTGACGACGTAGGTAGTGAGGCAGACATCATCGGTATGCGCGCACCCACTATCGGCAGTCAACTCTGGATAAACCGCGGAAAAATCGCTGCCGTTCCAGATGCGCAGGTCCTGCAGCGACCAGATCACCCGCATACCGACACTCCTGGTATGGTTGGCATAGGTCAGCAGGTCGCTCGCGTGCCCCCGAAGTCCGGCATAGTTCATCACCAGTTTGAAACCTACTGCAGCCATCTGATCCAAATGCGACAGGCAACTCGCCACACTCCTCAGCGGACATGACTCATAGAGTCCCTGCCCATCGATGGGGAATGCGATACTGGCTGTCGTGGGAGCAACTACACTCGCTGCGGAAGTACTTTCAATAGACTTGGGAGTTGCTGTACTAAAGGCAGTTCCTGCCAGGAACAAAAGCAGGAGCAAAGGACTGAGAAGATACTGTTGTTTCATTTTTACCCCCCGTTAAGAAGTGGATATGAAAGCCAAGCTTTCATCAATGCATAGAAATTCAGTGATTATTCAGGAGTCCTAATGAACATGAACAAAGGAAGTCCCATCCGCTCTGGTGCTTCGCTGCGCTGCTGCACTGTCATCCTGAGTGAGCCGAAGCCGTGAGCGAAGCGAAGGGGAAGCGAAGGATCTCGTCCTCAGTCGTACTTCCTTTGTTCATGTTCATTAAGACTCGCCAGATGGAGCGTAAAGGTCCACAGTAAGAACATGAAACCAGAAGAAGAACTGATCTTGCTCCGAGAGGAGAATGCCACCTTCTTTCTAGCCCTCCTGAATAGTTACTGACGGACTAAATAGAAATTCTATAAATTATGCTTGATGCTTATCGCATTACAAAATTTTAAATTTCATTTTTACGCGTTGTTAAAAATGAACCAATCATAAGTCTATGCTGCATAGTCTAACAGGCGCGAGTCACAAAATAATGGAGGATCAGTAAAGATGCGGTTGAGAAGCAAGCAAGCATTGTTATATTTTCATAACCTGGCAAGCAGTAATTTTTGGAAAATAGGTTCCTGCTTTCCCCTTAAGTTGCTTTTCGATCTGCCGATTGTAAGTATCCGGAGCAGAATCTCCCTCGCCAGGATGTCAACCTGTCGGGCTTTTAGCCATTTCACAGAGAGGAGTACACTACTATCAGCGGTGCCTCATTCAGAGAGGATCTGAAGAACTGCCGGGACTGTCAACATTTCCGTTTGTCGTCACACTATTCTCAGAAAGGAGTACTATTGTGAAACGCATCACCCCTTTGCTCGTCACTTTATTTGCCCTTTTATTGTTGCCGACATACATTGCTAGTGCTTCCAGCAGCTTTCCAAGCATTCCTGAGGCATACGCATACGGTAACTATGCGACCACAATTACTAGCACAAATAAGACCATCATCGGTCCTACTGCGCCAGTTGGGTCAGATTGTAAACCAACACCAACCACTCTAACAAATTCCACTGGTATATCACTGGGTTCATTGGGTGGTTCCGGTAACGTGCAGACTATGATCACGATCAGTGACACCGCGACAAGCGCCACCGTTGTGGCAAGTTCAGATGTCGAGAACCTCACTATTCTCAATGGCTCGATCAGGTCAGCCAGAATCCACGTAGCGGTGTCCAGCACGGCCACAGCAGCAGGTGCGACAAGTTCCAACAATACAACATTTTCCGGCCTGAGTATCGCTGGTCAATCTATAAGCGATACGCCAGCACCTAATACCCGCAAGGAACTTCCGGGCCTTGGCTTCGTCATATTGAACGAGCAGATTGGGCCTGTAAATGGACCCGATGCTACCAGTATCAGCGTCAATGCGATCGATGTTCACCTCACAGTTGGTCCCTTTGCTGGCACCAACATTGTGATTGGACATGCTAATAGCAGCGAGACACGCACTGCCCAGCCGGTCGTCGTAAATGCCAATGCTTTTGGCCTCTATGCCAATGGTCTTGCCGGACCCGGCTCGGCTTCGTACGGCCCGGTATCACCCGTACGGATTGCCTGTACAGGTGGGTCTGACCAAAATAGCACAAACGGGTTCACTTCACCTGTTCTGGGCAAGTCGGGGACTGTAAACAGCAGCGCTTTCGGAAAGATCACCTCAAGCGGTGCTACCGCAACAGGTCAAAGCACTATATCAAACCTGAAACTGTTGTCTTTCTTGATTTCGGCAGACAAGGTAACTGTTGTAGCCAACGCAGATTGGAACGGTATAGAAGGTTTCAGATCAGGCTCGACGACGTTGCTTAATGGAAAGGCGGGCGGAAAAGTCTTGCCTAGTTCTCCGCTCCCCAATCAGCGCATCGATCTTCCAGGTATTGGCTTTGTAATAGTGAATGAACAGTTTGGCAGTAGCAATTCGTCAGGCGCAGTGGAAAATGTGATCGCTTTCGACATCCATGTCACCCAGTCCAATTCAGCTGGCCTGCCAATAAATGCGCGAATCATCGTTGGCTCCGCATCCGCAAGCGCATTTAGCTACTAGCAGCAGTGCTCTGCTATCCCTAAACGGAAACCAGTCTTCAGCCACCTGGCAGAATACGCCAGGTGGCTGAACTCGCTATCACTTCCTTAGACATCATGATGAACATTAACAAATGTGCGTCCCATCCGCTCTGGTGACGTGCTGCCGCCCTGTCATCCTGAGCGAAGCGAAGGATCTCGTCCTCAGTAGCACTTCATTTGTTAATGTTCATTATGGGTACGCCAATACTGTTCACATGCCGCTATGCCATTGCGGACACCCATTTCTACTCCAGCATTGGTCATCGGTGTTTGCGCTGCAGAGCCAAACGTCGCATCATCCCAGCCATAAAAGACAAGTCCGGTTGCTCCATGCTCACAAAAGCTTCTGCTTTGCGTTTCAATATCTTTTGCATCAGGTGTAATCCAGTAACTAACGGTGTCGTTTCTAGGTCCTCCAAATGCCTGAGCTATACCAATAAGCGGGTCTTTGGCAATATCCCATCCACGTCTCTTCAGGCTGGCGAAAATCGTGGGCAGTAATCCTGACATGGGCCAGTTATACGTATCGGGAGGAGGTGCAGGAGTTGTATTGGGCAGAGATGAGGCATAGATATAAAGCCCCACGTTATCGCGCCCTTGAGAAGAAAAATTATCAGCCACCCGATCACTCCAATAATAGGTAGTACCTGCTCCTATACTACCAGCAAATCCACAAATTGCCGGACGCTGTGGAGTATATTGCCCGATCAAGTTATGAATTTTAATGAGGAGTTGTTGTGCGCTTCCCGCATCCCATCCTGCCCAGTCATCAAGCACCCAGTACCCTATAATCAACCGATTACCCTTGACCTGCTGCAAATGGGCAGCAATAGCTGACAGAAAGGCATTTTCGTCCGTCAACGATGGATAATAATCAGAGTGACAATAGTGTATCCATGCCGCAGGGGGTGCTGTCGCCTTTGTACGGTGGCACTCATAATAATGGAGATAGCTTGCAATATAGCCATCTATCACCATCATATGTAGGGACTGAAGCTTTTGCCCCAATGCACTATTCCCAGAAGGAGGTTGACTATAATTGAACACTACCTGGATACCATCCTGTGCAGCTCTCGCGGCCCGGTCAGGGGTATCTATACTGAACCCGCCGATAATATGCGTCTTGTAAAACTCATTTGAAGCGCTTTCCTGGCTACGGAGTGCACTGAATACGGTCAGAAACACAATAGCAAGAACGAGAAGAATAATAAGAATGGAAAGTGCTTTTTTCGCATTCTATTATAATTATCTTGCCAAACGTCACGAAGACGTTCCCAGAGAGCAAATGAGCATGTCCCGGTTCTTCTTAGATTTGTACAGTTCGGTATACTGAGGAGTGGAGGCTCATAATAAGCAAGAGCCTTCTCATTGAGTAACACGAAAAGATTTGATGATAATGATGATGTGGTGGAGGAAAATGATCCCAACTCGACTTTCCATTCTTCCAGCGGATACAGATTTGCTGAACGAATTTTCCAGGTGGGTTGCTCAGCACTGTGATGCGACTTCAGTTGTGTTAGATGTTGGCGCGGGAAAAGGCAAAACCGGGTATATTGAGCTTATCCGACAAAAGGCGGGCTGGCTCGTTGGCGTTGATCCGGATATTACTATCATGCAGAATCCTTACCTGGACGAGCGTCACCAGGCTTCGGTTGAAGATTTTGCGCAGCGGCACGATCCAGGCTTCGATTGTCTTTATACAATGTATGTACTTGAACACGTAACACAGCCCCATGCTTTCCTATCGGCTTGCTGTTCTCTTTTGAAACCAGGTGGGATGCTGTTTGGCATCACTCCTAACTTGTGGCATTACTTTGGGATGGCAACAAAATTAAGCGCATCACTGGGTATTGAGGATTGGCTCCTCGAGCGCTTGATAGGTGCTCAAGTAAGAGATTCGTACCACTTTCCCACGGCTTACCGCCTCAATAGCATTCGAGTTCTCAGGCGAACCCTCGCGCAAAGCGGGTTCCGGGAGGTCGAGTTCAGATACATAGATCCTCCCACCAGATTCAGATATTGCCTTCCCAAACTGCTGCACTGGTTTCCCAGCGTTTACTCACGCCTGGTTTATACGCTGAGACTGCCGCAGGTGATGGGACTGATTATGTTTAGAGCAACTACTCAGGCTAAGCTGGATTTTGAGTGAGAAGCACAATCACTTTTCCAATAGTAAAGAAAGAGGTAGACATTTGGGAAATAGGACTGCCCTGGACTCACGTCAGGAAATGCTACAGATCAACGCTGGACAAAAGGGTTTTTACGAGTCGCGGTTTCCTTCTATTGATGGCGCAAAGAACGACGCCCTCAACAAACTGCGCCTCAGCATCTCGCCACTGTGGTACTTTGCAACGTACTCTCTCGCCCTCTGTCCCATCTTATGGCAAAGTTCTGGATCACGGCAGAGGCGAGTAAGGGCATTGCCGATTTCATTTGCATCACCAGGCATAATGGGCATGCCACGCTCCTCAGCAAGCAATTTCGCATTCGCCTGGGGAATTGTTGAGGCAATAACTGCGCAGCCGGCCGCCATGGCTTCAAGAATGGCCACAGAATAACTTGTGCCCCGCGTCCCACTATAGAGGAAGATATCCGATATACCCAGAAGCATTGGGATATCAGATGGATGAGTCTCACCCAGCAGAGTGCAAGTAGATTCCAGGCCATATCGCTGAATATCCATCTCGACCTCTGAACGTAATGGTCCGTCTCCGGCTATGAGTACTCTCACTCGTACATTGGGTGGAAGTGCTGAGAGGGCGAAAGCTATTCCCTCCAGCGCGAAGCACAAGCCCTTTTCAGATGCGAGGCGATTGATCATCGTCACAACAATTGCTTCTTCAGGAATCCCCCGTTCGGCACGCATGCTTACCCTGACCTCTTTGCAAAGGAGAGGAAAGCGAGCAACGTCAACCATGTAGGTATAACGAGTGATGTGGCATGGATGAACGCCAAGGATTTTGCAGTAGACGGCTTCTATCTGATCGCCAGCAACGAGAAATTGATCGGTGTAACGAGCCATGATCCGTGCCAATAGACTCAGCGATGATGAATAACAGGCTAATCCCAGACGAAAAAGAACTCGTCGATGCCATGATCGTTTCTTAAATGCCTTTCTCCAGGCCACCTGGAACGAGGGATTTTCTAGCCAGGCTACATTTCCATGGTCCATACAGATCACACGTACTCCGGCCAGTTTGCCTGCCACCGCTGCGAAAGCGCCGGTAAAGATCCCATCTTGTGGCAGGATGATGCTATAGCCAGGACCATGATGTAACAGACTAAGGAGTTTGTGCCCGCCAGCTAAGCAGTAGAGCCAGACATCAGGAAATTTCCAGGGAGAGGTTCTCCTGCTGCCAAATACCTCAATCTCTCGCGCTTCTGCATCCTGCCCTTTCTGATGTGTGAGATAAGTCATCTGCCATTGATCACCCATCGCCTGCGCAACACCAGCGAGAACGCTGCGCATGCCGCCTGGGATGGGAAATCCAGTGATCGGGACACAAACATGCTGAAGTAGGGACCGGTTACCTGTGTCAGTTGTCTTGGCGGTTCTGAAGATCAGGCGATGCATCCTCGGTTTCAGCCAGCAGTGATAAAAGGCACTGAGACGGCTGTTGACCAGATAGCGTAAGCGGCATCCGAAGTTGTGTTGGTATCCGGCCCAGCGTACCGCCAATGCTGCGCAATGTTCACAGCCAGAATAGTTAGCGAGTGCTTTGAGCAGGACGACATGCAACGAGTGGTAGAACCATGGGGCAAGACGCTTATGGAGCAGGTCGTAGCGCGTCCAGTAACCAGCATCAAATGCATCGATTAGAGCATGCAGAGCGGTGAGACTCTGCTCTATTAGTGCTTTGATCTTGCTATCTTGTGTGAGAGCTACATAGTCGTAGAGTCCAAGTACTGCAAGGATGTATCCGTTGAGGATATGCGCGGCAGGATAGGTAGCCACTTCTTCAAAGAAAATGCCGTTTTCTCCCACAAGGGCACTGACTCCGCCATCGAGAATATCCAACTCAAAGCTGCGTGCAGCGCGTCGAGCCGCCTGCAAAAAGGCATCCTCACCGCTCAGTTGATATGCCCGCACGAGAACAGAGAGAACGTTACCCTGAGTCGATGCAGACAACCAGAGCTCGGGAGCATGATAAGCGGGCAAAGCGAACGGCAGGGGCCAGCCCCCTGCGTCGTTGGAGAGGGGTGTCTCCTGGGTCAGGAGCCAGGTGGCCTGGGTTATGAACGCCTCTTTATGCTCATCACTTCCAGTCACAAGATAAGCATTCCAATGGACAAGGGCATATTGGGCGATACTACCAGGATGATATCCTGCCGGAATCGTACCAAAAGCTGCGTTGTAAAGTACTCCTGCTTCATCCAGGGTACCCGGTGGCAAATCTAGCAAGGGAAACATATCGATAGGATAAGGGAGCAGGTCAGGACGAGAGGGGCTTTCCCTTAGCATGCGAAAGCAGGGCTTTGTTCGTTCCTCGCGCCAGTTCTGCCATAACCAGGTTAAACTCATATTCGCCGAGTTCCTTTCATTCCAACACCTTCCTGCTCAAGATGGGCGGCGAAGCGTTTGAGGCCAACTTCGAGTGGGACGGTCGGGGTGAACTGGTAGATTGATGTAAATGGCTGAGGATCGATCACAACACGGAGGTACTCGGCAAGAGTGCCTTCGTGGCTGATTTGAGGCTCCAGCTCAAATGCATGAGCGGCACGAGTGACGACCTGATTGACAGTTTCTCCACTTCCTACTCCAAGGTCGATGCAGCGAACCCCTTCTGAAGGAGGTGAGATCAAAATTGCCTGGAGTGCCCGAATCGCATCATCGACGTACATGGCGTCGACGTAATTCTCTCCATTGCCTATCACCGTGAAATGTGGATTGCGCTCAAAGGCGAAGCGGTGCACAAGTTTCGAGTAGAGCTTGTGCGATGGCACGTAAGGCCCATAGGCACCGAAGAAGCGCACTATCGTGGCACACTTGATTGTTTGATAGTGGGCAACGAACGTCCGGACGTACTGCTCTGCAGCCAGCTTTGAGATTGCGTAAGGTATGGTAGGCGAGACGGGAGATGCCGGTCCGACGCGACCAACCAGTCCAACATATACAGTGCCGGACGAGAGATAGACGAAGTGGTCGAACGAACGTATACAGTGCCGGACGAAAGATAGACGAAGTGGTCGAACGAGCAGCACTGAAGCATATGTAGCAAGCCAATGACATTTGCTGTCAGGTCCTGGATTGGTCGCTCGATTGAGCCTGGGATAGAGGTGTTACTGGCGAGAGCAAGGCAGCTATCAAAGCTTCCTCCAACCCGACCAATTACCTGCTCGACCTGGTGCTTATCAGTCAGATCGCAGGCTACTGCTTGAACATGATGAAGCTGGTGAGCTTCCATGAAAGTCAGGAAATTCGCGTTACCTGGCCGATACAGCGCTACCACCTGCCAGGAGCGCGGGACGGCAAGAAGAGCATTGCGACCGAGAAACCCGGCTGCTCCTGTGATTAGTACTCGCATCAGTGTCCTCCTGCCATGGCATGCTCAGCACGCTGTCGATAGAACTCCACAGTCCTTACGAGACCTTCATCAATCGAGATGCGTGGCGTAAATCCAACTAGGTTCTTCAACAGCGTAATATCTGCCTGGTGGCGACGAACGTCACCGGGGCGCGGGCTGAGATACTCCGTGGAGATGGCACGTCCCAGGATCTGCTCAAGCCTGGTTTTGAGATCAAGAACGCTGATTTCCTGACCGGAGGCGATGTTTACAACAGATCAAGAACGCTGATTTCCTGACCGGAGCCGATGTTTACAACTTGTCCACGCGCCTGAACACAACTGTATAGATCCAGTGCAGCACGCGCTGTGTCGGTGACGTAAATATAATCGCGTGTCTGTTGCCCATCACCCAGGAGAGCAAAAACACGCCTCTCAAATGCACAGCGGAGCATAACTGGAATAACTCCTGCATACTGCTGATCATTCTGCCGAGGGCCGTAATTATTGAAGGGACGTACCACCAGGGCATCTACACCAAATGTGGTGACATACGTACGAACAAGGTGATCACTTGCGGCTTTACTGGCTGCATAGGGTGTGAGTGGTTCGAGTGGGTGATCTTCGGCCATAGGGATAGTTCGTGCTGAGCCATAAGCCTCCGATGATGAGAAATGTACTAGTGTCTCAAAGCGACCTTCTCGCAGGAGTTCACAGAGCACTGATGTGATGCGTACATTTGTCTCAAAACAAAATTGTGGGCGTTCCAGCGAAGTAGGCAGGGGGATCACTGCAAGATCGAATACCACATCCACTGTTTTCAACTTTGAGAAAACTTCACGTACCATGCAATCATCCGAGGCATCAATGTGCAGAACCTGTAGATCCGGCATCTGGCGATATACCATAGTAAGGTTGGAGGGCGCTCCCAAAAAGAAATTGTCAATGATGGTAAGTTGTCTTACCCCTTCCGATATTAACAGGTCAACAAGGTGGCTCCCGATGAAACCAGCACCCCCTGTGACCAGTACGTGTTTTCCTTTTATCGTTCGATTGGATGAACTCATCAACTCGTTCCTCATTTCTTGGAAATAGCACCAATTATCCCAACTTTTGGGCATCCAGGGGCATTGTCCCTGGATGCCCAAAAGTTGGGATAATTTATGTTGTCTCACCCTTTGCAGGCGTAGTAGAGGCGGTTAAGCAGACCATGTTCGGAGATTTCAGCCCGGTGTTTCTCCAAAAAGATATCCACGCCTTGCTTCGCGCCGCGAAACTCAGAATCCAGATAGTCATCAAAGAGGAGGCGCCCACCACTCGAAAGCTTCGGCCAGATAGCTTCAGCCGAATAGAGCAGACTATCTTTCAAATCACAGTCGATCAGTGCCAGGCAAAAAGGACCGGGTATGTTTGGCAGACTGTCCTGAAAGTAGCCTTTTAGTGGGATAACTGTGTTCTGGAGGCCCAGAGCAGCGATTTTCTTTTGCACATACTGATATGAAGTAGAGGTGAAGGCGCTGCTCGTTGCGGTCGTCAACCCGGCCTGTTGTTCGCGGCTCAGTTCCTCCCGGTCAAATCCTTCATAGGAGTCGCACGCCAGGATTTTCTTGTTTACCTGCTGGGCACGCAGGTACTTCGCCATGAGAATACTTGCGCCACATCTCGAACTACCACACTCGATGATCTCTCCTTCGACGTTGAGAACCATCGCCAATTGGGCCAACAGTTCGTCTATTCCACCACCTGCCCGGAGATTTGTTTCGTAGAACACAAGCTCCGTCCGGTACAGAGAGGGGAAGCGAAGCAGAAGTGCGTTAAGTAGTGCCGGGGGAATCGTGTGTTTTATTTTTGTCTTCAATGAATGTTGCAATATACTCCTCCTACCACCTGAACATCAACCCTATCTATGAGGTGAAGGCACCTCTCTCTACATTATAGAGGTTGGACAAAATCCTGTTCCACTCCGATGCATCCCGCCACACTCTATTTCGCCCCTCGCCTTGCCAGAATCGCGGAATAAAGGCGAGTGAGCTGTTGACTCTCCTTCTCCCAATTGAACTCTTCCTGCGCTGCATCAAGGGCATTGTGATGCATAGCGGCAAGAGCAACAGTATCCACCAGCATAGTATTAATGGCAGCTCCAACATCGGCAGGAGCAAGCGAAGGCACAATCTGTCCAACACTGTAGGTTCTGATAACCTCTGAGATGGCATCCAGTGGTGAAGCAAGGATGGGCAGTCCAGCCATGAGATATTCAAAGAATTTGTTTGGCAGGCACATGCGAAAGTTCAACGAGGAGTCCGGTTGATAGATGATTACCCCTATATCTGCAGAGGAAGTCCACTCAAGAAGCTCAGCGTAGGGCACAGCGGGAACGATTTTGATACGCTCGGCGACTCCTTCACTGGCAGCAAGAGACATGAGTTGAGACACTGCTCCTCCCATATCTTTGCCCATCAGCACAAGTACGATATTGTCATCAAGAAATTTTGCCGCCCGGATCAGCCGATCAAGGCCGCGAATAGCTTGTAAGTATCCCTGAAACAGAACGATGCGCGTTCCTGGATCCAGTTGAAGATAGTCTCGCAACCTATCACTTTTCAACACTGTTCGGTAGGCAGGAACATTCCGAAGTAGTACCACCTCCGGAATGTGATACCGTTTTTGTATCTCCTGCGCGATAGGGGGAGAGACCGTAATTACGCCCGCACAGCGGGGTACAATGTGATGAAGCATCCACGCCACGAGCATCTGTACCCAGCGCCAGCGTATCGTTATCTCTTCAGGCAGGGGCAACTCATGAGCGTCGAAGATGAGGGGTTTACGTCGCAAGCGTGCTGCGACATAACATGCTGGAAGCGCGCTCACGTCATGGGCATGATAGATATCGGTCGGTATTTGTACGAGGCGAAGTACACTGCGAATGAGCAGCTGTAAGGCTCTCAGCAGAGGCCAGCGAGTAAAGCGTGTAGCACTAAACGAGTCAGCCATAATGATGTGTTTCAAAGAAATGCCTTCAAGCTCTTCTTCAACCGGCAGGTTACCTCCAGACTCAACATCTATAATCGAGACTGCACCTCCAGCTGCTGCGAGGGCAGTAGCTTCACGCATTACTCTCACATCAGTTCGTGCAGCCCCTAAGACATGCATGGTTACCTTAAGAGGGAATGACATGTTCATGGTTTCTTTTATTATTGAAGGATGGGTTAGTGTTTTCATAGTAAGGAGTTCTCCTTTATGTCAGTTGGTAGGGGCCGCAAGGGTAATCCTACGAAGGACGACGGAACCAGTTCCCCATTAGAGGCTGGGTAAGAGCAACCCTTGCGCTATCTTCCCTGCGAGCTAGCAGTTTTCCAAGCAAAGCAAGGCATCCACCATAGAGACCAAGAATACACAAACGTATACCCCAGGCCGCAAACGCCTGCTGACCCTTTGCCAGGAAATCACTGGCTATGTACAGAGTAATCCCGACCAACAAAGCAGTAACAAAGACACCTATCTCAAACCGAATCGGATAGAGCCGCTGATTCACGATATAGGCTACTGCAGCCAGGGCTATGTATGCGAGAAGCGTTGAGAAAGCTGCGCCCATCGCCTGGTAATGAGGAATCAGAAACAGATTAAGGATAACATTGATGAGAGCAGCCAGTGCCGTAAACAGACCAACCAGCCAGGTTTTGCGCTTGACATTTGCTCCAACTGTGAAAACATAGTAAATGCCGTAAAAAGTATTGGATACGGCCACAATTGGAATGATAAGAGCAACTGAATGATAGGCAACGGTGAAAAGCTGATCAAGTAAGAAAGTGCCAGCAAGAGATAAACTGAAGGCTGCAAAGAGCAGGGACAGGCCAAACCAGCGAAACACCAAGCGAAATAACAGTGCGGCATCGGTACGCTTGGCAATTGCAAATACAGCCGTTGGCCAAGCCAGTGTGAAGGGACCCAGGACAACAACCGCCATAGCTGATCCCAGGGTATAGACTACGGCATACTTCGCCGTCTGTTCGAGCGAGCCGAAGAGACTGAGCAAGTAACGGTCTGAGAGTTGCAGCACCCAGTAAGAAAGAAAACTGAGGACGAGTGGAAGTCCAAAAGCCAGCATACTTCGTGCAATGTCAATACGGATACTGATTCCTGCCCGGCGAATAATGAAGGGTATTGTACAGACCATAACACACATATACCCACTACCAGTTGCAATGAGCGAGCCAGCGATCCCAAGATGCAGCCCAGCTACCAGGAAAATAGTGGTGAACAGTGTGATGAGCAGATTGCAGACCGAGAGTAAAGAATAAACAAGTGGATGATTCTCAGCACGCAACCAGGCAAATCCAGGAACAGTGAGATTTTGTACAAGCAACACCCCAGCAGCTAGAGCAACAAGACTGCCTAGTGCTGGCCGACCAAATAAAAGATTTGCCAGAAATGGTGCCATGATGATCACGACTATAGCCGTTGTCACAGAAATAAAACAGAGCAAGATAGTCACCGTTGAGAGAACAACAGACCGCTCCTGGCGCGAGGTGTAGTCGTAGGTATATGCACGAAAAAATGCGGAGGTCAGACCTAGCTGTGTGATTCCTGCTCCCAGGCTAATCAGAGTAGTCAAAATTGTCAGAATACCATAATCCGCAGGAGAAAGGTAATTCGTTAAAAATGGTGTGAGCACCAGAGAAACTAATGGGAGAGCTACAGAGGCTATCGCATAAATCCCCGAACTCTTCATAAGATTACGTAGAAGCGCAACAGGGCGCTCTCCATTGGAAACAAGAGCCTTTTGAGATGTTGTTATCGCGCCTGTAACAGAGGGTACGCTAATGGCTGGTAGGATCCAGGTCGTCATCTTATCAATAGCCCAGGCATCCTGATCATCCCAACTATGGAGTGCCTTCAGATCGACCTGTGTAGGTAATTGGTCGATGGTACTCTCATTAAGCTCCCGGAGACCGAGGGCACTGTTTTGTTTGTTTTCAGATACGTTCATACATGTGCTATTTCGGTTCATCTTTGCTATTTAGGCTTACCGCAAGGTTGGGCGATGAAATCATGCCAAGAATGAGCCAGCCAGTTGCCGCAAGTGGAGGAAGTGTCCACCCGTTGACACTCAAACTATTGATGGTCAACACGATAACGGCAGCAATGCCTCCACAGAGCAGGGAACGCTTTCTCCTATCGGCCTGCGCCCAATTGCGTAAAGCCAGCCAGAGGGCAAATAAAATGAGCGCAAGAAATACACCAAGTACCGGGAGACCAGCCATAGCTCCCAATTCTAGATAGGAATTGTGAGGATGCGCTAAGGGAATCACTTGTGAAGGCACTCGATACGGCTCAGCACGCTGGAGGTAATTTTGCAGTCCCAGGCCAATGCCTGTGAGTGGGTGAGCCTGGATCACTCGAATGGCCGTACTCCAGGCACCATTACGCTGAGCCAGTGCATCAGAATTTGACCCATGCTGGAACAGGTGGCTAATCTCTGAAGAGAAGCCAAGAAGTAACACTGTTACAGCGACGATTATAAACATAGAGATCTGGATTCGGTAGTTCACCCGCCCAACCAATGCCGCAAAGATAATAATGCCTGCAATAGCGGCTAGCCACGCTCCCGTGCTAAAGGTGAAAAGTAGAGCTGGCAAGATGATAAACATTTCGACGAGGTAGAGGACTTTTTCTAAAAAGGATGAACTCTCCAGAAAGAGACCCAGGGGAATAAAAAGTATGACAGCAAAGAAGGTACCATTCCAGTCAGGATTTATGAAGAATGATCCGAGGCGATAGATATCACTCCCCCGGATCAATTCATAGTTAGATACCTTTGCAAGAGAGGCATCTAAACGAGATGTTGCAAACCATAACGTCCCCGTCTGAGCCTGAATAATAGTAATTACAGCAAGGAAGGCACCAACGACAGCAAGAATCTGGAAAAAGCGTCGAACAGAGGCAACATCTCTAGCGATTACCATCCCCAGCCAGAACATGAGTAGCGCTCCGAAAATAACATTGGGATAGTAGTATGCAAGATCATAGCGGGTTTTAGCCCCCTCAATGGCTGGCTGAATAGCCAGAAGAAGGAACAGGCCCCATAACCATAAAGCACGAGGCGCTACCCAGGGATACTGCGGAGATCGAGCACAGAAAAAGATTACTAACAACACGAGAGCTCCCCCCACCCCCACAATATGTAGTCCTGAGTACCAGTCAACGTACAACTGGACTACAAGAACACCTACCGCTGCTAATTCATACTGGCGCAGCAGAAGAATGACTATTGTGATTATGGCACTAAGGACAAAACACCATATAGAAGGGTCAAATACTCCGACGACTCCTGCCAGAAGTAGTGCTATCGCTATCGCTGCCAATGAGAAAATTAAAGAGACCGACAGTATACCTGATCGTCCGTCTTCCGAAATTTTCCTATTCCATACGTTACTTTTTATCATCCCTATTTCCTCTAACCCTCATTAAGAATCGCGGCTGGCTGTGTCTCGATCATTCTATGGATATATTCTTTGTCGAGGAACTTTGCAGCTGATTGCAAGCCGAGTTTGACAGCGGGCATTCGCGTTCGTAGGCCGTGAGCATCGGAGGCGATAATATGGATCAGCCCCTTCTTGAGCAAGGCCTCGGCACAGTGCTTTGTGGTGCTTCCCTGCATTCCAATCAGGCTACTGGCCGTCAACTGAGCTAATACGGCCTGTTGGAGCAGCGTGGCAAGTCGGTTTGGGTCCTTTTGAATCGCACGATAGCGCTCAGGGTGGGCAATGATTGGAACAATGCCATAGGCCCTCAGTTCAAAAATCACCCGCTCCGTTTCAGGCAGCCAGGAACTATTCCATAACTCTAGCAGCAAATACCGGCTTCCGTTGAGTGTCG
>WNGR01007241.1_pt1 | contig 23663 bp, 25 predicted proteins | sample 5407581 | NCBI WGS metagenome assembly WNGR01 (sample SAMN13153383, study PRJNA577476) | soil metagenome | isolation source: 80 cm soil or saprolite under Garry oak tree replicate 2 | place: USA:California | collected 2016-06-15
TGAGATCTCCGTTTCCAACCCGGAGCACCGCTGCCGGGGGATCGCGGAGGCCGAGCTGGACGGCAACCCCGTGGATTCCGCCGCCATCCCCCTCGTGGACGATGGCGCCACGCACCGGGTGCGCGCGGTGCTGGGGGAGCAGGCGCAGAGCAAGCCGAGGACAGCCCGGTGGGGGACGGCGGCGCGGGCGTAAAGCCACTGGCCGCGGGAGCGATTGAGCCGTCCGGAAGACCGTCTGAAAGCGCTTCGCCTAACCGTAACGGACGCTCTTCCCCTGCCGCAGCCGAGCCCGCAGGGCCGGCGTGGGCGGAAACCCGCGATGGATCCAGAACGCTACCTGCGTGATGTATTTCTCTTGCCGACGCGCGCGTTCCCAGGCGCCGAAGAGCCGGATGCGGTACGCCCCGCCACCCCACCGCTGCTTCACCGTCTCGTAGGAAGACTCGCTGGGCTGCATCCGCTCCAGGTAGATCCACCGCTCTGGGTCGTCGTCGCGCGCTCGAATTGCGGCAGAAACCGTTCGGCGAAGTCTCGTAACTGCTCATCTACATCTCGATGCGTTAGGCACACAAGATGTTCTCCGTACCGTGCTCTTGGCGGTCCAAGCGGCGGCTGGCCGAGTCTATACGACACCTGGGCGAGCGGACCAGCTAGGGGACCGCATAACCGAGATTCTGACAAATGAGTTAGCTCAGATCTACAGCGAAGCATGGCAGCCTATTTGTTCACTGTTTGCGGCAGGTGGAGACAAGCGCACCCTCTTTGGTGTCGTTGATTCTCTCGTTGGCTCGCAGCCGGTTGCTAACACTCCCCGCCCACTTGTTGTCGTAGACATTTCGGAGCGGGGGAATCAGAAAATCTGGAGTGAGGAACTCCAACGTCGGATTCTAGCGAACTTGCTGAATGCATTGATCGCCAGAGCGCAACAGACACTTGGTACAGGCGTTGGGGCAAACGTTCTTGTGCTGCTCGATGAAGCGCATCGTCACGCACCATCAGGCCATTTGGAGTCCGGCACACAAGCGGAAGTGCTTCGGAGCGTACTGCGGAAGGCAGTGCGGGAGACGCGTAAGTACGGCGTTGGCTGGTTCCTTATAAGTCAGACGTTGGGAGGGATCGACAACGAGATACTTCAACAACTCCGCATTCTTTTCTTCGGCTTCGGCCTTGCGCTCGGAGACGAGTACAGGAAACTGGGTGAGTTCGCGGGAGGAGACAAGCGAGCGATGGAACTTTATCAATCGTTCCGCGACCCGCATAGCGCGCCGAGACGTGATCTCAGAGAGTTTCCATTCATGGCAGTTGGACCAGTTTCACCCCTCGCGTTCAGCGGAAGACCGGTCTTCTTCTCAGCATTCATTAAGCCAGAAGAGTTCTGCAAACTGAACAAACTGCCTGAAGTTTAGCGGTCGTCAGACGCCTGACAAAATTGTCAGGTACCTCTATTATGTGCTACAGCAAATCTGAATCGGGTAGTAAAAACCGGCGTAGCATTGACCAAACTGCCTTGAATGCCCCCAAAAATACCCACAGCGCGCCTCCTGATTTCTTGGTACCGATTGGTGGGTTGAGAAAGTGGTCTGTTTTGGTGACTTTTGAGGCCCTGGCGCCGTAGCCAAGTGGTAAGGCAGAGGTCTGCAAAACCTCTATTCGTCGGTTCGATTCCGACCGGCGCCTCTCGGGGGCCTCCTTCTCAGGGCCTCCCAGTCGCCACCGTTAGGTTGTCCACCCACATGGTCTGATCGACCGGCGACCCGTCCCCGATGTACGGGGCGACCAGGAGCTGATTGAACTTCATGGTGGGATGCGCACCGGTTCGCAGCAGCACGTTCGCGTGCTCGATCACGAGCTGCCCGTCGAACCAGTAGCGCACGATCCCGTCCGGTACGCCCCTGCTGTTCGCCACGGAATTGAGCTGGAAGTAGGCTTCCACGAAATGCCACGTGCCCTTGTAGCCCGTCCCCGGGCTCGGTAGGAACGACGGCTGCGGCGCCTTCCAGACCTTCCCGTTGTTGTACAACCCGCCGCCCAGCAGGTAGCAATCTGTGGCGTACCCGTCCGCGTTCCCGTTGCAGCCCCCGGCCGCCCGATTCTCGGTGAGCGCCGTGAGATCCTGCAGGATGTGACTCTGATCGATGTTCACGCCGTCCTGCAAGGCGAGGACCGGGATGCCGCCGTTCTGATAGTTGTGCTCCACGTAGGTGGTCAGGTGGGTGAACGACGGCCCAGTGTACGGGTCGTCCTCATTCGTCAGAAACTGGAACTCGTGGGGGTGGTATAACTGGCCCGACCCGACCCAGTTGGCGCTGTATTTCACCCAATAGCTCAGGTAAACCGACTCGGTCTCCGTGAACCGGTGCCGCGCGGCGCCGCCCCAGGTGGGCGTCGTCGCGCCCGCCGGGAAGTGCGCCTCCAGGGCGCGAGTGCTGCCGGAGACGTGCTCGGCCGTAGTCGTGGCTATCCCCAGATTGTCGTACCACCCTCGTGAGGCGAGGGCGTCATCCTCGAACGTTTCCTGGAACAGGATCGCAGCGCTGGAGGGTTGAGCTGGCGCGCTCGGCGGTTTGCACGCGATGGCCGCGAGCACGAGGGGCGCGAGCAGGGCCAGCCAATGTCGGTACGACATTCGTGTCGGGCCGCCTTTTCGGGCGCGTGCGGGCGCGACCCTATGCGTAGCGTCCCCACCCCGATCGAGACCGTGACCCCGCTCACCCCTTGCGCGGTCTGCCGCTCCGGGCGTTACGTGTTGCTCGAGCCTCCACAGGAGAAGGCCGTGCTATCAGCGCGCACCCGGACTCTCGCCACAGCTGTTGCCGTCCTCGTCAGCTTTGCCGCCCTCGCGCTGGCGCCCGACGCCGTCCCAGCCGCCGGCCAGGCCGTGTGGGAGCAGCTCGGCATGCGGCGGGTGAACTTCCGCCTGGATCACGACGTCATCCTGGCCGCGAGTGAAGGCCGGTTCCGGAGCATCCGCATCGTCGTCGCGGGCGGGGACCTGGAGCTATTCGACGTGAAGATCACATTCGGGGACGGCGAGGCGTTCTCGCCCGCCACGCGGCTGTATTTCAAGGAGAACTCGCGCAGCCGCACGATCGATCTGCCCGGCGCCGCGCGCATCATTCGGCGGATTGATTTCTATTACCGGAGCGTGCCGGGCGGCGGGCAGGGCAAGGCGATCGTGCACGTGTACGGCCGGAGGTGACGCCATCACAAGGACTTAGCGTGCACCGCGCCCGGGAACGACCTCGGCTTTGTTGTTCGCCGCCACCCTCGAATTGCATATTGGTGCCCCCCTGCTCCGCGGCATGGCAGCCGGCATGAAGCAAGTCTGGATCTTCAGGATCGTGCATCAGGACACGGGCAAGCCCGCACAGGGCGTGCCCGTGACGGTGCTCGAGCCCTCCGGAAACGCCGCCGGCTACTGGGTGAGCGAGGCGGACGGGACCGTCGCGATCCCGCGGCGCGACGTGCCGAAGCTGCGACTGCGGGTCGGGCTCCGCACCGAGGATCCGATCGAGCTCGACACGGCGACGCTCGGCGACGAGCCGATCCCGCTCGCGGCGCCGAGCCGGCTGCCGCCGACGAGTGGTGGGACTCGGGACACGGGCGAGCGCGATCTCCAGGCGGCGTCGCCTCCTCCCCCCCGCGGCGCCGAGCCGCACGACGTGCCCGGGCACGTGCTCTACTTCCAGCGGCTCGTGCTCTTCGCGGAGCGCGAGCCGGCGACTCCGGCGGGCCGCGACAGCGTGGCCGACTTCTTCGCGGTTCCCGCGGACGCCGCGACGCCGATGCGCTATGGGGCGCTCGTCGAGATCGAGGAATACTGGCAGTCGCTCGGCGTGTTGTGGGGGGAGCTGCTCTACAGTGTGACCCTCACGCCCGGCGACGAGGCCCGCCTCGCGGTGCTCGACGGGCGCTGGCGCCGGGAAGCCGAGGCGCGGGAGCGCCCGCTCCAGATTCTCGCCCGCATGGTGGGCAGCTCGATGCTCGGCGACCTGACGACGGCGCTGCGGCCCGAGTTGCAGCTCGACCCCCTGACGTTGCTCGAGCCCGGGTTGGAGGCGGCGGCGACCGACACCGTGCAGATGATCCGGGAGCGCACCGAGCGGATGAGCCAGGCGCTGCGGCGCCGGCCGCTCGGCGTGGTGGACGTCCACGCCGAGGCGCCGGCTACGGCGGCCGTTCGCACGGTGCGCAACACGGCGACCGACCGGCTCGTGACGTTCCACTTCTTCGAGCCGCTGGAGCGCTTCCGGGTCGCCGTCCGCAGCCCGCGCGCGCGGCCCGTGATCTTCGTGCCGTTCCGGCTGCCGAACGTCGCCACGCCGGATGTGGTGCGCCGCTTCGGCTACATCTTCCGCCGCACCCTGCTCGACCGCGGCCTGCTGCCGGACCTCGAGCGGCTGCTCAACTCGGACGACGGCTGGCCCCGCAGCGGCAGCCGACTGCTCGAGCACATCGAGGGCAACCTCCTCTACTACTCGACGGCGATCATTTCGGCAGGTGATCCGGCCGCCCGGCACATGGCGCTCGCGAAGCTTCGGGACCCGGCCGGCCGCCCGCTCACGGACGTGGTCGAGAACATGGTGCTGGGCCGGGTCGGCAATGCCATTGCGTTGCCGCTCCGCTCGGCCGCACAGATTCCGAAGGAGTGGCGCGACGCCCTCGATGCGTACGCGAAACGACCGCCGCGGGTGAACGAGGCCTTCACCGTCACGATCCCCCACCCCGGTGTGTGGGTCACGGCCCAGTCTCACGAACCGATGCAGCAGGTGCAGTCGGAGCGCGCCGCCGGATAATCGTGGTCGCGCTCCGCGGGCCACGATGAAGCTCCCGATCCTCCTGTACCATAAGATCGATCGCATTCCGCCCGGGGCCCGCTACCCGCGGAGCTATGTCACTCCGGAGCGGTTCGAGGCGCAGCTCGCGTTCCTGCGGCGGCGGGGCTACGAAGGCATTTCCTTCGCGGACTATCTCGCCTACCGCCGCGGTGCCGCACGGCTGCCGCGCCGCCCCGTCATCGTCACCTTCGACGACGGCTACCGCTCCAACCGGGATGTTGCGCTCCCCCTGTTGCAGCAGCACGGCTTCCGGGCCACGATCTTCCTCGTGGCGGAGCGCATCGGCGGGACCAACACGTGGGACCCGGATGAGATCCAGGAGCCCCTGCTCGACGCCGCGGCGGTCCGCGCGATGCAGGCGCGGGGCATCGAGTTCGGATCGCACTCGGCGACGCATGCCCGGCTGACGGCGCTCGACCGGGCCGCCGTGCTCAAAGAGCTGCGGGACTCGCGCGTGCTGCTCGGTACGCTGCTCGGTCGCCCTGTCCAGGTGCTCGCGTACCCGTACGGCGCGCACAACGCCCCGTCGCGCCACCTGGCCGCCGAGGCGGGCTACGAGGCTGCGGTGGCCATCCGCCGTCGTATGAACGGCGATGACACCGATCTCTTCGCGCTGCGGCGGATCCCTGTGACCTCGGAGACCTCCGTGGCGCGGTTCGCCTGGGACCTGTTCCGGCTCAGCTGGTTCTACGGGACGTGAGAGGCCGCGGAAGGGGGAACCCTGAAGCACTCCCTGACGGTCGGGGGGAAGCGCGGTGAGGATCGCCCTGCTCACCACGGCGCGGGCGTGGCGGGGCTCGGGGACGAGCTTCACCCACATCGCCCAGAGCCTGGCGGCGCGCGGGCACGTGCTGCAGGTCCTCTCCGCCGCCCCTGCGGTGACGGCGGAGCTGGCGGCGCGAGGCCTGCGGGCGCGGGAGCTCCCGATCCGGCACAGCGGCTTCACGGAAGCGCGGGCGCTCGCGCGCGCGCTCGATGAGTTCGCGGCGGAGGTGGTGATCGCGGACAAGCCGCGCGACCTGCGGCTCGGCGCGCTGGCGTCGCTCGGCCGCTCGTTCGCGCTCGTGTATCGCCACAACGTGGGCGCGGCGGTGCCACCGCGAGACCTGACGGTGCGGCTCGCCTACCGCCGCGTCCGGATGACGATCTTTCTCACCCACGCGGGCGAGCGGGAGGCGCTCGCGCGGGCGCCCTTCATGAGCCGCCCGCCGCGCCGCGTGATCTACGAAGGCGTGAACCTGGAGCGGTTTCGGCCGGATCCGGCGGCAGGCCGCGCCTTCCGGGAGCGGCAGCGACTGGGCGACGGCCCCTCGGTGCTCGCCGTGGGCGCGCTGGAGCGCGAGAAGCGCTACGGTTGGCTACTGGGGGCGCTCGCCCGCCTCCCGGAGCCCCGCCCCCGCCTCGTCGTGTGCGGTGATGGCGGGCTCGCCGATGCGCTGCGCGCGCAAGCCGAGCGGGAGCGATTGGACGTGCGCTTGCTGGGGCAGGTGACGCCGCGCGAGCTGGCGGGTGCCTACAACGCGGCCACGTGCGTGGTGCACGGCTGTGACGTCGAGACGTTCGGCATTGCGGTCGCGGAGGCCATGGCCTGCGCGCGGCCCGTGGTCGCGGTGGCGGGCGGCGCGGTTCCCGAAGTGCTTGGGGGAACCGGCGTGCTCGCCCCGGCGGACGACCCGGCGGCGTTTGCCCGCGCCCTCGCGGAGCTGCTCGCCGATCCCCAGCGCTGCGACGCGCTGGGCGCAGCGGCGCGGGGGCGTGCGCTCGCCCGCTTCTCGCTCGAGCGCATGGGACGGGAATACGGAGAGGCGCTGGAAGCGATCGCCTAACCGGTCGCGGTGGCCCCCACCGGCTCGGCCGGCACGGTGTTGACGATCACCCCTTCGCCGAGCGAGATGCCCGGGCCGGCGGCGCTGCCGTCCCAGCCGAAGTACGCTTCCTCCCCGTGCTCGCTCAGGTCGAGCCCCGCGAGCTGCTCCCGGACGCCCGCCCGGGTCCCGAACACGGCCTGGACGAGTGTCAGGATGAGGACGGAGCCGACCACGGCGATCGCGATCGCCGCGAGCACGGCGAGCAGCTGCACGCCCATTTGATGGAAGTTGCCGGCGAGCCAGCCGTCCGCCCCGCCGGGGTTGACGACCTTGGAGGCGAACACGCCGGTGAGCATCGCCCCAGCCACTCCTGCGAGTCCGTGGCAGGAGAACACGTCAAGCGAATCGTCCAGCCGCGTGGTCGCGCGGATCTGGATGGCGGTATAGCTCACGAGGGCCGAGAGGGCGCCGACGGCGAGCGAGGCGGGCGCGCTGATGTAGCCGGCGGCGGGCGTGATTCCCACGAGGCCCACTACGAGCCCGGTCGCGGCGCCGACCGCGGTGGCTTTTCCCGTCCGGAAGACGTCCAGCGCCGCCCACGTGACGAGCGCCGTCGCGGCCGCCGTGTTGGTGTTCGTGAACGCGACGGCCGCCAGGCCGTTCGCGGCGAGCGCCGAGCCGGCGTTGAACCCGAACCAGCCGAACCACAACAGCCCCGCACCGAGCAGCACGAGAGGCACGTTGTGGGGGACGATGGGCACGCGCTTGAAGTCCTTCCGCGGCCCGAGCATACGGGCCGCGACCAGCGCCGAGAATCCGGCGCTGATGTGCACCACCGTGCCGCCCGCGAAATCCAACGCTCCGCGCGACTGGAGCCACCCACCCGCGCCCCACACCCAGTGGGCGAGCGGGTCGTACACGAAGGTCGCCCAGAGGACGAGAAAGACCACGTAGGCGCGGAAGCGCATCCGCTCCACGATCGCCCCCGAGATGAGGGCGGGCGTGATGATCGCGAACATCCCTTGGAACATGGCGTGCGCCTGCAGCGGGATCGTGGCGGCGTAGGCCGCGTCGGGCTCGACCCCGACGCCCTTGAAGCCTAGCCAGGCGAGCCCGCCCCACAACGGTGAGCCGTGACCGAACGCGACGGAGTAGCCGACGAGCACCCACTGCACCCCGATCACTCCCAGCGCGACCACGCTCATCATCATCGTGTTGAGCGAGTTCTTGGGTCGCACCAGGCCGCCGTAAAAGAACGCCAGGCCGACCGTCATCAGCATCACCAGAGCGGTGGAGGCGAGGACCCAGGCGGTATCGCCGCTCGAGATGGCAGCGGCGTCGACCAGGAGCAGCGGCACCCTCATCTCTCCTCCTCGCCGGACGTGGAGCCCGCGTGCTGGGCGCTTTCCAGCGCCGCGCGCTGCACCTCGCCCGCGTTCACGGCCGTGAGCGCGGCGTTGTCGAGCTCCCCCGTGCGAATGCGGATCACCCGCTCGATGGGCTGGACGAAAATCTTGCCGTCGCCCACTTCGCCCGTGCGGGCCGCCGAGAGGATGGCTTTGACGCATGGCTCGACGAAGGGCTCGGAGCACACCATCTCGATCTTCACCTTCTCGTGGAACTGCATGACGACGGTGGTGCCGCGGTACTGCCCGAAGATCTCCTGCTCGCCGCCGTGGCCGCTCACGCGGCTGAGCGTGATGCCGGTGACACCTGCGCGAAACAGCGCCGCCTTCACCTCAGGGAGGCGTTCGGGGCGCACGATCGTGGTGATGAGTTTCATGGATCCAAGCTAGCCCACGTGTTGCCTGCTGTCAACGGAAATGTGCACGATCTGCAACAAATGACTGACATCGCCAACCATGAGCGCCATCATCGCCTGCACGCCGCTCTCACGACCGTGCATCAGATGCACATTCTGAGCCACGGGATGCCTGATCACCTCAATTCGCTAGCTTAGCTGGCACGGCCTCGGGGCCCGGGCCGGCTCGGTTCACCCATGGAGGTGTCCCTATGCGTGCGGTCACACGGTTTCTGGCGTCTCTGGGCGCGCTGCTGATCATGACGATCCCGGCACTGTCGGCACAGCACGCCCAGACGCGGGAGGGGTTCTGGATCGGGTTTGGGTTCGGCTACGGATCAAGACACGAGACCTGCACCGGCTGTGGGAGCGCGAACGACGGAGGGGTGACAGGCTTCCTGAAGCTTGGCGGAACCCTGAGCAAGAGCGTGCTGCTCGGCGGTGCCGTTAACGCCTGGACCAAGTCAGAGAGCGGCGTGACGGAGTCGATCGGCAACGTCACCGCATCCGTGTACTACTATCCGGCGCCCGCGTCGGGCTTATTTCTCACAGGGGGCCTGGGGCTCTCCGACTACCGCCTCAGCGACGGTGGATCTATCACCGGCGCCGGCTGGGGCTTTACAGTCGGCACCGGGTACGACATCCGCGTTGGACGGAACGTGTCGCTGACGCCGGTGGTGAACTTCGCCTACGGGCACGTGGGGGACCTGAGCTCGGGTGGCACGACCGTCGATGCGGGGTGGAAGCAGAGTGTGATCGACTTTGCGCTTGGCGTCACGTTCCATTGACCGTGCTCGACGCTACGGCGCACGGTAGGTCGAAGGCCCGGCTCGGCCGGGCCTTCGTGCGTTCGCTGCGCCCACCAGAGGAGGTCTCCGTGCGCGTGACACCTCGTCTGCTGTGCTCTGTCGTTGCGCTGGTGCTGCTCGCGAGCTCCACGGGCACGGCGCAGTATGCCCAAACCCGGGAGGGGTTCTGGATCGGATTGGGGGGGGGCTGGGGCGACGCGGTGCTCTCCTGCAGCCCCGGCTGCTTTTTTGACCGCGCCGCGAAGGGCGGTGGGCTGAGCAGTTTTGTAAAGCTCGGGATGACGCTGCGCCCGGACGTCCTCCTCGGGGTGGAGTTCAACGCCTGGACGAAAGACGTCAATGGGACGCGGGAGTGGGTCGGCAACGTGTCAGGAGCGGTTTACTACTACCTGACCCCGAGCGGAGGTCTCTTCCTCAAGGCCGGCGCGGGCTACGCCACCTTCCAGCCCGGTGGCGGTACGCCTGCCGCGAGCGGGGTCGGCCTCGTCGCGGGTGCCGGGTACGACATCCGGATCGCGCCGAACGTATCGCTCACGCCCGTCGGCAACTTCTATTTCGGCAGCGATGGCGAGACGACGGTCGGCAGTCCGCCGCTCACCGCGTCCGTGAAGCACAGCGTGTTCGAGCTCGGGCTGGGGATCACGTTCCACTGATGAGCGCGCTCCGCAGGGGAGCAGCCGGCGCGCTACTCGCGCTCGCGGTCGCCCGGCCGCTCGCCGCGCAGCTACCCGAGGCCGACGAGGCATTCCGCCGGGGGGACTACCGGGCGGCGCGTGCCGGCTACGAGCGGGTGCTGGCGGGGGATTCCCTCAACGTGCGCGCCCTCTATCGCCTGGCGATCCTGGACAGTTGGGACGGCAAGCTGGCGCGCGCACTCGCGCGGTTCGCGCGCCTGCGCCGGCTCGAGCCGAAGGACGAAGACATCCAGGTGTCGCAGGCCCAGGTGCTCGCGTGGACCGGCGACACGCGGTCATCGGAGGCGCTGTACGACTCCGTGCTGGCGCGCTCGCCACGGCGGGCGGACGCGCTGGCCGGCCGCGCGCGCGCGGTGGCGTGGAGCGGCGACCTCAACCGTGCCGAGCATCTGTGGCGCGCCGCGCTCGAGCAGTTTCCCGACGATCCCGAGCTCTTGATCGGCCTCGCGCAAACGCTGTACTGGGAGGGTCAGCCGACCCTGGCGGAAGCGTACGCCGCGCGGGCTCGGGCCGTCGCCCCGGGAGACCGCACCGCGCGCGAGCTGCAACGCCTCCTGCGCGCGGCGCTGCGTCCCGAGGCCCGGACCACGGTCGACGGAGCGGGGGATTCGGACGACAATGCCTTCGTTGCGCAGGAAGGCTCGCTCATCACGCCGCTCGGCGGCGACCTGCGCGGCGCGCTACACGCCGGTTGGCGACACGCCACGCGCCTCGCCAGCGAGGGGACGAGCTACGGAGGGGGCGGCTATATCATCGCTCCGCTGGGCAAGGGCGCGGTGGTGCGCGCGGGCCTCGGGGTGCGGCGGCTGGTGCCGGACGTGGGAGCGGCGCGCACCCCGGTCACCGCTCAGCTGGGCCTCGGCATCCGGCCGGCGCGGTACGCCGCGGCGAGCCTCGGGTACAGCCGCACGGCGTTCGACGAGACCGCGCTCCTCATCGAGCGGGGCTTCGTGATCGACGCGGTGGACCTGAGCTTCGACGTGTCGCCGTCGCCTGACTGGTCGGTATCGGGCGGGGGCGGGGGCGCCTGGATCTCGGACGGCAATCGCCGCTACTCGGCGGTCGCCGCGGTGCTCGCGCGCGTGCTCCCCGGACTCCAGCTCGGTCCCTTCGCGCGGATCCTGGGGTACCGTACGAGCCCCTCGAACGGCTACTTCGCGCCGGACCGCTTCTCGGTGATCGAGGCGCGCCTCGTCTACGCCCTGCAACGCAGCCGTTGGGGCGTGCGCCTGGACGGGGGAGTCGGCACCCAGCAGGTCTTCAAGGGGGCCCCCCACCAGACCGAGTGGCACGTGGGCGCCGCGCTGTCGCGCGGGTGGGGTGCCAACAACGAGGTCGCCGTGGTGGGCTCAATTACGAACAGCGCGGGTGCCACGTCGACCGCGGGCGTGCGGTCGGAAGAGTTCCGCTACCGCGCGCTGGGCCTGAGGTTCACCCAGGGACTGTAGCGGCGGACGAGACCGCCACGGCGCCGCCGCAGGAGCTGCCCGCGCCCGCCGTGCACCCGAAGCAGTGCGGTCCGATCTCGATGTCCCGGCTTTCCAGGGCGGCGCGCTCGGCATCGAAGATCGTGCGTGGCACCGCCGCGGAGACGGGAAGCTCGAGCATCTGGTTGAAGTCGCAATCGTACAACGTCCCATCCCAGCCCACCGAGAGCGTATTGCGGCACATCACGCCCGCCGCCGCTCGAGGATTGTAGGCGTTCACGAGCCGGGTGAGGTACTCCTCGGTCCGCCCCTGCTCCTCGAGGAAGGCGAGGAAGCGGCTGATGGGCATGTTGGTGATGGTGTACAGGTGGTCGAACTCGATGCCATGGAGGACCAGCCCGGTCCCCTTTCCATAGCCGAGGGCGTTGAGGCGCCGCAGCCCGACGATCGACGCCTCGAAGACCCCCTCCCCACGCTGCGCGTCCGTTTCCCGCGCCTGGTAGTACGGCAGCGAAGCGATGACCTCCACGCGACGAGCGGCGAGGAGCGCCGGGATGTCCGCGTAGTTCGGCAGCAGGATGGCGGTCAGGTTGCAGCGATGCGTGACGTGAGCCCCGAGCGCGGCCGCGCGCGCCACGACTTCCCGGAAGTCGGGGTGCAGCTCCGGCGCGCCGCCCGTGATGTCGAGCGTGGGAATGCGCGCCCGCTCGAGAAAGGAGAGGCACGCCTCGAGGACCGGGCGTGGCATCTCCTCGACGCGATCCGGCCCGGCGTCCACGTGGCAGTGGCGGCAGGTCTGGTTGCATCGCTTCCCGACGTTGATCTGGAGGATCTCGATCGTGGTGGGGCGGAGCGGGTACAGGTCGGAGGAGCGGAGCGCGTCGGCGAAGCTCCGCGGCAGGGGAGTGCGGGCCAGCAGGTCGCGCTGCGCGGCCCCGCCGGCGAGCGGGCTGCCCTGCTTGCGGAGCGTCGGGAGCACGCGTCCCACGAGTTACATCCCCAGCTCGTCCACGTGATTGAGCATCTGTACACCGTGCACCAGCGAGGAGCCGCCTCGGATCGCCGCGGCGACGTGCACCGCCTCGGTCATCTGCTCGAGGTTGGAGCCCTTCTCCAGAGCGTCTCTCGAATAGGCATCGATGCAATACGGGCACTGCACGGCGTGCGCCACGGCGAGCGCGATGAGCGACTTCTCCCGCGCCGTCAACGCCCCCTCGCTGAACACGGCGCCGTACCAGTCGAAGAACTTCTTGGCGAGCTCGCGGGCGCCGCGCTCGATCTCGCCGAAGCGGGGGAGATCGTGGTGGTGATAGTAGTGCGGGCGATCAGGCATCGGGGACTCCGCGTTCGCTAGGGGTACGCTCCGAACGGCTCAGCGGGATGCTGCCGAATAATACCTCACGGCAGATCTCCCTTGTGGTGCAGCCGCCGCGCCGCATCGAGCCCCAGCCTGCGCAGCAGGTCGAGGGCCTGGGCCTGCCACCGGGGCGACAGGCCGCTCACGGCCCGGCGCATCGCCGCGGCGTGGGAGGGAAAGATCCGTGCGATGAGGCGCCGGCCCGCGGGCGTGAGCGCGAGCAGCACTTCGCGGCGGTCCTCCTGGCCGGGGCGGCGCCGCACCAGGCCGCGCGCGACGAGCTTGTCCACCACGTAGGTCGTGCTGCTCGACTCCACCAGGATGCGCCGCTGCACCTCGCAGACCGGCAACTCCCCCTTGTGGTACAGCACTTCCAGGACCCCAAACTCCGTCGTGCCGAGGCCAAAGCGGGCGATGCTGGCCCGCGAGTGGCGTTCCACGGCGTCGAACGCCCGGGCCAGGACGACCCAGAGCTCGAGGGGCACGTTCCGCCGGATGGGTGCTGGTCGGTTCATCCTGCTCCCGGAACCTTCCCCCGGGGACCCTTGTTCCCGGGTATGTCGAAGTTAAGTATCTCGATATCGAGATAATTTCGGAAGGAGGTGGGACCATGTTTGCGGACCTTGGATTGCTGGCGCTGCGGCTGACGCTGGGGCTGGTGTTCCTGAGCCACGGCGCGCAGAAGGCGTTCGGCGCGTTCGGTGGACCGGGCTTCGCGGGCGCCACGGGGTTCATCGGCAGCCTGGGCTTCCGCCCGGCGCGGTTCTGGGCCGCCCTGGCGGTCGGCGGGGAGCTCGCCGCGGGGCTGCTGTACCTGCTCGGCCTGCTCACGCCGCTCGCGAGCCTGTTGGTGCTCGGCGCCATGGCGGTCGCGATCGCCAAAGTGCACGGCCCGAAGGGGTTCTTCGTGCAGAACGGCGGTTACGAGTACAACCTCGTGCTCATTATCGCCGCGCTCACGCTGGCGCTGGCGGGGCCCGGGGCGTTCTCGCTCGATCACCTGCTCGGGCTCGCCCGCTAACCTGATCGTGCGGGCTGGGGCCGGCGGTGGCCCCGGCCCACGCCTTTCTGATTTAGATTCCCTCCCGCTCGTTCAGCCGGCAGGGAAGCCTGGAATCGTTCGTCCCCAAACTTTGGACCACCCTCAGGGGCTACACCCGCGAGGACCTCGTCGCCGACCTCGGCGCGGGCGTCATCGTGGGCATCGTGGCACTCCCCCTCGCCATCGCGTTCGCCATCGCGAGCGGCGTCACCCCCGAGCGCGGCCTCTACACGGCGATCGTCGCGGGGTTCATCGTGTCCGCCCTGGGCGGCTCGCGCGTCCAGATCGGCGGGCCGACCGGCGCCTTCGTCGTGATCGTGTACGCGATCGTCCAGAAGCACGGAGTGGACGGGCTGGCGGCCGCGACGCTGATGGCGGGTGTGCTCCTCATGCTGTTCGGCTTCGCCCGCCTCGGCGGCGCGATCAAGTTCATCCCGTTCCCGGTCACGATCGGTTTCACGTCAGGGATCGCGCTGATCATCCTCTCGAGCCAGGTGAAGGACTTCCTGGGACTGCGCATGGGCGCCGTCCCGGTCGCGTTTCTCGAGAAGTGGCAGGCATTCGGGACCCGGCTCGGGACGCTCAATCCGTGGGCCCTGGCGGTGTCCGTGCTCGCGCTCGGCATCATCGTCGGCTGGCCGTACATCAACCGGCGCATCCCGAGTCCGTTCGTCGCCCTGATCCTCACGACGGCGCTGGTCCAGCTCCTGCACATCCCGGTGGAGACGATCGGCGCCCGCTTCGGGGTGATCAACGCAGCCCTTCCCAGGCCTGCGCTCCCCGTCGTGCCGCTGGGTCAGCTCCCCGGCTTATTCGGCGCCGCGTTCACCATCGCGCTGCTCGGGGCGATCGAGTCGCTGCTCTCGGCGGTGGTGTCGGACGGGATGATCGGCGGCCGTCATCGCTCGAACATGGAGCTCGTGGCGCAGGGGGTGGCGAACATCGCCTCACCGCTCTTCGGCGGAATCCCCGCGACCGGGGCGATCGCACGCACGGCCACGAATGTGAAGAACGGTGGCCGCACGCCGGTGGCGGGGATCGCGCACGCCTTCACCCTGCTCCTGATCACGCTGTTCTTCGGCCGCTGGGCGGGCCTCATTCCCATGGCGACGCTCGCCGCGATCCTCGTGGTCGTGGCCTATCGCATGAGCGAGTGGCGCACCTTCCGGTCCGAGCTCCGAGCACCCAAGAGCGACGTCGCCGTGCTGCTCGCAACCTTCCTCTTGACCGTGCTCGTGGACTTGACGGTCGCGATCGAGGTCGGGATGGTGCTCGCGGCGTTCCTGTTCATGCGCCGCATGGCCGAGGTGACGAACATCAGCGCGCTCACGCACGAGTTCCGGGATCCCGTGGACGACTTCGAGAGCGACCCGAACGCGGTGCGCCGGCGCGTCGTGCCGGAAGGGGTCGAGGTGTACGAGATCAACGGGCCGTTCTTCTTTGGGGCGGCGGAGATGTTCAAGGAGCGTCTGGGGCGGATCGTCGGGAAACCCAAGGTCCTGATCCTGCGGATGCGCCATGTACCGGCGATCGACTCGACCGCCCTGCACGCGCTGCGCGACCTCGTCGCACGGAGCCGGAAGGACGGGTCTCTGGTCGTCTTGTCGGATGTGCACGCCCAGCCGGTCGTGGCGCTCGAGCGCTCGGGCTTCCTCGACGAGATCGGCGAGGAAAACGTCACCGGCCACATCGACGACGCGCTGAACCGGGCGCGCGCCCACCTCGGGCTGCCGGCCGTCCCGCGTCCGGCGTACGCGACTCCCACGGTGGCGCGTGAGACGCCACCGCCAGGGGCGCGGGGTTCTCGAAGATGAACGGAGGGTCAGAGCTGATCGTCGCGAAGGGGACCTGTTACCCGCTGTTCGCCTACGAGGTCGCGCAGGCGATCGACCTCGACGTGGCGGAGCGGCGGGTGCTCACCGCCGCGACGGAGCGACTGAGCGTCAAGCAAAAGCGCCGCGCCCCCGCCTACTTCGAGTACCGGCCGGTCGTGCTCTACGACTTCGGCGCCATTTCGGTGAGTTATGCGGTGCCGATCGCCGGGCCGCTCGCGGGGCTGGCGGCCCTGAGCGCCGAGCTGTGGGGGAACGACCGGCTGGTCGCCGAGTCCCGCCGCCACGTGGAGCGGGTGCTCAAGACGCTGGGCGACGCGGCGGTCCGGCCGCGGATCGCGGACCTCGTGGAGGACTACTCGATCTTCCAGGTCGAGGCGTTCACGACGCCGTGCGAGGCCGCCGCCCTGTGGACGCACCACGCGCAGACGGTCGCCCAGATCCTGCGCGCCGAGCCGCGCAGCCTGTCTCAACAGGAGATCAACGACGCCACTGCCTCCCGGATCTCCTTCGGGCTGGACGACGCGATCTTCATCGACACCGACGCCACGCTGCTGTTCGACCCCGAAGCGGACGATGTCCGCGCCGTGATCGAGTTCGCGAACACGCAATTGCTCGAGATGCGGTTCCTGGACCAGCAGCTCGACGACGCCCTGGAGCGGGCGTACGAGACCCTGATGCGGCGCCGTGCGCGTCTCTTCGGGCTCGGCCAGTACCGCCCGGAGCTCCGTCGCCTCGCGCGGCTGCAGCTCGACGGCGCGATCCTCTTCGAACAGGTGACGAACGCCCTGAAGTTGGTGGGAGAGCAGTACCTCGCGCGGGTGTACTCGCTCGCGTCCCGCCGCTTCCACCTGGCCGAATGGGACGCGAGCATCACCCGCAAACTGCAGACCATCGACAGTATCTACGCCAAGATGGCCGAGCGCGCGGCGAGCCGGCGCATGGAGCTGCTCGAGTGGATCATCATCGTGCTCATCGCGCTGTCCATCATCGTGTCGCTCGGACCCGTGCTGGGGGCGCGCTGACGGTGCCCGGCTGCCGGTTTGCCGCTCCCTTCCTGACGTGCCTCTTGGCGATGACGGCGCCGGTCGGCGCTCAGACGGCGGGGGAGATGGAGGCCCTGCCGCCCGGCGACCTGTTCCGACCGCTCCTGGCCGACCCCAAGCAGCCGCAATTCTTCGCGGCCTTTCTCTGGGCCAAGTCCGAGCAGGTGAAGGACCAGGTCGCGAGCGTCGGGCTGGGCGAGAACATCGGTCTCGTGCGGGGGCGTGGCGGATGGTGGCAGGTGAGCGTCGCCGCGGGCGTCTTCTCCCAGTTCGACATGGAGAGGCCGTCGTACGACTTAATCAACACCGACTTCATCATCGGCTTCCCGTTCACCTGGCGCCGCGGCGTGCTCTCGGGCCGGGCGCGAGTCTATCACCAGAGCTCCCATCTGGGAGACGAGTACCTGCTCCGTGTTCATCCCGAGCGCGTGAACCTCAGCTTCGAAGCGGCGGAGCTCATCGTCGCCCGTGACTTCGGCACTCTCAGAGGGTATGCGGGCGGCGAATACCTCGTCCGGCACGAGCCCTCCGATCTCAAGCCCGGCGTGCTGCACGCCGGACTGGAGTGGCGCCCCGGCACCCCCCTGGTCCACCTGGGCCGGCTGGGGTCGGGGCGCTTTCTGGCGGCGCTCGATGCCAAGGCTCCCCAGGAACGCGAATGGCAGGTTGGATGGGGCGCGCGGGCCGGCCTGGAGTTTAGCCCAAGCGCGCCGGGCACCGAGGTGAGCCGCCGCTGGAGCATCCAGATCCACGCGTATCGCGGCCCAACGCCCTACGGACAGTTCTATCTGGAGAACGTGTCGTCGATCGGCGTGGGGTTGCACTTCAGCTTGTAGGAGTGCGGTTCGGCGGATCCGCCGCGTCGAGCGGGCTAGGGGCGCCGGCGCGTCACGCTCCAGCGGCCGCTCTGCGTTGTGGGGGCCGGTCCGGGGCGGGTCGTGAAGGTCCCCGCGATCGTGTCGCTGGCGATGCGGCCGTCGAAGGTCGTGAACAGCTTCATGCCGGTCTCGGGATCGGCGTACGGGGCGAGCGTGCCGCTGACGCGATCGCCCTGCACGCGCACGAAGTTGATGGTCAGGACCTCAGGGGCCGCGGGGGCCGGGGGGGTCTGGCCGGGCTGCTGCGGGTCGTTCCACGCCTTGATCGGGCGGTTCCATCCGACGGGGATCATCACCACGTCCCCGTACGCCGAGTCACCGCGCGCGGTGAGCGTGAACGAGATGCTCCCGCTGCGGCCCGTGGTGGAGCTGCTGTAGGATCCATCCCAGCGGCCGGCCAGCGCGGCGACGTCCGCGCGCGCCCCCACGACGGGGACCGGTGTTTGGGAGGACGCGCACGCTGCGAGCGCGAGTGCAAGCACGGGCGCGCCACCGGCGTATCGCATGGTCGCTACGACACCTCCTTCCCCGCGAGCTGCCGCAACACGTACTCGAGGATCCCGCCGTGCCGGTAATACTGAAGCTCCTGCGGGGTGTCGATCCGCACGATCGTGCGGAACTGGAACGACGTCCCGTCGGGTCGCGTCGCCTTGACGCCAAGCTCCTTGCCGTGCGGGAACCCTTCCGCGAGCACGGCGGCGAGCCCGGTGATGTCGAAACGCTCCCGGCCTGTCAGGCCCAGCGCCTGTACGCCCTGATCGGGCTGGAACTGCAGGGGCAGGATTCCCATCCCCACGAGGTTCGACCGGTGAATGCGCTCGTAGCTCTCGGCGATCACGACGCGCACGCCGAGCAGGCGCGGGCCCTTCGCCGCCCAGTCGCGTGACGAACCGGAGCCGTACTCCTTTCCCGCAAGCACGACCAGCGGCACCCCTTCGGCCTGGTACTGCACCGACGCGTCGTAGATCGTTGTGGCCGCCTCGCCCGGGAGGTGGACGGTGAACGGCCCCTCGGTGGTGGGCGCGAGCTGGTTCTTGAGTCGCACGTTCGCGAACGTTCCCCGCACCATGACCTCGTGATTGCCGCGGCGGGCGCCGTAGGAGTTGAAGTCCTTCGGCTCGACGCCGTGCGCGATCAGGTACTGACCCGCCGGGTGCGTCTTGCGGATGGAGCCGGCCGGAGAGATGTGATCGGTGGTGATGCTGTCCCCCAGCAGGCACAGCACCCGCGCGCCCCGGATGTCCGCGACCGGTGGCGGCGTATCCGGCATGCCGTCGAAGTAGGGCGGGCGGCGGACGTAGGTGGAGTCCGGCTCCCAGGCGAAGCGTTCGCCGGCGGGGACGGGGAGGCTCTTCCAGCGCTCGTCGCCCTCGAACACCTCGCCGTACTGCTTGTGGAACATCGCGGATTTGATCGCGCTGCGGACCACGCGATCCACTTCCTGGGCCGTGGGCCAGATGTCCCGCAGGTACACCGGTTTGCCATCCTTGCCGGTGCCGATGGGGTCCTTCTGGATGTCGATGTCGATCCGCCCGGCGAGGGCGTAGGCGACCACAAGCGGCGGTGAGGCAAGGTAGTTCGCCCGCACCTCCGACTGGATCCGCCCCTCGAAGTTGCGGTTGCCGGAGAGGACGGCGCACACGACCAACTCGCCCTCGGCGACGGCGACCGACACGGCCTCCGGCAGCGGCCCCGAGTTGCCGATGCACGTCGTGCAGCCGTAGCCGACGAGATGGAAGCGCAGTTGCTCGAGGTACGCCATCAGGCCCGCCTCGCGCAGGTAGTCCGTGACCACCTTCGAGCCAGGCGCGAGGCTCGTCTTGACCCACGGCTGAGAGCGCAGGCCCAGTTCGACCGCCCGCTTCGCGGCGAGGGCCGCCGCGACCATCACCGAGGGATTCGACGTGTTGGTGCAGCTCGTGATCGCCGCGATCACGACCGAGCCGTGCCGCAGCTTGTGCTCCGCGCCGTCGAGCGTGAGGTTCACGTGGCTGCGGCGGGCGGGTGGCGCCTCCGTGGCCACGGCGACGTTACCCCCTTCTTCCTCCCAGCGCCGCGCGTTCGGCGTCGCGGGTGGCGCCACGGGCGAGGTCGCCTTCATGAGCGTGGGGAGCGCGTCGAGGAAGTTCTTCTTCACCTCGCGCAGCGGCACCCGGTCCTGCGGCCGGCGCGGGCCGGCGAGGCTCGGCACCACGGTCGCGAGGTCGAGCGCCAGCGTGTCGGAGAACTCGGGCTCGGGCGCGCCCGGCGTGTGAAAGAGGCCCTGCTCCTTCGTGTAGGCCTCCACCAGCGCGACCAGCTCCTTGGAGCGCCCCGTGAACGCGAGGTAGCGCAGCGTCTCCTGGTCCACGGGGAAGATGCCCACCGTGGCCCCGTACTCGGGGGCCATGTTGCCGATCGTGGCCCGGTCGGCGAGGGGCAGGCTGGCGACGCCCGGCCCGTAGAACTCCACGAATTTTCCGACGACGCCCTTCTTGCGGAGCATCTCGGTGACCGTCAGCACGAGGTCGGTCGCCGTGGCGCCTTCTGGGAGCCGGCCCGTCAACCGGAAGCCCACGACCTGGGGGATGAGCATGGAGACCGGCTGGCCGAGCATCGCCGCCTCGGCCTCGATCCCGCCCACGCCCCACCCCAGCACCCCCAACCCGTTGATCATCGTGGTGTGCGAGTCCGTCCCCACGAGCGTATCGGGATACGCCTGCGGCGTGCGACCCTCGCCCGTGAACACCACGCGCGCGAGGTATTCCAGGTTCACCTGGTGCACGATCCCCGTGTCGGGTGGCACGACGCGGAACCCCCGAAACACCTGCTGCGCCCAGCGCAGCAGCGCGTACCGCTCGCGGTTGCGCTGGAACTCCAGGTCGGCGTTCACCTGGAAGGCCGTCGGCGTGCCGAACTCGTCCACGATCACGGAGTGGTCGATCACGAGCTCGGCAGGGAGGAGGGGGTTGACCGTCTTCGGGTCGCCGCCCATCGCGGCCATCGCGTCGCGCATCGCGGCGAGGTCCACGACCGCCGGGACTCCGGTGAAGTCCTGCATCAGCACGCGGGCCGGCATGAAGGCGATCTCGTCCTCGGGGGCCTTCTTCGGGTCCCACCGGGCGAGCTTCTCGATCTCCACGGCGCGCACCGTGCGGCCGTCCTCCCGCCGCAACAGGTTTTCGAGCAGAATCTTGAGCGAGTAAGGGAGGCGCGCGATCCCCAGCCCGCGGCGCTCGAGCGCGTCGAGCCGGAAGATCTCGAAGGTCCGGCCGCCAATGCCCAGCGTGGCGCTGCTCCCGAAGCTGTTCGCCGCCATCAGTCCACGACCTTGACGTTCGTCACGAAGTATTCGGTCTCGCCGAAGCAGCGGGTCGGCAGGCCCTTGTGCTGCTCGTACGCCAGCGCCACCCGCCTGCCGAGGGCCGCGTTGACGAGTACCGCGACCGAGTCGTGTCGCACGGTGAAGTAGAACATCTCCGGCATCGCGCCGGGGAGCGCCACCATCGCGAGCTCACCCTCCCAAGTCTTGCAGATCCACCCCTTCTTGGAAAACTTCTGCACGTAGCCGGCGCGCTCGCCCTTGGCGTAGCTCCACGACAGCGCGGACCAGGTGTACAGGACGAAACCGAGCAGAGGCGCGACGACCAACGCGGCGATGAGGAGCTTCTGCCTGCGCGACAGAGTGACGTTCACCCGGCGGAATCTACAGTGTACACCTCGGTGCGATAAGGCGTAAACCCGCGTGCCTCGTAGTTGGAGAGCGCGTGCGGATGGTCGAGGGTGCATGTGTGCAGCCACACCCGCGTTGGCTGCAGGGTCCACGCGTCGCGCACGGCGCACGAGAGGAGATGTTTCCCCAGGCCGTGGCCGATCATTCCCGGCGCGAGGCCGAAGTAGGCGATCTCGACCGAATCATCCTCCGCCACTCGGCGCAGCTCGTACCAGCCGACCAGCGCGCCGCCGCGCACGGCCACGAACAGCGAGATCTCGGGCCGCGCGAGGTGCGCGCGAATCTCGGCGTCGCTCCAATCCCAGCGGTCGCGCCAGTGGTACTCGGCGCCCACCGTGCGGTAACAGTGGCGATACAGTCCCGGCGTGGCGTGCGCGACGCGCTCCGCGACCACGTCGGGAAAGTCCCCGAAGGCCGCCCTGAACTGGTCGCGATACTTGAGCTCGAGATAGGTCCTGGTTGCTTCCACGTCCGCCCTCATGCAACTTGGCGTCCCAGCGTCGTGGCGTCTATTTTAACAGCATGACGTTCAATCGGATGGGCACTGTCCCCCTGCCGCTGGCCCTGCACCTGGCGAGCCACACGGTGCTCGGGCTGTTCTGCTTCTTCGCCGGCGTGCTGAATCTGGTCGACCCCGTGAAGATTCCGCAGGGCATCCTGTTCCTCCTCGTCTGCGGCTTCAGCTGGGGCTACGTCTTCGGCATCCTGATGGCCCGCAGGGAGGTGGTGGTGCTCGGGTACGTCGCGAGCGCCGTGTTCCTGCTGGCCGGCCTCGCGGGCGCCGCTCGGTTCGGATTCGACTGGCGGCTCACCGCCCTCTTGGTCGGGATTGGCGCATACGGGCTGATCGTGCTGAGCCTCTACTGGAAGCGCATCCTCGAAGCCTAGGCGCAAAGTCGCACCCCCGCAGCAAGCCTTCGTGCCCTTAAGAGACGTCGAGGACAGGCGTCGAGGGGAACCGTAGCTGCGGGGCGGCGTTTAGCGGGGGAAAAGGAGGCGGTATGCGAAATTTCTCGAGCGACGCCATCGCTCTGATCGGCGGCCCCGAGGCGCCGCGTGGCGAGCCTGCCGAGCCGGCTCCCGCGCCATCCGACGAGCCGCTCGACGCGTATTCGGCGGCGGTGGCGGGCGCGGTGGAGCGAGTCGGCCGCGCCGTCGTCAGCGTCGAGGTGCGGCAGCCGGTGCGGCGGCGTGGCCGGCCGGAGCGCGAGCTGCCGGGCCACGGGTCGGGGTTCGTCTTCACGCCCGACGGATTCATCCTGACGAATAGCCACGTCGTCCATGGGGCCACGCAGGTCGCCGTGCGCCTGCCCGACGGCCGCGAGCTGCCGGCCGACCTGATCGGCGACGACCCCGACACCGATCTCGCGGTGGTGCGCGTCGGCGGGGATCCACCCGCTGCCGCGCCGCTCGGCAACTCGGCCTCGCTGCGCGTGGGTCAGCTCGTGATCGCGATCGGCAACCCGTTGGGGTTCCAGAGCACCGTCACTGCCGGGGTCGTCAGCGCTTTGGGCCGCTCCTTCCGGTCGGTGAACGGACGGCTCATCGACGACGTCATCCAGACCGACGCGGCCTTGAACCCGGGGAACTCGGGCGGGCCGCTCGTGGACTCCCGGGGGCGCGTCGTTGGCGTCAACACGGCCGTCATCCTGCCCGCTCAGGGGATCTGCTTCGCGGTGGCCATAAATACGGCGAAGTTCGTCGCCGGACAGCTGATCGCGCACGGCCGGATCCGGCGCGGCCGGATCGGCGTAGCCGGGCAGCACGTGCCGCTGTTGCGCCTCGCGGTGCGCGCGCACGGACTCGATGAAAAGAGCGGCGTGCTGGTGACGGGCGTCGAATCGGGCAGCCCCGCCGAGCGGGCGGGCCTCAAGCAGGGCGACATCATCGTCGGGTTCGCCGGCCACGCGGTAGTTGGCATCGACGATCTGCACCGGCTGCTCGCGACGGACCGCATCGGGACGCCCGCGGTCGTGGCCCTGCTGCGTGGGGCAGACAAGCTCGAGCTGCCGATCGTGCCGGAAGAATCACTCCCGTCCCGCTGAGTTTCCGTGGAGGGACACGCCCAGTGAAAGCGATCCGAGTCGAGGCGGCCGGCGCGCCCGAAGTACTGCGCCACGTGGACGTGCCCCAGCCCACCCCAGGGCCGGGGCAGGCGCTCGTGAAGATCGACGCGGCCGGGGTCAACTACGTCGACGTGTATCAGCGCACCGGGCTGTATCCGGTGCAGCCCCCGCTCATCCTCGGTCAGGAGGCCGGGGGCACGGTCACTGCGGTGGGCCCGGGCGTGAGCGAAGTGAAGGTCGGCCACCGGGTCGCCTACGCCCACGTGCTGGGCGCTTATGCGGAGTACGCCGCCGTGCCGGCGGAGCGGCTGGTGGTGCTGCCGAACGGCGTGAGCACGAAGCAAGGCGCGGC
>WNGR01006282.1_pt1 | contig 23638 bp, 19 predicted proteins | sample 5407581 | NCBI WGS metagenome assembly WNGR01 (sample SAMN13153383, study PRJNA577476) | soil metagenome | isolation source: 80 cm soil or saprolite under Garry oak tree replicate 2 | place: USA:California | collected 2016-06-15
TCCTGATCACCCTGCTCGCGCTGGCCTTGCTGCTAGGCATCTTCTGGATCGTCAGCGGCGCGGTGGAGCTGTTCAACGCGCTGGCTCACAAAGAGGTGCCACATCGGGGCTGGACTATATTCATGGGCATCCTCAGCATCCTGGCCGGCATCGTGGTCCTGGTCTATCCCACCATCTCGCTGCTCACGCTCGTGATCGTGCTCAGCATCTGGCTCCTGGTTTACGGCGTGATAGAGATCATGCTTGCGTTCCGGATCCGGTCGCTCGCCCACCACGCCTGAGGACGGCCCATTAGCTCGCGGCGACCACCATCTTGCCCGCGGCCTGGCCCGTTTCCATGACCCGGTGCGCCTCGACGACCTCGTCGAAGCCGAAGACCCGGACCGGCTTGGCCTGGTAGCGCCCGGCCTCGGCCTTCGCGATCATCTGCGGCAGCGGGATCTCAGCCAGCGGGAAGCTCGCCGTGCCCAGCACGAATGCGCTGCCATAGAAGCTGAGCTGGACGCTGGTCGGCAGGTCAGTGATCGGGTTGAAGCCGGCCACCGGCTCCAGGCCGCCGAGGAAGCCGAGCTGGCAGACGCGGCCGCGGGGGCGGACCAGCCGCAGCGAGTCGCGCAGCACGCTGTTCCCGACCAGATCGAAGACGCAGTCCACCTCCGTGCCGAGGTCCTGGACCTGGCCGGCCAGCTGCCCGTCCTCGATCAGTACTTCCGCGGCGCCGATGCCGCGCAGCAGGGCCGCCCGGTCAAGCTTCCGGGTGGTCGCGATCACCACGGCACCATGCTCGGCGGCGACGTTCACCGCGGCCTGGCCCAGTGACGAGGTGGCCCCGCGGACCAGCACCGTCTGCCCGGGCTGCAGGCTGAGGTTCTGGTGCAGCCCGGCCCACGCGGTCGCGTAGACCTCCGGCAGGGCCACCAGGTCGGTCCACGACAGCGACGTGCTGACCGGCACTACGTTGCTGGCCGGCACGGTGACGAGCTCGGCGTAACTGCCGTTGCGGGTCCGGCCCATGCCGCCGAGGATGGCGACCACGGTGGCCCCGGCGGCGAGCCGCCCACCCGGATCGGCCTCGACCGTCCCGGCGCATTCGATGCCCGGGACCTGGGCGACATCCCCCCAGCTCCCGTTGCGCATGTAGGTCTCGGCGTGGTTCAGGCCGAACGCCCTGATCCGGATCAGGACCTCGTCCTCGGCGGGCACCGGATCGGGCAGCTCGGTGACGGCCAGTACCTCCGGGCCGCCATGGGCCGTGATGACGATGGCCTTCATGTGGGGATCCTTTCTTGAACGATCATTCATTTATTGGACGGAAAAGAGGGCCGCCGGGCGGCGGCCGCGCAGTGATGTTCCGGCTGAGCAGTAAAGGTGTGTCTGCCTGGCCAGTAAGAGGCAGTGATGCGTTAGCTGAGGCCGGTGAAGGCGCTGTCAACGATCGCCCGCAGCACCTCCTCATCAGGGTTCGCCTTGCCGACGACCATCAGGCCCTGGCTGGTGGCGACGAGCCCCTTCGCCCGGGCTACCGGATCTACCGAGGCCGGGATCTCGCCCCGCCGGATGGCGGTGCGCAGCGCGGCGGTGAAGTTGTGCTCAAGCCGGGCCAGATGCCCCCGGACCACGGCAGCGACCTCGGCGTCGACGGCGGCGTTCTCGATCGCGCTGTTGACCAGCAGGCAGCCCTGCCGCCCTTCCGGGCTGAGCAGATCGCGCACCAGCCCGTCGAAATAAGCGCGGATATCCGCGACAGAGGCCCCCGGGTTCTCCAGCTCACCCAGCTTCTGCGGCACCACCAGCCTGGAGTAGCGCTCCAGCGATCCCATCAGCAGGGCGTGCTTGCCGCCCGGGAATGCCGTGTACAGGCTGCCCGGCTTCACCCCGGTCGCCCGGACCAGATCATCCACTGACGTCGCCCGGTAGCCCCGCTCCCAGAACTGCCGCATGGCGGATTCCAGAACCTCCTCTGGCTCGAACTCCCGTGGCCGCGGCATGGTGACCAAAATACACGAACGATCGTTCAAGAACAACTACCTCGGCTTCCCGCAAGTCAGCGCGTGGCTGCGCGGCGCCGTTTGCGGGGCGGTGGGCGGTCGGGCGCGGGCGTGGTCGCGGCCAGCGGCAGCCGGGACGGGGGCTTGACCTCGGCCAGCCGCAGGTAGGTCAGGAGTCGCTGCCCGCCCCGGCTGGCCAGGCTGGCCAGCACCTGCTGCAGGTCGGCTACGTCGCGGGCCACGACGGTGAGCAGGTAGTCCATCTCGCCCGCGACGTTGTCCGCGGCGATGATCTGGGGCAGCGCCCGGATCTGGTCTTCGAAGACCCGGGTCGAGTGCGGGTCATGACGCGCCAGGGTGGCGAACACGTACAGCTGCAGCGGGAACCCGGCGGCTGCCGGGTCGATCTGGGCGCTGATGATCCGGATGACCCCCGACTCCTTCAGCCACCTGACCCGGTGCAGTGTCGCTGCGGGCGACAGCCCGACGAGGCGGGCGAGCTCGACGTTCGTGCAGTCCGCATCGGCCTGCAGCGCCGTGAGCAGCCTTACGTCAACTTCGTCAAGTTCAACAGCCATCTTGCGATACATTATTCTGCCTATACGCTCTACTGCCAAATTCCGTGCGTAGCAGCGGCGACTATGGAGTCATGAACACCTACCGCCGCCGCGCCGTCGCCGCACTCGTCGCCGCCGGGCTGCTGTGGGGCACGACCGTCCCGCTCTCTAAGCTCGCGCTGGAGTGGCTGCCGCCAGGCTGGCTGGCGTTTGCCCGCTTCGGCCTGGCCGCCGCGATCCTGCTCACCGCCGCCTCCCGGCCCGCAGTCCGCGGGGCCTGCACCCCGCTGATGCTGGCGTCGGGCGCGGCCGGGTATGGCGGGTCAGTGGTCGTGCAGAACGCCGGCATCACCCGGACCAGCGTCACCCACGCGGCGCTGCTGATCGGCGCCGCACCCGTGCTGGTCGCGGTCATCGCGGCACTCTGGCAGCACACCGTGGCGCGCCCGGTGGCCTGGGCCGGGTTCGCGCTGTCACTGGCTGGCGTCGGCCTGGTCGCCGGCGGCCAGGGCGGCGGCGCCACGGCCGCCGGCGATGGCCTGGTCCTCGTGTCGCTGCTGCTGTCGGCCGGGTTCACCGTGGCACAGGCCCGCCTGCTGCCCGGCCGCGACCCGGTCGCGGTCACGGCCGTGCAGTTCCTGGGCGCGGCCCTGGCGGCGCTGCTGTTCTCGGCGGCCACGGAGGGCTTGCCTGCCGTCCCGCACGGCCCGGCCACGGTCCTGGCCACCGTCGCCCTGGCGGCCGGGGGCACGCTGCTGCCGTTCACGCTCTTCGCCTACGGGCAGAGCCGGATACCGGCCGAGGTGGCCGGCGCCTTCCTCAACCTCGAGCCGCTCGTCGGCGCCGTGGCGGGCATCGTCGTGTTCGCTGACCCGGTCGGCCCGGCGCAGGTCACCGGGGGCGCCGCCATCATCGCGGGCATCGCCTTGAGCACCCTCCCGCTGCTCCGCGCTGGCCGGCCCCGGGCGCCCTCGGGCCCAGCGGTTTCCGGCCGGAACGAAGCCCCGGACCAGCCGGTTAGCGCCGCTCGTCCCGGTAATGATGACGGCCACGAAGCTAGCGTCGACGGGGGGGAACGATGGCTATTGTCGCGGTCTTCGAGTTTCCGGGCGAGTCGGTGGACAAGTACGAGAGGGTGTTCGAGGTGGGCGGGCCGGCGGTCTTTGATCAGCCCAACCGCCTGCATCACGTCTGCTACGCGACGGACTCAGGGTTCACCGTCGTCGATGTATGGGCCGACGAGCAGTCCTTCGCCGCCTTCGGTGAGATCATCGGCCCGGCCACGCAGAAGGCAGGCTTGGAGGCCAAGCCCGCCGTGCATGAGGTGCAAGGGCTCATCACCCAGGACGGCCAGCGCCGTATCTGACCGGATTCCGCGGGTGGCCAGATCGCGCGGGCGGCCGGATGACGCGGGGCCCGCGCGATCTAGCGGGACGAACGGGCCAGGAGCCCGGATATCAGCACCTCGAGCACTTCCCGCACCGTGGCGGTGAAGTCGAGCCGCATGGACCCCAGCTCCGGATCGGCCTGGTAGGCAGCCAGCATCGCGGCCGAAGGCTGTGCGTTCGGCCACACCGCGCCGGCCACCATGACGGCCGCGCCGGCCAGCCGGAAACTGTCGTGCTCGCCGAGCTCACCCACGCATCCGAGCATCAGGCGGCTCAGCGCGGCCACGTTCGCCATGGCCGCCCGCTTGAATGCCCCGCCGACCCGGATGACGCCCCCCGCCGCTGAGAGGCGCTGGTCTACCTGGCCAGCGCCTGGATGGGACGGCAGCGGAGCTGGTACGACTCGTCGTCGGTGGACAGGCAGCGACCGGTCGACAGGTCGAACTGCCAGCCGTGCATGGTGCAGGTGAGCGTGTTCCCGTTGATCTCGCCGAAGCGGCTGAGGTCTCCGCGCAGATGCGGGCAGCGGCGCTGCATGATCCACTCGCCGAGCTGGATGTCTTCCTCGTCGTGATTCTTGTCGGCGTACCAGCCTTCGGCGTACATCAGCCGGTCGGGAGCCAGGCACTTGAAGAACGTGTACAGGTACTCGTTGTACGGCCCGATCCGGCGGGCGCGGAACCGCATGCTCAGGAACAGGCTGTTGACCCAGTCGGTCTCGTGGTCGGCGATCAGCCGCTCGATCAGCGGGCGGCTGATCGTGAACTGGTAGCGGCAGGTCTCCCCCGCGAAACGGCGCACCTCGCCGGCCGGGAAGTCGATCACGATCGGCGGGCCGTCGCCCGGCCGGAGCAGCACCGGCCCGCCCACGCCGGGCTTGATGTGATCGGCCAGCTCGAGCAGCGGCTCGAACCACGCCTTCAACTCGGCCAGCACGTCCACCCCGCCGACCGCCCAGCGGCGCTTGTCCGCCGCGATCCGGTCGCGCTGCCGTTCGGCATAGGCCTTGAGGTAGCTCTCCTTGTCGGTGAACGGCTCCATGGCCTGCCCGGCGGTCGTGGGCCAGTGCACCTCGCAGTGATCGGCGTCCACCTCGAGCGTGGCGCCGGGAGTCAGCAGCCTGCCGCCCTCGATGCCCTGATCGCGCAAGTAGTCGATGAAGACCGGCTGGTCCGGGAAGGTGTTCGCGGTGTCCCCGGTCAGGTCGTTCAGGAAGAACAGGTCGTCGTCGAGAAAGCACGCCGGGCCCGCCGAGGGCACAATGTACCTGGCCCCGATCTCCTTGACGTAGCGGGTCGCGCGGTCCAGCCCGTTGGCCCGCTTCGCCGCACCGAACGAGCGCTTCGCGGCGGACGGCAGGTCGTAGGTCCACGGCCACCAGATCGCGCCGGAGAACTGCAGGAAGTGCACGTCGTACGGGCCGAACGCGCGCAGTGAGTCCAAGTCGGTGGGGCGGGCGTCGTTCTGGTTCAGGATGCAGGCTGTCCCGTCGTCGACCGCCAGGGCCGAGTCGCCCAGCGGGCCGTCCGCCGGCGACTGCAGCACCTCGGCCATCAGCCGCAGCCCGCCGCGGGAGATCACCTCGCCGCTCGGCATGACCAGGAACCGGGTGAAGCCCAGCCGCTCCAGCTCATCCCGCAGGTCCGGCACCGGGTAATCGGGCAGCAGCACCGTGGCGTCGCGCGAGACGCAGGTGGCCAGCAGCTCCGGATCGAAGTGGTCCTTGTGCAGGTGGGACACGTACAGATAGTCGGCTTTGCCGTACCGGTCCCAGTCCAGGTCGCTGTTGTCGGGGAACACGAACCACGAGTCGAAGTACGCGGGATTCATCCATGGGTCGCACAGGATCGTTCCGCAGCGGGTTTCGATATGCAGGCCAGCATGGCCCAGGCACGTGATCTGCATTCCACCCTCTCATTAACCCGGGCCAGGGTCTGGCCGGGTTGGCCCAGCGCGACTTAGTCCTGAGGACGCAAGCAGTCATCACTGTAGATGGCTGCAGCCGCCCCCGACCGAGCTGCCGTCATCTTGCCTTACGACGCAGTTCTAGCACGTTTGGTTGGGTGTCCTGGTTCAGCGACACGACCGCATCACCGGCCAGGGGCGGCGGCTCCCGCCTGCGCCGCGGCCGGACCAGCCAGGCGCCCACGACGGCAACCAGCGCCGCACAGAGTACCCATCCCAGGACCGTCACGGGTACCCCGACGTACTTCAGGCCCGAAGCGAAGATCGCGAAGGTGATGACCGGCCTGATGTAGCGGTCCGGCGCCCGGGACGAGAGCAGGGAACCGATCAGGACGGCCGGAACGCTGCCGATGATGATCGATGCCGTCACCGAAAACTCCACGTGGCCGAAGGCCAGTGCCCCCAGGGCCGCGGCCAGCGTCAGCGGCACCGCCTGGGTGAGGTCGGTGCCCACGAGCTGGCCGGCGCTCAGCATCGGGTACAGGAACAGCAGCAGCACGATCATCAGCGACCCCGAGCCGACCGAGGTCAGGCCGACGATCAGGCCGCCGGCCATGCCGATGCCGATGGTCGGCAGCGGCCGGCAGGCGATCTCGGCGACCGCTCCCCCGCGCTCGTTGCCGGACCGCCGGTCCAGGACGTAGCGCAGCACCATGGCCGCGGCGCCGACCAGGAGCGCGGCGCCGAGCGCGATCTCGACCCGGCTCTGCGCGGCGGACCCGGTGCCGAACAGGTGCAGCAGGTAGGACCCGGTGAACGCCATCGGCACGGACCCGAGCACCATCCAGCCGACCAGCCGCAGGTTCACGGTGCCCTTGCGCAGGTGCACGGCGGCCCCGACCGGCCGCATCAGCACCGCGGCCACCAGGTCGCTGGAGATGGCCGCCGACGGCTGGACGCCGAACAGCAGGATCAGCATCGGCGTCATGAGGGCGCCGCCGCCAGCGCCGGTCATCCCGACCAGCAGCCCGACGACGGCGCTGCCGAGCACGATGTAGACGTCCACGTGCATGGGGCCTCCTCCGGGCGTCCCTGCTCACGTCCGCGGGCGGCCGGCACGAGGCCGCACTGTGTAATGGCAGCTCACAACATACCCTTCATCAATGATCCGATTCGTAGGAATCCCGGCCGGCGTGGCCATTTGGGGACGCTCCCCCGGACACGGGCCTCCGGCCTGAACGCTTCATCGGTAGGCTGTGACGATGCCCGTGCCCTCCGTGTACCCCCGGCTGGAGCCGCTGCTGCCGCTGGTGCGCAAGCCGGTCCAGTACGTAGGCGGGGAGCTGAATTCCGTGGTCAAGGACTGGGACTCCGCCGAGGTCCGGTGGGCCCTGATGTACCCGGATGCGTACGAGGTAGGCGTGCCCAACCAGGGCATACAGATTCTTTACGAAGTCCTGAACGGATGCGACGGGGTGCTTGCCGAGCGCACCTACAGCGTCTGGCCGGACCTGGAAAGCCTGATGCGCGAGCATCAGGTGCCGCAGTTCACGGTCGACGCGCACCGCCCGGTGCGGGCGTTCGACGTGCTCGGCGTGAGCTTCGCCACAGAACTCGGCTACACCAACCTGCTGACCGCCCTGGACCTGGCCGGGATACCGCTGTCCGCGGCGGAGCGGGGCCCCGGCGACCCGCTGGTCCTCGCGGGCGGGCACGCGGCGTTCAACCCGGAGCCGGTCGCCGAGTTCCTCGACGGCGCCGTGCTCGGCGACGGCGAGGAGGCCGTGCTGGCCATCACCGGGCTGATCAGGGACTGGAAGCGGGCCGGGCGGCCGGGCGGCCGTGACGGCCTGCTGCTGCGGCTGGCCGCCGAGGGCGGCCTCTACGTGCCCCGCTTCTACGACGTGGATTACCTCCCCGACGGCGGGATCGGCCGGGTGGCCCCGAACCGGCCCGGCGTGCCGCACGCCGTGGCCAAGCACACGGTCATGGACCTGGACTCCTGGCCCTACCCGCGCAAGCCGCTGGTACCGGTGGCCGAGTCCGTGCACGAGCGGTTCAGCGTGGAGATCTTCCGCGGCTGCACCCGGGGCTGCCGGTTCTGCCAGGCCGGGATGATCACCCGGCCGGTCCGCGAGCGCACCGTCACCACCATCGGCGAGATGGTCGACGCCGGCCTGGCCGCCAGCGGGTTCCAGGAGGTCGGGCTGCTGTCGCTGTCCAGCGCCGACCACAGCGAGATCAACGAGATCGCGACCGGGCTCGCAGACCGCTACGAAGGCACGAATACCGGCCTGTCGCTGCCGTCCACCCGGGTCGACGCGTTCAACGTCACGCTCGCGGACGAGCTGAGCCGGAACGGGCGCCGCTCCGGGCTCACGTTCGCCCCCGAGGGCGGCACCGACCGGATCCGCAAGGTGATCAACAAGATGGTCACCGAGGAGGACCTGATCAGGACCGTCACCACCGCGTACAACAGCGGGTGGCGTCAGGTGAAGCTCTACTTCATGTGCGGGCTGCCGACCGAGACCGACGAGGACGTGCTCGCCATCGCCCGGGTGGCGCAGCGGGTGATCGCGGCCGGCCGCGAGGCCAGCGGGCGGCGCGACATCCGCTGCACCGTGTCCATCGGCGGCTTCGTGCCCAAGCCGCAGACCCCGTTCCAGTGGGCGGGCCAGTGCGATCACGAGACGGTGGACGCCAGGCTGAGCGCGCTCGGCCGCGCGCTGCGTGCCGACCGCTCCTACGGCAAGGCGATCGGGTACCGGTACCACGACGGCAGGCCGTCGATCGTCGAGGGGCTGCTGTCGCGCGGTGACCGCCGGGTGGCGAAGGTGATCAGGGCGGCCTGGGCCGACGGGGCCCGCTTCGACGGCTGGAGCGAGTACTTCTCCTTCGACCGCTGGGAGCGCTGCGCGGCTGAGGCGCTGGCCGGCGACGGCGTCGACCTGGCCTGGTACACCACGCGAGAGCGCGGCTACGGAGAAGTTCTGCCCTGGGACCATCTCGACGCGGGTCTTGACCGGGACTGGCTGTGGCAGGACTGGCTGGCGGCGATCGACCCGGCGGGTGCCGCCGAGGTCGAGGACTGCCGCTGGACGCCGTGCTTCGAGTGCGGCGTGTGCACCTCGATGGGCACCGAGATCCAGGCCGGCCCGACCGGGGCCAAGCTGCTGCCGCTCACGGTGGCCGGCGCCCCCGGGAACGGAACGCCGGCCAACCCGGCCACCCGCCCCCCCGCGCCGGCCGCCAGCAGGGGTGGGAAGAATGCGCCGGGCTATAGCGTTCTGGACCAAATGACAGGAAGCGGGACGTAGATGTCACGGCCCGTGCCCTCCGGCCCGCCGCCCGCGCCCGTGGCCCAGCGCCTGGTGATCAGGTACGCTAAGAGAGGCAGGATGCGTTTCGCGAGCCACAGGGACATCGCGCGTGCGGTCGAGCGGGGAGTGCGGAAGGCTGGCCTGCCCGTCGCGTACTCAGCGGGGTTCTCGCCGCATCCGAAGATCTCGTACGCGGGGGGAGCGCCGACCGGTACCGCGAGCGAGGCTGAGTACCTGGAGATCGCGCTGACCGGCGCGTGCGCCGCACCGGACGTGCGGGACCGGCTCGACGCCGCCCTGCCGGACGGGATTGACGTGATCGAGGTTCTGGAACTGGCTGACGCGCCAGGCGGGCACGGCGCACTGCGGCTCGAGGGGTCGCAGTGGCAGGTGACCCTGCCGGGAGTCACCCCGGGCGAGGCGGCCCGGGCGGTGCAGGCGTTCCTGGCCGCGGACAGCGTGGAAGTGGAACGTCTGACCAACAAGGGGATGCGGCGGCTCGATGCCCGCGCCGCCGTGGTCACCCTGGAGCTTGACCGGCGCGCCGCTCAGGACGGCGATGCCGGATGTGTGATACTTCGAATGGTTGTTCGGCACCTGACCCCTGCCGTGCGACCTGATGACGTCCTGGCTGCACTCAGCAGCGTGGCAGCCCTCGCGCCGTCGTCACCACCGCTGGTGACCCGGCTGGCGCAGGGGCCGCTTGGCATGGAGGCCAGTATGGGGGGCGCTAACGGCGGCGCTGCTGCCGGAACCGGCGACCCCGTGAGGCCTGGGCCCGCACGGCCCATGGCGGCAGGGCAGGCGCCCGGGCCGCTCGGTCGTGCCGAGGCGCAAAGACAGGAAACGGAAACGCGCTTGGCGGAAGCGGCCGCCGCAGCTGTAGCTAACGCAGCGGCTACCGCCGCGCCAGCCAGCGCTAACGAACAGCTCCCGCGTGGCGCGCAGGGGCCGGATACCGGCCCGCCCGCCCGGGAGTACGACGGGAGATTGCCCGGATGCTCGACAGCGAGCTTGACGACAGAGAACCAGACAACAATGAGCCGGCCGACGCCGGCCGCTCCGATGCTGTAACCGGAAGCCCGGCTGGGACCGGGGCGGGGACGGGTGCCGATGGCGCCGGGGACCCCGATGGCCCCGAGGACACCGAAGCCGGTGGGCACGGCCGCAGGCTGTTCCGGCGCGGCCACCGTGCGGTGACCCGGCCGGCCGGCCCCCCCGCGAACGACGTGACCAGCCCCAGCTCGCCGGGCGCCGGCCCGCCCGCGGCGGTTCCGTATGCCGCAGCGCCGACCGTGGCCGACCCGCCCGCCACCGCGCCAGGTACGCCTGCAGCCGCCCCGGGTGCGGCGGTGCCAGCGGCGGAGTTCACCGCTTCGCCTCAGCGGTCGCAAGGGTCGCAGGAGTCTCGCACGCCTGAGGTACCGCAAGCGCCCCAGGCGGCATTCCAGCCTCCGCTGGTCATCTTCCAGCCGCCGGACATCGCGGCCGGCGGCGGGCGCAGGCCGGCCGCGGGCGGCGCGCCCTCCGACGAAGCGGACGAAACCAGCAGCCCGGGCGAGCAGGAAGGCGATGGCGACGCGGGCGCGCCGGCCGGGGGCCCGAAGCGCAGGCGCCGTGGCGGGCGTGGCCACGCCAAGGGCCGCGGAGCCGGCGATGAGGCCGCCGAGGGCGCGGATACGGCGGCCGACGGGGATGACGCGGTCAGGCCCGGCAGGCGGACGTCAGACGGCGCCGGGTCGGCGTCAGAAGGGAACGCCGCGGACGGCCCCGACGGAAGCACGCCCGGCGGCGGAGCCGACGGGAACGGCACCGGGGAGGACGGCGAGACGCCGGCCCGGCGCCGCCCGGCGCCGCAGGCGCAGGCGCCGCAGCGGGTCCGCGGCCGACGCCGACGCGCAGTCCTCCGACGACCCGCCGAACACCGTCGTCCACGTGCGGGCGCCCCGCAACGCGGCGCCCGACGATGGCGGCGACGTCAAGGGGGTCAAGGGCTCCACGCGGCTTGAGGCCAAGCGGCAGCGCCGCCGCGAGGGGCGCGAATCGGGCCGCCGCAGGCCGCCGGTCATCACCGAGTCCGAGTTCCTGGCCCGCCGCGAGGCCGTGGAGCGGGTCATGGTGGTCCGGCAGCACGGCGACAGGACTCAGATCGCGGTGCTGGAAGACGGCATCCTGGTCGAGCACTACGTGGACAAGGCGAGCCACCAGTCCTACGTGGGCAACGTGTATCTCGGCCGGGTGCAGAACGTGCTTCCGTCCATGGAGGCCGCGTTCGTCGACATCGGCAAGGGGCGGAACGCGGTCCTGTACGCCGGGGAGGTCAACTTCGACGCCAGCGGCCTGGAGGGCGAGTCCAAGCGGATCGAGTCGGCGCTCAAATCGGGCCAGTCGATCCTGGTGCAGGCGACCAAGGACCCGATCGGGCACAAGGGCGCCCGGCTGACCAGCCAGGTGAGCCTGCCCGGCCGTTACCTGGTCTACGTTCCCGGCGCGAACATGACCGGGATCAGCCGCAAGCTGCCGGACACCGAGCGGACCCGGCTCAAGCAGATCCTGAAGCAGGTGATGCCGGAGAACGCGGGCGTGATCGTCCGGACCGCGGCCGAGGGGGCGACCGAGGAGGAGCTGTCCCATGACGTCGCGAGGCTTGCCGCGCAGTGGGAGGCCATCGAGCGGAAGTCGAAGTCGGCGACCGCGCCCGAGCTGCTCTATAGCGAGCCCGACCTGACCATCCGGGTGGTCAGGGACATCTTCAACGAGGACTTCACCAAGCTCGTCATCGCCAGCGACGGTGACTGGGACATGGTCGACGAGTACGTCCGCTATGTGGCGCCCAACCTGGCCGAGCGGCTGCAGCGCTGGACCGACGACGAGGACGTCTTCACCGCGTACCGGATCGACGAGCAGATCGCCAAGGCGCTCGAGCGCAAGGTGTGGCTGCCCAGCGGCGGCTCGCTGGTGATCGACACCACCGAGGCGATGACCGTCATCGACGTCAACACCGGGAAGTTCACCGGCCAGGGCGGCAACCTGGAGCAGACGGTGACCCGCAACAACCTCGAGGCCGCGGAGGAGATCGTCCGGCAGCTGCGGGTGCGCGACGTCGGCGGGATCATCGTGATCGACTTCATCGACATGGTGCTGGAGAGCAACCGTGACCTGGTGCTCCGGCGGCTGCTTGAGTGCCTGGCCCGGGACCGGACCAAGCATCAGGTGGCGGAGGTCACCTCGCTCGGCTTGGTGCAGATGACCAGGAAGCGGGTTGGTTCTGGCCTGCTCGAGGCGTTCTCCGTGCCGTGCGACTGCTGCAGCGGACGCGGTGTGATCGTGTCGCTCGAGCCGGTCGACCACACGCCAGCCAGCCATAGCCACGGCCGGGACGGCGCCAGGGACGGCGGGGCCAGGAACGGGGCCAGAGGTGGCTCGGGTAAGAGCGGCTCAGGCAAGGGCGGCGGCCGCGGCGCGCAGGGCGGCGGGTCCGGGCCGTCCAAGGACGGCGAAAACGGTACGGCAGGGCAGAAGGCCGCGAAGCCGTCGGACGTGGGCGAGACGGAGGGTGACGGCGCTGGATCGCGCCCGGCGTCGAGCGGGCGCCGCAGGCGCCGGGGATCCGACGCGCACGGCGCCCCGGCCGGGCAAGCCGACAGTTCCCCGGGTCAGGACGACGGCTCAGCGGCGGGCCAGGCCAACGGACCAGCCGGCCAAGCCGACGCACCAGCCGGCCAAGCCGACGCACCAGCCGGCCAGGCCGCCAGTTCCGCGGCACCGGATACCCGGCCGGAACAGCCGGACGGGGCCGGGCAGGACGCCGCGGATGCAGGGCAGGCGGCTCAGGCAGCGGCGAGCTGAGGCCCGCTACGTCTGATATTCTTCGTAGTCGGCGCGTCGGACGAGCCGGCGGCAGCACGCCTGGACAGGCAGTGCGCAACGCAGGCGGGCCAGTTCGCATCGGTGCCGGACAATGCCGCGGATCTCGCGGCGGGCCCGCACAAGGGAGAGAGAGTTCTCGGTGTACGCGATCGTGCGCTGCGGCGGCAGGCAGGAGAAGGCATCGGTTGACGATGTCCTGACCATTGACAAGCTCGCTGGCGAGGTCGGCTCCAGCGTGACGCTGCCCGCCGTGCTGGTGGTAGACGACGGCGAGGTCATCAGCGACCCGGCGAAGCTGGGCGGCTACCAGGTCACCGCCGAGATCCTGGGGGCGGCATCCGGCCCCAAGATCAACATGATCCACTACAAGAACAAGACCGGCTACCGGCGTCGCCTGGGCCACAGGCAGAAGTACACGCAGGTGAAGATCACCGGTATTGCGGAGGCCAAGGCGGGTGCGGGCAAGTCCAGCACGGCGAAGGCCAGCACCAGCAAGGCCAGCACGGCCAAGGCCGATGCGGCCACGGCTGAAACGCCAAAGGCCAGCACCGGCAAGGCCCGCGCCGCTTCTTCAAGGAAGAAGGACTGACTGAGGTGACTGCTCTGACGGCTGAAGCTGTCAGCTTCGCCAGGCCACTTCCGCGACCTGACCCAGAGCCCAGCCCGGCCCTGGTTTATGCACCAATAACTACATACAGCCCGTCTGTCCGCCTGACCGATGCGACAGGCCGGGCGGCCCGATTCCCCTGCCACCCAAAGACGGCAATCCCCTCCGGGAGGTTCTGATGGCACACAAGAAGGGCGCGTCATCCAGCCGGAACGGCCGGGACTCCAGCGCCCAGCGCCTCGGGGTGAAGCGCTTCGGCGGCCAGCTGGTCGGCGCGGGCGAGATCATCGTGCGGCAGCACGGAACGCACTTCCACCCTGGGCCCGGCGTCGGCCGCGGCGGGGACGACACCTTGTTTGCCCTGGTGAGCGGGAAAGTGGAGTTCGGCACCCGGCGCGGCCGCCGTGCCGTGAGCGTGATCCCGGCGGAGTCCGCGGCGGCCGGGGTTAGCTAGCGCGCCTGTTGTCTGAGCGGGCGGTACGGGGCGCAGGAGTGGCCGAATTCGCTGACCGGGCTGAGTTGCACGTGCGCGCCGGCGACGGCGGGCATGGCTGTGCCTCTATCCGCAGAGAGAAGTTCAAGCCGCTCGGCGGCCCGGACGGCGGCAACGGCGGCCGGGGCGGCGACGTGATCGCGGAGGTCGACCCGGGCGCGGCCACGCTGCTTGACTTCCACCGGCGGCCGGTCCGCAAGGCCGGAAACGGGAAGCCGGGGGCAGGCTCCAACCGCAGCGGGGCTAACGGTGCCGACCTGGTGCTCCACGTGCCCGAAGGAACCGTGGTGAAAACCGCCGACGGCGAGGTGCTCGCCGACCTGGTCGGGGCCGGGACCAGGTTCGTGGCCGCCCAGGGAGGCCGCGGCGGGCTGGGGAACGCCGCGCTCGCGTCCAAGCGGCGGAAGGCGCCGGGCTTCGCACTGCGGGGAGAGCCCGGTATCGAGCGGCACCTGGTGCTCGAACTGAAGACGGTCGCCGACGCCGGCCTGGTGGGCTTCCCGAATGCGGGGAAGTCGTCCCTGATCGCCGCCATGTCGGCCGCCCGGCCCAAGATCGCGAATTACCCGTTCACCACGCTGATCCCGCATCTCGGCGTGGTCGAGGCGGGCGACACGCAGTTCGTGGTCGCCGACGTGCCCGGGCTGATTCCCGGGGCCAGCCGCGGCAAGGGGCTCGGGCTGGACTTCCTCAGGCACGTGGAGCGGTGCGACGTGCTTGTGCACGTGCTCGACTGCGCCGCTGAGGAGCAGGGCCGCAACCCGGTCGCGGACCTGGACCTGATCGAGGACGAGCTTGCCGCCTACGAGGCAGCCACCGGTGCCGGCCTGCGGGACCGTCCCCGGATCATCGCCCTGAACAAAGTCGACGTGCCGGCCGCGCGCGAGGCGGCCACCCGGGCCGCCCCGGAACTGGAGGCCCGCGGCCTCACCGTCTGCCAGGTGTCCGCCGCGACCCATGAGGGCCTGCGCGAGCTCGAGTTCGCCATCGCCGCGGTGATCGCGTCGGCCCGCGCGGCGCGGCCGCCGGCCGAGCCGACCCGCCTGGTGATCAGGCCCGAGCCCGTCGCCGGGCCGGATTTCGAGGTGGTCAGGTCCGGCGACAACAGGTTCTTCATCCGTGGCGACAAGCCCCGCCGGTGGATCCTGCAGACCGACTTCGGCAACGACGAGGCGGTGGGGTACCTGGCTGACCGCCTGGCCCGGCTCGGGGTGGAGGAGGCCCTGGCCGAGGCGGGCGCGCTCCCCGGCGCCGAGGTGCTGATCGGCGAGGAGGACAACGCCGTCGTGTTCGACTGGGACCCGAACCTGCCCGCCGGGGACGGGTTCGGCCCGCGCGGCACCGACCCGAGGCTATCCAGGTAGCAGGTAGCCCCGCCCCACCGACGGCACCACGACACGATTAGGGGAACATGATTGTCAAGCGATGAAATCGGGGGCGAGCAGGAGTACGTCTCCATGCTCTACGGCCGGCTCGATGGTCTCAGGGACCGCGCATCGACTCGGCTCGCGCAGGTGCTGCGAGAATCGGGCGGAACTCACCAGGCCCGGTCCGAGCGCGAGGCGTTCAGTGTCATGTACGCCCGGCAGCTCTCCCAGTTCGACGCGGCAGAGAACGGGCTGTGCTTCGGCAGGCTCGATATCCATCATGGCGAGCGCAGGTACATCGGCAGGATCGGCATTCACGACGAGTCCGGTGATTATCAGCAGTTGCTCATGGACTGGCGCGCCTCGGCGGCGCGGCCTTTCTATCTGGCCACCGCGGCCTCACCCGCCGACGTCCTGCGGCGCCGTCATATCAAGACGCGCGGCCGGACGGTGGTGAGCATCGACGATGAGGTCCTGGACCTGACCGAGGCTGACCCGGCCAAGCACGAGGGCCTGACCGGCGAATCGGCGCTGCTGGCCGCGCTCAGCGCGAGCCGGACCGGTCAGATGCGCGACATCGTTGAGACGATCCAAGCTGAGCAGGACTGGATTATCCGCTCCGACCTGGCCGGTGTGCTCGTGGTGCAAGGCGGGCCCGGCACCGGCAAGACGGCTGTGGCCCTGCACCGCGCCGCGTTCCTGCTGTACACCTACCGCAAGCAGCTGCTGAAGCGGGGCGTACTGGTCGTCGGCCCGAACGCGACCTTCCTGCGCTACATCGGGCAGGTGCTGCCCTCACTCGGCGAGACCAGCGTGCTGCTGTCCACCATCGCCGACCTCTACCCCGGCATCAGCGCCAAGGGCACCGAGCCGGCCGGGGTCGCCGCGATCAAGGGCAGGCAGGTTATGGCGAACGTCGTCGCCGCGGCGGTGCGGAACCGGCAGCGGGTGCCCGACGGCCCGGTAGAGATCGTGGTCGACCGCGAGACGCTGCGCCTCAGCCCGGCCGCGTGCGCCAAGGCCAGGGAGCGGGCGCGGCGGTCACGCCGGCCGCACAACGAAGCGCGGCGGGTGTTCGCCCGTGAGGTGATCGACGCGCTCACCCAGCAGCTCGCCGCCAGGCTCGGCGCCAACGTGCTCGGCGAGGGCAACCTGCTCGGCCCGGCGGACCTGGACGACATGCGGCAGGAGCTGCGCGCCTCCCCGGAGGTGCGGGCCCTCATCGAGGAGCTGTGGCCCATCCTCACCCCGCAGCGCCTGCTGGCCGAGCTGTTCGCCTCGGCCGGCCGGCTGGCAGCGGCGGGGCGAGGGCTCACTGCGGCGGAGCGCACGGCGCTGCTGCACGGCCCGGACAGCGACTGGACCCCGGCCGACGTGCCGCTGCTGGACGAAGCGGCCGAGTTGCTCGGCGAGGACGACCGGGCGGCGAAGGCGGCCGCCGAGCGGCGAAGGCGGGCCCAGGTCGCCTACGCCCGCGGCGTGCTGGACATCATCTCCCGCGACGAGGACGACGACCCGGAGCTCCTGATGGGCTCCGACCTGCTGGACGCCGGCGAGCTGGCCATGCGGCACGAGGAGGAGGCCAGCCTGACCGCGGCCGAGCGGGCCGCGGGCGACCGGACGTGGGCCTTCGGCCACGTGATCGTAGACGAGGCCCAGGAGCTGTCGGAGATGGCCTGGCGGATGCTCATGCGGCGCTGCCCCGGCCGGTCGATGACGATCGTGGGCGATGTCGCGCAGACCGGCGACCTGGCCGGGACCTCGTCCTGGGACCGGGTGCTGGGCCGTTACCAGGGCGACCGGTGGCGGCTGGCGGCGCTGACCATCAACTACCGGACGCCCGCCGAGATCATGACCGTCGCCGCTGACGTGCTGGCCGCCATCGACCCGGCGCTGGAGCTGCCGCGCTCCGTGCGCGAGACCGGCGCTGTGCCATGGCGGCTGCAGGTGGCACCCGCCGAGCTGGCCACCACCCTGGCCGACGCCACGCAGCAGGCGGCGGCGGGGCTTGCGGACGGCCGGCTGGCGGTGATCGTGCCTGCCGCGCGCCAGCGCGAGCTGGGCAAGGCGATCAGCGCGGCCGTGCCCGATGCCGCCGTCGGGGAGCAGCCGGAGCTTGATCGCCCGGTGGTGGTGCTGACTGTCGCGCAGGCCAAGGGGCTGGAGTTCGACTCGGTGCTGATCGGCGACCCGGCGGGGATCCTGGATGAGTCACCGCGCGGGCGCAGCGACCTGTACGTCGCCCTGACCAGGGCCACGCAGCGGCTCGGCGTCGTGCACGCCGGCGAGATCCCGCCGGTGCTGGCCGGCCTGAAGCCGACCAGCCAGCCACCACCCGCCGGCAAGCCCACGGCCCACTCGGCCGCCGGGTGAGCCGGGCGAAGTGTGCCCATTCCGATACACGCGAAATCTGGCCGTGCCGGATAAGGTGAGAGTCCACTTCATGCGGGGGTGTGGTCCGGAGCTGCCCGTGATACCTGTCTCACCCGCCGAGGCACGGGAACGCTTCCGGGCCGGGCTGAGGACCCCGACGGCGTTCTGGGCGCCGGGCTACGCCCAGGCGAACCTGGTCGCGGTGCCGCGTGAGGCCGCCTTCGACTTCATGCTCTTCGCGCAGCGCAACCAGCGGGCCTGCCCGCTCCTCGATGTCACCGAGCCGGGCAGCCCGGTCACCTCCCTGGCACCAGGCGCCGACCTGAGGCGCGACCTGCCCGCCTACCGCATCTGGGAGCACGGGGAGTGTGTCGCCGAGGCCGCGGACGTCACCGGATGCTGGGGCGATGACCTGGTTGCGTTCCTGCTCGGCTGCAGCTTCACCTTCGAGCGGGCGCTCACCGCGGCCGGCGTGCCGGTCCGCCATCTGGAGCAGGGCTGCAACGTCCCCATGTTCGTCACCACCACCAATTGCCGGCCGGGCGGAAGATTCAGCGGGCCCCTGGTGGTGTCCATGCGGCCGATCCCCGCCGACCGCGTCGCGACCGCGGTCCAGATCACCGCGCGCTATCCCGCGGTCCACGGCGCGCCGGTGCACATCGGCCACCCCGGGGCGCTCGGCATAGCGGACCTGTCGAAGCCAGACTTCGGGGATCCGGTGACTTGTGTGGACGGCGACGTGCCGGTGTTCTGGCCTTGCGGGGTCACGCCGCAGATGGCAATGGCCTACGCCCGGCTGCCATTCGCGATCACCCATGCCCCAGGGCACATGCTTATTACCGACGTGCCGGACGAGACGTACGCGATCTGAGCCGATCGGCCAGAACACGCTGACCAGCGAATCGATGCTGGCGGCTTACGTCAATGCAGGTCACAATGAGACGAGGCCCCTCCATGTATGAGATGCAGGGGCCTCGCCCAGCCCTGCGGCACTCAGCGCGCCGATTGCTCGGCTGCCTCGTGCTGCCTGACCGACCACCGCCATCGGATACCCGCCCGGAGTTCCGGTCTCCCGGCCCTCCGACCGTCTCCCGGAGTTGCCCCCTGGAGCAGTACCCGTCTTAAGTGGTGAGTGAATTTCTACAGCGCCGGCCCAAGCCCGCACAAGGGTTTTCCGGCAGCATTTTCAAGATTCTTTGACCATCCACAGGACACCCGCAGTTATCCCCCGCGTTGAACAGTATTTCCACCGCACCGTCCACAGCTTTATCCACAGCCTGCGAACATTCGCGGCCCCGGGCCGACCAGGAGGCGCATGGTGGGAACCAAGGCTCGCGGGAGTTGCGCCTGGGACGCGCGGCCGGGGAGGTCGCGGCCGGTCACTCGTCGTCGCGCCGGTTGCCGAAGTTCCCGAACAGCCGCTGCCCAGCGCCGACTGCGGTCTCGGCCACCCCGCGGACCGCGCCGATGAGCGGGTCCGCGGACCGGCTCCAGGACTCCTGGTAGGCCTTGGCCGCGGCCTTGGCCTCCTCGGTGACGGAGGCGTCGGGGTCGTCCTCGCGGCGCGGGTAGGTGCCTGCCATGATCCTCTGGTAGTCACCGTCGGCGGCCCAGCGGTCAAGCTCGGCGAAGCGGATCACGGCGAACGGGTGCGTGTTGCCCTGCAGCTGCAGCAGCTTGAGCAGGCCCTCGCGGACGTCGGGCACGGCGTCGTACTCGTGCGCCTGCTGGTGGAACGCGTCGTGGCTGAGCTCGGCCATCCGGGCGCCGCCCGCGGTCTTCATCAGCGCGCGCCGCGCCGCCTCCACGTCCTGGCCGGCCAGCAGGCCCGCCCGGTCGCAGGACAGCTCGGACTTGCGGTACCACTCCTCAAGGCCCCAGACGATCGCCTGGAGCCCGAGGTAGACGATCGCCATGAAGGCCACCCGGCGGGCCAGGTTGATCAGGTGGAACAGCATCGTCCGGTACACCGCGTGCCCGGACAGCACGTGCCCGAGCTCGTGCCCGATGATGAACCGCATCTCCTCGGCGTCCATCAGGTCGACCATGCCGGTCGTGATCACGATGAACGGCTTGTCGGCGCCCAGGGTCATCGCGTTCACGAGCGGGTTCTGGCTGATGTACAGCTCGGGGACGGTCGGCAGGTCCAGCACGTAGCAGCCGTCGAGCATCGCCTGGTACAGCTGCGGGAACTGCTGATCCGAGGCGCGCACGGAGCTGGCCAGGAACATCAGCCGCAGGCTGCGGTCGTTGAACAGGCCGGCCAGGCGGCGGAGCAGCACGTCGAAACCGGTGAGCTTGCGCAGCGCCACCAGGGCGGTGCGGTCCGCGGGGTGCTCGTAAGCACGGGAGCTGATACCGGGCAGACGCACCCGGGAGCGGTCTGGCACAGAAGTCATGGGGTCATGCTACGGCCAAACGCGCAATATCTCGATTCCGTTGCCGCGACCGTCGTCTCGCGCCGGCCCGGGGGCCATGGTGAGGGACCGCGGTGACAGGAGACAATGCAGCGCATGACAGACGTGGCGCCCATGTTCGAGCCCGAGGCCGAGTCGATGCCGGCCGAGCAGCGGGCCGGGCTGCAGCAGGAGCGGCTGCGCGGCCTGATCGACCGGCTGCTCGCCGCGAAGGGGGTCCAGGCCGAGCGGCTGAGCCAGGCCGGCGTCACCCGCGGGGCCGACGTGGCGCTCGGGGATCTGCCCGGGCTGCCGATGACGGTCAAGGACGACTTGTGGCGCGGATATCCGTTCGGGATGTTCGCAGTCCAGCGCGCGGAGGTCGTGGTCCTGCACGGTTCCAGCGGCACCGGCGGGCGCCCCACGCTGGTCGGGTACACGCGCGCCGACCTGAGGCTGTGGGCGCGCGTGTGCGCCCGGGCGCTGGCCGCGGCCGGGGCCGGGCCCGGCAGCATCGTGCACAACGCCTACGGCTACGGCCTGTTCACCGGCGGCCTCGGCATCCACCAGGGGGCGGTGGAGCTGGGCGCCACCGTGGTCCCGGTGTCCGGGGGGATGACCGCGCGGCAGGTGACGCTGCTGCGTGACCTGCAGCCGGACATCCTGACCTGCACGCCGTCGTACGCGATCCGGCTCGGCGAGGCGCTGGCCGAGGCCGGGCTGGGGCCTGGTTCCGGGCTGCGGCTGACCGCGGGCCTGTTCGGGGCCGAGCCGTGGACCGACGCCCTGCGGGCCAGGATTGAGGAGCTGCTCGGCCTGCGCGCGCTGGACCTCTACGGGCTGTCCGAGATCATCGGGCCGGGCGTCGCGGCGGAGTGCGCGGTGGCCGCCGACGGGCTGCACGTCAACGAGGACCATTTCGTGGTCGAGGCGATCGGCCCGGCGTCCGGCCAGCCGGTGCCCGACGGGACGCCGGGCGAGCTGGTGTTCACGACGGTCACCAAGGAGGCGCTGCCGCTGCTGCGGTACCGGACCGGGGACATCGCCGCGCTGCGCCGCGGCACCTGCCCGTGCGGACGGACCCTGGTCAAGATGAGCAAGGTCACCGGGCGGCGCGACGACATGCTGGTGATCCGCGGGGTGAACGTGTACCCCAGCGAGGTCGAGCAGGTGCTGCTGGCCGAGCCCGCCATCGCCCCTGACTACCTGCTGGTGGTGGACGAGCGCGAGGCGCCGCTGCGCCTGATCGCGTGTTGCGAATACCGTACGCAACTGTCCGGCCCACTCCCCCGCGAGAACGAACTCGAGGCGCGGCTGCGCGAGGCGCTCGGCGTGGGTGTCACGGTGCGGGTGCTGGTCGCAGGTTCGGTGCCGCGGAGCGAGGTCGGCAAGGCGGTGCGGATCAAGCGGTGGGCCGGTGGCGAGCCGCCGCTGCCCGGGCTCGCCTGAGCCACGCCCGCCGCCCGCTAGAGTCGCCTCATGAACGCCGGGCAAACGGCCACGCGGATCGGCGTGATGGGCGGCACGTTCGACCCCATCCACCATGGGCATCTGGTCGCCGCCAGCGAGGTCGGTCACTTCTTCTCGCTGGACGAGGTCATCTTCGTGCCGACCGGCCAGCCCTGGCAGAAAGACGGCCGCGAGGTCTCCGCGGCCGAGGACCGGTACCTGATGACGGTGATCGCGACCGCGTCGAACCCGAGGTTCTCGGTCAGCCGGGTGGACATCGACCGGCCCGGGCCGACCTACACCATCGACACGCTCCGTGAGCTGCGCACAATCCGCGGGCCGGACACCGACTTCTTCTTCATCACCGGCGCCGACGCGCTGGAGCAGATGATGACGTGGCAGGATGCGGACGAACTGTTCAAGCTTGCCCATTTCGTCGGGTGTACCCGGCCCGGGCACCAGCTGAGCGGCGCGGGGCTGCCCGACGACCGGGTGAGCCTGATCGAGATCCCGGCCCTCGCGCTCTCCTCTACCACGTGGCGGGAGCGGGTCGGGGCGGGGGTGCCGATCTGGTACCTGGTACCGGACGGGATCGTGCAGTACATCTCCAAGCGCGGGCTCTACCGGCACTTGAACCCTGGCCAGGGCGGCGACGTCAGCCAGGGCGGCAATGTCAGAACAGGCAGCTGAAGGCCTGACCGCGACACGGCCTGCCGGCCCGAGCCGCCAAAGTCGGCTTATCTGGTGTTGCGGGATACCCTGAACTGCGTCGTGCTACGTCGGGCGCTGATGTGCGATGGTAGAGAGCAGGGCTCACCGGAGGAGGACGAGCAGCACACGTGACCGCCACTGACAGGGCTGTCGAGCTTGTCGAGATTGCCGCAGGGGCAGCGGCAGACAAGCTGGCCACAGACATCATCGCGTACGACGTGAGCGAGCAGCTCGTCATCACTGACGCGTTCCTGCTCTGCTCGGCCTCCAACGACCGCCAGGTCCGGGCGATCGTTGACGAGATAGAGGACAAACTGCGCAAGGTGGGCGCCAGGCCGATCCGCCGCGAGGGCGAGCGGGAAGGACGTTGGGTGCTGCTCGACTACATCGACGTAGTCATCCACGTGCAGCATGCCGAGGAGCGCGTCTTCTACGCGCTCGAGCGGCTCTGGAAGGACTGCCCGCGGATACCGCTGCCCGAGCCCGCCATCGCGGGCGGAGCGCGCCGCCCCGGTCCGGCTGACCCCTCCGGCCGCGGGCCGCGCTGATCGTGGCCAGCCGTGAGCCGGGCGCCACGAGCGCCGGGCCGCAGCGCCCTCCAGCCGTGGTGAAGCTCGTGCTCTGGCGGCACGGGCAGACCGCCTGGAACGCCCAGCGCCGGTTCCAGGGCCACGCCGACGTCCCTATGGACGAGACCGGGCACGAGCAGGCGCGTAATGCCGCCCGCTACATTGCTGCCCTGAGTCCGGAGGCCATCTTCTCCTCCGACCTCGCCCGCGCGGCCGGAACCGCGGAGTACCTGGCCCGGCTCACCCAGCTGCCGGTTCAGTTCGACAAGGACCTGCGGGAACGCGGCGGAGGCTCCTGGGAGGGCCTGACCGACGCGGAGATCCGGGAGAGATACCCCGCCGAGTTTGCCGCCTGGATCCCACCCGACGGAGAGTCCGTCACCGCCGTCGCTGACCGGGCCGCGGCGGCGTTCGAGCGGATCGCGGGCAGCCTGGATGGCGGATCGGTGGCCGTGCTGGTGAGTCACGGAGCAGCGATCAACCTCGGCATCTCCCGGCTGCTTGGCCTCCCGGAGCGCATCCGCGTGCTCGGCCCGCTCGGCAACTGCGCCTGGTCGGTCCTGGGCAGGCGGGATGGCCACTGGCGGCTGCTCGAGCACAACGTCGGCAAGCTGCCTGAGCAGGTCCCGGAGCCGGTAGAGGAGG
>WNGR01001817.1_pt1 | contig 23634 bp, 25 predicted proteins | sample 5407581 | NCBI WGS metagenome assembly WNGR01 (sample SAMN13153383, study PRJNA577476) | soil metagenome | isolation source: 80 cm soil or saprolite under Garry oak tree replicate 2 | place: USA:California | collected 2016-06-15
CTCCCAACGCCTGACAGGACCATTCCTAGACGCCTACTTCGAAGAAGGCTGTAGGGAGGCTCAGCGTTATTTTGCCTTCTACAAGGGAGCCGAATATCTTCACCGGGCGCGACACGACCTTTACAAGAGAATTCCCCCCGTACCGGAGTGGGCAGAGATCATGCTGGACAAGGCGCTCCGCGAGTTGTGAGTGCGGGGGGTGGGATTTGAACCCACGAACCCCTACGGGACAGGGTCCTGAGCCCTGCGCCTTTGACCTGTCTTGGCAACCCCCGCGCGCGAGCGAGAGACAGGAATAAGCTTTGATAAATGCTTGAGCTACTTTGCAGGTTCACAACTAGGAGGCCGAAGTCTATACCCTTCTTTAGAGAATCCCAGGCCCTACCCTGGCCACCGTCTCCATTTCCGGCAGATGCATAGCTCAAGCAGCACAAGTCTTTCGTCTCGAGCGTGAATCCAGATCGAAAAATAAGCTTGCTTTTCTCGACACCCAGGGGTGGTCGATTTTCCCACGCTCCGCCCTTCGTGATGAGAGGCAAAAAGTGCTTCTAAAAAGTGGGAGTTTCACACCTTCTAGGATGCGATTTCCATTTGCTACTTTGTTCGCTCTAGGATGATCTCTATTGTGGAGACGTTGCGTGCATCCTGGCCTTCACCGACGACCTCCGTGCCCAAGTGTACATTTTTGGCTAAGCCGCCTTGGAAGAAGCGGTTGTTCACCACTTCGGCCACATCGACGGCAGTGCTGATGGCTCGTCCACGAGCCTTTAGGGTCAGCTTCTTGGCACCCGTGTTATAGTGCATCATTACAGCCGTAGCATAGGCCATGATCGGCTTCTTACCGATCAGTATAGTGTCCGGTGGGATATCAGTTCTGCGCATTTGGGTAGGAGCCCTCTCTGCCTTCTTTGGTTCTTCTGACATTCGTTCACCCCCGAGATATCGGTAGTACGCTGTACGCAAATGCTCCTATGCCTTGACCTGCCTTATGAGCCTACCCTTTCTTCTCTCTCACAAAAGGTAGAATTGATCGCACTTTGCATGCTTAGACGTTCCCTAGAGAGATCGCTCGGAACGAGCCCAGTTTCCCAAACTAAAACCCACTTCTCTAAGAGGGGCATCCATCCACGAAATTAGCCGAAAAAAACCCGGTCTTCTGAGAAGCTTTCTTTGCGTTGCTTTCTTATGTATCAATTGACCATCACGAGATGAACCAATGGCAAAGACGAAGAACTGTGAGCTGTGTGACTCAGCCTTCGAGTGTAAGGGTCTCCTTGGCTGCGGGTGTCGCTCTATAGACATCTCGCGTGAACAGCTGGGTGAACTCTCCAAGCGGACTTCCGACTGTATTTGTCCCAACTGTCTTGCTGAGTACAAAGATAGAGACTTACATTCTTGAGTCTATTTTGTCCCAAGTTGTACTGCTTGGTTTCTGCCAAGCAGGTTGAGTCTCAATCTTGCTATGACGAGAAAACATCAGTTGGAATAGAATCTGATCGTCCTTAACACTTGCTTAAGGCTCTGTAAACCACCAGCCTCCCCGGGAATGCAGCCCCCTCGCCTGCTTGCTCGAGTTAGCATATGATGAGGAGAAAAAAAGAAGAAAGGCTTGGGGTGAGGAGTTTCTGTGCTCTTCCTACATGCCGCCTTTCTTCTTCGACTTTTTCTTCTTAGCGTTCGTCGGCTTGTTCACCCGGCTCCATATTCACAATAGTCTTTGCTTAAGAAATCTCCTATTTTTTCGGAAATCGATTTTTCATGAGCGTATTTTTTTTTGGGGTGGGCTGGTTCAATGCTCGACCTAGAGATCGCTGGCAGATTTTTCTTCCCCTAGATATTCTTCTGCTGTCCAGCATTTTTTCATGCTTTGAGGATGAATCGTCGGAGACGATCGTTCTGATGATTTGGCTGGTTTCGGGCTATTGATCGCGATCCAGTTTGTTAGAGCTCTTCGTGCACCACGCTTCCTTCTTGTAAGAAGCTCGTCAAATCTGCTGAGAGTTCTGATAGTTACTCAGAACGCAGGCAACGAAAAACGATTGCATGCTTGCAGAACTCCAAATCGGTCCCGTTTGTTGTGGCTCCTATTTCTCCAGGATGAGACAGCCTCTTAGGCTCTGGCGTGGGAACGCTAGCGCGGTCTAGATTGTAATCTCTCTCCGGCCAGTTGCTGAATATTTCTTAGTTGCTCTCGAGATCGGTGCTTGCCATTCTTCGCTACCTCGGAAAAAGGAGCGTTCTGCATATGGTCTGAGCGCCGAATAGCCGATTGAACCATGAAACAGAAGCTCCTCCGCAGAAAGATTTGCCCATTTCGCGCCCTGATCTTGAATCTGGGAGTTTACTGCAAGATCACCGCTAGATTCGTTGGGCTGATCGCGTTTTTCGCCGAGCCAGCTAAGCTCAGATTATGCCCGGAATTGCCTGTCTCGCCCATTATCAACGCCAGACAGCTAGCCTTCTTAGAGAAATAGGGGGTCTTAGCGAGTAAGTCTCGCGTCGCATGGTTGCCCGAGGGCGAGTGCATTCTGGTTCAAGGGCCCTTATGCAGGCTAAGCCGGTTTGTCTAGTCTACGAATATTGTTTCCTTCGGGAACACTTCGATTCCACTGGTCGAGATCTTGTAGGGACGAGGTTGCATGTCGATCGCTGTCTCCCTCATCTTCTCTACCTGCATGACCCGGTTGTACGTCTTGCCCACTTTCGCGTTGGAGAGGATCATAACCCCGTGCGCCAAGTACTCTTCAAGCTGCACAGCCCGCTCCACGGTCGGTCCCATAGCCCGCAGCTCCGTCGTCATCAGACAGGTCGCACCGGTCTTCACAAGCGCATCCACGAGATCAAGAATCGCGGTCCTTCGCTCCACCATCTCCGGGTACTGGAAGATCAACGAAGTCACAGGATCAACAACAATCCTCTTCGCGTTGATCAGTTCGGTGTGGGTCTTGATCCCCTCGATAAGGCTCAAGATCGAGAAATCCTTCCGACCGATCGACGTCCGGCCAATCTTCACCTCGCCAGGCATATGCCGCAATGGTGAGGCGTTGATGAAGGCAAACTTCTTCCCCTTTTCAAGATCCTCGAACTTCCAACCGAACAAGCTCATCTCACGATAGAAATGCGCTTTCGTCTCATCCAAGCTGACAAAAGCTCCATTCTCACCGTACATCTTGATCCCGTTCATCAAGAACTGCGAAGTCAGGATCGTTTTACCAGTACCAGGCCCTCCGACCAGCAATATGACTCGTCCGCGTGGAAAGCCACCGGTCAAAATCTCGTCAAGGCCCGGAATTCCAGTAGGAGTTCTATCGACCATAGGCATTGCTACTGTTCACTCTCACGTTCGAACTTTGAAGCAGATACTTCCAACATGGTATAAATCGCTTCGGATTCAACACCCCTAGAACCTGTCTTGAACCCTATTGTTACCAGGCCATCGCCGCGAAGGTTACTCATTCCAGTTCAGGCCACGATCCAAAAGTCGCTCTGTGGGAATGGGGCAACTTCATGGCCACGCTACTGGAACAGGAGTTTCCACAAGCTGACGTCGATCCTTATCATTCAATCTATCTCATCCATCGCCTCCCTTCAGTGACAAGCAGAAATTTGCACGGGGGTTGCCGAAAGCTTATGTTTGATTCCGCGTCCTCACGCCGAGCATGGGCGTTCAGAACCTCGCACACTGGAGCGGACCGACACTCATGCTTGGAGGCCTTCTTCTCGCCATCCACTACCTCACTCACCCCTTGGGAGAAACACCCCCATTCATTCTAACCAGCATCTGGGCGCCGGTACATTTCATCGGATCCGTTGCTTGGGTGCTAATTCTACTAGGATCGGCAGGGTTCTACAGTCAATACTCCAGCAAGCTAGGCCACTTAGGGTCAGCCGGCTTCCTCCTAGCCTTCATTGGAGGAGCTAATAGGCCTGGCGAGTTATTGGTCGTCGGTACGATTATCGGTCCCCTGATCGCGGCCCAAACACCGTCTCTGCTCGACGCCGGGGGGTACCTCTACAGTCCCTTGTTGTTGACGGTAGGTCTTATCACAGTTATCTACGGCCTCGGATTCTTCCTCCTTGCGATTGCCACGCTCCGTTCGGCTATCGTTCCGCGTACAGCTATTGTTCCGCGCTTATCTCTCTGGATGGTCATCCTCGCCGTACCGCTAGCGCTCGGCTTCTTCTATTTTTTTGTCATCGGCAGTATTGCGGGTCTACTCTTCTCTCTTGGTTTAGTCGGGTGGGGCTACGGGCTGTGGCTTAACGAAATGTCAGTGCAAACGGACTCTGGTCGATAGGCTTGGTTGTTTTGCTGGTCTTCGGGTCCAACCGATAGGATTAGCTTCCTCTGGGAAAGCAGCCTTAGAAACTCTTCGTGGCGCTTTCCGAAACTCCCTGCGGTCCAGGATGAATTTTGGACCCACCCGTTACTGGTCTGCTGAAATCTTGGTTACACCCTCCTTAGGTCCATAGAGAAGACCCTGTGCAATCAGGCCTCAAACTTCCAGTCTAAGTCTGCACTAGCTCGGTGGAGACCGTGCCCCACAGAAAAACACGAAACAAACATTACGACACGATGCAAGGCCCGATTCTCCCGGTTCTGGGAAGCGTTCCAATTCTTCCGCATACGTTTTCTATACTGTTCCGACTTTCCGGTCCCAGAACATGGGTCTTCCCCTCTTTCAGCTTTATTCTAGGTTATGCAGTAGGCGGTGGAGGCCAGCTATCTCAGATAGCTATTGGCATAGCTGTCGCATCTCTGGTGACCGCTGCAACCAACATCGTAAACGCTTATGCCGACAGGAAGGAAGATGCAACAAATCAACCCCAACGCTTATTCTGGCTTGGCCAGATCGGCTCGAGACAGATAACCGCCTCTCTAGTAGTACTCTACTCTAGTGCGGTCGCCCTTGCCATTTACCTAGGACCCCTTTTCACACTGGTTCTAAGCTTTGGCATCCTAAACTCCATCTTCTATTCGCTGCCTCCCCTGAGATTCAAGGCAAAACCATTCGCTAGTCTCGCCTCTTTCTCCGGTGCATTGGGTCTTCCCTTTCTCGGGGGCCTTGGCGTTAGAGGGTCTCTCGATCTTCTCAACCCAATGCTTTGGCTCCTAACATGGTTCATGTTCACGTACGGGACGATCAAGAACTTGCCGGACTATTTTGGAGACATGAAAGCGGGCATTCGGACCTCGGCCACCATCTTCAAAAACGTGAAGAAGGCGGTTCTCTTCAGTAGTGCACTGCTTTCCACGCCGTTTATCCTTCTCGTGGCGTTCGTGTCACTAGGACTTTTAGAGCCAATCTACATTGCGGACCTTGCGCTAGTCCCGCTATTCGCTTTCATCATCATCGAAATGCTGAAGGCCAAGGACACTGCCGGCCTTGAGAAGGCTCACACTTTTGGTTTCTTCTACGCCATTTCCTTCTTACTCTTCACATTTGTGCTGACATCTCCGACCATACAATCACTTGTGATGGTGCTCGTGGCATACATCTGGACTCTGACGGTTGCGAAGCTCAGCGTCCACTCTAGGGTCGAGTCCAGAGACTGGGAGAAACAGAGGAAGAGGCCGTGAAGAACGCTCTCGCCAACAAAGAGCTATCCTTCGACCTTCTCAAGGGCCTAGTCATCACCCCTATCACAACCGGTCTAAACTTCGCGCTCTTGGCGCCACCTGGCGCCGGAAAGACCACCATCTGTCAGAGTCTGCTCAAAGAAGCGGTCGAAGCTGGCTTGAGATGTCTCTACGTCATAACAAACAATCCCATCTCGCTGATCAAGGAACAGGTCCGTGCCATGGGACTTGCGCCCGGAAGAGCTGACCAGATAATCTACGTCGACATGTACTCGTGGTTGCTTGGAGAACGCTCCCAGGAGAGATTTCAGATAGACAATGCGTCCGATGTCGCATCAGTCAGCGTCGTATTGTCGAGTGCGGCTGAGACAGCGGGTGACCGCTCCTTTGTTCTCTTTGACTCACTGTCAACTCTCCTCTCTTACAATTCCGAAGATCTCTCCATACGATTCATGAAATCACACCTAGCTCGGATGAAGAAACACGGCAACATAGGCGCCTATGCCATAGAGCTTGGAATACATAGCAACTCATTCTACAACGAAGTCCGCTCCAGCTTCGACGGGGTAATCGATATGAAACTGGACGAGATGGATGGTGAGCTTCGCCGGTTCGTCAGGGTATACAGTTACAGGGGAGCACATGAGACCAAATGGTTCCGGCTCCTCATAGGACCCGATAGATCGGTGAAAATCTATTGACAGTCCAAGACGACGGGAAAGCTTGTTTTCGTTTCCAGCTTCAACAGGAAGCGAGTGTTAACCTTATCGCAGATGAAAGGTACAATCCGCTTAAATCAAGCACAAAGGAGGGCCCCATGAAGTGACGACAATGGAGCCTACTGGGATTAAGGTCCTAGACGACCTCCTAGCTGGCGGTCTCCCAAGACCTTCAGCGGTCGGTTTGATAGGAGCAGTAGGCAGCGGCAAATCCTCCTTGGTCAGACAGCTCGCAGTTAACATGCTCGAAAAAGACTTCCGAGTCCTCTACTACGCTATAGACGAGTCTGCAGAGGACGTGAGAGAAGGAGTCGCCTCCTACGGCATCAACGTCGCAAAGTATGAAGAAGAAGGACGACTCGCCTTCATCGATATCTTCGCCCTTGGGGTCGAACGCCTCGCAGAGGCCTACCCAGTGGAAGAACCGGAGAGAATCGTCGACAGCACTTTCAAGTTCTCCGACCTCGTCGCGCAAGGCAGAAGTTTCACACTGAAGCATCTAGGAAAGAAGCAGTTCGTCATAATGGACTCCCTAACGCCCTTCTTCCTCATGGTTGAGGCAAAGAGGGTCTTCCAGTTCGGCCAAGTCCTAAAATACGCAACCCGTTTCGCCAAAGCGATCGGAGTTGCAACCCTCCACACAAAGGTGCTAGATGAATCAATTGAGAACGCTATGGTCAACTTCGCCGATGTTGTCCTTGAGCTCGAGCGGAGGAAAACCCCCGAGGGCATTAGCAGAGGAGGAACGTTAAGACTGGTGAAGTTGGGAAAGACTCAGATCCCGTCGAGAGGATATTACTACGAAATGACTCCTCAAGGAATAGTCATAAGCACCGCCCCTCCGATCTGACTTCGACTCCTCCGTGCCTGCTTCGTACTAGATATCCAATGAATTACTATACCAGGTGCGAACGCTAAACGATTAGCATTGAAGAGTCACGATAGGATTTTGAACTTTGAAACATAGATCGCTGATGTAGACTCGAAATTTTTTCCAGCGCAAGTTAGTCCAGCACGTAGGGCTCTGTTACAGAAAGGATGCCCCTACTCTCCTCAAAAGGCCTGCAAGACTTGTTCCCAAAGAGAAAAAGTCCAATTAGCACATGACATAAAGTTCTATGGGTCATTCCGAAAGCGATGAAATCATGCGCGGAGAATCGATCAAGCCTGTGCGAATAGCAACCGGGTCATCGGTTCCAAAACTCATGGTGTACGAGTTCCGACAGGACGATCCCAAGAAGTGCACCTCGGCCAGACTCAGAAAATTTCGACTAGTACAAGGTCTCACAAGCATGGGGCGAATCCGTTCCTCCGCCGTAGTCCTGAATCCGACAAGCAGCAAAACTCTCTCGCGCGAGGATCGAGAATCGATCCAACGCGATGGGCTCGTCGCACTAGACTGTTCCTGGAACTTATCGGAAGGTGTTTTCGACCGAAACATTCCGGGTAATAACAGAAGGCTTCCGATTCTTCTAGCTGGGAATCCGACCAACTATGGGATTGCTGGCAGGCTCAGCACGGCCGAGGCTCTCGCTGCCGCGCTTATTCTTACAGGATTTCGGGAACCAGCAGGGGTGATTCTGTCTTTGTTCAAATGGGGAGAAACTTTTCTCTCGCTCAACCAAGACCCTTTGGAGAAATATGCGGCGGCAAAATCTTCAGAACTCTCTCAATTGGAAGAGGAGTTTTTTGGTTCTGCACCGAGGGTAAATGTTTAGTTCGCCGGGGTTTTTCAATGAAGTCAATTTAGACACGAGCGTCATCCGAACCTATCCCTTCGGTGACAGTAGACATACCAAGGAAGACAGCGGCGCAGTAAGACTATCTCACCGGAGGTTCGCTTGATGCTGGCTGACTGGGCAATCCAGAACCCCAAAGTCGGGGAATGGATGCAACGTCTCTCAAAGAAGAGTGCAGAGACCGCGAAAGGCTATGCCAGTCAGCTCCACACCTATTGGACGCAGTTTCTTTCCAAGAAATTCAGTAGCCTTGAGGACTGGGTTAGTGCCGTCAAGGCAGACAGCAAGAGCGACGAGTACGAAATTCAGAGCGGATGGGCACGGCAAGCGGAGGAGTTCGTCCAGACCTACATCAGCAAAGTGACCAAGCGACCGCTATCAACCCAAGCAAGAGGCTTCACGTTCTGGGCTATCAGGAACTACTTGGCATTTCGACTCGGCGACAGAGCCCTCACGGACTACCAACCAATCTTCGCAGAACGGACCCATATTATCGCTGAACGCGACAAGTCCAAGGATACACAGACAGTTACCCTCGATGAAATCAAGAAGATCGTTCTGGCAGCCAATCCCCGCGATAGAGCGATTATTTTGTGCTCAATGTGGGGTCTTGGTGTCGGCGAGTTCCTTGCCTTCTCGAAGGACTGGTACAAGTACAAGGAATCAATCGAGAAGATGGTCATTCCTATCAAAGTGACCATAACTCGACCAAAGACTGGGGTTAGGTTCTACACTGAGTTCTTCGACGACGCGGTCGAGGCACTACACGACTTGCTAAATCAGCGAAAGCGAGAGTTGGGGCGCGACTTGGGGGAAAATGACCCTCTTTTCTCGGTCGAGGAGAGATCAGTGATCAAGCAAACGATTCAGTTCCAAATTCGATACCTTGCAGAATCTACAGGAGTAGAACCCAGACACAGCGAGGCTGACAGAGGGAAGAGCTACCGGATAAGGGCACATGAGATTGGCAGAGACCTATTCGCGTCAACTGCTCGAAACGCGGACATTCCCGAACACATCTACAACTTCTGTATGGGGCACACGACTGACCCACTCAAGTACGACAAGTCACCGTGGAGCAGCGAGGGCGAAGAGCGCATTCGTCTCGAACTGAACAAGATCAGACCAAAGTTGAACGTCGTCACCCACAGCGGTCAGCCGCAAGATCTTCAGGAACTTCCGTACCTCACAGAAGCAGTTGAATGGATTAGTCTGTTCAAGGGGCTGCCAAAGGACCAAGTCGAGAAGGGGATACTGGCAATGCTGAAGCGTTCACCCGCATTCGAAGAGGCTCTCAAGACCTACGTTCCGGCGACAAGACACTTGGCTGGATGGGATGAAGACCCGGCAAGGGAAGTTGCCCTTGGAATGGACCGGACGGACATCTTCCCAAGTGTCCTCAGCTACGTCCAGAGCCTAACAGAGACAACAGCGGCTGAGAAACCTATCCAGAAAGTGATCAAGGCAGACGAGCTACAGCAATACCTTGATGAGGGATGGTCGTTCCGGTCAGTAATCAACACCTATAGCGTACTGGTCGAGAAACCCAAGGAGGTGACTTGATGTCCAGAGAGTTCTTCCAAGCAAGAAATATTGGCAAAAATCAAGGGTATCAGGAAGGAAGAGAATCCGAGAGCTTCGAGTTAAACGGATACAAGCGAGCATTTCAGATAGTGTGTGACAAACTCGGCTTATCTCCCGATGAGCGGACAGCCATTCTCAAACAAGTCGGCTTAGTCTAACTGACCCCTCGTTTCTTGGGTCACACTTTCCCTATTTTCCTTAAAGTCACATTCTCCTTTCTATGCCACTTACGAAGGGGGAGAAGACTTCATGGGGAATGAAGCTCACAGACGAAGAAATGCGTAAGGCTGTAGAAGCTCGCAAAGGTGCAGTTGTCGTGAATGCTGAGTTCTTCTGCTGGTGGTGCGCGGAAACGGACCACTCATCGAATGACCTGAAGCATATTCATGAAGGAAAATACTGGGGAGAAAGATTGTCCAAGACGGGTAGGTCTTTCGACATCGGACAATCTCATGCGGTGAGGACGGGGACTTACGGAAAGTAGTCAGTAGTGGCACGGGTTAGTAAGGGCAACAAGTCCTCCACTGTCCAGTTCAATCTCAATTTCGTTTATGGATGCCAGAAGGTTAGCGAAGGATGCGTCAACTGCTACATAGACCGTGACCCCTTCGCTCACGGAATCGAGAGATTCAAACTCCCAGACGCTTTTTCGGCGAATAAGAACGGTCAGAGGAATGTTGGGGACTTCAATGAGGAATCTAGGCTCAAGGAACTTGACAAGCTACCAAACGGCTCTTGGGTATTCGTGAACAATGTCTCTGACACTTTCCTCTCTCCGCCAGCCATAACAGATGAGATGAGGGATAGATGGCTTGGCTATCTGGCTGATCGACCTCAGTACCAGTTCAAGCTATGCACAAAGAGAACGGGTCAAATGGTAGCATACTTTCGAACCCGAAAGGTCCCTAACAACGTCTGGGTTGGGTCCACTATCGAGAACCGAAAAGCCCTCGAACTACGACTGCCTCTGCTCCTGAGCATTGATACACCGAACCGCTGGATTAACTTCGAACCGCTTTTGGAAGACGTTAGTGAGGGTCTAAGTCTCAAAGGCATATCTTGGGCTTGTGTAGGCGGAGAGACGGGTTCGAAATACAGACCATTCAGGATTGATTGGGCGTACAAACTGTACATGATAGCGCAGCGAGACCATGTGACGTTCTGGTTCGAAGGGGGTAATGGAAAGAACGAATCAAATCGACAGCGGGGTAGTGCATTCCCAAGAGACCGTCCAGAGGCTGACTCTAAACGGTCAGATGGGGAGCAAACTGCACTTTTCGATTCGAATAAGGCAGTGGGGACCGGCGCTTAGAGCTTGAGTTCGCAGACGGGAAAGATCCACAAGTATGGGATTTGTCTGATTTGCAAGAAGAAAAAATCCCTGACGGAGCACCATCTCAAATCTCACGACAAGATTTTCTCCGTAATGATTTGCCGAGACTGTCACGATGTGATCGAGTGGGCTAGACGCGAGCTTGGTCCTTACGTGTAATCATGAGAAAACCCTCACAAAACCCATCAGCGTGAGTACGGCAACCTCAGGGCATGAACACTCTCGGGTACCCAAACTCGTAACGGTACTGGGTAGTTAGTCTAAACCGGCATATGGAGTCGCGCCACTGCAAATCTACCTTCTTACACTGGACAAACGGCAATCATACACCCATGCAGTGACAGTGTTACAGAGCGAGTGAGCTACGTACTTGTTCACTCGTTTGCATACATGTTATGCTGCCCTTACATGTGATACAGTGGCGGTTTCCGTGGGCTTCTGCCCGAAATAGGCAATCTTCGGCTTACGTTCACGATTTTCTGGGCTTTGTTCCCTTTTCAGTGAAGGTATTGTGATTGTCTTCCGATTCGGGTCTTCTTCTCGCCAGTTCTCAAGACTAACTACTGTCTTACAAGACATACAGCGCTGAGTGATTGTTCTTTTCTCAACGCCACATTCAGGACAGAAGAACAGTCTTGGAACCCGACCTCTACTCATTTTCTAACCACTTCGACATCGCTTCTTTTGCAGTACCAGCAAGTTCCATCAGCAGTCATACTGTTTAGATTGCATCGATAGCAGTGCACAAGTTCTTTGATTATGGACGGGACTTTGGGGATTTCAGCCAATATACCTCAATCCTTTCTCTTCTCTCATAAGCTTCTCAGCTTAACGACTCCCTTTTGCTGAACACCAGGTAGTACGTGAAATTTACAATTGATGATGGACGGTTTTTCACTTGCCACGCCGTGCCAGAGATATGATGATGCGGGCAGATGAAGATGTCAATCAGTTGGAAGTTTGTGAGATTATTTGCCCATGTGATGTGATGAGAGTAGAACTTTCTTTCTGCAACGTTGTACTGATCTGAGCACTTGACTATCAACTTCCCGCCTTGACGAAGAATGCCGGGGAATCTCTCGTTTGCTCCAACAATGTAAGATACCAGTTCTTCATAGGTTTGAGTGTAGTCACCAAAGTCCTTGGTATCCTTTGAGCCATTGATTCCGAACAAGTAGGGCGGGTCAAAGATAATTCCGTCATACACGCCTTGATGATCCTTGAAGTCACACACTAGCTCTTGACCGAAATTGCCGCTATCAGAGAAGGTTATCTTGTAGAGAGTTGTGGCTTCAGCCCATCCATTCCACATCCGCTTCTTGCCACAAGTTGGGTCGAGAATGAGTTTGAATGATTCTGGCGGCATGTGAAAGAGCATTATCGTCTTCAGAGGGTCTTCTTTCAAAATCGAGATTGGATACTTCATTGCTGGTATCTCCTCAACAGCCGACGCCACCATTTCTTGTTCTCTTCCTTGATCATCAAATCTCTATGGTGATTAAACCACGAAATTTTGAGTGAGATAGTTGGTTCTGCTTCCGCTGATCGTTTCTGGTCACCTAAGTAGAGAACCCCACATCTTGAGCAAACAGACTGCTTGTCATCTATCCGCTTGTCGGTGACAACCTCAAGATACCCGTCACATCCAAACTTCTTGAACCAACAAGGGACTTTGGTCTTTCTGTCGAATATGAAAACCGGTTTGACTACTTTCAACTTGATTCTTTCCTCACAAGACAACTACACTGAATGGTCTTGTCAGTTCGATTAGAACAGTGACAATCTCTTGCTATTGACTGCTGAAACTCAGGCATCTTGAGTGATTCAAGACCGAACTCCTTTGGAACGTAAGTTCCTTCGTTTTCGCTTTCCCACTGCTTGCGATTAGATTCTAACTCCATCTTCAGCCGTCTTGCGCTCAGAATTTGCGATCTTGATACTCCGTTTGCTCTAAGCTCTGCATCAGTATGGCTGAGTATCGTATCAAATTCTGCGAGGGTATGTCCCTTGAGGATTCTACCCTTCTCTGTCGAAGTAGAGCAGGTGCAAGGTTGCTGACAAGGATGAGAACAACCACAAGCCTGCTTCTCGGCATAGACTGAACCAAGTATTCGTTCCATATCGTCGAGAGTTAGTCGTCCAGTCTGGGTCCGATAGACACCGGAACTACCTGATTGCCCGGGTGATGCGGGTATTTTTGCCGGAGGATTCTCGCTGAGCATCCCGTACTGTCTCGGGTCAGTATCAAGTGCTGGGTTCTTGTATCCAACAGAAGTGTTCTGTCCTTTGTCGGGATTGTGTAGACGTTCAAGAGCGGTAAGAACTGCTTGGCTGATAAACTGAGGGTTGACTACTTGCTCTGAAGTGCGCAAATCTTCTTCTGTCTGAACCTGACCGCCTGTTAGAGGATTCTGTCTTGGGTCAACATCAAGCGCTGGGTTCTTGTTTCCTTCCCAACTCTTGGTGTATGAATTGTAACGCTGAGTTATCTTGGTCTTTGGGATGTGTCTATCTTCTGCTGCTATCATATCTACACTTCCTACAGTAGTATTTGCCTTCCCACGGATGCTGAACAGTATCGATAATTCCGCAGTTAGCACACATCACTACAAGCGGATTCCCGATGAGTTCTACATTCGGGTTTGGGACTTTGGGGCTGCCGTCGTCATTGTAGGTTCGACGGTGCCATTTCTTGAATGCTACTTCGTCAAACGCGAATGATTGATTTCCTAAGGTTGTTCAACTCTCTTGTGACTTAGGGGAATAAGGAAAGGTCTGAGTGTTCAACACGCGGACGACATGTGGAATGACACAAGCACGCGGTCCAAAGTTCTCCTTTGGCTCTATTCTCAGATCTTGTGTAGGCGCGCTGCCTACGAGGGTGTCATGGCGGTTCGAGACGCCGTGACTTGGATGGAACTAACTGTAGATGAGAAAAGCAATCTCTCTTGAGCTTCCTACAATCACACAGTCAGCGGCGACGATAGTCGTGACTGCTGGAACTGCTTGAAGTATTAGTTGAGCCAGAGCATTTCCAGCGGCACCTGCACTATTGTTAGTGAATGTAGTGCTTCTTGCATTGAAGACCGTCATCTACCTCACTTCACTGGTTTTGACAATACAGTTCTAAGAGTTCGGTTCAACGATGGTTCGTGAACTTGTTTTCGAATCTCAGCAGCTTCTCGATCCAAGAGTAGTGCTTTGTATCGGAGGTCATCACGTGCGGCGTAGTTTCCAGCCAACTCTTGGTCAGCAGCGAGTCTTCGCATCCCAGACGCTTGCTTCTCTAACTCATGCGCTTTCTTGAAGTGGTCGTAATCGAACTGACTCTCATCTGCTGCTGTGTCAGTAGATTGGCTAGATGGGTTCGTTGGCTTGGTTCGTCTCTCCCATTCTTTGTTGAGAAACGTCTTGCTTACCACATCAGGAGTTACTTGCTTCACAGTTCCCATACCCACACTTGCTCGGCGTAGGTCGAAATTCATTGGATGGGGACCATTCGCATCAGCTTGGTCAAGTGCCTGAATGAACGCCTTGCCCATCACTTGCTCAGATTCTCGTCTATCAGTTGCCGAACCGAATGCCTTGGCTGTTACCGAAGTATCAATGTCGGGATAGCTGGGCTGATTGTGGTTAGTTGGATGCTCAGAACTGCCTCCTTCTGGCATCTCTCGGCTTGGAACTCTCGGAGTACTCATGGGTTTACTGTATCCACGTGGAACTCCTTCACTCACACGATAAGGAGTGTAGGGTGTTTGGTCAGTGTCTCCCCTCGTTCCGACTGGTCCGACTTGATCCCAATCTTGCCCGGGACTTGGTCTATTCAATCGATAGTTGGGGTTGGGAACACCGAACTCCCAATTGTGTGTTGACGTTGGGTTAGGATTCACGGGTTGGTCAGCAGTTCGATAGCTACCCGTTTCATTTCGTCCACTTCTGCCTGGCTCTGCTGGAATCTTCGCAGGAGGTTGCCCGGGAGACCTAACATTGGTGAGGTTCTCAGTTCCGCCTTGCGGCTGGGTGACGTCCTTGATTTGACTGTCATACTCTTTCTGGAACTCAACAGCAGCGGCAGGACCGAATACTTTTGCAACAGTGGCAGAAGCAATCTGTCTCCATGCTTTGGCTTCCTCATCATCGTCATCTTCTGTTCTGACGCGAGGTGTGGCTTCGCGGGAGAGTATTTCTTCAGCGAGACGGTAGGCTTCGTCATCTGATAAGGAGACATCTCTCTCCTTCAGAGACATAGCATACTTGAAAATTGGGTCTTCATTTGCAGCAATGCGCTGCAATCCTTTCTTGAGAGATGGTAGTAGTTCTTTGTTCATTGCTGTTTCACCGTTACTTGAGTAGGTCGAAACCGGCATTGTGTCCGGTCGCTTTCGTATGTTCAAAGCATTCTGAATCGTCTGACGTTTTTGCGATGTAGGTACAATCCCTACAGCGGAAGCCCTTGAGGAGACTTGACTTGGGAACGAATCGGGAAACGCCCTCATCGAAGCCTATCGCGTTCTCAGCGACGGCGGTAGAAACCCCATTCAATACAGCTGAGCGGATTTTGCCATAGTGCTGATGCCATTGAGCTGAGTCATTTGGCTCTTCGGCTCGTTGTCGCATCCATCCAGCCACAACGGATTCACCATATCTGCGCTCTTCATCGGTTAGTTCGTCGTGGGCTGCCATTGAATGTAGTAGAAGTGTCCCTTTCTCAATATCAGAGAAGCGGTTGTTCTTTGCGAGAAGCTGGATGTTCTCGTCAAGTTTACTTGGGAACCTCATAAAGAGAGGTCGCATGTTTAGAACAACTCCGTTAGTGAAAGTGTGCCGTTATCTCCGTGTGGACAGAAGACGACGCCTTTCTCTTTGTCTTTCTTGAACCGTGACTGGTCAAGAGCATTACGTCGGTCGAATGTGTGACCGCATGAGAACTTTCTAACATTGGGTAGATTGTCGTAGAAGAATCGAGTGCTTGCCTCGTTCTTAGCCTCTATCTCTGCACGGTCAAATCTTGCAAGGTCTTGCTTCAGTAAGTCTTGAACCCTGTTGAGAGCTGGTCTCCACTTTTTCTCTTCGTAATTCATCGCTTTCTTGAATCGTTCAAGCTCCTCATCAGTAAGGTCGTGTTGTTTGATGAACTCAATCTGAGTAGGAACCGGAACACTGTCATAGGTAGTGTGTCCCTCTTTGTCAACGCCGGCTCGTCCTCCTATTGCCAGCATTGTGAGAATGTGAACTGCTTCCAATTTGGGAGGAGCCTCTTTGACTTCTTGACGCTGTTTCGGAACTACAAGCCTAATCATCACTCCGCCGATATTGGTGTATTTTGTCTCTTCATTGGATTTCAGGCGGTCAGCTTTACCCCTTGCAAGAGCGTTGAACGAAGTGTCGAACGGAACATACTGCCCATTGACCTCTCGGTAGATCTGTCCGGTCTTCAGTTCGTTTCCTTTGCTATCAACTGGTTTGTTCAACTTTCTTCTCCTTCTTGTTTTTCTCTTGAATGAATTTCGTGTACGCTGCCGAAATTTCAGCGCGGTTGCCTGTTGTGTCAAGCACTATACGGAGAATTTCGGGGTATGTTGATGGAGCTTCTTTTGTAAACTCCCGGACGAACTCGTCAGTCTCTTTGAGTGGTCGCATGTTTTCACTTCGAATAGTTGTTTTCTTTCGCCTTTGTCAGTCGGTCGTGAATACTCGTCTCAGCTCACCGAAAACGTGCATAATCCACGGGCTCGGAGGGATGATTTGTTCACCGGTTAGAATGATGTGATCGGAGCCGAAGAAGTCGATGAGAGCCCCGTAAGCGTTCGTATCGAAATAGAAGTGAGATATGACCAGTAGCGGAATAGGACCATTAGACCTTATTGTTATACGGTCATTTACACGACTCTTACGTTCTCTATCATAGTGTTGTGTGCCGTAGAGTTCGTAACTGCGCTCCTTCCATTTCTTGTTGAGTATGTTCTTGTTCACCCAGTTGATGTTGTGCAACCAGGTATCACCGCTTGGGAACGTTTTGACGGCGAGATTCTTGCATTCGAGCAGCCACTCACGTTTCTTAGCATCTAACACATAGAAGTCCGGGTAGTCGTGAGAGTTGAGTAGGCGATAGTTTTCGATGACCCGTCCGCCATCCTTCAGCATATCAAGAGTGATTGTGACTGCATCTTCCAAGTGAAGTCCCTTCGATACGTTGCTGAGGTGCTTGCTCAACCTAACTTCCTACTTCTTGTGTTTCTCTAAGAACCGACGTTGCGCCATGCGATTGCAGAAACGTGCCCATTCAGTATAGTGTAACTCGCAGAACCGAACACCTTTCTTGCGCCCACGAAAGCCTATTCGAGGACAACCGTAGACGGAGCAGAACTTGACTTCGGTTACGTGCTCTTCAACGAAAATCGGGGAGAACTCTGCGCCAACATACTTCACTACGCTATGAGTGCTGTCGATGATTGTAGATGTGTGTGACAAGATTGCCCTTTCCCCCTCATACAATGGCAAACACATTATGGAGTCATTATGGAACACATTATGCCGACCACTCGACCAACGTTACCGTGTGTTCCCCTTGTGTCCCCCTTATTCAGAAGGGACTTGTTGACCACAATACGGACAACTCATTATGATTCTATTATGCCTGACTCGGGAGAGAGAAATCCTCATGCGCGAACCGTCATACTTATATATTCAATATTTGAATGTGGAGATGTGGGATGCGGGGATGCAGGATGCAGAGTAATGGTCATAACGGAATGGAGCCGTTGGATGATTACAAGTGTGTGATATGTGGATATCGAAAGATGGGAGTAGAGGCAAAGAACGGGGTTCCGTTATGCGGCTATTGCTATGACCCGAAGTTCTTTGCGATCCTTTCTGAAACTGTAGCAGACTTGGACGAACAAATATCTCAAGCAACTTTCATCGATAGTACACGGAATCCACTCCTTTCGTTTGTCGCAGACGTAGGTATGATGTGCTCGGAGCACAACCTCCTAACGTCGCTGCGGGTGGTATTGGGTCAGGTCATTGCGCAAGTTGGTGAAAAGGGCATTACTGATCTTGGTGAAGTCGTTGGTCGAGATTCATTCGACATAGCTGATTTGTATGGCGTAGCCCGCTTTCGCGACGTCGCAAGATTCCTCGGTCTTCTAAAGGAATTCGGGCTCATCGAATTTGTGACAGAAGAGGAAGATGGCAAGAAATTCATCCGTAGGATAAAGCCGACGGAAGGAAAACTGATTTCAAAGATAGCAGCGACCTCCGAAGCTGCTGGCTCTGCTGAAACTCCGAGTTTGGATAGAGGAGCCGCTTTCACACTTGGTTACGTTACTCTCCAGGCGATGAAGAAGACAATAGAGCTGGTTCGTCAAAATGGCAAACTGTATTATGGAGAAGGGGTGACCAAGCTCTACCCAATCGACAAGAACGATCGAATTATGGTAATCAAGGGATTTACAGCGCCCGTAGCTTTCGTCTTGGGACGATGGGCTCGTGAGATAGACCAGTTCTCAGAATACGACCTTCAGCGATACCTTGGGAATCGCGGGTTAACGGGAAGAAGATTTCACCGAGTCGTTAACTGGCTCAGCGGTGGTCACCCAAGCAGTGTTCACGTTCTATACAAGCATCAACCAATACTGCTGAATGGCGTTCCAGTCCTTCAATTCACTCTGAACCGTGAATATGTAAGACTGAGAGAGAGAATACAAGGGCGGATTCGAGACAGAGAACGTGAACGTGCGCCGAAATGACTGGTCCAGCCATCCAGCAATCGAATGACATTCCGGAAATACCTCTAACCGCATCTCAAAAGGAAGCGTGCCAGAAGATTTGGCAGACATCCCTCTATTTTTTCAAATATGGACGACCAGCACCAACGACACCCTTTCGAGGCTTCGTCCTTGAAGGGGAACCTGCGACGGGAAAAACAGAGATAGTTAGGCAAGCAGTAAGGAAACTTGGTTCTATGATGGGTGACCATTCCGGAGTCAGCCTATACTCTGTTGATACCGCTTCCATTGCTGCTCCGAGATGGGGTGATGCTGAGACCGCGCTAAGTTCGGCGTTCGATACTGGCTCGAACGAGAAACGTGTTGTCCTTTTTGATGACATAGATTGTCTCATGATGAAACGGGGATTAGATATCGCGAGAGAGTGGCACTACTCGATCAACGCTGCGATGTTCCACAAGCTCGACGCCATCAACCCGCGACTACTAATGGTCACAGCCACCACGAATCGACCAGACTTGATCGATGACGCACTGCGTTCTCGATTATACAGCTTGACTGTGCCTGTCCCCAGAAAAGACGATCTCCTCGCGATTGCCAAAGTTCTACTAAAGGATAGCGGTTTGGAAGGACAAGCTGCGACCAAGGTAATGTCGAAGGTTGAAAGTGACTTACAAAAGTTGGCAAAACCTACAATAAGAGACGTCCAACATACGATTACTCTCGAGTGCATCGAAGGTGGCTTCTGGTCAACTAGCTGAGTTCAAGACCCCAGACTACATTCTGTTGAAGATACTTTGGTCGAGGTACACTTCTAGCGGCGATACGCGAGGTGTGCCAGACGAATGGAGACGTACGATGATGGGATTACGTGGAGAAGGTATAGCAGAGAAAGTTGCTGAAAGGTTGAACAACTCGGAAGAAAAAGTTCTGATTCCGTATCACTTTGCTTTGATTAAGGAATCCACTAGCGAGGCGAAAGCGCAAACTGCATTGGGGGCGGTCGCAATCTATCACTATGCAGGTGCAATTGACAAAGTCAAGGAGACATGTGCAGCCGTTGCAGAGGTATGCAGAGACATTAAGAGCAAGAACTTGAAGTTGAAGCCACTGAATGATTTCGAGGTAATTACAGGAGTCAAAGTAGATTGAACGAAGAGTTAGTCAAGAAAATCATCTCCCAAATTGAGGCGTTAACGGCGAGGGGCTCTGTGAGCGAAAGCGACCTAGACAGGGTTCTAGATGACAATTTCAAGACTCTATTGCGGGAGACGATGAAGAAATGAGGGGAGAACTCCTACTAGAAGACGTGGGCGGGCTCACTGGACGCAACAAATTCGTGTTTGAGTCAGGTAAGCTAAACACAATCCAATCCCCCAACGCATCAGGGAAGACGACGGTCATTAAGAGCCTATCAGCAATCCTCTCGCTTCCAGCGGAAGATGGACTTGCTTTCGAAGTCGCCCGAAAGCTGGGACTTAGGTCCAGAAACATTGGAGGTCCAGAACCTCTTGTTAACGTCAATTCAACTTCTGCCACGATCTCGCTGACCACCGGCGAGGATAGTAGGATACTTACTGTGCGAAGAACGGGCGAGGTGACCAACAGACCGCCGGGTAACGAACGCTTCCTTTTGACCAGTCTACTGACTCGTGAGAGCGAAATTCCCAGAGCGCTAACAGAAGGAAACGGCGACTTTGAATGGATTGTCAAGGAAATGTCGAGGGCGAGGCTCTACGAGAAAGATAGAGGAGCCATTGAGAGATGGTCTACCTCCAACGAGGTGAGACTCCAACAACTGGGAACGAAGGACAAAGAAGTTGGTGAGATAGAAGGAGAGATTCAGGACCTAAGAAAGAAGATTGACTCACTGACGCCACAGAAAAATCGTATTGAAAGTGACCTCGCGAAACGTCCAGCGAAAGACCCCAAGACCGAAGCAGAATACAGGAAGCTCGTTGAGCAGTCAAGAGAACTTACGAGAGTAAGGGAGGGACTTAGGACGGATGTCGGCACCGCAGAGCGAGACCTTACTGGGCTAACGCAGGAAATGGAAATCCTCAATCGCGAGCACGAGAGATGGCAAAGAAAAGTAGACGAGTTGAAAAGCCAACTTAGCGTGATAGCCAACCCCGACGAGCTGAAGAAATGGGAAAGGGAAGCGAGTGAGATTGAACAGAAGCAGATCCCTCCGCTGGATTCAAAGATGGATAAGGTACGTGGTGTTCTTGATTTGTACGAACTCGCCCTGACACAGGCGGGCAGTAAGTCTGAGTTGAAGTGTATTCTTTGCGAAGAGGGAACGCTACGAACCAGTAAGCTGCAGTCAGAGATTCGGTCCCGGAAACAGGAAATATCCCGAATTCAGGAAGAACGTACCCGCCTGATAACGCGAAAGAACGACAACCTCCGAAGGTTTGCAGAAGCTACGCGTCGTAAGAAGGAGTTGGATGAAGAACGCAAGTTAGCTGAAAGCCAGGAGAGACCACTAAAGAATCAATTATCCGAGAGGAAAAGCAAACTAGAAGCATTTCAGACGAAGCTTGCTCCTCGAAAGAAATCTCTAGCGAAGGTGGAAGCGGAACTACAGGAAGTCGAACGTGACATGAAACGATTGGAAAAGGACATCGAGAAGCTCGGAGCAGAGGAGCGCAATCTTACAGAGAAGCTTGGTCGTCTCCGTGAAGAGATTGAGAGCACCACAAACGAGGTAAACCGCCAGAACAAGAAAGCAATGGACAGCAGCACGGAAATTATCGATGGCTATCCTCTGCCTCTAGACCAGGCTAGAAAAGTAATGTCTGAGTGGTCTGAGGTCCTCCAAAAAGTCAAGGAACACATCGACGGTAGAATCTACGAGCAAAAGCGCGGGGCTGCGAAACAATTCAACTCCAAGATAAAGGAGCTAATGAAACGGCTTGGCTTCTCAGAATTTCAAGAAATCCGTATGGACGAAGAGACATACGAGATGAAAATCACTCGAAAGGGTGGTAAACTCCAACCAATCGCTTCACTTAGCGCATCTGAAAAATATGCTATCGCAACCCTACTTCAAATCGCAGTGAAAGAGGCGTACATGAGCGAGATGCCTTTCTTCGTAGTTGACGAAGTGGTCCTTGATTTCGACCGTGACCGCGTAAAGGGGGTACTGGATTACCTAAGCGAGACGGCGGCTGAAAGGGATTGGTTTGTAGTTGTAGCAAGAATCGGGGAGACCAGAGACTTAACAGTGAAACATGGGTAGTCTGATGCGTTCAGACTATACGGTCATACAAGCACAAGTGTCGCTGCATTTTGTGCCTACATACTTGTCCGGGTTCTTGTCGATATCTTTGAAGTAGATTCTGGCGCTGTTTGCTCTATCGAAGAGACCGCTGCCCGAACTCGTCAATGATGACTCAAGGCTGACCAAGTTTTTGAAGAGAGTGGGGTGGTTTAGCTTGAGCATGACGAGGTCAGAGGGTCTCTTGTACACGCTACACCAACAGTCGAACGCCTTGCCGTACTGAGCGTATAGGGGATTGACCTCGAGTCTGTTCTTTTCTATGTATTCAGTGACAGCCTCGTGGCTCCAGTCGTAAACTGGATGAAATACTGGACACTTCAAGACATTGTGGAAGGTGGTAAGAGGACCAACCTTCTGATGATTCATTCGCTTCTTTATCCAACTCTCAGCCCCTCTGACGCCATCAACTAGGAGAATCTTGGACTTATCCTGAGTTCGAAGAAACCTTTGCACGGGGAAAATCTTCAGTTGCCACTTGCACCATCTTCGAGTAAGAGTTGGAAAGCCCCATCGCTTAACCAGAGTGAAATAATCATCCTTCGGGCTAAGCAAAACTAGCTTGACGCCAAGGTTCCGACACGTTTTTTCGACATAGTCTCTATTCCCTGGAGTGGAAATGCCCGTGTCCGTGTGAATTGCCGTCAGCTCGCCCTTTCGACCCTTCATGAGCCTCTTCAGAACGTGCAGAGAAACTAAGCTGTCCTTTCCACCACTGAAGAAAACATACACGTTGCGATCACGAATGAGTTTGGTTCCAACCTTGAGCACCTTAGTCTCATTGTGATAGAGGGGTGAAGACCCGTTCGGCTTGGGTACTTCCAGTGTAATGAGTTGACTCTGGTTCATGAAACAGAACCTGCGTGCCCTATTCATGTGATTATAAGTGGTTTACAGTTCCTTTGCTAGTACTCTACCAAGACGAAGGTATGTCTAGTTAGCTGTTCGACGTGAGAATTCAAGAACTAAAGAAGCTGATCGAGGACAGAAGCCAGACGGGACTTTAATTATCGTCCTTGAACCGCATTTCCCTTCCTGACGAACTTTCCAGTATCAGCATCTCGCCAGCGAGTGAAGTAATGATATGGTGGACGGTTCGGGTTTCCGTAGACTTCTCTAATAATCCAAGGCGTTTGAGCAATTCGAGTGAATGTGAACCTATGCTCCGCTGTGCTGTTTCTACCCAAGAAAAATAGACTCCTGTACGTTAACACAATGGTTGGGCTACGTAAGGATATTGGAAAGTTTGAACTGGATGTTCACAAGGAAGGGATTTATTGCCGACGAGTCCCATTGAATTTACGAGGAACAATGAGTCCTAAAGTAGACTCATTGAGAAACCCCAGCAATATGTTTAAATCGGCTACTCGTCTCGTACGCTTCTTTGGTAGCATAGCAGGTCGAATAGAAGCCCATAGTCCCGGCGGCGGCGTCAATCCGACGCTTAGGGCGTTACGCCTGTGAATGACCGATTGACCTCCACTGTGGGCGAAAGAACATGCGGACCCAAAGAAACCCGGGCATTAAAATACCCTGGAACGTTTAGGTCCAAGATAGGCTCGTAGCCACCTGCTAAACTCCAGCCGATTCCTGTACATATTATGGCGTCCGAAACTCCAATCGTTCTAGACTCCGCTTGATCCTGGCGGACCCAACTGCTATCGG
>WNGR01001818.1_pt1 | contig 23634 bp, 35 predicted proteins | sample 5407581 | NCBI WGS metagenome assembly WNGR01 (sample SAMN13153383, study PRJNA577476) | soil metagenome | isolation source: 80 cm soil or saprolite under Garry oak tree replicate 2 | place: USA:California | collected 2016-06-15
TGTTGTGCCACCCCAAATCAGACTTAAACTCTTTTTTCGAAGTTTTTTGAAAAAATAAACCCTGATAAGTGGCTAACACTCCACATAGTTTTCTAAGGGTTTTATTTGACTGAAAACTCTGCTTTGTGTGCAGTGTAGTGAGATGCTTCTTGCCATACTGAATGCTGACATGAAAGAAGAGCCAATGCTAGCATGCATCACATACCTTCTCAATCAGTTGGAAGCCATTAGTGACAGTGTGGGCCTACCTGGCTTATCATGGAAGGGATCCACTACATCATCAGCATTCAAGCTTACCTTATGGCCATCCATTGAGATCTACAAGTATCCAGTGCTCCCACACTCACATCTGCTTGTTCCTCAGAGTATGCAGTTCTGCCCTCCTTAGACTGGATTGAGGATTCTGTCTGGGCTCCAGTGCACAAGGATCCCAGACTCCAAACATCACCACATAGCCCAATGACCCCCACTCAGACATTCTTATTCCAGTGTACTTGCTAAGGTAAGGTGGAGTATGACAGTGTAAAGGCATGAGTGAGTATTTTATAGCTATGGACTTTGGACTATTCAAGGGACCATCAGTATCTACTATTGTGATATATTAATATATTACTGCTTTGTTTCCCCTTAACTCCATACATACCATGTCTCACACTTAGGCTGGCCAAGCTCTGAGGGGGGTGTCCAATGATAGGGTACACTGTAAGGGATAGTAACCTGACATCCCCACTGCTATTATTATGCCCTACATCATATGGGACAGCATATTATTTATTTTTACTTATTGAATGTAACCTGCATGCTTTCCTGTGCTGCATTTCACTTTTGGCCAATTTGAGCCTTTCCAGCATTGTGTTTCCACACTTGCAAACTTGCAACCTCACTTTAGCTGCCTACTGGTCTCCACTCTAGCAAGGGCACCCTAGATCCCTATCTCTGTTTATCTTTATACATATTTCCTGCACTCCTGACCTCAGCAGAATAGAGAAGAGTTCCCTGGTCTCAGATCTTAGTAGGGCTCAGTGCAGCCCTTTGTCTGCATTCCTGAATGTTCTGCACTTATGTGCACCCTTAGTGACTTACACACAATGCATTCCCAAACAGAGATGATCAACTCTATGAAGTCTCACACTATGTGGGGGAATGCACAGCCCCTTGTGCTGCTGATTACTATAGAGCTGGAGCAGCTCACTGTTTGCATTACCTAGCATGCTGCATGTACATGCAGCCTTAGTGATTTGAAAGTGATGTGTCTCCAATCCTGGTGGATATCAGTATAAGGTTTTGTGCAGTGCAGAGGCCTGCATGGCCAGTAGTGGGGCTTTGCACCTCCCTAAACCTGAATCAGACCTGGGTTGTTTGGACAGTGTCCTGCAGCATAGTGACTTCTAAGCAACAACAATATTCTAGCTGTGCCTAGCAACAAATACATCATACCCTATAGACAGTGCCAGTGCCTCATCAACTAGGTCATCTGTATCTAGTTTCCAGGGTGGTGGTGCAGACAGTTTAGAGTCTGCCTGTGAGTTAGAAGGTAAATTTATATGCTGGTATCTATATGTTAGGTCCATTGGTGATAAGTCAGAAAATGAATGTTCAAGTAGATCATCTTCTAAACTGAGGCCATAAATGTTCTGCTTGAAGGTTGAAGCAATCATAACTTTATGCTCTTTGGGACTTTGGGTAACTTTAAAGCTGCTAATAGACTTAGTCAAGCTAACCAAAGTGAATAAATAAGTCCTGTTTAATTAGACACACAACAGCATTTTTCATACCAATTAAGCCCTTTATCAAAAGGCAACTTGATTGCTATAGCATGAGAAACTAGCTTATAGCTGGAAAATTCCAGTGGCAGTGGTGGAAGGGAGTTGGATGGTTGATGTAGTAAAAGTGACACCTGTGGCTTAAAGAGACAACCTTGAGGGTTAGTGTGAAGCAATTTCTGGTGTTGCTCTAAAAAATGATCAGCAAGGCTTTGTGAGGCAGTTGCTGCATAAAGATATCCTATAAATAAATGTTAGATAGAGGAAAATTCAATCAAGATCAATACACTTCCCAAGTGCAGGGCAAGGAAGGGGTAAAGGGAAGAGATGGCTTCTTTTAACATGCTTCTCCAGTGTGGCAAGTGAGTCATGCTCATAACTTGAGCACTTGGCAATTTGACATGCCATAAGAACTTTGCTCTAAATGACATGAAAACACAGAGGTCAGCATGATGGGTAAAGATGCTAACCTTGGATTTAATGCTGGTTGCAGCATCTTGACAATGCAACTGCAAATGCTAGACAATTGTCAGTACTGTCATATTGTATTGGAGTTATCAATAAGAGAAATAACTCAGCAAATTGCGAGGAATGAAAGACACCTTTTGAAGAGTATGCCAGCTGTTCATAGTCACAACACAGCCATTCCAGCTGCAGGAAATAGGCTGTATAACCAGCTTTGCAGCTGTGTCAATATCGAGGGGAGAACTGCTCTCCATTTCTTGTGGGATTTACTTATCAAGGGCAAGGAGGGGTGAATGGTGTAGTGTCGGGTTAAGATCAAGTGTTATAATGGACAAATATAAGTCAATACTGTTGCCCACACGACGTCCACATCATTCGAATTCAGGCCACTTCAGCAGCAGCTTGCTGCCAGTTTTCCTTCATGCGCCTCTGGTTGCTCTCGCTCTCTTTGCTCCCACTCATTGTTTCTGCTCTGGGGAAGCCCCAGACCCGCGGGGTTCACCCGTCCTTTCTTTCGAAATACAAGCCTGAAGGCTCCACGTGGACCTGCTTGGATGGCTCTAAGACTATTTCGTGGACAGCGGTGAATGACGACTACTGTGACTGTCCAGACGGCAGTGATGAGCCAGGTGCATTCTTCCCTACTATGATTCCGCGGGGAACTCACTGTGGGCCAGGAACGAGTGCTTGTCCGCATAATACTTTCTACTGCACGAACGACGGTCATATCGGCGCAAGTGTCCCAAGTTCGCGTGTGAATGATGGGTTGTGCGGTTGGTTGGTTTCTTTGCGTCACTTTTTGTCCGTTGACGCGTCTATAGAACCCGCCTGTTGCGATGGGTCCGATGAACCGGCTGGCGTGTGTGAGGACACGTGTGCAGCAGTCGGTGAAGAATATCGCAAAGTGCAAGAGGCCGCACGAAAATTGCGGAGGACTGTGCGCATTCTTGTAGTTCTTGTGCATCACTTTCTGACTCTCTTACCAGGGTTCTAAAATCCGTTCGACATACATCGCCTTCGCACAAAAAGAGAAAAAGCGACTAGAGGCCGAGATCGAGAACTCCGGAGAGGAGGTTGTGCTGCAGGAGAAAGAGGTTGTTCGTCTCAAAGGTGCTCTCATCACGTCCCGTCATGTCGTTCACTCACCCGTCATAGACCTTGTGGATCGAACGGAGGCGATTTCTGCGGAGGTTCTTGAACACAAGACGAAGTCACGTACGTTCTGCGGTCGCATTTATTTACGACCACCAGTAACCAATGCGTCAGCGTTGTATGCCTCGCTTATTACACACCACAATGCACTCAAATCTTTTCAGCGAGAGCACCGAAGGCACCTCGAGCGCGAAAAGCAATTAGGTGACATTCTTGACAATCTTCGCAGAGGCTACAACCCGAACTATCAGGACATGGCTGTCCTCGAGGCGGTGCGTGGTTGGGAGCAGCTCGTGCACCTGCCACATATTGGGGAGGCCGAACGCGAAGAGGGGAGCGATGGGGACGAGGAAGCAACAACTCCCGCCGAGGAGAGTGAGGAAGAGCTCTCGGAAGGCGAATGGACTTCGCTTCAGCTCGAAAATGAACTTGATGGACTCCTCGGCGTCGACCATATCTCGCTACTAATGGAACATGACGCACATGTTGATGACGCCTCATCTGTGTCCCCTCGTGAGTCGTCCATGGATATGGCCTACGGCAAGCGAACAACTTATTCCCCCTATAGAGCATGATATCAGAGCCTACCTCCCCGATTTCCTGATCCCTCAGTACGAAGGTCTCCGCGATACCTTGGTATCATGGCTGCGAACCCTCGGGGTCGTGAGGGGTTCTCCCAATGCCGCATCAGGTAAGCCTATACTTGGTCGGGCTGTCTGTATGTACTGAAGCTAGCCATGACAGATGCTACCAGAGCACGCGAAAGACTCAACGATGCTGAGCGTAATCTCGATTCTGTGCAGAAGCAGTTGGAGACAGCTAGGACAGACCTGAGAGACCTATTTGACCCGGCGTGGTACGGTGCAGAAGGTGAATGGAAGAAACTGCATAACACTTGCTTGACGAAGGACACTGGAGAGTAAGTTTCTTTTGGCAGAAGACATGTTCCCAAAACTCAGGGGATTTCTAGCTACGTTTACGAAGTGTGCCTGTTCGACGAGGCAAGGCAGAAGCCAAACCACGGTGGCTCGACGTTCAGTCTCGGGTACTGTGTTTCAGATCGAAGCTACCGGACGCTACGCTAATCACACGTTCTCATCGAATTAGGAGATTTGATTCGTGGAACCTTTCCCCCGGTGTTACGGAGGGTTCAGCAGAATACTACTCTAAACAGGTGTACAGCCATGGTACGAGATGCTGGAACGGACCTGAGCGCAATGTGAAGGTATTGTGGCTCTCTACCATTTCGGATTATCGGCCCTTACAATGATTCGCAGCTTGACCTGACTTGCGGGACGGAAAATGCCTTGTTGACAGTGGCCGAGCTGGAGAAGTGTGAATACCTATTCACGGGGACAACACCTGCGTTGTGTTTGCCTCTGGAAGAGGATAGAGAACCAGGGAAGGATGAGCTTTGATGTTGATCGGGTCGCAATCTGGCTTCTAACTCCCTGCGTTGCGGTGTGCGTTTGAGAGTGTGCACTATGGATCGATTATAACGCGGCCGCCAACCTGTAGCAACTTGTGTCCACCTCCTCTTACCCCGAAATGTGGGCATTTAATTAGCACTGCCAGAATCAGTCGTATAATATACAGTACGTTTGGGCTACGCGAAGCAATTTCCAGAAGCGTCAAGATGCAGGAGGATCACTTGTTGATTGCCACCATATGAGTTACAAAATTTATGCCTAAACCACCCCCAGTAGACGGTACACCTACGGCTTGAATCGGGCTATCTCGGCATGCAGGGGTCGAAATGGAGTGAGGGTTGGTCTTGGCTCCCAGTTACCCAGAAACGCTCTTCATCGCCACGAAGCTCACTACGATGTTATCAATTAGGCGGTGTTCACGAGCCGGGTCATTTTGTATTTCCTTAATGATAGGATCCCCACCCAGTTTGTTGTACTGGAAGGCCATTACATGAAATGAATACAATCTTAAAGTGTAGATAGATCCACCTACTTTTTTTACAGCGACCCAATTCGTCAAACCTGCAAGTGCCGACACGGGTACCAGTGTACCCTCGACGACTGCACACATCCTACTCTTCACATCCAATGAGGCGAGAGGATCGATGCGAACAACAAAGAGCGCGGTGCTGTCGTCAGTGACACCATAGCGCCGTAACGCCTCAGTAATCTATGGGGAAGAATAATACGAAGGTAAGGACATATCATTTGTCTAGGTCAGCTCACGTTGTTACTTGGATTCAACGCCCATATGACCTCTGAGTGTACTGTCTTAGTCCTAAGTGTGTTTTGTGCTGCGGTCAGAAGAGCTTGGGTGATGGCCGTCTGGATATGTAGAACGCTTGTCACCTGCGTACAGCGATTTTGTGAACATGCGCATAGGCGTCGTTCATTCAACCCACCAGCCGGGCATCGATGAAAGCAAAATTAACCGCCTCACGTTCCGCATCTCCCTCGTTACCTTCTAGGTTGCTCGCGCGCACAATGCGTGCCCTCAGTTCCGCCGCGTTTGTGACACAATTGAAAAGCGCAACGTGGGCTATCGAGGAGAAATGTGGATAAGCGAAGCTTTCCATTTGACGAATCTTCCCACGATCTCCCGTTTCTCACTTTGCCTTTCATTGTCGTCCCCTTAGTAGACTTGATGCGACTACTTTCCCTATCTTTTCTCGTCGCCTCTCTTGCATTTGCCCTCCCTGTGCAGAGCGCAGAAAACAAATTATTATCACCCGACACCTTTGGCAAGACCGTTGCGTCGGGTTACTGGTGAGCCATTTGATACACTACCTAGTATCTGGTTTAAGGCTGGCGACCTCAGGTTCGTTGAGCACTTCTCCCCTTATTGCCACCACTGTCAGGAGTTCGCGTCAACTTGGGACACGCTCGTCGAAGATTATGCAGGCTCACGGGTTAACTTTGCGCAAGTGGACTGTCTCGTCAATGGTGGCAAGTCTAATCCCGTATCGTGATTTTTACCCTTGGTCTGAAGTGCACACAGATTTATGTACTGCAAATGGCGTCAAAGGATACCCACAAATGAATTTATACCACGATGGTGGATTCCAGGCCGCGTTCGATGGCGCGCGTAGTTATGAGCGCATTGTAAACTTCATCAAAGAGCACACCGGAGTGTCTGAGCCCACCCTCGATGCGCCGCCTCCAGAACTATCGGAACAAGAACTGGAGATACCTCATGACGAACGGAACCCTCATGGTGAGGTGCTCGCTCTCACTCCCGAAACATTCCCGAACGTGATTGTCGACGGGGATGTCTTCGTAAAGTTCTTCGCGCCGTGGTAAGCTATCGTCCTCCCGGAAGTTTCATTATCGTTAGGTGTTTACGACGCTGCTCATTTGGGTAGGTGTGGACATTGCAAAAAGTTAGCGCCAACTTGGGTCAAACTCGCTAAGGAGCTTCAGCATACTGTTTCTATCGCGGAGGTGAACTGCGAGGACCATAAATCACTATGTTCTACGGAAGGAGTGTCAGGCTTTCCGATGCTGTTTTTTTACCCTTCATCTGGAAAGAAGACCGAGTATACGGGCAATCGTAGGCTCGAAGCGTTGAAGGGTTGGATTGAGAAAGCAATGAAGCCGTGAGTCCAGAAGCGCTGCTTGCCACGCGTTTTGTTAGTAACAGCGCTAATTGAGACCCAGAGTCTTCCTGGACTTGCAGTATGCAGATTTCGCACAGGTTGTGGAGGATAACTCGGCACTCTACCTTGCTTTGCATCCGCCCAGTGTATCGCTACCCGTGGGTCTACGCACAAACTTTGCGCTACCACTTGCTAACGGGCAGACAGTCCAGTCTTTCACAAGCCGCACGACCATTAATGGGGTCACCTCCCATCTACATCTCCAGCGCCCCCGAACTCTTCGATCGCTTTTCCATCCCGGTTGATCACGATTTTGCTCTAATTGCGTTGAAAGACGGCGACGCTAGCGCTGCGGCTCATCTCCTGTTCAGTTCGCATACCAGTGCCAGAGAGCTCGACAAATGGTTACAAACCCACCGCTGGCCGTCGGCTCTGGAGCTCGGCGAAGGATCTTTCCAGGAAGTGATGAACGCAGAGAGCAAGCCACTCGTTGTCCTGGTTTCTGTGACCGATTCTGGTGCAGAACGTGATCGTATCGTCACGACAGTCCGGAAACTCGCGACCCAATGGCGCAAGAAAGGCGCTGACCAGTATGCGCCTGCTCATTCCAGTGAAGCGCGGCAGGTCGTGTTCACCTGGATGGATCAGGATCGATGGGCGAATTGGCTTAAGAGCATGTATGGGATCAATGGCCCGGCTCAGGTTGTTATCACGGATCACTCGGTAGGTTTGACCTTTGGGTGCCATATGGTGCTGTTTTACTGATCACCATGCTGCAGAAATTGGTCTATTATGATCAAACCAGGGCCGGCAATCGTTTGACGCTTGACGACACAAGCATATTACCGGCGTTGGGCGACGCGATGCGAGGCGCGTTAAACGTGCGACACTCGGAGAATATTATTGAACGCCTTGCCCGAGTAAGTCCCCCCCCCAGCTCCGTTGCATGATACAGAGTTTTACACCTATTCAGTACATCAACAAGAAGTTCATCGCCGTCGAGGATATGGTGAGCGAGCACCCATGGGTTGTAGTGGCCTTCTTCGTATTGGGCGCATTGGTTGTTTTATCTGTGATTAAGCGACTTTTCCTGGATGAGGAGAATTATACACCACAAACCAGGGGCCGGAAGGAGGCGCGATTGGACTGAGTATACATATATATTTAATTATTTATATATCCTGATTTCCCAAATGGGGAAATGCAAATTTTTCTGTCACGTAACGGACAGCGCGGAACCAGATTGGTTGGTTGACGCGTCTGAACGGCACAACTCTTTCCCCAGCTATTAGTATCACACCTCGCTCAGCCCCAAACAGGGCTACTATCCCTTCCCCTTCAACATCTCCCCCTTCCACTAGCCTGCATTTGGACGGGCCCACTCGAACATGCTACCTCAGGTAGCTAACCACATATTTCACCACACCACCCGTGCTGTCGCTGCGGCACAAAATCAAGCCGGACACACACTCCGCAATGTCCTCGGTTTTCAGTCTGGCACTACACCATCTTCAACGACTAGTTTAGCCTCATGGAATAACAACACTGGCTCTTCCAGCTGGGGTCATGGACATGCTGGGGCAGGCGGAGGTGCCAAGTTCCACACCGGTAGCAGGTTTCACTCTAGTTATACAGTGAGCTGTCCTCCCTCAGCGTCTCCATGTTCGGCTTCTAATACCAACGTCTTATCAGAGCCGTGCTGTGGTCCAGGCAAACACCTCATCCACAGATGCTGGCATCACCTACCCAGATGACGGTGACGAGTCACGACCGACCATTCCCCAAACAGTCCCCAAGTCTACCCGTGTCGCGCGAAAACCCCGCACTCGTAGCCAAAGTTTCTCGCTTGGGTCAGATGCCGTCGCGGCTGCTGAACGCGCGAGAAGTTTGGGTGTTTTGAAGGCCGTTCAACAACACGCACGTCTTCATCACGCTTTCGCTGGACCTGTGCGTCCCCAACAGGTTCTGGAGGATGATGAACTGGCGTCCCGTCCACCGACCCCACGACTCGTCCGTCGTAACTCCACCACTTCCACCACCTCCTACGCTGGTATTTCTGATGACATTCCTCTATCCTCCCGCCCCGTCACGCCTGTCGACCAAACGGACCCATCCCAACCTCAAATCGTTCTCGCTCCAGAACTTCGTCCAAAGTCCCCTCCCCCACGCTCACGTCCTTCCACTCCCGGACTCACGGCTTCTGCCCCGAATCCCTTCGAAGTACGTGCCAGGCTCCTGGAGCTACGACAACCCGGTTATGAATCCACAGTCGGTGAATGGAATGTCGTTCTTGACAAGCTTGTCGCTCTCCGCCAGCATAATGAACAACCCACGGAGATTCTGCAAGCTTACAACGATATGGTTACGCGTTCCATTCTACCAAACGCTCGGACTTATGTGACACTCATCGGTGTGCTTACTGCGCGCGACGAGGAGGTCTACCGGCTTGTTGAGGCCATCTCCAGGCGGATCGAGAAGCGCCATGCATTGGGCCTCGCCGATCACGAAGAGAACTTCGTCGATCAGAGACGTATTGAGGCTCTCCGTGGAGAACAGAACTTCCCTTCAGCCTTGCGGCTTTTCACTGCCGCATCAGCCAATCGTGCATTTGTACTCCCGGCGTCTCTCTACACAGCTCTCCTCGGTTCCTGTGCACGTCATCAAAATGTTCAAGAAGCTATTCGCGTGTTTACCCATCTAGAGAGGCGTGGTCATCCCAAACCTACTGCCTCGGTATATGCCCATCTTCTCCATGTGTACACAACAGTCAATGACGTCGAAGGAGCACGTGTCGTTTTCGATGAATTTCGCAAAGTCTGTACTCAGGGCAAGGTTCCATGGGACGAAACGAATCTGAAGTCAGCGCGGGCAGGGCATATACGCGTTTGGAATACCATGATCAATTCATACCTCCGAGCGGCCAATCCCGTTGCTGCTCTGGATCTTCTTGGAGAGATGCTCGACACAGCATCTGGTACGAATTTCGGTCCCAAAGACGTCCCTGCACCAGCTTTATCTACCTACTCCATCATCGTGCGCGGCTTCTGCTTGATGGGCGATCCTACGAGCGCTGTTTCGTGGTTTGAGCGATTACTCGACCAAGGCAAGCATATCAAAGACGATTGGACCCCGACACTGGAGCCACCGCAGCCGGACAATGTATTCTGGCGAGACATCCTCAATCAACTATCTGAACTGGATCGCGTTGACGAGGTCAATCGGCTGTATGCGCGCTATGCCGCCCGTTTGGATAGTCCTGACCAGATGCCAAATTTCATGCGCCGCGTCGCTTACTTTGCAAATATGCGATATTTGCAGACCAACAAGGTCAGCACAGAACAAGCCGTCGCTCTTCTTGATCAAGCCCTCTCCATCCTCGGTCCCCGTGAAAATTGGGGCTTTGTCCTCACGGACATGAACGGCAACGAAGCTACCCGGGAGCTGATTGGCCTGAACGCGACCTATGGTCGGATCGAGAAAGCTGTCGATCTCATCGAACAGCTTGCTGGGTTTCGGGCAGACGGTGCTACCTGGCCTGTACGCGGACCGTATAATGCGTTGCGCGACGAGAATCCGAACCTCATCCGATCAGTCTCCGATCTAGTGCTCTTTGACCAGGATATCCCTCGCTCCATTTCCCTTCTCTCCGTGTTACGCATAGTGAAGGTGTGGGCGACCCGAGGGATCCATATTACCGAACGACTTGCTGAGGCACTTCTGGGTGCTTATACGCTTGCTCGTGAGCGCCAGGATCAACTAACGGCACTTACCGCTCAGGATTGGGAAGCGTTGGCGTTCTCGATCGGCAACTATGGGGGATCTAAGACCGCGGACGGTGGCGTTTCCCAAGCCCTTTCGCTGCTTACGGATATGGCGCGCTTTAGCATCAATCCTAGACAAATCTCGGCGCCTATCACGGAACACTTACTTCGTCCCATTATCGACCAGAAGGGTATAGAGGAAACGACGGCACTCATGGAAAACCTTGGCCCAGACTTCTCTGTGCTGCTCGCCAGTCCCAAGACGTTTTCTTACATTCAACCAACGGGTCTTCCTTTACCTCACCCCATCCCTAATGTTACCCTACTCGAGGTCGGGGCGATGAGGATTGACGACAACCAGAGTCGTTACATTGACGAATTGAACATGCGCCGTGGAAAGGATGATGCCGCCATCACCGCATTCCAGAGATTCGAGACTGGCGCGGCGATGGGTATATTCCCTAACCCGGAGGTTGTTGGTCGACTTATCGAAGGCCTCGGACGTGCTGGTGAGATGGGTAAGGTCGACCATCTCTACGGTGTCGCACAGAACATCCTCTCGCTCCTGGGCGAGGACAAGAGTGCGATGTTGGACGGCTGGGCGGCAGTCGAAGACTCTATGATAATTGCGAAGGGCCACGCAGGAGGTGGCTTCTCGGCGGACGCCCATCGCCTGCGCCTACTTGAACAGGGGATGACGCCAACCGCAGACGCATACGGCGCGTTAATTCAATGTATCAAAGACACAACGGACGACACGGCACGTGCCCTCGAGTATTTCCACGAGTCACAGACGCGCGGAGTACAGCCCAACATCTTCCTCTATAACACGACGATCTCAAAGCTTGCAAAAGCACGCAAGGCAGATTACGCTCTGGAGCTCTTCCAGAACATGAAGAAGTCGGGCATCGTTCCGTCATCGATTACATATGGTGCAGTCATTGCCGCCTGTTGCCGTGTCGGTGACAGCGCCTCAGCGGAAACACTGTTCGAGGAAATGACTAGCCAGCGCAATTTCCGCCCCCGTGTTCCCCCGTACAACACCATGATGCAGTTCTACGTGCAGACCAAACCAAATCGCGACCGATTCTTGCACTATTACAATCGCATGCTTAGCGCGGGTATCAAACCGACAGCGCACTCATACAAGGCAAGGTTAACCTTTGCCCGAATATAAATATACTGAACCTTTGCCTTCAGCTCCTCCTTGATTGTCATGGCACAATTGCGCCTGTCGATATCAAAGCCATGGAAAAGACGTTTTCTCAGCTCGTCAAGGACAAGACCGTCACCGTGCAAGGCTCGCACTGGGCAGCACTCATTAATGCCCATGGCTGCGTTGGCAGAGACCTTGACAATGCAATCGCTGTATTCAACTCGATAGAAAAGCATCCGAGTACTGTAGCAAGCGGACTGCAACTTCCAGACGCTGTTGCATTCGAAGCCCTCATCAACGTGCTCGTGACTCTGCGTCGCACAGATCTCGTACCTGAGTACTTCGGCCGCCTCCGACGTTCCGGCGTGCACATGACGGCCTACATAGCGAACTTACTCATTCGGGGCTATGCAGCGGCAGGAGATATTGAGCAGGCACGTTTGGTGTTCGAGTCATTGGCGGACCCTCCAGTCGGCGTTGCTGCACCGAATAATCACGCTCCACACGACCTCGCTGCGCCCCCCCGCATTTCACGCAACGAGCTCGTATATCGCGAGGTAAGGTCAGTATTACCATAACCCAAGCCCATGCTAATCAGCCTCGTCAGCCATCAACATGGGAGGCCATGGTCCGTGCAGAACTAGGCAACGGCAATCGCGATCACGCGATCGCCCTCATCAAACGTGTGCATGAACGGTATGTGTGCCCCCATAGTTCTGGCTAACGTATACTCATTTAAACGCTAGACAATACCCCGAGTCCATCGTCAACCGCATTTCTGGCATTATGCTCGATGATGCTGTGTCACCATGGCCATCGGCACCCTCATCCGAAGCTGATGCGTTCGTATCTACGAGGTCCCATAGCCCGTAAGAGTAATATTGTTCTCTCCGCTGTCTTCCCGGATTATTCGCAACACATTGGATGCGCGAGTATTGACATTTTGATTGTGTTATGGTACATCTCACTTTGCTAATGATATATCTCAACGGCCCCTTAGCGTGGGGCAATCAAAATGTAAACTAGATATCCACTGCGTGTACCACTTAGTAGATTACACACTAGTTCATGACCAAGGCACGAGCTACTCTCATATACTGACAACGCATTCCGTAAAATAAAAGTTATTTTGCTAGTTTTGAGTATATGTATTACGCGTGACCTAGAGTCCTTTTCTTGTACGTGCCTTCACTCCGAAATCGTCTTATCGGCTCGTGGGTACAGTCCGCCACTGCATCTCAATAGTGTTCTCCCTGGAAAATGACTCTTCCTCTTCCTCGACATCCATATCACCGCCGCAAAATGAGACGATACCCGACCCAGGTCGACGAAGTCTCACAACGACCGCGCCGTGTTCATCACTCGAAACTACACGGGCAAGAAATAACATCGTCTCGGGGGTGAGCGTTGCAGGGTTGACGCCAAGTTCCTATGCTACTCAGGGAGTTGCCCTCCAGAGGAAGCAGAGATACGACGTACCTGCCACCCGACGACGGAGCCAATGGGAAGCGCAGTCGTGTTCCCCAACACTGGCGCGGTCGCCCATGCCTTCTCTAGCGCAGCGTAATCCAGGTCTGAAGTTGTTATTGTGCCCTCCTCAGGTATCTCGCCGTAATCAAATTTGACATCGGCTTGCTCCTCTGCATGTCCGTACGCATCCCTCTGAACTTTCTTCTGCTTCCGATCCCATTTTTGCTCGCTATCCCTTGGCCACATGTCCGCCTCGACGTCGACGCTCGTCACGAACAGTCTGTGAGGTAACTGGTCCCTCTCGCTAGGGGGTATCAGCCTCTGCGGTTGACTCGGGGCGACGACGTCATCATCCTGGAACGTGACGTGGGAAGGTACACTGGCAGTGTCTTTGAACCCTCGCCGCTTGTTTTTATTCTTCAAAGACATCATCATCAGTTCCGGCGTGTGTACATGCGGTTTTGTAGCGCCAAGAGGTATCGCATTTGGGCTACCCCCTGGAACTGGAGGTGCGGCCTTGGCCATGCGCTGGAGGAGATGCTTTTTCCGACGGCGTTCGTTGCGTGCATGCGTCTCCGGCTTCCCAAATCCAGGCGGGACTGGTGTGGGCCTGTGGTAACGAACCCAGCTGATGACCGGTCTTCCAACAGGGAAAAATAAAGACCACGTACGTTGGCCGAGGTGACTTCTTCACATGTTCGCAAGAGGCCGGAGGTGGGCGCAGAGGGGTGGGCTCGTCATCAGAGGAGGAGGATGTACGGATTGAATCAGAGTCCGAGTCCGAGTTAGATCCTGAGTCGGATGAAGAGTCATCGGAAGTAGTATTCGAACCGGAGCCTGAGGAAGACGAAGACGAGTCGCTTGTCTCCTTCCTTGCGTAGGGAGAGGGGCCATTTCCACTGGTGCCCTGCTTAGTGACATGACCGTGCGCTGCATCGTTGGCATCGAGTGACGGTCTGCGTCTCTTCCTCGGAGCATCGTCCGCCACCTCCACCTTCCGCTTTGTAGGCTGCGTGCGACGACGCAAACTTCGACAAGGTTGATAAGTGACAGAAAGAAAAAATCGGTTGTTGTTCCACGTACCAAACAAGATCGCCATCACGAAGAATGTGGACAGCAGTGTTGTCTAGCAGCTCAAAGTCATCGAGCAGAAGCACCAGCTCGATTGCCTGGACACGGGCCTCGCGCAGAGCGGAAATTGAAGTACATAAACTAGATTTTAGGGATGCTACTGTGTTTTCTTGTTCGACATTAAACCAAGACCTGACCTGGGGTACGCCAGACTTGGACTCGGCGAGGACGCGTATCCGCATATGATCGTGGAGGGAGTGATTGATGACATAATCGGGTGCCAGCACCGTGACACGTCTTAGTTTCAAGTTCCGAGTCTTTCTTCAAACGCTCCTCGACGCCTGAATCGTGTCATCCTCAACGTCGGCGTAAAACCGCCTCACAAGAGCATTGCGCTTGTCCCTTCCTTCTACTCCAAACCGCTAACATCTGGCGGGCAAGCTGCCTCCATAGCCTAATACACCTGCTTGCAATACTTCTCCCGTTGTACCATGGCCAGCTACACTTACGATGAGACGGGCAACATGGCCCTCTTCTTTATAATTACTGTTCTCTTTATGGTTCTTGTCCCGGTCACTCTCTCGCAGATATCCTCATCCCCGGGTACGTCGGAACACCTGGTATTTCTGTGGGCCGTCCACTGATCCATGGCCCTCTTTCAGGAAGTGAGATACCCTCAGCCGCGTGCGAGTGCTCTGCGTGTGTCGATAAGCGTGCTCGCATCCGAAAGCGTGAGAAAGGTTCTATCCTTCGTCCTAATATTACCAAAAAGTGCGTCCTATTCTCTGTATACCGCGTGTCACGACTGACCCCCTGCCTAGAACTCTTTTCATCACTTTGGGTTGGGCCGCGTTCGGTCTCTTGTCATATAAGGTCTCCACTACAACAATAGACAATAAGATATATGATCCTTTCGAGATTCTGGGAATCAAGTCGGTGGGTAACGACCCCTTGAGCACTTTATTCTTCTCTCAAAGGGCTTTTGACCCAAAACATAAATTTGTGATGGTCGGTTCATTACATCATGCTCACGTCTCCACAGGGTCTTTCAGAGAAAGACATCAAGTCCCACTACAAGAAACTTTCCAAAGTATTGTGAGTGCAGAGACACTTTTTTCCCACTCTACCTCCTTGCTCATGATTCGTGTAGCCACCCGGACAAAGTGAAACTTACTGGAAATGACACTGCAGAATCTGTGGCCGCACGCTTTGTTGATATCACGAAAGCCTATAAATCGTACGTAGCTTTCAACGAAGGCTACCCCAAACTAAATTAGCTGCAGGCTTACCGATGAAACAATCCGCAAGAACTATGAGGACTACGGACACCCAGATGGCCGGCAAGAAATAACGATGGGCATCGCGCTCCCACCTTGGATTGTCGAGGCTCACAATAACGTCTGGGTTCTTGGCTTTTACGGGGTTATCTTTGGCGTTGGACTCCCGGCTCTTGTGGTGCGTGTTCGATGCTCGCTTTGGAAATTCGAACTTCGACTGAGACGTTTCGTGCTTCTCAGGGTAACTGGTGGTTCGGATCGCGCCGCAAAACCAAGGATGGCGTTTTCACTCAGACCGCCACAAACTTCTGGAAAGCACTTACTGAGACGTCTGACGCTGATGACGTCGTCTCGGCACTCAGCAGCGCAACCGAATGGGAGACAATGGGACCAAAATCGTCTGCATCTAGCGATGCCCTCCGCGTGCTTGAGAAAAGCATCGAGGTTGAGCTCGGCCCTCGCTGGATTCGCACGCGGCGGCAGTTTAAACGTGACATAGGAGGCAAGCTTGATGCTCGTTGGGACTCGCTCGTCTTGCTTTATGCCCACCTACTGCGTCTTCCTATTGAGGATTCTACTCTCCAGAAACGTGCGCCGTCTTTGAGAAATGGATATTTCAAGCGTCATTTTCTGAATTATTTTGCAGGCCAGACTCGGGTCCTCTTGCAAACCCCCGCCCTCCTCAATGCTCTTATTAATATCACCACCGCGCGCAATTGGTCTCAACCCTCAATCGCAGCTATGCGTTTGCATGCCTACTTGGCACAAGGCATCCTACCTGGTTCACCAGGCGCACGATGGGCGCAGCTCCCGGGTATGAAGAGAGGTGATATCCGCGCCTTACCAGCTACCTCCCGTGATTTCGCGGACGTCATCGCCCATTTAGAGGAGCAGAAGAACGTTCTTGCTGAGGACGCACGAAAGGCTGTGCAACGTTGGGGAAGAATAGAGGTTGTTGATGCCACGTTTAAGGGTATGTTGCAGTATATATATAGCGATAAATGCCGTCTGACCTAGCGTAGTAATTGGCGAGCGCATCGTGACTCCACAGGCGCTGGTACATCTCGTCCTAAAGCTCCGCGTTTCTCCGCCGGCAGCTGTTAGAGCGACTGAGTTGAATGGGAAAACCGGGTCTGAGAACCGCCCAACAGTCGACCCGGATGAAGAAGCTCGCCTGGACGACGCGTTCCTCAATGGTGCTAAGGATGTGGAAGATTTCCAGTCATCAACACCGATTCTTGGCTCTGCTCACGCCCCATTATGGCCCTCGGTACGCTTCTTATACCTCTGCTTGGGTGTGCTCGCTAACTACGCGATCAGAATCACAAGCCTGGCTGGTGGATTGTCCTCGCAGATGCTAAAAGTGATCGACTCGTCGTCCCTCCGATGAAAGTTACAGACGTACCATTTGTGGACCTAACTCGTCCAAAGGATTACCGCTTGTACAAAATCAAGTTCCAAGCACCACCTGGTACCGGCCTGTTCACCTGGCGTGTTGTCGTTGTGAGCGACACATACATTGGCGAAGATGCGGCAAAGGATCTTCAAGTGTGTTCCCTTTGCTCGCACAGTTTTTCCTATGCACTGACGCATGCACAACCTAGTTACGCGTGGAAGAATTTACGGCGCTGAGTGCGGACGAACAGCATAGAGAAGACGATATCTCAGATCCGGAGGAGGATACGCTTGCAGGTCAAATGGCAGCGATGCGTGGTGGACCTGTCAAGAAACGCAAGGAAGAGAGTGACGATGAGAGTTCTACGGACGATGATGAGGCCGCGGCCAACGACAGTAGCAGCGATAGCGACTGAATGTCTACTAATCAAAATCAAGGGGCATTTACACGCCTGCGCAGGCACAAGGGCGATGTTCTAGTCTGATCGTGTATTTATCATTCATCCATTGAACTTCAACTGGTCGACTCCACCCTAACACGGATTGGAGCATCTACGCCTCAACGAAAGCTCGATAAATCTTAAGCTCCTCTCCATTCCTGGTGGCAGAAAGATTGATCGCTGTGCCTGCGCCAATAAAGACTACCTCACCCTGCGTAATGTCGAGGGATCCACCTCCCCATCGTAAATTTCCTTCGCCACCAGCGACGATGGCAATGCTAGGTCCTTCTAGTGCACGGTGCGCCTCTGTTTGGCTCGGTGCAAGTGTCACGCTCACAACGCTGAACTCAGAGATGGGGGGATCGTACAGCGTCGAAGTCAAGGTATCTGGAAAGGGCTGAGGCTTGACTGCGTGGTGCGAAGCGGGTGCAGCGACATAGGTGAGTGTGTTCACCAAGTTCGGGATGTCACGTAACTTGGGCGTGAGCCCGGCGCGGATGACATTGTCCGAATTGGCCATGCACTCGATGATATCTGCACCCCAGGGAATGCATACAATTAGTGTGCATATGCAGAATGGTGGGATGGGTGCTGACCACCAGAGATGTACGCGTGTGGCTCTCCCGCGCCGAGAAAGATCGCCTCACCAGGCGAAAGCTTGACGTAATTAAGCAAAAAAGCGCAGAATATGCCGATGTCGTTTGGGAACTGTGCATTGAGGCGCAAAACGAGCTCGCGCACGTCTTCTTCCTCGGGATGCACAGAGCCAGCCTTGTAGCGCGCTGTCAGCTTGGAGAGCTGACTCGTGAAGGTATTCGCTTGAGCGGTCATGACCGCAGAGAACACATCACGCAGTGACTGCTTCGATACGAGCTCGCTGGGGTCGGCCGTATGTGCGGTGACCAAAAAGTTATTCAGGATAGCTTGCGGGATGAGTGCCGCTAATTCAGGTACTCTTGCAAGGTATGTGGCGATGCGCGTGAGCGGGAGAAAGCCGCAAAGAGCAGCGAATGGTGTGATAGCAAGTGCCATCTCGGGTTTGTGGTTCGGATCTATGAAGCCTCAGTACCAGGAACCATAGCATAGCGGACCCGGCTTACCCTTGTAAATGTCTGGTTGCTGTGCATGTAGCTTCCTTGCTGTTTCTTTGTCCGGATGGCTCTGGATACTGAGTGCTTTCTCGATGGCCAGGACCTTGAAGAGAAAGGGTAAATTTCCATCCTCGGCGCCGAACTTCTGTATGATCTTTTCGCCGATCAGACTGTGATTCTTAGAGAGATAGCTAGCAAGCGTTTCCCCAGAAGCTGAAATAAGTGAGGGCGATTTGGGGTGCGTGCCCATCCATAGCTCCCGCGACGTTAATTTAAGGGTAAGGACGGCATCGCGTAGGCACGTACTTCGGCGTAAGGTTTTGTTTCGTCGACACGAAAATCAGAGAGGCCAGCGGATTGGGCAAATACAGCGACCTTGGAAGAAGATCCAAGTTTACCCCAATCATACTGCTGGACAGTGGGGGTGATTTTAGAAACCTGCATGTCGAGAGATAATAGGAAGGAATGGTATCTAGTGTTCACACGTTCACGGCAGGCTCCAGCAATTTATTAGTATCAGATTTATCGCAGCTTGACCAGCTTGACCACTTTATATAAGCCAGAAGGATCTGTGAGCCTTTCAACACTCGACCTTATCGTCTCCTTCATGAACAGGTTGGTTTTAATTTCATTGATCACGGCTGCTTCCTGCGCTTATCTGACACAAGGGGTCCAATCATTCTCGTACGTGGAACCTACGTTGCATCGTGGCTCTTGCGTAATCACGATTTTGATCGGAATCCTCAGACCATAGATGAGGCGGAGGTTCGTAGATCATCTCGTTTTCTGCACCGCATGAACATAATTGAGATGACCACAGTACCTCCTTGACCAACTTGTAAGGGTGTCTTCCGCCCCATACGTTTACTCACTCCCCGCAAAGCCTCTACCACCTGCAGATGACGATGAATTACTCCGAAACTTACGTCGGCGCTTGAGTGAATTGCTGGCTTCGCTTCGAGCTGGGGCCGAGGGAAGTGCGCCCGCGCTTTAGCAACTGGGAGAGCTGGTCTTACTGTAATGTCTGGTGAATTGTACTGTAATATTACAGTACCTTTAGTATTACTAGGAGGGCCATTCAAATCCGACGACATGGCTCGGTGCCCACCGACGGGGTTTAAATGAGTTCAAAGTCCGGATTTGGGTGTCGACGACCAGCGCAAACCGAGGTGTGGTGCACATCAAAGCGAACGACGTCCACGACAAGGCACCACAACATGGTAAGCAACGCATTCTGCTTAATCCTCGTATAGCCCAACCTTTCTATCCTGTTATTTTTTTGTTGTTTTTGGAGTGCGCATCGGCGGATGGCCTGGACGTACGTTGGATGTACTACTACTAACCTGGTTGTTGTTTCAGGCCAAAGCGAAAGCAGCAGCACCCACGTCATCTGGTGGTGGAAAAGCCGCAAAGAAGAAGAAGTGGTCAAAGGGAAAGGTTAAGGATAAGGCCCAACACGCAGTCACCCTTGACAAGACTACCTACGATCGTATACTCAAGGAAGCGCCGACCTTCCGATTCATCTCTCAGAGCATTCTTATCGAGAGACTCAAGATTAATGGTAGCCTTGCTCGGATAGCAATCCGGCACCTGGAGAAGGAGGGTGCAATTAAGCGCATTGTACACCATCATGGACAGCTGATCTACAGTATGTCGCAACCTTCATGGACGGACTCGCGTCTGACTGTCTGCTTTCAAGCTCGCTCTACAACGAGCTCTGATTAAAGCTTGTCTAATTCACGTCATCATATGCACTCATGCACAAGTCCATGTATTCGCCTGCGCAGTCAAAGAAAAAAAAACTCTATGCTGTGATCACCGCAGTGCACATTGTAAGCTATGTCGTTGAGGAAAAGTATGCCCGAATTTTGGGACCAGTTGTAAGACAAAATCGGCCAGTCCCAACCAATGGTGACGCTCGAGTGATTTCATTTGAGATCGTGGCTCTTCACGTGATTTTGCCGGCCCTAAATACGGCAGTCCATCAGCGCTCAGCGCCCCATTTTCCTGTTTGTGCCATCACCTCTCTGGAACTGTAAACCCTTCATCCCCTACGACCGCACGAGCAATACATCATGGAAGACGAAGTTGCTGCTCTTGTGTGTACTGTCTCCAATCCATCCCGTGGGCATGTAGTCACAACGCTGTTTAGGTCATTGACAACGGTTCTGGCATGTGCAAAGCTGGCTGTACGTCCCATCCGTTCCAGATAACTTGACGACTAACGCTCCTTCTGTAGTTGCTGGTAGGGTCATGCACAATGGTCTTGCATCTAGTTAGCCTGACTTAATTTTGTAGGCGATGATGCACCTCGCGCCGTCTTCCCGTTGGCCCTTTCCTCAATATCTGGTTGCCCCAGCTAATCAGCCATCTTCGATTAGGTCGATCGTTGGTCGTCCTCGCCACCAGGGTGTCATGGTTGGCATGGGTCAGAAAGACTCTTACGTGGGGTTAGTTGTCTTAACGCGATAGGCTTGGCCATTTCTCAACATTTCCGACTTCCCAAAGTGACGAAGCCCAGTCTAAGCGTGGCATTTTGACCCTGAAGTACCCCATTGAACATGGTATTGTCACCAACTGGGACGACATGGAGAAGATCTGGCACCACACGTTTTATAACGAGCTCCGAGTTGCTCCAGAGGAACACCCCGTTCTACTGACGGAGGCTCCTCTGAACCCCAAGGCGAACCGCGAGAAAATGACGCAAATCATGTTTGAAACATTCAATGCCCCGGCTTTCTATGTAGCCATCCAAGCTGTCCTGTCCTTGTACGCTTCCGGTCGTACAACTGGTATTGTGCTTGATTCCGGTGATGGCGTCTCGCATACTGTGCCCATTTATGAGGGCTTTGCGCTTCCGCACGCAATCCTCCGTCTAGATCTCGCTGGTCGTGACATCACCGACTTGTTGATCAAGAATCTGACGGAGAGGGGATACCCGTTTACGACGACTGCCGAGCGCGAAATTGTTCGCGACATCAAGGAGAAGCTTTGCTACGTCGCTCTTGACTTTGAACAGGAACTACAGACTGCTGCACAATCTTCGGCCCTAGAGAAGAGCTACGAGCTTCCCGATGGACAAGTGATTACGATCGGCAATGAACGGTATATCCCACCCAGGAAAAGGGTTACCGTAAATCTAATCAAGCTACTCTCAGGTTCCGCGCTCCAGAGGCGCTCTTCCAGCCATCTTTCCTCGGTCTCGAGGCTGCTGGTATTCATGAGACGACGTGAGTTTCGGCGCATTTGGGGTGTCGGAACACTTCACAATCTCATTGCGTAGATACAACTCCATTTTCAAGTGCGACCTCGATATCCGTCGGGATCTCTACGGCAACGTCGTGTTGTCCGGTGGCACAACCATGTTCCCTGGTATCGCGGACCGCATGCAGAAGGAGTTGACGTCGCTCTCTCCTTCGAGCATGAAAGTCAAGATTGTCGCGCCGCCAGAGCGGAAGTACTCCGTGTGGATTGGTGGCTCAATTCTCGCATCGCTCAGCACTTTCCAGAATTTGTGGTGCTCAAAGCAGGAATATGATGAGTCAGGCCCTGGTATTGTCCACCGCAGTCAGTCCCGTCCCCCCCATCGTATGGTGTTGTACTGGTGGATGCTAACGAACAGCAATTAGAGTGCTTCTAGGCTCTCGTTTCAGGACTGGTGTTTGTGTGCAAGAAGCATGTGTGGTGGGGTGCGTTGGTTTTATGTTACATTGAAACGCTGGCCTTGGTCCTTTGTTACTTAAAATGTTAAACGACCTTTATGCCTTTTTCGTTGTTTCCTAATCTCAGTTGAGTTCGCGAGGGTTTTGAGTGCCTTGCAAGTCGAGCGATGTCGGTTCTTCCAAGGCTACACATTCATGCTCTTCTCCAGGGCTGTCGATGCGTCTAAGCTAAACGAAGTGCGAACTAAGTGAGAGGTGGGTCCCAAATATAGATTATGTAATCTAGGAGCAAAGCAACAGACCAGCTGATCGTAGCGTAATAGAACCGGTTTCACGCGCAACGACGACTGCATTCGCTGTCTCTCCTTCCTGAACCACTGTCCTTTCTCTGACTCTGTTATATTTTCAAAAATATCAAGACCAGCTCCGTCGCCATGCGCGCACTCACGCCGTCGATCGTCACTGTTCTCTTTTTTACTCTAGTTCAGCTAATTTCCGCCCAGTCGCATTTGAATCGAAACTCGCATGAGAAGAGGTTTCCCGGCTCCCTTCAACGTAGACACACGACTCATCTTGCCAAACGCTTCGCCAATGCTCGATTTACTTACTATGTAGTTGGACTTGGCGCCTGCGGTCACCGCAACAAGCCGAGCGATTTCGTACGTTTGACACTAGGCTTCCTCACCCTGTTGCTCATCACCTTTCCAAACAAAGATCGTTGCCCTAAACTCAGCTGTGGGTCTCCTCACTTTATCCAAGATTTCCTGTTAACACGAAAACCAGCAATATGGCAGCGGTGGTTATTGTGGCGCGACTATCACTATTACGTATGGTGGAAAATCCACTCAGGCCACTGTCATGGATGAGGTCAACTATCCCCTGTTCTGCTATTGGCGTTACGCGCTCACTTCGTTGTCCGACAGTGTCCTGGGTGCCCGTATGCAGGCCTTGATTTTTCCGAAGGATTATTTTCCTTCTTCGCATCCACCAACCTAGGCACTATTTATGGCGAATGGGTATTCGGCTCTTCTGAGGAGCCGAAGTCAACTTCGACAACTCCAAAGTCGACGAGTGCGCCTCCACCATCTCCCACTACCAGTAAGAGGCCTGCGACGTCCACAACCCCTCCAACAACATCATCCACCACCACCACCACCACCACCACCTCCTCCTCCAAGCTTTCTTCGACTACAAGCAGTAGTAGCTCTTCCACCACAATGACACCTTCGAGTCCCAGTGTCCCGAGTACGACTCCTACACCGACTGATGGTGCAGATACCCTCGACCAATTGGGCATTGCTCTTGTTCAACTTGGCACATTCGTAGAACAAATCATCTTGTAATGCGGGGTAGATGTGTTGAGTCG
>WNGR01006810.1_pt1 | contig 23629 bp, 20 predicted proteins | sample 5407581 | NCBI WGS metagenome assembly WNGR01 (sample SAMN13153383, study PRJNA577476) | soil metagenome | isolation source: 80 cm soil or saprolite under Garry oak tree replicate 2 | place: USA:California | collected 2016-06-15
TCCGCGTCCTGCACGGACGGGCGAAGGCCGTCGCCGCCACACTCGCCTCCGTCGCCGCGAAGACCCGCGCGAACCCCCGCACCCGCCACCTTGACCTCACCGACATGGACCGGGCCGTCACCTACCTGATGCGATGAAGGAGCGGGCCTCCGCTCCTGGCGGATGCTGGAAGTTGGCAAGCATCCGTCTCCACCAGGCAAGGGAGGCCCACGATGACGGAAGCATATGACGGCCGGCAGGTCGTCGGGATGGACCTGCACCGGCGGCGCAGCGTGCTGGTGCGGATGACCGAGGACGGCCGCAAGCTGGGGACCGTCCGGATCACCAACAGTCCGGCCGCGCTGCGGGCGGAGATCGCCAAGGCCGGCGAGCACCCGCGGGTGGTGCTGGAAGCCACGTACGGCTGGTACTGGGCCGCGGACGTCCTGGAAGAGGCCGGGGCGGAGGTGCACCTGGCCCACCCGCTGGGCGTGAAGGCCTACAGCTACCGGCGGGTGAAGAACGACCAGCGCGACGCGGCGGACCTGGCGGACCTGCTGCGGATGGGCCGGCTGCCCGAGGCGTGGATCGCGCCGCCGGAGATCCGCGAGCTGCGCGAGATCACCCGGTACCGGCACAAGCTGGTCAAGGCGCGGACCTCGGTCAAGGACCAGGTGCACGGGGTGCTGGCCAAGCTCGGCATCCCGGTCACCTGCACCGACATCTTCGGCGCGTGGGGGAACACCTGGCTGGACGGCCTGGACCTGCCGCAGCCGTACGCGGGCAAGGTCGCCTCGCTGCGGCAGCTCGCGGGAGCACTGACCGGCGAGATCACCCTGCTGGACAAGGTCACCGCCGACCTGCTGGCCGGGCATGAGGGATACGCCGCGATCCAGGCCCTGCCGGGCATCGGCCCGGTGCTGGCCGCGGTCATCGTGGCCGAGATCGGCGACATCCGCCGGTTCCCCGGGCCCGGGCAGCTGGGCTCGTGGGCCGGCCTGACGCCCCGGCACTATGAGTCCGACACCAAGGTGATCCGCGGGCACGTCACCAAACAGGGCTCGCGGGTGCTGCGCTGGGCGGTCACCGAGGCCATCCAGCGACAGCCCGCCGGCTCGCGGCCCCGGCAGGTCAAGGACGCCATCATCGCCCGGCGCGGCAAGGAAGCAAAGAACATCGCCAAGGTCGCCGCCGCCCGCGAGCTGCTCACCCTGGTCTTCTACGGCCTGCGCGACGGGCGCGTCCGCCGCCTTGACAAGCCACGGCAGGAAACCGCGTGACGCTCCGCGTGCCGCGGCCAGGCGCGCGGCCGCCAGCTATTCTGCCCCCCGCCACCAGGCGCGCGGCCGCCGAACATTCTGTCCCCTGCTGGGGCCAGCGGCCCTGCCCGCCCGGCCCGGCGGCGCGGACGCCCGTCTGATCGGCCCCGCCTGGCCCTGACGCGAACCCGCCCCATGCCCCCCGGCCAGCCGTGCCGGGGACAAGCGAAGGGATGAATGCAGCCAGCGGCCTGCCCGGCCGGACGACCGGCCGTGGGGCGCACACAACCGCATACGCGTACCTCGAGCCGCAGGCCCTTTCCCCGCAGGCATCGATTATCGGCTCGCGGGCACCCGCGTCAAGGACGCCTCCGGCGCCGCTAACGCGGCCGGGCTCCGCCCGGTCCTTTGACCCGGCCAGCCCGCTCGCACGAACACGGCACCTGCGCAGAGAAAGGGGAGGAGCCACGGGGCCAGTTTGGCATGCCCTGCAAACAGCTCAGCGGACGCGAAACCGCAGGCGAAACCCCGCTTGACACCGGCCCGCTCCTTCAGGGATGAATAGCTAACGGGGCTTCGCCCCAACCCGACGAGGCATGCGCGTTCGGGCTGAGGTTTGCGAAGTGACCCCGGCTGGTGCTCAAGGCAGTTCACAATGTGACTGTTCATTCGCCGCTTGCAGCGGTCGGGTGGCCGTTGCCGGCCGAGCCCCAGCCGGAGCCGATGATGACGCTACCGCGTACTGCCGCCCAGGTCCTGTCCGGTCACGTGATGCTGGAGGTCCGCTGCATCGACCGGCTGCTGCTGACCTTCCGCCAGCCGCGGCTGCAGTACGGGCAGGGCATCCACGGGTTCTTCTGCCACCACCGGGGGAACCAGTTCGTGTCCTCGGCGCTGATGCGCCCGATGACCGAGCGGTTCACCGCGGACATCCGCCACTACATCAACTCCCGCGGCCTGGACCTGGTCCGGTTCGCCAAGGGCCAGAGCAAGGACCAGATCGCCCGGCGGTACCTGGCCGGGCATGACGGCGGGGAGCAGATCCTGTTCGCCGGGGTCGCCCAGGAGAAGACCCGGGTCTGGCGGACCCGGCAGCGGCGGGACCCGGTGACCGGCAAGCGGTACCCCTGGCTGTGCCAGGAGCAGGCGATGGTCAACCACTGGTATTTCTACGGGTTCGACGCCGGGTTCGGCCCGTTCTACGTGAAATTCCGCGGCTACTTCCCCTACACCGGGCAGATCTACATCAACGGGCACGAGTACGCCAAGCGGCAGTGCGCCAGGGCCGGGATCGGCTTCACCGCCCTGGACAACGCGTTCGGCGCTACTGACGACCCGGCCGCGGTGCAGCGGATCTGCGACGGGCTGACCGACCAGAAGATCTACCGGTTCGCCGGCAAGTGGCTGGCCCGCCTCCCGCACCCGTTCACCCGCGAGGATGAGCAGGCGGACTACTGCTGGCAGCTGTCGGTCCAGCAGGCCGAGTTCTCCACCACCATGGCGCTGGACCGGCCCGCCTCCGGCCGGGTCTTCTTCGAGCAGCTGATCCGGGACAACATCGACATCGGCCGCCCGGACAAGGTCAACATCGTCTTCGATCGCAAGATCCGCCTGCGCGGCAAGAACCCCACTCCCGGCACCTTCCGGACCCAGGTCATCACCAGCGGGGCCTGCCCCTACCTCTACCTGTATTACAAGAAGACCCAGGTCAAACAGTACCTGAAGGAAGGACGGGCGCTCAGAACGGAAACCACGCTGAACCAGCCGCGCGACTTCGGCATCGGCAAAGAGCTGACTAACCTGGCCGCCCTGGCCGAGGTCGGCTATGCCGCCAACCGGCGCCTGCTGGACGCCGAATGCATCAGCCACGACCCCGCCGACGGAGCCGCCGCGCTGGAAGCGATCACCAGCCCGGTCATCAGCACCACCTGCACCCGCATCCCCGGGATGCGCTTCCCCGACCCGCGCGTCCAGGCGCTCCTGGGCGCCTGCTGCGCCCTCGCGCTCCGGCCCGCCGGCTTCACCAGCCGCGACCTGCGGCACTACCTCGCCCCCCAGCTCGGGAAGACGCCAGAGGACATGACCGGCGGCCAGATCAGCTACGACCTGCGCAGGCTCCGCGCCCACCAGATCATCGAGCGCATCCCGCACAGCCGCGCCTACCAGGTCACCGGAGACGGCCTGACCATCGCCCTGTTCCTCACCCGGCTGACCCAGCGGCTCCTGATACCCGGCCTCGCCCAGCTCACCAGCCCCGGACCACCCGGCCGCAGCCGGCTCCGGCAAGCCGACCGCGCCTACCGCCACGCCCTGACCGACCTCGCCCGGCAGGCATCCCTCGCCGCCTTACGCCACCTGCAGCTATCACCCGCAGTAATCACGAGCCAGTCATCAGCCGTCACACACGCCGCAACTTGACTCGAAATTCAAAATCCCTGCGGGGAAAGATAACTTACCGTCGAACAGGTCGGTCACATAGGCCCGGGCGAGCTGGAGGCTCAGCGCCGGCTTGTCGATGACATGGGATCGTGACTGTTCGCTCGCGTCGGTACCTTGTCCGACGATGACGGGAACGAAGTCGCCTGGATAGTCGAACAGGCGGATCAGGTCGACAGGCGAGGCCTTTTCGATGTTGTCGACTCGTATAGGGCTTGTGATGATCGATTCCTTGAACCACCTGACCAGGTTGGCTCGGGTGACATTTACCTTTACCGATCTCTCCGAGGAGACGACCTCGTCGGGCCAGCCCTGAGGAGGCTGCGCCGGATCAGCCACCGGAGGCGTCGGCGGGAAGGCTGTCTTGAACATTTCGATCAGCGCTTCGGCCTCTCGCGAGACATCGGGATCAGGCAGGGCGCGGGCCCGGTCGGCTTGCTCGAAATATCTGATCTGGCTATGGAGGGACGCGATCACCTGAATGATTGTGGTCACGGGTAGCATGCCCACGAACTTTCCTTCGTCGACCACAAGGATTCGCTGCGCGCTGGTCAGACGGTCAAGCAGGAAGGCGAGCAGGTAAAGGCGAGTCGACCACCAATCGGTGGCGATGTCGATGGTGATGACGCGTTCGGCGCCGGCGCCGCTGACGACGCCGATGATGCCACCCGAGTAGCTTGAATCGGGTATGGTCATATTGCCCTGTACGGGATTTCCGATGCCGACCCTGTTAATAAGAACGCCCCGTGAGAGGCGAGCCGTTGTTACTGCCGCTCCGACCAGTGCCTCAAGCTCGTCCTCCCGGCTGAAGAACGAGACGATATGGTCACGCATCAATGCCGCCCGAAACGCTTTAACCCGTTCCAGAGAGTTGAGATCACCGGGTGACTGCGGATTGAAGCCATCCATGTTCTGCGGTGGCCAGGGCGCAGTCTCGGACAGGATGAACGGCAAGATTGGTCGATCCGGCTTCTCCCTTGCGGCGAGGTACTCCCACTCCGTTATGGACTTCGGGCAAGGATCATCGCCGACCGCGGGAAGGGAGGAGACCTTGCTGCAATCGGGGATGAAACCGTATTTCCAGGCCACGATGAGCACGTAAGCGTCTACCTCGCGCACTAGCTTCAAGACGCGGTCCAGCGGAACTGACGTTGTAGCAGTAAAGTCCTCCATGGCCACGACCTCAAGCCCGAGTCGGCGAAGGGATCGAATCGCAGCGGCGCGGAAGTTGACTAGATCGCTCGATGTAGACGAAACGAAAACCTTCATAATGCCCCCTCCGATAACCCCAGTTACCCAGCGCCCCTGGAATAACTCCCGCCCCGGCAAGCCCGCCCGTTAACACCGAAGGCGTCGCATCGCTCGCACCGGGCTTCGCTGGGTGCCATTGCCCGGACACAGGGGTCTATACGCCTAGAAAAAGAATCGCAGATCTACCTGAGTCGGGCAAGGTCACCTATGATCACCGGGCAAGATCTGGCGGGCCGGGTGGACCCGGATCTCGGCTATGGACGTCTGCACCGGGACCGGCGTCGGTTGCCGGCCGCGGCGGCCAGCGGCAGCACGATCGCGGCGCCGATCAGCGCGAGCCGGTTTCCTCCCAGGTGGACCAGCAGCGGTACGAGTAGCGCGCCCAGCGCATACCCGACCATCGTGAGCCCCTCGAGGACGCCGAAGACCCGGCCCATCCGCTCGAGCGGAACCGAACGCTGCAACAGCGTGCAGAGGGCAACGTCCAGCAGGGTGCTGGCGGCCCCGGCCACCGCCAGGAGGGCCACGGTCCCGGCCAGGCCGGCACCGGACGCCAGGGCCGCGAGCGCGGCGCTGACGAGCAGCGCGGCAGCCAGAATCGGCGTACCCAGGCGACGGCCGATGAGAATCGCGCCCACGGTGGCGGCCAGTACCGCGCCCGTGCCGTAGGCGGAGTTGAGGTAGCCGGCCCACGCCTCGGCGCGGCCGCCGCGGCGCTCAGCGAATAAGCCGCCGTGCTCTTCGAACGCAAGGGAAACGTCGTCTCGGCCCGGCGAGCACGCCAGCTCGCCGAGCGCCTGCGTACATAGTCACAAGCATGGGGCCGAACGACCGGGTGCGAGCCATCTATGCCGTGCTCCGCCTTCCGGACGTACGGCGCATTGAGCTTGGCCGGGGCGCTTCGGTCATCGGCGAGCTCGCGGCCCAGGTCACGCTCCTGGTCTACGCGTTCGACATAGGCGGCGCCGTTCTCGTCGCCACCTACGGCGCGGCAGGCGCAGGAAGCTCCTCATTCACTGTGGCACCTTCCATGCGGAGCCGTTACCGCATGGCTGGCGCGACCATGTCGCTACAGCGCAAGGCCGGTCAGCTTCTTTGGCAGTGAACGGGCTTGGTCCATGCGCGGCGGATGCCCGTGGTGCCGCCGCGTCTGCGGCGCGCTGCCGTGACTGCCGGTACCGGCCGGCGTGGGCTTCATACGATGTGGATGCCGCGTAGTTCATGCACGCGGGACGACATGAACGCGGCATCCACGCCGCATGACCTGGGGCATCAGGTCAGGGCAGGTTCACGACCATTCCATCGTGGGCTGCGAAAACGCGGACGGGTGCCGCCGCGTGCTGCGCCACCAGGGCGTCGAGCAGGTCGGCGCCCTCGGTCAGCGTGATGGCTGCTTCGTGAAAGACGCCGGTGCCGTCCGGGCCGGGCCGAGGGAAATCGGACTGTGATCTGGAAGGTAAGCCAGCGTAGTGCCCGGGCTCAAGCGCGTTGAAGGTCCAGCCATCCCCGAGCTGCTTGGGCCGGATCGGGAAATGGGGAGGCGAGATCGCCCGCGCCAGCAGTTCCTCCGGTTCTACTCCCTGCTCGGGCAGGTACACGTCGACCCGGCTGCCGGGGAGTGCGCCACTGCGGAAGAACGGCATGCCGTGCGTGTGATCCCAGTGCAGGTGGCTGAGTAGCAGCGTGCCGCGGAACGCCTGGCCGTCTAGTACGAGCGATAACCGCTGCAGTCCGGTGCCCGCGTCCAGCACGACCGTAGGCGGCTCACTGGCATGGTCCGATGCACGAGGTATGCCCGCCGTAATGCGGGTACTCAGCGCCGTTGACCGGCGTAGAGCCGCGAGTGCCGCAGAAGTAAGCGCGCATCGCTAAAGCATGCCCCATGGTTTAGGAGTCGAAGGTCGGACCGTACCACGGGACCCCCAGCGATTCGCATGCCCGGGCCACGGCGTCCCGCACCACGTCGTTGCTGACCACGAACACGGCATCGAAGCGGTGCCCCACGTCGGCGACGCATGCCGCGACGTCCGGCCGCCCCAGGGACGTATCGATGAGGGTGACCGACCCGCCAGCCAGCACGCGGTCAACCAGGTCAGTGTCCATGGCCGCGCGGTGGCAGCGGCCGATCCACAAGCACTCGAACTGCACCGGCGCCTTGCCCAGCAGGTACGGCAGCACTGGCCCGATCCCCGCCCCGGTCGCCACCATGAGCACCCGGCGGTAGGCCTGCGCGTGATACATGAAGCCATAACCGCGCATCCTGCGTACCCAGAGCCGGGCGGGGGCGCGCCCATGCTCGACGTCGCTGGCGAGCCGCTCGGTCCAGTCACCCGCGCGCCGGATGACGAGGCAGTAACGGCCGGGACCTTCGCTGCCGGCCGTCGCCACCGCGAAGGAGTGCCACTCGTGCCCCTCGCGGCTGACCCGGACGAACTCTCCCAGCCCGGTTCGGGGGTGAATACTCCCGGTATTTTCTAATGTTCCAGGATTGTCAAAAATGCCCGGCAATTAGCCTCTATCAAGCTAGGTGACTGGCGCGCGGAATCGGGTGATCTGTATTCTCCGCGCAAACGCGAGATGACCCGGCCCCCGGGAAAAACATTAACTGACCGCAGCCGCTCCCGTCGCGATCCCTAGCTCGGGCAGTGCAGGTGCTCGAGCTTGCCGGGGGTCAGCGGCGGATGGCGCCACACGGCCTCGGCGATGCGTCCGGGGAGGGAGCAGGTGATGTCCATCCGGTGCGGGGTCTCCAGGAAGATGACCTCGGCTCGCATCCTCTGGCCGTCGAGCCAGCCGCCGGAGGCGGCCACCGGGATGGTTTCGCCGTTGCGGTCGGCGTGGTCAGAAACGGTCCAGGCTCCGGCGCCGACCGGAAAGGTCAGCGCGTTGGCGGGTTCGATGAGGCTGATCTGCCAGCTGTCTGCTTGCGGCGCTACCTCGATGGAGGTCAAGAAGGGCTGACCCTGGGTGCCTGGGGCGCGGGCGGCCACGGTGAACGGCCCGCTGGTCCACGGGCCCCAGTCGGCCGGTGCCGGCGCGCCAGAATAGGCGGGCAGTTCGAGGCGGGCGAGCCGGGCACTGAGCTGGTCGTGCGCGGAGGCGGCACCGGGTGAGACCGTGCCGAGGCCCGGCAGCAGGCGGTCCCACATGGCGTCGAGGACGGCCTGCATGTCCAGCGTGCAGGCCGTGGTAGCGATCACCGTGTCCTGCTCGGGCAGGATCACGCAGAACTGCCCGAAGGCCCCGTCGCCGCGGTATCCGTGCCGGGACATCCAGAACTGGAAACCGTAGCCCTGCCGCCAGTCAGGGTTGGGCTCGGCCGGGTTGGCGACCTGCTGCGACGTCGCCTCGGCCACCCATTTCTCACCGATGAGCTGGGTTCCCTCCCACTGGCCGCCCTGCAGGTACAGCAGCCCGAGCTTGGCGATGTCCTCGGTGCGGGCGTGCAGGCCGCTGAAGCCCTGCTCTCGCCCGGGCGGGAGGGTATGCCAGCCGACGTGTCCGATGCCGAGCGGGTCGAACAACGGGGGCCGCAGATAGCGGGTGAGAGGCATCCCCGCATTGCGCTGGATGATGCTGGCCAGCGCGTACGTACAGGGCTGGCTGTAGGCGAAGACCGTGCCGGGCTCACGGTCGGGCGGGATGAGCAGGAATCCGCGGACCGGCTCTTCCGGGTCACGCATGATCGCCTCGGTCAGCATTTCCCGGGTATGACCGGCGGCCATCGAGGCCACGTGCCGGACCTTCACCGAGCGGCTGCGCGGGTCGGTGATGTCCGCGGCGAATTCGGCGAAGTGCGAGACAACCGCATCGTCCAGATCGAGCAGGCCCTCGGCCTGCGCAAACGCCGCCGCAGTAGATGTGAAGCTCTTGCTGAGCGAGTACAGCAACTGCGGCCGTTCGGCGCTATACGGTGCCCACCAGCCCTCAGCCACCACCTGCCCGTGCCTGACCACCATCAGGCTGTGCATCTCGATGTCAGGACGTTCGTCGACAGCGTCCAGGAAGCTGAGGATCGCGGCCGGATCGACCCGCTGATCGGCTGGAGTGCTGCGCGGCAGGGAAGTCGGCATGACGCGCAGGTCAGCGCGCCGCCGGGACGTAGATCAGCTTCTTGTTCACGAACTCGTCGATGCCGGACGAGCCCAGCTCCCGGCCGACGCCGGAGCGCTTGGTCCCGCCGAACGGCAGGTCGGCCATCGAACCCGTCGGGCTGTTGATCCACACCATGCCGGTATCGAGCAGGTCGGCGACTTCGGCGGCCCGGTCGGGGTCTGCGCTGTAGACGGCACCGCCGAGCCCGAACGACGAGGAATTGGCCAGTTCTACGGCCTCGGAGGCGTCTGCGACCCGGTAGATGACCGCGGCAGGGCCGAACAGCTCCTCGTGATACGCCCGCATCTGCGGGGTGACGTCGGTCAGGACCGTAGGCTCGACGAACGCGCCCGGCCGGTCGAGCCGCTTTCCGCCGGTGCGCACCGTGGCGCCCTTGTCCACGGCGTCGTCGATCTGCTCCATCAGCCGCTGGGCGGCGGTCTCCGAGGACAGCGGCCCCAAGTTCGACGCGGGATCGGTGGGATCGCCGGGGCGCAGGGCGGCCATCGCGGCGGTGAACTGGCTGACGAACTCGTCGTAGAGATCACCGACGATGATCATCCGCTTGGCCGCGGTGCAGGCCTGGCCGGCGTTGCCCATCCGGCCCATGACCGCGTCCTTCACGGTCTTGGTGATGTCGTCGCTGTCCAGCACGATGAAGGGGTCGGATCCGCCGAGCTCGAGGACGACCTTCTTGAGGTTGCGTCCCGCCACCTCGGCGACGGCGGCGCCGGCTCGCTCGCTGCCCGTCACCGACACGGCGGCCACCCGCGGGTCGGCGATCATGTCCGCGACCTGGCTGTTGGACGCGAAGATGTTGATGTAGGCGTCCTGCGGCAGGCCGGCGTCGTGGAAGATCTGCTCCATGGCCAGGGCCGACTCTGGGTCCTGCGGTGCGTGCTTCAAGATGATCGTGTTGCCGGCCATCAGGTTCGGGGCGGCGAAACGGGCCACCTGATAGTAGGGGTAATTCCACGGCATGATGCCGAGCAGCGGGCCGATCGGCTCCTTGCGGATCACGGCCTGTCCTCCGGCCCGCGGGCTGAGCGGGGTGTCCTCGAGGAGCTTCGGCCCCTGCTCGGCGTAGTACCGGTAGATGCTCGCCACCAGCTGGATCTCGCCCTTGGCCTCCGGGGTGGGCTTGCCCATCTCCCGGGTGATCAGCGCGGCCAGGTCGTCGATCCGCTCCTTGTACAGTTCGGCCACCCGCAGCAGGACCTTGGCCCGCTCGTCTTTCGCGGTGGTCCGCCAGGACCGGAAGGCCTGGGCCGAGCGCTCCATCACCTGCTGGACCTCCGCGTCGGTCGCGGTGGCGAACTCACGCTCGGTCTCGTTGGTGGCGGGGTTGACGACCTTGTACTCGCTCACGCTGATTTCCCTCCGGCTTTCGCTGCCGCGATTACTTTTCCGTCCCTGGACCGGGCCCTGGCCCTGCACATTGTCCAGTTACTCACGATAATCCCACGGCAGTGGGCGGAGGGTTGAGGGCTGGGGCGGAAGCCTTACCGCCCCAGCTCGACGGATGGGTGTTGAGTTGACTGTTGCTGCCGATTAGGTGAAGCCGACGTTCAAGACGAAATGTCCGAGGCGCAGATTCAGGAGTCCGCCGCCTGCCCAGTGCACGATAAACGCCAGGAGGATGATGACCAGTATGGTGACCACCAACCAGAAGAAGAACACGACGATTCCGGGAATTGCGTACCCGGCTACTGTTCTCGCTCTAGCCATGGCCTCCAGCTACCCGGCGCCGAACGAATTATCCACGGCGGGCGTTAGGTTCACGACGCCGGCCGTCCCAGCTTCACCGACAGCCTCCGGATGCTCTCCTGATCCGGCCCGAGCACCGCGAGCACGGGAATCGTGATACCCGCCCGGACATAATCGGCGACTCCCGACCGAATCTCGTCGGGGCTCCCGATCAGGAAGAGCTCGTCGATGACCGAATCGGGAATCGCCGCCAGCGCACCCCGGCGGTCGCCAGCCTGCCAGGCGTCCCACATGGCCTCCAGGGCCGGACCGCGGCCGAGCCAGCGCTGATACTCGGCGTAGACGCCGGTATTCAGATAGGCCGTCACCATCCGGCGGGCGAGGCCCCTTGCGGCCGCCCGGTCCGGGCCGGTCACGATGAAGAGCCGGGCGACGACGTCGGCGGCGGGGTTCCCGTCCAGGACGAGGGGGACCACCCGGGCGGTATCGTCCGGACTGAGCCAGTTGAGCACGACGCCGTCGCCCTCTTTGCCAGCCAGCCGCAGCATTCCTTCCCGCAGGGCGGCTACCAGAACCCGCGGCGGGCGCGACGGGACCCGGGCCAGCCGGAAGCCGTCGATGTCGAAGCTGTCGCCATGGAACGTGACCCGATCTCCGGCGAACGCGGCGCGCAAGAAGCGGACGGTATCCCGCACCCGCTGGTAGGGCTGGACGAACGGGGTGCCGTGCCACTGCTCAACCATGTTCTGGCTGGATGACCCGACTCCGACGTAGATCGGCTCGTCGCTCAGTTCGGCCACGGCGAGCGCGCTCTAACCGGCGCCCGCCAGCTCATCCAGCACGGCCGGAAGCTCCGCCATCGTCTCGCCCGCCACCGGGACCGTCATGCCCAGCCTGTTCATCGGCGCCAAGCCCAGATGGCGCCGTCCGCCCTGACCACGACCGCACCGTCAGCCCTGCGCTTCAACCTAGTGCCTGACACTTCTCGTGGCCCGATTCCTGAGCCGTGTCACGGGTGGCCAACCCGGTGCCCGGCAACGCGGCGGGCCAACCTACGGGTGGCCAACCCGGTGCCCGGCAACGCGGCGGGTGGCCAACCCGATTCCTGAGCTGTGCCACGGGTGGCCAACCCGATGCCTGGCCGCAGCCCGGTGTCGTGCGGTCCCCAGCTAGCGCCCTGACCTCCCGGACCTCACCAGTCACCGGACGCCATCCGGCGCAACCGCCACAATGTAACATTGTTGCGGTTATAACCGCTACGATGTAACATCGTGGCGGTTAGTCCGGGGCGGGGTTGGGTAACTGGAACGGGGGCCTTGCCGGTCCCGTACCAGGATATGGGTCGAGAATCGGACATTTCGGCCATAGAGCATGGCGATACCATAGTGATCCAAGCGCCGTTGTCGGGTGGGGCTCCGGAAAGTCATTGGGATCTGGATGGCAGTTGGGTACCGGTCGATCTTCTCGCTGCGGCACGGCCAGGACGCGGTCCGGCTCACAGCGGAGCAGTTCCGTTCGTGGCTGGCGCTCAAGGGATACGGCTTCGTGGCTGTTGCCCCCGGAGTTCACGAGGTAGCCGAGCACGCCCATCTCGTCGTGACCGAACTGCACCCGCACGATGGCCCCCGCTCGCTGCGGTACCGGCTGACGGAAGATTCATCCGCGGGGGAATGGGTGACGACCGTGACGGTGCACAGTGACGGCGTCGACGACGACTGGATCTGGGTCGATGTCAACGCGCCGCCGTCAATGCCCGGACCGCCGGCATCACCCGAGCGCCTCGTCAAGGACGTTGATGCCGCCGACGCGTGGTGGACGGGGGTCCCGCATATGGTGCGGGTGATCTTGTCGGCGGCAGACGCCCACGACGGCGAGATGATCCTGTCCTCCCGGCCGACCTTGGTCACCGTGGCTGACGTCGATGGCCTGATATCGGCGATCTGCGATCCCGGGCGCCGCGGCACCGCCCTTGTTGCCGCACCCATCCCGGATGTTCCGGTGTCAACGATGATCAGCCATGTCGAGCGGCTGACCCGCGAGTGCGTTGGGCTGGCCGGAATCTACGTACTTGACGCCGGCGCGGCCGCGAAGCTTGAGGAATCGTTCGCGCCCTCGCACTCGGTGCCGCTCGGAGCGGTTCGCACGTTCTTGCCGGAGGTCGATCCGGCCAGCGCCGTCGATGCCCGGCGGCACCGTGTGCTGCTCGCCCGGACGATCGCCGAGCAGGCTCCGGGCAAGCTCGCGCATTTGCTCGGCCGGGCGAACCGAAGCCGGGCCCTGAACCTGCCGCTGCCTTCGCATGTTGCCCAGGTCGATCGCTTGCTGTCCAGGGAGGAGCCGGCCACCGTCCTGCGAGCCATCCAGGCAACGCCACCAGACCCTTTCGCCCGCAGGCCAGGTGACGGGGCTGCTGGCCTGGCTCCGGCAGGGCAGGCCGCGACCACGGCGGTCCGCGAGGTCGCCATCGCCGGTGAGTTGCTCACCAGTCTTGTCAGCGAGTTCCAGTCGGGCACCTCTCACGCTGACGTGCCGGGCGGCCCTGACGACATGACCGCGCGGTTCCGGGAGTTGCTGGCCGAAGGCCGGGGAGTGCTGCGCGGTCATCGGGAGATATCGCGGCGGCTCGCGGCCCTGCAAGACATGCTTGAAGAGGTAGAAGACGATCGTGACCTGGTCCGCGCCCGGCTGGAGGATGAGCAGCTGGATCACGCCGAGACGCAGGCCGAGCTGCTGAAGGCGAAGCTAGAGCTCGACCGGCTGCGCGGCATTCTCTCCCGATCCGGCCGCGTCGATCAGACCCGGGCCGCCGTGGCGGCAGCGCAATCGCCCGGATCGTTCGCCGAGCTACTCGAGCGCTTCGATGAGCACGTGCTCTCCTTCGTCATATTCACCGGGGACCCGAAGAACGCGCTAGAACTCGACGACTTCGACCCGCTCGGCATTTGGGCCGCCAAATCCTGGGACGTGCTGCGGGTCCTCGACGGGTATGCGGCCGCGCGGCGCCGCGGTGAATTCGGCAAAGGAGTCCACGCCTACCTCAGCCATACTCCGCCCGGGCGGCCCGGCTATCCGCCGGGCGCGCATTCCACTCAAGAATCCGAGCCCGTCGAGCGCTCACCCAGACTCCGGAAGCTGCGAGTATTCCCGGTTCCCAGGAACATGCATCCGGACGGCGCCATTTTCATGGATGCGCATTTCAAGATAGCCCGGAAGGGCCTGGTTTCCCCACGGATTTACTATCACGATGACGCCAGTAGGACCGGGAAGATCTACGTAGGCTACATCGGCAAGCACCTCCCGAACGCACATACGAATTAGACATTCACGGCACCGTGGCCGGCCTCTGCTCCGGCAGGAACCGGGTCGTCACCTGCCTCCTGGCGAGTTATCGTGTCCGTGGCCGCAGCGCAAGGAGGTGGTGCCCAATGCCGAACGAGTTCATGGCCGCACCGCTCTCCTGCACGATCGCCTAGCGCCGCTGCGCCAGCCACCAGGGAACCGTCCCGCCGTCCCCGGCCGCCTCGTCTTGCACGCCGGGAGCCTCCCGCCGCCCGCCCAGGTGCTCCTGGCCCCTCCCGCTGCGAACCAGGAAGATATTGCCAATTTATTACGCGGCACTCCACGTTTGAACGTGCTGATCACGCGGACCGTACCCGGAGTGAGTGGACAGTGCCGTACTGCTGCTATAGGCCTCAAGCCTATTGGCAGGGCGTGACGATCACGAGCTTGATGACCGCCGCCATGTCAGTAAATGGTGCGGCGCTGGCCCGTTACACAATTGCGCGCCGGCGTGGAACGAATGAGGGAGTGTTGTGCACTCATCGCACAGGCACTGTCGGCCGCGGAAGATCAGGCGGACGGGCAGGCACACCAGGCCGTCACAGGTACAGAACGTAGCGGGGACGGCGTACAAGGCAGCCCCAGCGATGGCGATCGCGGGCGCGCTCATCGCCGCCCCGTCAGCCCACGCTGCCCAGGTCCCTGCCCGGGCCACCACGATCGCCGAGCAGACATACGCGGCCGCCAAGGTCCCCGCCCGGCCCGCCGCGACCGTCGGCCAGACATACACCGATGCCCTGGTCATACATCATGAGCCGGCCCGCCGCTATACCGTCAAGCCGGGCGACACGCTGTCCTCGATCGCGCAGCGGTTCTACGGCAGCCCGGCGCGCTGGCAATGGCTGTACCAGGCCAACAGGTCCGTGATAAAGAACCCGGACGTGATCTACGCGGGCGAGGTGCTCAACATTCCCCACCAGCCGGCGGCTCGCAGCACCACGTCCACTCCGTCCGGGCCCACCGTGCTGACCACCTCGACGGTTCTGAGCGGGACGCTGAGCTGCCCCGGGCTCGAGGAACTGTGGGAACAGGCAGGCGGCTCGCATGCCGAGGCCGTCATGGCCGCCTCGATCGCCATGGCCGAATCCAGTGGACGGCAATTCGCCACCGGCGCGGCCGGCGAGCGCGGCTACTGGCAGATACACCCGGACCACGGCTCGCTGTCCACCTACGACCCGCTTGGCAACGCCAAGGCAGCCGTCATCATCTCCGGCGACGGCGGCAACTGGACCCCCTGGACCACCTTCACCAGCGGTGCCTACCGAGGGCGCTGTTAACAAGTTCGCTGGCGGCACCTGCGGTTCACCCATCTCAATAGCCGGTCCAGAACGCATCAGGACATTCCCCGCGACGCGCCAGAGCCGCCCGCAGACCGATCGGCCGAGCCGTCGGGATGTATCAGCGGCGGCGGGCGGTCCTCTGCAAGGTACACGCACCAAAACGGGGGCGTCGTATGAGCGGTCGTATCGCGGCGGCGCGGGAAACACGCCAGCAATGCTGTCGTCACGCCGGGGGACCTGGACCCGAGGTTGCAGCGTACGCGCGATCCGGTGATACAGGGGCGACTGCGGAGGGTGCGGAAACAAATGAGCGGAAGCCAGCAAAAGGGCGATCGGGGCCTGTGCTGGAATTGCGGCAAGCCGGGAGCCTACGCCGGTGGCTGGCGGATGACTTGCCTCAGGTGTGAGGTGAGCTGGATGCCTTGGGCGTCAGCCCCGCGCGGCGACCCGAAGCATGTGTGCTGGATGGGGAATGTAGTCGATTGTGTTGACTTCACCAGGCCGGAAGCACTTGGCGCGCCAGCGTAAACGAAGCCTTGCCGAACGTAACGCAGGTGGTCTCGCAGTCACATAGTCAGGCCGGGGCGCCCAGCGATTGGGTCAATGGCCGGGGCTCACCGGTGTCCCGCGTCAGCCAGGTGCAGCGCCAGCGCCTGGCCAGGGCAGGCGTGCCGTCCGGCACCGAACGGCGCCGCGGCCAGGTCGACCAGGATCTCGCGCCCGTCCGGAGCGATCCGGCGCGTCACCGGGACCGCCGGTGCGCCGTCCGCCGCCCGGAGCCGGGCGATCAGCGCCAGCACGGCGGCATGCGCCTGGACCAGCACGCACACCCGCGCGGCCGACTCCTCGGTACGACCGCCGCACGCGGCTACCAGTCGGTCCGCCGCAGCGTCCACCTCCGGCGGCACCGGAACATGCGGCTGATATGCCAGTGCTACCGCGGCCACGTCGCTCTCCAGGCCGGGAGCCAGTCCCAGCGCCTCCAGCAGCGCGGCGGTCGGCGAGGATGACCGCGGCGGACGGCCTATCTGTGCGATCACCTGCTTGGCCAGAGCCCGCCGCCGTGCATGCGCATCACCGTCGCAGAAGCGAGGCACCATGCACCGGATCCACCCCACCCCGGTCGCTGCCTCAGGAACAGCGGGCACCGTGAACGCCGGATCCAGCAGCACATCCACTCCAGCCATCTCCATGACGCCATCTTCGACCCGTGACGCTTCGCCGGGCATCGAATCGTCGCCGCGGAACATCCCGGCCCGACGGGTGGGGGAAACCCCACTTGCGCTGGCCGGATCGCCCTACTGTCAGCGGATTGCCTCGTCGGCAGTGTGGTGTTCATGAACATTCGCAGATGGATCGCCATCGGCCTGGCTGCCGTCGCCCCGGCCAGCGCCACCACCGCTACCGCTACCGCCGCCACGGCGGCCACGACGCAGGCCCGGCATGCCTACCTGCAGCAAGACCTGCAGCGTGACCTCGACGCGATCACCGCAACCGGGGTACCGGGGGTGCTGGCCGAGGTACGCACCGGCGGCGGAGAACTGCGCGGCACCAGTGGCGTGGCCGACCTGAACAGCCGCAAGCCGGTTAACGGCAACGGGTTCTTCCGGATCGGCAGCAACACCAAGACGTTCATCTCGGTCGTGGTGCTGCAACTGGTCGCGGAGCACCAGCTGTCGCTGGATGACACCGTCGGGCGCTGGCTGCCCGGCGTCGTGCACGGCAGCGGCAACGACGGCGGAAGGATCACCGTCCGCGAGCTGCTGCAGCACACCAGCGGCCTGCACAACTACACCGATGACCTGCAGGCGCAGATCACCTCGCCCGAGGCGTACCGCAAGCTGGAATTCCACCAGTTCAGCCGGCAGGACCTGCTGAACATCGCGCTCGCCCACCGCCCGGACTCCGCCCCCGGCACCGCCTGGAACTACTCCAACACCAACTACATCCTCCTCGGGATGATCATCGAAAAGGTCACCCACGACTCCTGGGAGAACCAGGTCACCCGCCGTATCATCATCCCGCTCGCACTCCACCACACCTATGCGCCGGGCACCAGTACCCGGCTACCCCGGCCGCACGCCACCGGATACCTGATCTTTGACAAGAACACCCGAATCGACACGACCGCCGAGAACATGTCCTGGGCCGACTCGGCCGGCGCGCTGATCAGCACGGCCGCCGACCTGACCCGGTTCTGGAATGCGATCGGACGCGGCACCTTGCTGGCCCCGGCCCTGATGCGGCAGATGCAGCACACGGTGCCCGCTAGCGGCGGTGACAGTGCCAGCGTGCCCGGCTCCCGGTACGGGCTGGGCATCTTCTTCATCCCGCTCAGCTGCGGTGGCGGCTACTGGTCGCACGAGGGCGACGTACCCGGATACAACACCATCGGCGCCGTCAGCAGCGACAGACGCACCACGGTCGTCCTGTCCATCAACTCCAACGTCGACGACCCGGTACTGGCCGCCGAATACCACCTCGTCGACCACGTTATGTGCGACCACCGACCCCGGCCCGGCCAAGCCTGACCGAGCGCGGCATCATGCCAAGCCGCAACGGATGAGGCCAGCGGCACATCTGCCCTTCCGCCAGCAAGGGCAGATGTGCCGCGCCGTCCCGACGATCTGGCCGTGGGGTTAAGGATCCGGACTGACCGGCGTGTTTCAGATCGAGACCAGGTCGCATACGAAGATGAGGGTCTCGCCCGGCGCGATCACGTGCCCGGCGCCCCGGTCACCGTAGGCCAGCGCCGGGGGGATGATCAGCTGGCGGCGGCCGCCGACCTTCATGCCCTGCACGCCCTGGTCCCACCCGGCGATGACCTTCCCGGCGCCGAGTTTGAACTGCAGGGGGTCGCCCCGGTTCCAGCTCGCATCGAACTCTTCCCCGGTGGAGTACGCGACTCCGACATAGTGGACCTTGACGAGGTCACCAGGCTGCGCCTCACCGCCGTCACCTTCCCAGATGTCGGTGATCTGCAGTTCGGTCGGCGGTTCGCCGCCCGGAAAATCGATCTCAGGCCTCTGGATGCCCATATACGCCCTCTCTTGGTAGCTCTTCTGGGTGGCGGACCGGTCCGGCCAGGCAGCCGTGCGCCTCGGGGCCCCGGTCCACTCCGCCGGCCACCGCCTGAGCTTATGCGGCCACCAGCACAAGATCGGCAAGGACGTAGCACTCCGGGAGCTGAATGAGCGGCTGACAGGTCGGCAGCTCGTCTAGATCAGCTCACGCGGCTAGCTGTCGCAGCACGCCAAGCATGTTCAGCTCCTCCCAGTGCTCGACCAGCCGCCCGTGCCGGACCCGATGAATATGGATACCGGTGACGGTGATCGAACGGCCACTGGCAGGCACACCAGCGAAGTCCCCATTGTGGGTTCCGGTAGCGCTCCATCGGGTGACCACCTTGTCATCCTCGGCCACCTGATCGTGCACCGTCACGGCCAGATCGAGGAAGGCAGCGAACGTCGCATCGACCGCGGCGGCATACGCTTCGGCTCCAACGTCGGAACCGCCCGAGACGTGGCTCACGAACGAGGAATCAAGCAGCTGCGCGAGGATACTTCGGTTGCGGGCGGTCAGAACCTGGTCGTAGTAACGGCGTACCAGCGCCTTGTTCTCCGTCAGATTCACAGGCATGATCGGTCCGACTTCTTCGTCGTCATGCGCACTCGAAGATTCATTCGAGCCACTTCGCGGAAACCATCTTCAGGAGGCATGCTGTCCGATGACCAGGGAGGCGGGGCTGTGCTGTGGCCTGAGCACCGCGATGGCAAGCCGGCTGGCACCTGGGCGCCACGACGCTAGCTGCACCTTAGTCGTGAAGCTGAACTCAGCAACCAGGTTGTCGCTGCTGGCGGGCTAGCCGAAGCCGATGAGGGCGTCGCTGCTGACCCAGGTTTGCGGCACGGTCGTCAGGCGGCCGCTGGCCAGGGAAACCCGCTCCAGCTGTACCGCCCGCGCGCCGTTCGCCGTGTTGTCGCTGAAGCTCACCTGGATCACCAGGGAGCTCCCATCGGGGCTGAAGGCTGCGTTGGCGACCGAACTCGCCGCAGGCAACTCGAACGCTGCCCGCCGGCCGGTGGCCAGATTCAGCACCTGTACACGACAGCGTGCGACGCACGACGGCGACCAGGCGATCTGGGTTGCGCTCGCCGCGATCACTCCGTCAAAGGTGCGACTGGACTGCGGGGCGGCTGGATCCCACAACTTGTCGGCGATCGTCCCCACCCGTGAGGCCATTGGTGCGAGCAAAAGGCCCCGGCTGGTCCCTTGCTCGATGAGGTACCCGGCCGGAAGCCTCAACTGCGGCCCCAGTTGTCGGCCTGCGATGCTGACTTCCCGCGCTACGCCTGCGGCCGTGCGCGGAGCGGCATCTGGGGGATAGCTGGTCAGCCACAATGTCCCAGGCACGCCGGGGGCGACCGCGTCCGCCAGCCCTGCCCGGGTCGCCGACCGCCCGCTATCGGCCAGGAAATAGACAGCGCGCTGCGGTCCAGCGCAACTGCCGCAGCCTGCCTGTGCGCCCGGGTTGGCCTGCACCGCCCAGCCGCCCGCTGCGCGGGTGAACTGATAGCCAGACCGCTGCGGCGGAAGGCCGCCGATCGGCAACACCTGGCCGGTGGCTGGCCAGAACCACACCGGCCGCTCTCCGGTCGCCGGCAACCGGAGACCGCCAGGCCAGGACAGGATCTGGCCTGTGATTCCGTCGGGTTCCGCCGCCACCCCCGCGTCGCCAGAAACCGCGCTGGAAACCGCCGGCGGCGGAGTCACGGTGACAGCCGCCCGGGTCGGCCGCGCCGTCCGATGCCGTGATTGCGGTAGGTAATGCACGATCAGCACAGTCACCAGCACGAGCACAGCGACTGCCGCCACGCGGCGCGGCCATGGACCGGACTCACGGCCCCCACCCTGACTCAAGATGTCGGGCACGCCTCACCGCCAAGAGCATTCTGATCTTTGAATACGACCATACTCTGGTCCGCGGGCAGCAAACATGGAGGCGCCTTTAAGCCTTGGCGGACCGCCGCGTCCCGGCGGCCGCCGGGCAAGGCGATATGCGCCGGGACCGGTGGCCTGGCTGGTGGCTGAACGAGCAGGCGAGTTCCTATGTCGCGCCTGGTGGAGATCCGTCGGCATCCCGAGTCTTCGACTACCCAGGCTCGTGTCTTCGCTGCTTCGCCTGAACACCTTGCACTGGTCCGGGACGTATTTCCGGAGGAGGAGCCGCCAGCACGGCTCAGGCTCCTGCTTGTGGATATTTTCAGCCAAGACGATTAAACGGCTCGCTCACAGGCTTAGGCGCGGCCCTGCTGCCGCGCCTGTGCGGTGATGGCCATCGCCTGAGCGCTTAGGTGCGCCTTTTTGCATGACGCGCTTAGCGGTGGGCGAGGCCGTCGATCATCAGACCGATGGTGAAGTCGAAGCGATCGTGGCCGGTTCCGGCGGTCAGCTCAGCGGCATAGCGCTTGGTCTGCGGGAAGGTATCGGGCAGTGCGGCGAATCGGCGCAGCAGTTCGTCGCGGCTGACGACCCAGTTGTCGTCACTATGGCTGAGCCGGTTGTTTGCCAGGGAGACCTCGAGACTGTAGGCGTTGACGTAAAGCGTCAGGGAGTCGATTGCCCAGGCGGCGGTCTGCGGGTCGATACCGCCGGCGAGCAGGATGGCGAGCATTCCCTCACTGACGCGCAGCGTGTCCAGATTGGACGGAGCGGCGGCGAAAGCCGCCCGGGAGATACCGGGATAACGCAGGTACTGGTCGCGCAGCTGGGTACAGACGCTGATAACTTGCTGCCGCCAGGTGGCGGGGTCCGGCTCGGGCAGGCTGATCTCCGCGCACAGCCGGCCGATGAGCAGCTCGTCCAGGTCCTCTTTGTTGACCACGTGAGCGTAGAGCGACGACGGCCCGGTCTCAAGCGCAGTCGCCACTCGCCGCATCGTCAGGGCTTCGTATCCCTCTGTTTCCACGATGCCGAACGCGGTGCTGATGATGGCATCGACCGTGATCGGCTTCTTGGTGCCCCCGGATGGGCCGCGCCGGGTCGCGGGACTGCTGGCGCCGGTGTCGGGCTGCTGATGCCGCTCTGCGCGCCGTTGCCGCGGAGTAGATGCCATGCCAGCATATTAACCGACAGGCGAACAGTGTTCTACATTACAAAGAACAATGTTCGTATTGACCAGAACAGTGTTCTTAGGTAGAACAGTGTTCGTGTCCATTGACCAGCGCCCGTCCGAAGCGCCCATCACCAGTACGCTGCCGCTGCGCAGCGCATGGCTCGTCCTGGTCGTCGTGGTTATCGCCGACATCATGGACCTGATCGACTCCAGCGTCGCCAACCTGGCCGGGCCGTCCATCCGCGCGGACCTCGGCGGCGGTCAGGTGACGGTTCAGTGGGTGCTGAGCGCCTACACCGCGGCCTTCGCCATCGGCCTGGTCACCTCGGCCCGGCTCGGGGATCTGCTCGGCCGCCGTCGGCTGTTCCTGCTCGGCATGGCCGGCTTCACCCTGGCCTCTCTGGCCTGCGGCCTCGCCCCCGATGTCGTCTTCCTGATCGTCGCCCGCACGTTGCAGGGCCTGCTCGGGGCGGTCATGATCCCGCAGGGCCTGGCCCTGATGAAGGTCGTGTTCCCGCCCGAGCACCTGCGCAAGGCCCTGACGCCGGTCGGCCCGATCATGGGCGTGACCACCGTGGCCGGGCCGATCCTGGCCGACTGGCTGCTCCACCTGGACCTGTTCGGCAGCCAGTGGCGCTCTATCTTCCTGATCAACGTCCCGATCGGCATCATCGCCCTCGCGCTCGGCTGGCGCGTCCTGCCCCGTCGCGGCGGAGAGGATCCGGCCGCCCGCGCCCTCGCCGTCCTGCTGGCCGGCGGCGTACTGGCCGAGAAGCTGGGACGCGCCAGCCTGCATCTGGGACTGTCCATTGCCGTCATCGGCCTGCTGGCCCTGTGGTGGTCCATCGCCCACTGGGGCGCCGGCATCACCTTCTGGAAGTTGACGCCCGCTTTGCTGATCACCGGCTTCGGCGCCGGGCTGGTGTTCGTCCCGCTGGTTGACTTCATCATCGGCGACGCCACCACCGGAGAAGTCGGCTCCGCCGTGGGCGTGCTCAACGCCGGCCAGCAGTTCGCCGGCGCCATCGGCGTCGCCGCCCTAGGCACGGTGTTCTTCGCCCGGGTCGGGCACCCGTCGGTCCGCTCCTACTTCGCCGCCGCAGAACTGGTCTTCGGCATCACCGCGGGCCTGTACTTCCTGACGCTGCTGCTCGTGGGCCTTTTGCCCAAGCACGCCCAGCAGGCGCACGCCTAAGGCAGGCCGAAAGGAAGCGTTAGGCCCGGCACCGGTCCAGGCGTTGGTTCACCGCGCGAATGAAAAGGCGCGTCATCGCCGGGCGGCGTCGGCTTGGCGCACTGCCCCGGCGGCCTGCCGTGCCGCCACGAGAATCGGATCCCATACCGGCGCGAATGGCGGAGCGTACGCGAGATCCAAGGCGGTCATCTCTTCTACCGTCATCCGGTTCCATAGCGCCGCCGCGGCCGTGTCGATCCGCTTGGCCGATCCCTCGTGGCCGACGATCTGCACGCCCAGCAGACGTCCGGTGCACCGTTCGGCGGTTATCTTGACGGTCATTTGCTGGGTACCGGGGAAGTAGCCGGCCTTCGTGCCGGACCGCACGGTGATGGTCACGTACTCGAACCCGGCGCGGGTGGCGTCGATCTCGCGCAGCCCGGTCCGGGCGATCTCCAGATGGCACACCTTGCTCACCGCCGTGCCGACCACCCCGGGAAACGTGGCGTAGGAACCGGCCAGATTGTGCCCGATGACCCGGCCCTGCTTGTTGGCGTGGGTGCCGAGCGCCACATGCTGGTACTGACCCGAGACCAGGTTGAGGACTTCCACGCAGTCGCCGCCGGCCCAGATGTGGTCGTGGCCCAGAGCCTGCATCTGCACGTTCGTGCGCAGGCCACCGTGATCGCCCAGCGGCAGGCCGGCCTCCTGGGCGAGCGAGGTGTTCGGCCGTACCCCGAGGCCGAGGACGACCACATCGGCCGGGATTGAGCCGTCGGCTGTCAGCACCGAGCGGATCCTGTGGTTGCTACCGGTCTCGAATCCGATGACGGCGGTGTTGGTGCGCACATCGATGCCGATGCCCTCCATGGCCCGGTGTACCGCCGCCCCCATGTCCGGGTCGAGCGTGGTCATCGGCTGCGCGGCGTGATCCACGACGGTCACCGCGACTCCGTGCCGGACGAGGGCCTCGGCCATCTCCACGCCGATGTAG
>WNGR01003068.1_pt1 | contig 23618 bp, 23 predicted proteins | sample 5407581 | NCBI WGS metagenome assembly WNGR01 (sample SAMN13153383, study PRJNA577476) | soil metagenome | isolation source: 80 cm soil or saprolite under Garry oak tree replicate 2 | place: USA:California | collected 2016-06-15
GTTACCAACCAGAACCTCCAAAAACTTACGTTCTGGTTGGTAACCTCGAAGAGCCCCGAATGTTGCGGGGGTGACTGTTGATCACGTTTCAGCGGCGGGTGTCGTGTTGCCGTGGTAGCTGTGCGTGGTTCCGGGGATGATTCCGGGCTGTGACCGATGCGCCGCCTGAGGATCCGTCTGGGGATCCGCGTGATGCGCTGATCCGGGAGCAGGCGGCGCGGCTTGAGGCGCAGGCGCAGGAGATCGCCGAGCAGGCGGGGCGGATCGCCGCGTTGGAGGCGCTGGTCGCTGACCTGCGGGAGCAGCTGGAGGCGGCAGAGCGGGCGGGATCGCGGAATAGCGGAATACCTCGATGCCGCCGTCGCCGGATGACCTGCCGGGGCGTAAGCCGCTGCGGAGGCAGCGCCGTGCGGCGGAGCGGGCCGGGAACAAGAAGCGCAAGCGGGGGAAGCAGCCGGGCAGCCCGGGGACGTCGATGACGTGGGAGGTCCCGGACCGGACCGAGGACCACTACCCGGAAGGGGCCTGCGCGTGCGGCGCTGACCTGGCGGATGCCGTTGACCTGGGGGTTGCCCGGTTTATCAGCAGGAGGAGATCCCGGCCGCAGCAGCGGAACGGGTCCAGCATGACCTGCACGAGGCGCGGTGCGCCTGCGGCAGGGCTCACGTCGCGCCGCGCCCGGCGGGGGTGCCGGATTCCGCGCTCTCGATCGCGCCGCGGCTGCGTGCCCTGGCCGTTTACCTGGTGGTTTTCCAGCATGTCCCGGTGGAGCGGTGCCGGCAGCTGATCGCCGATGTCACCGGCGCTGTCGTGTCGGACGGGTTCGTCCATTCCTGCCTGGCGAAGGCGGCGGGGCTGGTGAAGGACGTGGTGGCGCTGATCCGCGCCCTGATCACCGCCGCTCCTGTGGCCGGGTTCGACGAGACCACGCTGCGAGCCGGGCCGGCCGGGGAGAAGAAGTACGTCCACGGCGCGTTCACTGAGGGGGTATTCGGCGTTCTGGCTCGGGACCAGGAGCCTGGACTCGATGCAGGACGCGGGGACCCTCCCGGATTTCGCCGGGATCGTGGTCTCCGACCGGTACCAGAACTACTTCAACCCCCGGTGGGAGCACATCGCGGGAAACCAGGCGTGCCTGTCTCACATCCTGCGCGACTACCAGGACTGCGCCGAGAGCTACCCGGGCGCGGTCTGGCCGGTGCAGGCCCAGCGGGCGCTGCGCGGCCTGATTCATGCCTGGCACACCGCCCTTGAGCAGGGACTTTCCGCCATCCCCGGCGACGTGCTGAAACCGCTGGAACACGAGTTCAGCAGACGCATCAAACTAGGTTGATGTATTGTGCTGGGCATGGGGCCAGGCACGCGACCAGTGCCGCCGCCGTTCGCGCGGATGGCGGCGGATCCACTGCGCTGGCGGCTGCTGCGGGAACTGGCACGCAGCGACCGCCGGGTGCGGGAACTGGTGGCGCTGGCCGGCCAGCCGCAGAACCTGGTCTCCTACCATCTGGGCCGGCTGCGGGCCGCCGGGCTGGTGGGCGCCCGGCGCAGCAGCTTCGACGGCCGCGACACCTATTACCACCTGGACCTGGCGCGGTGCGCCCAGTCACTGGCCTCGGCCGGGGCGGCGCTGCACCCGGGCCTGCGGCTGGATCCCGCACCGCCCGCCGGCCGCGGCCCGGATGCGTGCGCGGTGCTGTTCTTGTGCACGGGCAACAGCGCCCGGTCGCAGACGGCTGAGGCGCTCGCCCGGGCCCGCTCCGCCGGCCGGGTGCAGGCGTTCAGCGCGGGCAGCGATCCCAGGCCGCTGCACCCGAATGCGGTGCGGGTCATGGCCGGGCGCGGCATTGACCTGGCAGGTCGGCACTCCAGGCATCTGAGCGTATTCGCCCGGCGGCGGTTCAACTATGTGATCACCTTGTGCGACCGGGTCCGGGAGATCTGCCCGGAGTTCCCCGGCCATCCCGGTTTCCTGCACTGGAGCATCCCCGACCCGGCCGCCGCCGGCGGCGGCGGCAGCGATGAGGACACCTACCCGGCATTCGAGCAGATGGCGGCCGAACTGGAGACCCGGATCGGGTTCTGGCTCGCGGCCATCAGCGCGGCACCCGCGCCCGCATCCCTTCAGGAGGCGTGAATGAGCAGCCCAGAAGACATGGTCAACGTCCGCTACATGGTCGATGACGTGCAGGCAGCCATCGACTTCTACACCACCCATCTCGGCTTCACGCTGCGCTTCAGCGCGGCCCCCGCGTTCGCCGACGTCACCCGCGGCGGCCTGCGGCTGCTGCTGGCCGGGCCGCACAGCTCGGCGGGCCGGCCGATGCCCGACGGCCGCAAGCCCGGGCCGGGCGGCTGGAACCGCATCCACTTCATCGTCCCGGACATCGCAGTCGAGGTCGCCCGGCTGCGCGCCGAGGGCGTGGCCTTCCGCAACGAGATCATCACCGGCCCCGGCGGCAAGCAGATCCTGGTCGAAGACCCCGCAGGCAACGTGGTCGAACTGTTCGAGCCTGCCGCCAGTTCCCCGCCTGGCCAGCCCTGAACCGCTGCCCATCCTCTCTTGACCGAGAACAAGGAGGAACTCGTGCTCGCACCGGCACCATCGCCGGTCACCGCCGCCCGGCTGCTGCAGACCCGCTGGATCGTCCGCGCCCCCGTCTGGCTCTACCGGGCGCGGCTTGGGTTCCTGCTCGGATCACGGCTGCTGATGCTTGAGCACACCGGGCGCAAGACCGGCACCCGCAGATATGCCGTGCTGGAAATCGTCTACTGCCCGCAGCCAGGGACCTACGTAGTGGCGTCCGGATTCGGCACACCCGCGCCCACTGGTTCCGCAACGTCCGCGCCAACCCCAAGGTCCGCGTCCACACCGGTGCACACCGGCCCGCCGGAGCGACAGCACGGCTGCTGACCAGCGAAGAAAACGCCGCCGTTCTGGGCGCCTACCAGCGCAGCCACCCACGGGCGTGGGCCACGCTGAGGCCGGTCCTGGAGACAACCCTCGGCACCCGGATGGACAAAGACGGAACCTGCCTGCCGATGATCGCGCTCGACATCACTCCGCACCGATAGACCCTGGGGTACTCCCAGGCATCACACTGACACAATTCAAGATCAATATCACTCAGCGCGGCGGAGCTGAATGTTTACGGTACCCCTGCAGCCCGACGCTGCCATTTGTCCCAGTCCAAGGTCAGCCGGATCGAGAATGGCCGCCTGCTACCCAGCGTCGTTGACGTTGACCGCATTCTTCGCGCCCTCGGCGTGGACCAGGCCACCAGCGCCGAACTGCTCGCGCTCGCACGTGTTGCCAACGCCGAGTACCAGGACATCCGGGCGTCAGTCAGGCGCGGCCTTCATCATCGCCAGAGGGAACTGGCCGCTCTCGAGGCAGACGCCAGGGAAATGCGCCACTTCCTGCCGGCCCTCATTACCGGCCTTCTCCAGACACCCGAGTACATGCGAGCGGCGATGGACACGCCGGTTGAGCCTGCAGCCGGTGACACCGCGACCGCCATCGCCCTTAAGCTCGAACGCCAGGCCGTGCTGTACGACAAGTCGAAACGATTCGAGTTCCTGCTAACAGAATCCGCCCTCCGCTGGCAGCTCTGCGAGCCCTCCGTCATGGCAGTGCAGCTCGACCGGCTGGTGTCCCTGTCCTTGCTACCGAACATCCGCATCGGTGTCCTGCCGCTCAGCACGCAGATTGCTGACGGGCCCTACCACGCCTTCGTGATCTACGACGACCACATCGTCACCATCGAGCTCTCCGGGGCCAAGGACAGCGCGGCACGGTTGCCGGGATCACTGCATCGCCTGCTAGTGCGACCGGCTCTTCTGCCTAAGCGCCTCCGGCGTGTTGCCCGTGAGCACGTCGTCGGCGCTGCTGAGCGCGGACCAGGTGCCGCCGTCGGCGCAGAAGCCGTTGTAGCCGACCTGGCCCACCCGGGGCCGCGGACCTGGAGGAAGGATCGGCAGTGGCGAGAATGGTATTCGTGATCGATACAGTGGCGTGGGTTCACCTGGAAGACAGAAGGATCCTGTGCGCGCGGCCGCGCGGGAAGGACGTCTTCTACGTTCCGGGCGGGAAACGCGAGGGCGCCGAGAGCGACCAGCAGACCCTGCTGCGCGAGATCGCCGAGGAACTGACCGTCGCGCTGCGGCCCGCGACGATCCGGCACGCAGGCACCTACCAGGCGGATCACCCGGACGGCACGGTGGTGCGGATGAGCTGCTACACCGGGGAGTACTCCGGCACGCTGGCCGCCAGCAGCGAGATCGACGAGCTGGCCTGGTTCGGCTACGCCGACCGGCCGCGGGTGCCGCCGGTCGATCAGCTGCTGTTCGACAACCTCAACGCAACCGGCCAGCTGCGCTGAGCCACCTACATCGGGGCGCCTATCCGGGCAGCACGCGGACCTCGGCGGCCGGGAGTTCCTTCCACCAGTGCGCGTAGCGGCGGTAGACCGCGGGATCGCGTGCGGCCAGGAACGACACGAGAGCACCGGCCTCGTCGGAGAGCTCCTGCCAGGCCCGTTCGGATATCTGATGAAAGGACGTTACCTCGATGCCGCCGCCGGCCGGGCGCCACACGACGGCCACGTGGCCGTCGACCAGCAGGGTGGGCAGGACGTCCCCGTTCCGCCGGGTGACCAGCGCGCGGTATGCGGCCGGGATGATCCGGCTGTGGTCGGCGTAGGCCAGCAGGACGCTGTCCCACATCGCCATCAGCCGCGGCGGGCACGGGGTGTCCTCGCTTGGCCGCGGCGCGCCGGGCACGTCGAACAGCACGCCGCCGTCCGGCCCCTCCAGCCGCTCCAGCCGCCCGGCCATGGCGTCCAGCGCTTCCCTGGCCGCGGACCGGGTGAGCAGGGTGAACCGGGCCAGGTCGGCCGCCGAGGCGGGACCGAACCCCTCCAGATAGCGCCAGGCCAGCCGCTGGACACAGGCCTCCGGGCCGTCCGGTGCCTGGTCCAGGAGCGGGGCGGCGAGGTAGGACGGCCGGTAGCCGAAGGACCACGGGCCGCCGGTCACGGCGTGCACCACCGGCGCGAACGTCCGCAGCGCCCACCACGCCCTCGGCTGGTCCGCCCCGAGCCGCGCGTTCAGCAGCGCCGCGCACTCGGCGTTGGTGCGGCGTTCCGCCGTGTACTCCAACAGGTGCGGGATCAGGGCGTCGGCGTCGGCGGCGGTCAGCCCGGTTTGCTTGTAGCGCCGGTCGTACAGCCGGGAGGCCCGCAGCGATTCCACCATGGCGCGGTGGAACGGCGGGTAGTCCGCCGCGGCCACGGCGTGCAGGGTGATCCGCATCAGCGTCGCCTTGATCACCGCGTGATCCGCGAACGCGGCGTCGAGGCCGGCCGGGTCGAACGGCGCGAGCCGGTTCCACAGGGCCAGGTACGGCGACGCCGCCTCCTGGGCCTGCAGCGCCACCACGCGCCGGACGCCCTCGGCCACCTCCAGCGGCTCACGGCCCAGCAGCAGCTGCCGGGCCAGCGTGGCGCAGCGTGACGCCGGCGGTGAGCGGGAGGGACGCCGACGACGAGCCCGCCGCGAGGGCGAAGGTGCCCGCCTCCAGCGTCCAGCCGCCGTCGGCCCAGTGCTGGAAGGCGCGTTCGGGCAGCAGGATCCCGACGGTCACCGTCTCGCCGGGGTCCGCATCCACCGCGGCGAAGCCGGCCAGCCACTTGGCCGGGCGCTCGACCGCCGAGTCCGGGCGCGACGCGTAGACCTGGACGACTTCGCGCCCCGGCCGGGAGCCGGTGTTCCGCACCTCCACGCACACCGCGATCCCCGGTTTTCCGGGGGGGTCAGGGGGGTACGGGGGGGTGGACCCCCCCGTGCGCGGGAGGTTCTGCGGGGTCGTCCCCCCGGGAGCCAGCAGAGCGGTTCCCGGGTTCGCCTCGTCGCAATCCACGGTGATCGAGTCGTAGGACCAGGTGGTGTAGCCGCGGCCGTGGCCGAACGGGAACAGCGGCTCGCGCCCGTCGCGGTCGAAGGCGCGGTAGCCGATGAACAGGCCCTCGGTGTAGCTGAGTATCCCGTCGTCCGGTTGCGCCGACGGCAGGCCTTCCTCGTTCGCAGCCCAGGTGGTAGGCAGCCGCCCGCCCGGCTCCGCCTCGCCGAGCAGGACGTCGGCCAGCGCATTGCCGAACTCCTGCCCGCCGAACCAGGTCAGCAGGACCGCCGCCACCTCACCGGCCCAGGGCAGCAGGACCGGGGCCCCGGAGTTGACCACGACGACGGTCCGCGGGTTGGCCGCGGCCACCTTGCGGACCAGTTCGTCCTGGCGTCCGGGCAGCGCGAGCGACGTGCGGTCGAAGCCCTCGCTCTCCACCTCGGCGGTGGTGCCGACCACCACCACGGCCACGTCGCTGCTCGCCGCCAGGGCGACGGCCGCTTCCATCTCCTCGTCGTCGGTGCCGTGCGGCGCTTCCAGGAGGAACTGGAAGAACGTGCCGAAGGCGGCCATCGGCGAGGTGTGCACGTCGTGCTCGAGCCGGACCGTCACCGACTGGCCCGCGGCCAGGTCGAGCGGCGCCAGCCGCACCGGCGGGGCCATCAGGGTCTCGCCGACGTCCGCGCCCTCGCGCACGGTCAGCGTCTCGTCGAAGACCACGGCCTCGTCCGCGAGCAGCCGGAATCGGCCGATGCCGGTGACGCCGAGCTGGTAAGTGCCGGGCTCGGTAGCCCGGATCACGCAGCTGATCTCTAGCCGGTCGATCTGCTCGGGGGCGCCGATCGCGGCGAACCCGTTCATCCACCGGAACACGGCCGCGTCGCGCTGCTCCGAACCAACCAGCTCGCCGGACGGCGAGTAGAACCGCACGTCCGCTCCGGGGCTCTGCTGGCTCCGGGGGGGACGACCCCCCCGAGCCCCCCCGGGAAGGTCGGGAGAGTCAGGGCGTAGCAGCCAGGGCGCGCGGGCCGGCGCGGTCCGCAGGTGCCCGAGGGTGCCCGGGGCGAACGCCACGTCGAGCCCGGCGGCGCGCAGTCCGTCGAGCGGGGACACCGTGTAGGGCGGGTAAACGGTGGCGCTCCCGCCGCCGAGCGTCCTGGCGATCTCGGCGTTCGGGCCGATGAGGGCGACCCGGCCCAGCCCGGAACGGTCCAGCGGGAGCAGCGAACCCTCGTTGCGGGCCAGCACGAAGCTGGCCGCTGCGGTCGCGCGCAGCTCGCGGGGAATGTCGACGGGCGCCGGGGAGGCCGGCACGGCGCCGTCGAGGCCGCCGACCCGGGCGGCCAGCCGCAGGATGCGGACCACCTTGTCGTCGATGAGGGCCTCGTCGACCCGCCCGGCCCTGATCGCCTCCAGCAGGGCGTCGCCCCACGGGCCGAACCGCTTGGCGGGACCCGGCATGGCCAGGTCCAGCGCGGCCCGGGCGGCCGCCTCGGTGGCCCTGGTCGCCGTCCAGTCCGACATGACCAGGCCGTCGTAGCCCCACTCGTCGTGCAAGATGGCGCGCAGCAGCGGGCTCTCGGTCATCGTCGACCCGTTGACCCCGTTGTAGGAGGCCATCACCGCCCAGGCGCCGGCCCCGCGCACGATTGCCTCGAAGGGCGCCAGGTAGAGCTCGCGCAGCGTCCGCTCGTTGACGCGGACGTCCACCGACATCCGCTCGGTCTCCGAGTCGTTGCAGATGAAGTGCTTGACCGTCGCTCCGACCCCCTGGCCCTGCAGGCCACGCACGTAGGCAACCCCGATCCGCGCGGTGAGCAGCGGGTCCTCGGAGAAGCACTCGAAGTGCCTGCCGCCGTACGGGGTCCGGTGCAGGTTCACCGTGGGGGCGAGCAGCACGTCCACGCCCTTGCGCCGCGCCTCGGCCGCCAGCAGCCTGCCTATCGCCGCTACCCGGTCGCAGTCCCAGGTGGCGGCCAGCGCGGTCGGCGACGGCACGTTCGCCGAGGTGTCCCGCTCGTCCCACGTCTCGCCGCGGACCCCGGCCGGGCCGTCGGAGGTCACGACCCGGCGCAGGCCGGCGTCGGGTTCGGGGTACAGGGCCCAGAAGTCCGCCCCGGTCAGCAGCCGGACCTTCTGCTCGGTGGAGAGCCGGGCTACCCGGCTCCGCAGGTCCGCCTCGTCGTGGCCGCTCATGAAGCGGGCAGGTTGACGAGGGAGGCCAGCGCCGTGCGGTGCGCGTCCGCGGTGCCGAACGCGATCGAATCGGCCTTCGCCCGTTTCAGCAACAGGTGTGCCGGGTGCTCCCAGGTGAAGCCGATGCCGCCGTGCATCTGCACGCACTCCTGCGCAGCCTGGACCGCGACCTCCGAGCAGTAGGCCTTGGCCAGCGCCACCGCGATCTTGGCGTCAGCAGAACCGGTGGCCAGGCACGCCGCCGCATACCTGGACGCGGCGCGGGCCTGGGTGATCGACACCCACAGGTCGGCCAGCCGGTGCTTGAGGCCCTGGAACGACCCGACGGGCCGGGCGAACTGCTTGCGCTCCTTTACGTACGCGACGGTCATGTCCAGGCAGCGCTGGGCCAGCCCGGTCTGCTCGGCGGCCAGGATGCCGGCCCCGGCGGCCAGGGCCGCATCCAGCGCCCGCGAGGCGGCTTGGCCGGACGCGATCAGCGTGGCCGGCGCGTCGTCGAACGACAGGTCGCACAGCTGCCTGGTCATGTCGAGAGAGGTCACCGGCGCCTTGGCCACGCCCTCGGCGGCCATGTCGACCAGATAGAACCCGTGCGGCACGCCGTCGGCCGGGACGAGCAGCACCCCGGCGGGGAGCGCGTCGGCGACCCCGGAGACCATCCCGCGCAGCCGCGCCACCCCGGTGGCGGCATCTCCAGGCCGCGGGCCGGCAACCCGGATCGAGGCTGGGAAGCCCGATCCCGGCGCGGTGGCGAACGGGACCGCCAGCGCCGCGGTCACGCCGCCATCCGCCATCTTGGCCAGCAGGTCGGCCGCGGCCTTGGCCGGCGTGAACGGGGTGCCCGTCGACCCGACGCCCCCTCCGCCGGAGGCGGCATTGGATGGAGCGCCCTCGGCCACGCTCAGCAGGGCGGCGGTGGCCACGACGGCACTGCCGAGGAACGGCACCGGCGCGACGTAGCTGCCCAGCACCTCGGCGGCCGCCGCGGCCTCCCGGTAGGATGCGCCGGCCCCGCCGTCACGCTCGGGGATCAGCAGCCCGGCGCAGCCGAGGTCGGCGGCGACGGCCTCCCAGAGCTTGTCGTCGTAGGTCTGCGCCGACTCGATGCGCGCCAGCACCTTGTCCAGCCCGCCGCGGTCGGCGAGCAGGGACGCCAGGGCGTCTGATAGCGCCCGTTCGGCATCTGAATAGAGGAGATCCGGGATCTCGTCGCTCATCGCGGTAGATCCTTCCATGGCACGTTCTTGTCGACGCGGGGTTCGCCGGGCAGGCCGAGGACTCGCTCGGCGACGATGTTGCGCAGGATCTCCGAGGTCCCGCCCTCGATGGAGTTGCCGCGGGCGCGCAGGTAGCGGTAGCCGGGGCCGCGGCCGTAGAAGTTGGTGTGCTCGGGGCGGCGCATGGTCCAGTCGTCGTAGCGCAGCCCGTCACTCCCGGCGAGCTCGACCTCGAAGCCGGAGATCTCCTGGTTGAGCCGGGCGAAAACCAGCTTGGCCGCCGAACCCTCCGGGCCGGGCTTGCCTGCGGCCAGTTGCTGGCGCAGCCGCTCCCCCGCTAGCCGGGCCACCTCGGCCTCGGTCCACAGCCGCAGCATCCGGTCGTGCAGGCCCGGCGTGCGAAGTTCGGGCCGAGAGCGCCAGGTCCGGGCGGCCGAGGCGATCATGCCGCTCTCCCGCCCCGCCGCGCGCGAGGCGCCGATGCTCACCCGCTCGCTCATCAACGTGGCGTTGGCCACCTTCCAGCCCTCGCCGACCTGGCCGATCCGGTCCGCGTCGGGGATCCGCACGTCGGTCAGGAAAATCTCGTTGAACTCCGCCTCGCCGGTGAGCTGGCGCAGCGGCCTGACCTCGGCGCCCGGGTCGGTCATGTCCACCGCGAAGTAGGTGAGCCCCGCGTGCTTGGGCAGGTCGGGGTCGGTGCGGGCGACCAGCAGCGCGCGCCGGGCGTGCTGGGCCAGCGAGGTCCACACCTTCTGCCCGTTGGCCACCCACTCCTCTCCGTCCTGAACCGCGCGGGTGGCCAGCGCGGCCAGGTCGCTGCCCGCGCCGGGCTCGCTGAACAGCTGGCACCAGATCTCCTCGCCCGTCCAGAGCGGACGCAACCAGCGCTTCTGCTGCTCCTCGCTGCCATAGGCGAGGATGGTCGGGGCGGCCATGCCCAGTCCGATCGCGTTGAGCTCGGCGTTGTGGCCCGGCGCGCCCGCCGCGGCGAACTCGGCGTCCACGACGTTCTGCAGGGCGCGCGAAAGGCCCAGGCCGCCGAGGCCTTCCGGGTAGTGCACCCAGGCCAGGCCCGCGTCGAACCGGGCGTTGTTGAAGTCCTGATTGGCCATCTCGGCCGGATCGTGTTCGGCCAGGAAGGCGCGGACCCGGTCGCGGATGGCCTCCGGTGTTGCTTCTGCTTCAGTCAACCGTGCTTCCTCCTAGCAGAGGGGACCGCCTGCTACATAGATGATCTGGCCGGAGACGAAGCCCGCGCCCTCGCTCACGAGGAACGAGATGGTATGGGCCACATCACTGGGATGCCCGACCCGGCGCATTGGTATTTGCTCTGCGGCCGCATTCTGGAAGACCTCGAACGCGATGCCCATGCGGTCCGCGGTGGCCGCGGTCATGTCGGTGGCGATGAAGCCGGGCGCGACCGCGTTCGCGGTGATCCCGAACGGGCCGAGTTCGATGGCCACGGTCTTGGTAAAGCCCTGCAGGCCGGCCTTGGCCGTGGAGTAGTTGAGCTGGCCGCGGTTGCCGAGCGCGGACGAGGAGGACAGGTTGACGATGCGCCCGTATTGCTGCTGGACCATGTACTTCTGCACGGCCCTGGTCATGTGGAACGCGCCGCGCAGGTGCACGTCCATGACCGTGTCCCAGTCCTCGTCGGTCATCTTGTACAGCATGTTGTCACGGATCACGCCGGCGTTGTTGACCAGCACGGTCGGCTCGCCCAGTTCGGCCGCCACCCGCTCGACCGCGACCTCGACCTGGGCGAGGTTGCTCACGTCGGCGTGCACCGCCAGCGCGTGCCCGCCGTCGTCGGTGATCTCCTTCACCGTCCCGGCGCACGCGGCCTCGTCCAGGTCAAGGACCGCCACGGCCATCCCGTCCTCGGCCAGCCTGCGCGCCGTGGCGGCACCGATGCCGCGGGCCGAGCCGGTCACGATCGCGATTCTCTCAGTCATTGGATTGCTCCTTCTCTCCGGGAACAGGCCTGGTGCTCGGGTCGGGCCTCCCGAGCTCGCGGCTTTTGTTCTATCCGTGAACTTTATGCCCGCAGATTTTCGCCGCCTAGTGGCTTTGGTCCCGCCAGATCTGTCCCTGAGTCCCTTAACTCGTGGCTTTGCGGATCTCGCGGCGGGCCAGGGACCTCTTATGCACCTCGTCGGGGCCGTCGGCGAAGCGGAGCGTGCGGGCGCTGGCCCATAGGTGCGCCAGCGGGAAGTCCTGGCTGACGCCGCCGCCGCCGTGCGCCTGAATGGACCGGTCGATCACCCACTGAGCCATCGCCGGGGTGACGATCTTGATCGCCTGGATCTCGGCGTGCGCCCCCTTGTTGCCGACCGTGTCCATCAGCCACGCGGTCTTGAGCACGAGCAGCCGCGCCTGCTCGATCCGCACTCTGGACTCGGCGATCCAGTCCTGGATCACGCCCTGCTCGGCCAGGGGCTTGCCGAACGCAGTGCGGCTGAGGGCCCGCCGGCACATGAGCTCAAGGGCACGCTCGGCCGCGCCGATCAGCCGCATGCAGTGGTGGATGCGGCCGGGACCGAGCCGGGCCTGCGCGATCGCGAACCCCGTGCCCTCGCCGGAGATCAGGTTCTCCCGGGGCACCCGGACGTTGTCGAAGACGACCTCCGCGTGGCCGCCGTGCGTTCCGTCGGTGTAGCCGAAGACCCTCATCCCGCGCTTGACTGTGATGCCGGGCGTATCCCGCGGCACCAGGATCATGGAGTGACGGCTGTGGCTCCTGTCGCCGGTGGCGCCCGGCTCCTCGGTCACCCCCATCACGATGAAGATCTTGCAGTCCGAGCTCATCGCGCCGCTCGACCACCACTTGCGGCCGTTGATCACGTAGCCGTCGCCGTCTGGCGTGATCGCGGTGGCGATGTTGGTGGCGTCGCTGGAGGCCACGTCGGGCTCGGTCATGCAGAAGGCGGACCTGATCCTGCCCTCGAGCAGCGGGATGAGCCATTCGGCCTGCTGGTCCGGCGAGCCGAACTCGGCCAGTAGTTCCATGTTGCCGGTGTCGGGAGCGGCGCAGTTGATGGCCTCGGGCGCCAGCGCGCCACTCCACCCGGTGATCTCGGCCAGCGGGGCGTACTGCAGGTTGGTCAGCTGCGGATCCGGTAGCAGCGAGGGATCCAGCTTGCGGACCGCCTGGGCGGCCTTGCCGGTCAGGAAGAGGTTCCACAGGCCGCGGCTGCGCGCCTCGGCCTTGAGATCGGCGGTGACGGGCGCCCGCTCCCAGATCACGCCCCGCGCCTCCGCGGCCTCCACCTGCTCCGTGTACACCGCCTCGGCCGGGTAGACCCGCTCCTCCATGAAGGTGAGCAGTTGCTTGCGCAGATCGAGCGTCCTGGCGTCAAAGCCGAAATCCATGGAGCACAACCTTCCGATGGGGCCGCTGCCACAGGGTTGGCGATCGCGTCCAGGGTACCTACCCATCAGTACGCCTGTCTGCGGCGACTCCGCCGCGCGGCGGTCAGATGAGGAGGAGCTTGCCGAGGCGGCGGCCGGCGACGTACAGGCCGGCCAGGCCGAGCGCGGCCAGGTAGCCCGCCCGCCACAGCAGGTCGGGGCCGACCACCCCGACGGTCAGGTCGCGCAGCAGGACCACGCCCTGGTACAGGGGCGTGCACTCGACGATCACCTGGACCGCCCGCGGATAGATGCCGAGCGGGTAGAACGTGGCGGAGAACAAGAAGAGCGGCATGCTGGCCAGGATCACGTAGTCGAAGTCCTGCCAGCTCTTCATGTACGTCGTCCCGGTCATGCCGATGGCGGCGAAGGCGAAGCCGATGAGCACCGCGCACGGCACGGCCAGCACCGCCCAGACCGAGTGAACCAGGCCCAGCGCGAGCATGACCAGGATAAACGCCACCGCGTAGATGCCGCCGCGGAGCAGCGCCCAGCCGATCTCGCCCAGCGCCACCTGGGCCGGGCGCATCGGCGTGGCCAGGATCGCGTCGTACAGCTTGGCGTACTTCAGCCGGAAGAAGACGTTGAACGTCGAGTCGTACATGGCGCCGTTCATCGAGGACACGGCGAGCAGGCCCGGCGCGACGAAGTCGCGGTACGGGATGAGATGCCCGCCGGGGCCGGGGACCTTGCCGACCAGCACACCCAAGCCGAGCCCCACGGACAGCAGGTAGAACAGCGGCTCGAGAATTCCGGACGCGAACACCAGCCAGGCGTGCCGGTACACCCGGGCGTGGCGTTCGATCAGGCGCAGGCTGCCCGCGTCGCCGCCCGTCCGGCGGAGGCGGGCCAGCCGCCCGGTCGGCGGCAGCATGCGCAGCGTGACGCTAGACATGCAGTGTTTCCTCAGACATACAGGCGCCTGCGGTAGGTGCGGGCTCCGGCCCAGATCCCGAGGGCGGACAGTACGGCCAGGTACGCGACGTGGATCAGCGCCCGGGGCAGGTCGACGTCGCCCAGGCTTAGCATGCGGCACAGGTCGACACCGTGCCACAGCGGGGTCGCGTAGGCGAGCGGGCGGAGCCAGCCAGGCAACTGGGACAGCGGGAAGAACGTGCCAGAGAACAGCATCAGCGGCATCATGCCGAACCGGAACAGGTAGGCGAACGTGGTGTCGGCCTTCACCACGACCGCCCAGGCCGCGATCGGCGCGGCGAAGGCGAGCCCGGTCAGCGTCGCGGCCGGCCAGGCCAGCACCACCCAGGCGGACCTAGTCGCGCCGAACGCCCACATGTACAGCGTGACGAGGGCCGCGTTCATCGCGATCCGCATGGTCATGAACAGCAGGTGCCCGCGGAAGATGTCGCCGGTACGCAGCGGCGAGCCCTGCGCCGCGATGTAGATCTTGTTCCACTTGACCGAGCCGAACACGGGATAGCTGGCCTCCCCCATGGCCGTGTTCATCACGCTGGTGGCCAGGATGGCCGGGGCCACGAAATCGAGGTAGCTAACCCCGCCCAGGCTGGCCGTACCGTGCCTGTCCACCAGCGAGCCGAGCCCGAAGCCCATCGCGCCGAGGTAGAACAACGGGCCGAGCACGCTGGACCAGACGCTCGACCGCCAAATCCGCCGGTAAACCGTGAGCCAGCACTGGAACGCGCGGAACGAGAGGGAAGAGTACGGCCAGCCGGTCCTGGCCGTCACCGCGTCGGCCGTCACTATCAGTCCTCCAGCCTGCGCCCGGTCAGCCGCAGGAACACGTCCTCCAGCGTGCCGCGCCGGACCAGGGAGGTGAGTGGCTCGAGGCCGGTAGAGCGGACCGCGGCCAGCGCGTCGTCCCCGTCGGTGACGTAGAGCAGGATGCGATCGGCGAGAACCTCGGCCCGTTCGGCGGGAAAATCCCTGAGCTTATCCGCGGCCAGCTCGTGCCGGTCCGGCCCGAAACGCAGCTCGAGCACCTCCCGGGAGCAGTAGCGCGCGATCAGCTCGCGGGGCGAGCCCTCGGCGGCGAACGTGCCGTGGTCCATGACCACGAGCCGGTCGCACAACTGCTCGGCCTCGTCCATGTAGTGCGTGGTCAGGATCAGCGTGACGCCCCGCTGCTTGAGCCGGAACAGCCGGTCCCACACCACGTGCCTGGCCTGCGGGTCCAGCCCGGTGGTGGGCTCGTCGAGGATCAGGATCTCGGGCTCGTTGATGAGCGAGCGGGCGATCGTCAGGCGGCGCTTCAGGCCGCCGGACAGCGGGTCGACTTTGTCCCCGGCCCGGTCCGAGAGCTGGACGAAATCGAGCAGCGCGTCGGTCCGCTCCCTGATGACCCGGCGGGGCAGGCCGAAGTACCTGCCGTAGACGAGCAGGTTCTCCCGCACGGTCAGCTCGACGTCGAGGGTGTCCTCTTGGGGAACCACGCCGAGCCTGGCCCTGATCGCGGACCCGTCGCGGACCGGGTCGCGGCCGAGGATGGTCATCTCCCCGCCGGACGGCGGGGACACGCAGCCGATCATCCGCATCGTGGACGACTTGCCCGCACCGTTCGGCCCGAGGAAGCCGAACGCCTCGCCGCGGTACAGGTCGAAATCGATACCGTCCACCGCCGTGAAATCCCCGAACCGCTTGGTCAGGCCGCGCGCGCGGACGAGCACTTCACTGTCAGACACCCGGTTCACGCTACCTGGAGGGTGTGACATTTCCCGAACGGTTTACCGACGAGTACATGGCACCACCTGGGGGCACGGTAAGGTCGGTCTATCACGGGATGGACCGGCAAAGGACAGTAGCGAGTGGATCTCCTCCGCGATCTCTACATGCGATTCAGGGTTCTGATACACGAGGTAGCCAAGTTCGGCGTGGTCGGTATCCTCGCGTTCGTCATCACCATCGTTGGCACCAACGCGCTGCGTTACGGTGCAGGACTCGGTCCCCTCACCTCCGTGACGATCGCCACCGTGGTGGCCACCGTGTTCGCGTTCATGGGCAACAAGCTCTGGGCGTTCCGCCACCGCAACGGCAGCCACTGGGGCCGCGAGTCGGTCCTGTTCTTCGTCTTCAACGGCTTCGGGCTGCTCATCCAGCTCGGTGTCGTCGCGATCGTGCGGTACGGGCTCGGGCTGGACGACAAGCTGTCCTACAACGTGGCGAACATCATCGGCATCGGCGTGGCGACCATCTTCCGGCTGTACTGCTACCGCCGCTGGGTGTTCCTGCTGGCGGACGACGCGCCGCTTCCGGAGCAGCTGGAGCCGGAGACCTCGGGCCGCTGATCCGCTGGCTCCTCCGGCGCTTCCGGCCGCTGGTCAGGCGCAGCCGCGGACGGCGGAAAGGCCTAGAGGCGCGCTGAGCGCGGCGGTCTCCTGGGTCTGCGTGAGGTAACCCACCGCGGCCATCCGGCCGATGACATGAACCAGCCGGGCCCGGGCCTGCCGCGGGTAGGCAAGCGGGTCATCATAGGTGGGCGCGTTCACCACCCCGGCCAGCATGGCCGCCTGCACCAGCGTCAGCCGGTCCGGCGGCCGGCTGAAGTAACCGCAGCTCGCGGCGTCCAGGCCGTAGTAGCCGTGACCGTAGTAGGCGACCTCGGCGTACATCCGCAAGATCTGCGGCCGACTGTAGGTCTGGTTGAGCTTGACCGCCAGGGCCAGCTGCTCCAGGTCCTCGGTGAAGCCGCCGTGGCCGCCCGTGTACAGGTTCTTCGCCAGTTGCTGGTCGATGGTGCTGCCGCCCTGGTCCTCGCGACCGGTGATCCAGGAGACCACCACCCGGCCCATGGCCAGCGGGTCTACCCCGGGATCGGTGTTGAACCTGTGGTCCTCGGTCGCGATCAGGGCCTGCGCGAAGTACGCCGGGACGGGCGGGCCGGGGTAGGCGATGTGGCGGTCCCGCGCCTGCGCCTGGACCCGCGCGGTGGCCTGGCCCGCCGACGGGGTCAGCAGGAACAGCAGGCCGACGGCGACGGCGAACACCAAGACGATGGCGAAGAGCACCTTCGCGAGCCGGAAGGCGATCCGGGACCGCCGCCTGGTCCGCATCGGCCGGGTCGGGCCCTCCCCCGGGTGGCTAGCGTCGGAGAAGGCCGAGCGGCGCGTCCCCGATGCTCCCAACGGCCCGGCCCTTCGGTGTGAGTGCGGCTCTCGCATGTACAACGAGCACGGCATCCGCGCCATGCCCGGCACAGCGTAACTTTCCGTCCCGGCGGGAAGCACGCATCGGCGGCGGCGCGGCGCGGGGTTCGGTCCCCGGCTTCGTTCCTGGCCGCTCTGCGGTTGCGCTAAGCTAACTGAGCCTGCCGAGATAGGGACAGGCTAGTAATACGGTCTGCAACCGAATTACTACGGGACGTGGCGCAGTTTGGTTAGCGTGTCGGTCTGGGGGACCGAAGGCCGCGGGTTCAAATCCCGCCGTCCCGACCATAATTCGAACACTCGACTAAATGTCGGTACCTACCGCTACGGTTTCCGGCATGGCTCGACCTTCGAAGTTGGAACGCACGTGGTCCGATGCCCAGTTGACGGACGCGGTCGCAGACTCCTCTAACTGGCGCAATGTGATGCGGAAGCTCGGGCTGAACGCGACCTCCGCCGGAGTCATCCGGATAGTAAGACGTGACGTCGAACGTCTCGGGCTTGACACATCCCACTTCAGGGGCAAGCGCATCTGGTCCGATGGGCAGCTTAGGCGCGCGGTCATGAATTCGCACTCCTGGGATGAGCTGCTTGACGCGCTGGGCTTGGCGCCAGGTAGCGGAGATGCGCGGATACGGGTCAAGGCTCATGCGATTCGCCTGGGGCTCGACCTATCGCAGCTTGAGAACCCTCTTGGGAATTCAGCAGGACCCGCCGAGGCACAGCCAGACCTCCGATACCTCCGCGATGCCGCCACCTCACTCGCCGCGTCCTGGTTTTCCTTGTGCGGATTCAGCGTGGCGATCCCGGCTGAGCCGACGGTCTATGACCTGCTGGTGGATATGCAGGAAGGAATCAAGCGGATACAGGTCAAGACGACGACGTGCTACAGCAAGGACGGCTGGACCGTGGTGGTCGGCCGCAGACCCTATTCGGCCGGCGACCGGGAACGGCGGATTCCTTATGATCCGGAATCAATCGACTGGTTCTTCATCGTGGACGGCGACCTGGCGATTTACCTGATCCCGAGCCGGATCATCGCGGGCCGGGTCGGCATTCTGCTGCATACTTACACCAAGTACATCGTGGGCAGTGCGGCCGGGCTCATGGCGCCGGCCGTCGCCTGAACGGGCTCGGGCGGACGTTCGCGAGCGGCCGGCCCGGGATGCGGTGGGGCGGACGGCTGGTGTTGACTGTCCGGTATGCCAGTTGAAGGAGAATACGAGCCGAGCGCGCAGGCATGGGTCCGCGATCAGGTTGAGCTGTACGAGAGTTCGGGCGGAACCAAGGGCACGACGCTGCGGGACACCGGCCTGCCGGTGGTGATCGTGACCAACCTCGGCGCGAGCAGCGGCAAGCTGCGCAAGACGCCGGTGATGCGGGTGGAGCACGACGGCCGCTACGCCATGGTGGCGTCCAAGGGCGGCGCGCCCACGCACCCGCTGTGGTACAACAACGTCCGCGCGAACCCGCGAGTGGAGCTCCAGGACGGTCCGCACAAGCAGGACATGGTCGCCCGCGAGGTCAGCGGGGAGGAGCGGGCCGAATGGTGGAAGCGAGCGGTCGCCGCCTACCCGCCCTACGCGGAGTATCAGCAGCGCACGACGCGTGAGATCCCGGTGTTCGTGCTGGAGCCGGTCGCTTCGTAGCGAGCGGGCTAGCTGTTGATCGTGCCCACGCCGGGCTGGAGCGGCTCGACGCCCAGGTAGACGGGCCCGGCGTGCGAGCAGGCCTGCAGGTCGAAGGCGGCGTAGGTGGCGCCACGCTGACCCGGCGGGTAGATCCGCAGCTCGAACGCGCCGAAGGTCGGGTGGCATCCGGGCGCGGAGCTCACCGCGACGTCGCTATACCCCAGGATGGTATGCGCCGTCGCGCCCGGAGCCAGCACCACGGTCCGGGACGGGATCACCTGGTCCCAGCCCGCCGGGCTGCCGAGCTGATGGCCGTTACGGTCGACGGCGGACACGCCGGGGAAGCCGCGCATCGCGCAGGCGTGCCGGCTTAGGTTGGTGAACTGCAGCGGGAGATAGATGGTCCCGGCGGCGCCGTTACCCTGGCTGACCGCCACCCAGACGCCGAGATCCTCCGCGGTGCAGACAGGGACCGCAGCCGGGGAAGCGCGCCCGGCGTCCGCCGCCAGCGCGGTGCCCGACGAGCTTGCTGCGAAGGCGGCGGTGGTGGCGATCAGCCCGGCGCCGGACGCGGCGGCGACAACCGCGGTGACCCGGCGGGCGGTCTTCGGGATGCTGGAGATGCACTTCATGATGCCCGTCCCGTTGTGGCCAGGGATGCGCTGTTTGCGGTGTCCTGTGCCCTTTAAGACTGCGATGACCGCCCTTCGGTTGGGCCCAGGTCGCAGGCCGAGGCCGGTCGGGCAGACTAGTGCGGTGACAGGACGCGCAGAGCTGACGCGCCGGGCGCAGGCGCACGGGGTGGCGGTCTCCTACCAGAACTGGCGTGGCCGGCACGTGGAGGTGCCGGACGAGACGCTGGACGCGGTCCTCGCGGCCCTGGGAGAAAACGGGATGCCGGCCGACCGGGCCGGCCCGATGGCCGGGACGGCGCCGTTCCCGGCCCGCCGGTCGTGGGGCTTCGCCACGCAGCTGTACTCGGTGCGCTCACGCGCGTCCTGGGGCCATGGCGACCTGCACGACCTGTCCGACCTCGCCGTCTGGAGCGGTCGTGACCTAGGTGCGGACTTCGTGCTGGTCAACCCGTTGCACGCGGCCGAACCGCGGCCGCCGGTCAGTCCGTCCCCGTACCTGCCGATGAGCCGCCGTCAGATCAGCCCGCTCTACCTGCGAATCGAGGACATCCCCGAATACCAGGGGCTGAGCACCGGGGACCGGGCCCGGGTAGAGGCGCTGGCTGCGCCGCTGCGGGCCGCGAGCAGCACGGCGGCGCTCATCGACCGGGACGCGGTCTGGGCCGCCAAGCTCGCCGCGGCCGGGCTGATCCGCACGGTGCCGCTGACCGCGAGCCGCCGGGCCGAACTGGACGCGTTCCTGGCCCGTGACCGCCGGGCCATCGGCGACTGGGCGGCGTGGTGCGCCATCGCCGAGGTGCACGGTCCGGACTGGAGGTCCTGGCCCGCGGCGCTGGCCGACCCGGGCTCGGCCAAGGTGGCTGAGCTCAGGCGTGAGCTGGCCGACCGGATCGCGTTCCACGAGTGGCTGCAGTGGCTGACGGCGGAACAGCTGGCCCGGGCGCAGCAGGCGGCCAGGCGGGCCGGCATGAGCATCGGCGTGATCACCGATCTCGCGGTTGGCGCGCATCCCGGCGGCGCCGACGCCTGGGCCCGCCAGGATGTGATCGTGCCGGGGATGAGCGTGGGCGCGCCGCCGGACGAGTTCAACCAGCGCGGCCAGAACTGGACGCTGCCGCCGTGGCATCCGGGCTGGCTCGCCGCCCAGGCGGGCCGGCCGCTGGCCGAGCTGATCGCGGCGTGCACGCGCAACTCGGGCGGGCTGCGGGTGGACCACGTCATGGGCCTGGCCAGGCTGTGGTGGATACCGGCCGGCATGGCACCGGACCGGGGCACCTACGTGCGGTACGACCACGAGCTGATGGGCGGCGTGCTGGCCGCCGAGGCGGCGCGCGCCGGAACGGTGGCGATCGGCGAGGACCTCGGCACGGTGGAGCCCTGGCTACGGGAGTTCCTGGCCGGGCGGGGGGTGCTCGGCACCTCCATGCTGTGGTTCGAGCGCGAGGAGGACGGCACGCCGCGCAGGCCGGACGGTTGGCGCCGCGGCTGCCTGGCCATGGTCGGCACGCACGACATGCCGCCGGCCGCGGCCTTCCTCACCGGCGAGCAGGTCACCCTCCGGGCCGACCTCGGCCTGCTGACCCAGCCGGAGGCCGAGGAGCGGGCCGGCGCCCAGGCGGAGATGACCGGGTGGCTGGCAGCACTGGCACGGGAGGGCCTGCTGCGGACGGCCGCGCCATCACCAGAGGAGTTCACGGCCGCGCTTTACGGTTTCCTGACCCGGACACCCGCCATGCTGATCGGCGTGTCGCTGGCCGACGCCGCGGGCGAGCGACGGCCGCAGAACATGCCGGGCACGGTGGACGAGTACCCCAACTGGCGGATCCCGCTGACCGGTGCCGACGGCCAGCCGGTGCTGCTCGACGACCTGCCCGCGCACGCCGGGGTGCGGGCCGTCGCGCAGGCCGTATCGCGCGGCCTCTAATCGCGGCAACGGGGTGCCCCGCCGGGCTGGCGGGGCACCCCGTTCACTTACCCTCGGTTGGGCCGGCGATCAGATGGGACCGTTACAGGCCCCGGAGAACTGCGGATTGGCCTGGACCGGACTGGTGCTCGTGCCACCGAAAATGGCCAGGTCAGGCTTGCCGTACTGGGCGTCCTTGCCGAAGGTCTTGAAGGTCTTCGGCAGCACGTTCCCGAAGTTCCACTCGCACGCGGTCTGGTGCGACCCGAGCGGAGCGGGCTGCAGGCTGAGGGACCAGAACGGGTAGAACTTCGACCCCTGAGCCGGGACGGTGCAGCCCTTGCCCGTCGAGACGTTGCAGAGGATCTCCGACGCGCCGACGTTGGTCTCGAACTGGATCTGCGGGTACGGCCGTCCGTTGGCCTGGAACGGCCCGACGTACTCGAACGCGGTCGGATGGTTCATGGTCCCGTCCGGCCACGCGGACGCCTGATACGACACTCCGTCGAAGTCCAGGTCACCGTTCTGGTACCTGTTGTCGAAACACTGGTTGGCGGCCGACGATTCCGTGGCCGCGACACCGTTGAGCGTGACCGGCCGTGTCCCCTTCTGGAAGCAGTTGCCGTCGGCGAACTCGCAGTTCATACCGCTGTTGGAGTCGTTGGTCGGACATGCCACCGGCCCGTTCGGCCCTTCGGTCGACGCGTTCTGGCAGATGCCCGTGTTCGGGTCGCACGGACCCTCACCCGTCTTGCCCGGGCCTTCGGACCCGCCCACGCAGGTGTCGAAGTCCTTCGGGTCGCTGTAGCTCGTGGTGGACGTGAACGAGTCCTGATTTTTCACCGAGTTGCAGACCTCGGAGTGACCGATCTCCTGCTGCATGAGCACGCCGCCCTCGAGCGCGGCCCACGGGACCTGGTTCGGCTGCTTGGCCGTGCTGTACTCGGCGTGGAAGGTGAACGGGGTGCCCGTGCAGTCGGCGATGTTGGTATTCATGAATCCGTTCGCCGCGCTGGCGGTCATGGTCCCGGTCTGATGGGTGGTCAGATCTCGGATTGTCGTGGTGAATCCTTTTGGCGGATCCGAGATGGAGACGCGAAGGGTGTCACCCGGGTTGATCATCAGCGTGTGGGCGTTGGGCAGGAGCGTGCTCACGTCCGACAGTTGCGGGCTCGGCGGCCCGGCCGGGACGCCGTTGGTCTGCAGGAAGGCGAAGTTGACCGGCTCGAGGCAGTCGTTGTTGCAGGTGGCGAAGCCGAACGTGCACTCGAGGCTGTCAATGTTGAGCGCCGCGCACCACTTGGTCGCGCTGCAGCTCTCGGCATCCATGAGCGGGGTATAGCCGGGCGGGTACAGCTGCAGCTCCATGAACGCGGAGCCGGCGTCGGTCGGCGCTCCCACACCGGTGTTGGTGTCACTGTCCGGTGCGCATGCGTTCTGCGGATAGGAATTCGGGTCGCACATGGGAAGCCCGAACCAGGGCGCGATCGAGAGCTGGCCGTAGTTCGTGACGCTGCCGGACGGGGTCGGGGACTGGCGCGGGTCCACGGGGATCTTCGTCAGGTACGTCATCGTGTTGCCGGAGCCAGGCGTGCTCGAGATGAACTTGACGCTCGGCTCATCGTGCCCGATGTAGTGGCCGTTGTCCTCGAACCGGGAACGCTTCCCGTTCTCGATCGTGACCGGGTCCACGCAGGTGGAGCCGGCCAGCTTCCTGACGGTGCCGTACGCCTTGCTCCAGCCGTTGCAGTCAAGCTCGTTCACCGGGTTCGGGGCGACGCCGCCCGAAGCTCCGGCCTTCGCGGTGGCCGCAGTGGCTGCAGCCCCCGCCGCGCTCAGCTGGCAGATCACCGCGATCACCATCGCCGGCACTATCAGCAGCCGCCACTTCCGCCTGCCTCCGGGCGGTGACCCACGCCCGGATCCTGTCGAGGATCTACGTCCTGACCAGGTAATACGCATGTGCGATCCTTCTCGCTCACGCGTGCCGTCAGTCCTAGTCCGTCCTCCAGGCCCGCCGGTCACGCCAGGGTGACCGTCCCGCGATACGAGACGCTTTCCGACGGAATCTAACAACGGACGTAAATCACCGTCAATCGTGTACAAAACCGTTATCTATTCCTTAACGAGGAAATCACCATATGAGCAGCTAGATCCACGTTCGACTCACACGCAACCGATTTCACTATCATGACGAAGCCAGTCCCTCAGATTGCGTCTCACTCATCGACTGCACCTCGATTCACCTGCATAACATCACTCTGGCAACAAGACTCACTGAGTCACCACAGGTCACATGACCTGCGCTTCTGGCCGCTGCCGTCTCGACCGCCGCCGGCGGCACATTCCGGAAAATGCGACGCTATTGAATAAATGGCGCATACTAGGACACAAGGCATCGGCGTGCGATATAATTGCGAACAAAATCGAACAGCGAAACCAGAGGCCGGGGCGGAAGCCGGGCGGCGCGGAAGCCGGAAGCCGAGCAAGCGGGCGCGCGGACGGCGGAAGCCGGACGGCGCGGACGGCGGAAGCCGGACGGCGCGGAGGGGCGGGCGGCGCGGCCAAGGTACCGGCGCGGACTCGGGAAGCAGGCGATAGAGTC
>WNGR01001820.1_pt1 | contig 23606 bp, 24 predicted proteins | sample 5407581 | NCBI WGS metagenome assembly WNGR01 (sample SAMN13153383, study PRJNA577476) | soil metagenome | isolation source: 80 cm soil or saprolite under Garry oak tree replicate 2 | place: USA:California | collected 2016-06-15
TACCTACGTTGCCACGCACGCCTATACGCCGGTCGCGATCCAGCGCTCGATCGCAGCCGGCGTGAGATGCATCGAGCACGGTCACCTCATGGACGAGGCCAGCGCAAAGCTGATCGCTGAGAAGGGGATCTGGCTGAGCACGCAGCCATTCCTGGATATCTCCGCCGCCGCTGCGCTCGGCCCCGCGGAGCAGGACAAGATGCGGCAGGTGGTCGCCGGCACCGACAGGGTCTATGCGCTGGCAAAGAAATACCACATCAAGACCGCGTTCGGGACCGATGTCCTGTTCTCGAAGGCGCTAGCGGACAAGCAGGGCTCAATGCTGGCCGCGCTGACGCGCTGGTACACGCCGGCCGAAGCGCTGGCCATGGCGACGTCGACCAATGCCGAGCTCCTGAGCCTGTCGGGCCTGCGCAATCCCTATCCCGGCAAGCTCGGCATCGTGGAGGAGGGCGCGCTCGCCGATCTTCTGCTGGTCGACGGCAATCCGCTCGACAACATCGCCCTCGTCGAAGATCCCGCGAAGAACTTTGTGGTGATCATGAAGGGCGGCAAGGTCTACAAGAACATCCTTGGGCGCTGACACTGGCGGGCGTCGATCGTGTCTTGCTAGCCTGTCTCTAAAAAAGTTGCGCCCAGCCATTGGGGGATGGCTGGGCGCGCGCGAACCGGTCTGGGACGGGGAGGGGTGGGGATGTGACCGGGTCGCGTAACTCGTTGTCTCGTTCCGTTCCTACTGATCTCTTGCGCTGGCGGTGGAGACCGCCGGCTTGGTATCGCCAAGCGAGACCCAGACGTTGGGATCGCTCTGCGACTGGCGCTTGACGAAGCGGTAGCCGGTCTCCGTCCAGGCAATGACGTTCTCGTTCTGATTGTCGAGAACGAACTCGCCCTTGTCGGTCTTCACCGTCAGCACCGCGTGTCCTTCGCCCTTCTTGTCGCGCACGACGGTGATGAGCAGGGCCTCGCGCGGCCATCCGGCATCGATCAGCATCTTGCGCTTCAACAGCACGTAGTCTTCACAGTCGCCGTAACCATCGGATGGCAGCGACCACTTCTCGATCACGCCCCAGTGCTCCTGGTCGGTCAAAGGCTTGATGGTCTCGTTGACCCAGCGATTGACCTTGGTCAGGTCGCGCCACGCGGTCTGCGACATCACGATGTCGCGCGGCTGCGTCGGCCCGCCCTGACACTGAGCGGCATTCTCCGAACAGAACTCGACCCAGCCGATCGGCGCACGCGTGGTGTCGCCGAGGCTCGCGTAGAGCAGACGGCTTTCGCCGGCCTGCGCTGCCGCGCCGATCCCGAAGAGCATGACGGCGATCGCCAAACCCTTCCCCTGTCCCCTGAAGTCAAACATTGCGGCCCCCGTTTCTTGTTGGGACCACATTGCGCACCGAGCTTTTGCGTTGCTGCTAAGTCAGCCAAGTCAAGTCGAGACGAATACAAGTAAAACGAGCGGCGAATTCGATCTATACTTGAACAGTATTCGAATAAAATTCGATATGACTGCAATTGATTCAAATTGTAGGGATTAACGCGGGAACACTGGCGGAACTGCTGTTTCGCATGCGAACGGGCCGCGCGTTAACCCGCGCAAGGCCCGTCACGACGCATGAAAAAGGCGGCGTCCGCATCGCGGAGGCCGCCTTTGAGGCTGGAAATACAGGGGTTTTGGCGTCGTCGCGCTTTACCGCGCGGTAACGCTCTCTTCGAGAGTCTCGATCGGCTGCGAGTGCAGGAACTCCAGCGCGAAGCCGTCTTCGAGGTTTCGCACCACGCGGCCCTGGACCCGGCCGAGCAGCACGATCGATTTCAGCGGCGGGCGGTTCTCCGCGGCGATGGCCGCGCCGGACAGCGAGAGGTCGATGATGCGGCAGGTCATCTTGGTGCCGTCCTCGAGCGTCAGCACCGCGATCGGGTTGCGCGGCACGATACGGTCGTGGCGGCGGTCCTCCGGCAAATTGAGAATGTCGCGGTTGGCGAGCCAGGTCAGCTGTGCCGCGAGCTTGTCCCGCTTGCGCGGCGTCGCCCCGACCGTCATGGCGAAGCCATTGTCGATGATGCGGGTGATCTTGCCCTCGACCCGGCCAATATGGTCGAGATAGGCGACCACGCGGTCGCCGACATTGCCGATGCCCGGCGCCAAAAGCGCGAGCCCGCCCGGCGACATGTTGATCACCTGGCAGGGAAATTCACGGCGGTCCGGCAGCATATAGCGGCCGAGCAGGTGAACCTTCACCCGCTGGAAACGCCGACGTTCCTCGGCGGCCGGAAGAAATTTTTTGTTCGCCAACGCCATTTTCACTACCCGACCCCCCGCCCGGGCGGAGTCCGAGACGACCCTAAGGTGCATAGGGTTAATGCTGCGTTATGATTTGGTGCGACGGTTACGAACAGACACAATCCGCTCGAAAAGCCACATCAGCGGCGGGCAGGCCAGCACCGTCAGTGCACCGAGGTCGAGCGCGACCGCGGCGCTGCCGGCCGATTTGGCGAGCCGCCCCGCCACCGCCGGCCCCGCCATCATCGCCGCATAGAAGAGAGTGTAGAACACGCCCATCCCGATCGCCCTCGTCTCCGGCGCGAGCACCCGGGCAGGCAGGCTTACGATCGGTCCCGCCGGATGGCCGCTGATCAGGCCGATCAGGACGAGGATCGTGATGACCGCGTCCGATCGGGGCAGCCAGGCCAGCAGCAGCGCGACAATGAGGCTCGCCGCGACCGCCAGCGCCAGCGGCCGCCCAGTCCGGTCGGCGATCAAGCCGCCGGCTGGCACGGAGATCACCGACAGCCACAGCACCACACTAATCGCGGAGCCTGCCGCGGCAATGCTCCAGCCGCGCTCGGCCAGCAGTGAAGGACCGAACGAGAAGATCATGGCGAAGCCAACGTTGAAGAGGCCCCAGATCAGGCCGGCGACGATCACCGCCAGCAGTGCGAGGAGATCGAGCCGCGCCGAGGCGGCCGCTGTCGCGCCTGTCGCCGGCGGCGGCTGATAGAACGCGATCAGCACGATCCCGGTCACGCTCAGCGCAGCCGCCGACAGGAATACTGCGCCGGCGCCATAGGCGGTGCCGATCGCCGGCAGAACCAGCAGCGAGATCGCGACGCCCGTCGGCCAGGAGCTGACGAAGATCGCCATGGCGGTTGCGATCTCCTTTTCGGCAAACCAGTCGGCGCCCATCTTGGTGAGTTGCACTGTGAGCAGCACGCCGCCGGCGCCTGAGGCGAGCCGGCCCGCCATCTGCCAACCCCAGGCTTCAGCCAACGCCATGACGAGGCTTCCCGCCGTCATCAGCAGCAGCGCCGCGATCGTCGTCGGCTTGTCGCCAAGAGTCCGTCCGATCGCGCCGCCCGGCAGCGCCAGCACCACGCCCGGCGTGAAATAGAGCCCGATCAGGATGCCGATATCGGCCAGCCCCATGCCGAACGTCTTCTCGAGAAGCGGCGCGACCGCCGCCACGCTCTGGAACTGGAACGCGATTGTGAGGCGCACAAAGAACAGGATCGCAAGAATGCCCCAGCGATTGCGCAACGCCTCATCTCCCCAGCCGCTGCGTCAAACCTGCGGTGGGGAGACGTTGCTGTCAACGGGCAGCTTCGTGGGGAGCTACGCCTTCTTTGCCGCGCGCTGATTGAGGACAAGCAGCAGCGCGAGCAGCACGGCGGCCGAGAGGCCGAGCGACCAGTGAATACCGATCGCCGCGCCGAACAGCCCGACCGTGATGCCGCTGAAGGCCCGCATCCCGAGGCCGGCCATGTTGTAGAGACCGACGACACGGCCGCGGATGTCGGGTGGCGCGTTCAACTGCACCAGCGCCTGCGCCATGGTGTTGAACGACAGCTCGAAGAAGCCCGCGCAAAACAGCAGCACGATCGCAACCGGGTAGATTCGCACCGACGCGAAGCCGAGCAGCGCCACGCTCCAAAACATCGCCAGCATGATGGCGGTGCGCGGCGTACCCTTGAGCCGCCCCCATGACTCCAGCGCGATGCCGGCGAGCAGCGCTCCGGCCGCGTCGGCGGCGAGCAGCACGCTGTAGGACACGCCGGGATCGCCGTGGCCGAGATCGCCGGCAAAGCCTGGCATCTGCGCGTGGTAGGCGTTGCCGACCATGAAGGAGGTGAGGCCGGCAAGCCAGGTCATCGCGGTGAGCACCGGCTGCGTACCGATCGCGCGCATCGTCTCGACGATATCGGCAAAGCCGCGCACGGCGAAGCGCCGCACAGCGACGCTCTTGTCGCGCACCGGCGCCCAGAACAGCCAGAGTAGCATCGGCAGATAGAACAGCGTGTTGAAGATGATGCCGTGCGAGGTGCCGAGCGTCAGCATGATGACGCCGCCGACGGCCGGTCCAACCAGGATGCCGAGATAGCGCGCCATCGCGTTCAGTCGCACCGCGCTCGGCAGGTCGGCGGGTCCGACGAGGTCGTAGAGCAGGAGCTGGTTCGGCGTCTGCCACAGCACCCCGGCGCAGCCGTGGATCACCAGCAGCAGCATCGCGTGCCACATCTGGATCGTATCAGTGATGAAGAAGAAGCCCCATCCGCTGGAGGCCACGATGAACAGCAACATGCCGCACTGGATGATCCGGCGCGGATCGAACCGATCGGCGAGCCCGCCGACGGCAACGGAGAACAAGAGGAACGGCAGCCAGTGCGACAGCACGGCAAAGCCTGCCAGCGCCGGCGAATGGAATTTCTGGAACACCACCCAGTAGCTGATCACATGCTCGATATTGTCGGCCATCATCGCCAGCACGTAAGCGATGAACTGAAGGCGGTAAGGCACCGACTTCATGGCCGCGAACGAGCCGGACGCGACCATGGGATTTTGGGGGAGAGGATTCAAGCGATCACCTGGGTGGAACTCTTGGGGCCATACACGTTCGCCGCCAGTCGCTCAAGACACTTGGGTGTGCTTGGACATCAGCCATGCACTGCTGCCACGCACTCCACCGTCATCCTGAGGTGCGCGCTCTTGCGCGCCTCGAAGGATGGGCTGCAAGCGCTCGTGGCCCATCCTTCGAGGCTTCTCCTTGCGACGCAGATGCGTCGCAAGGCTCGCACCTCAGGATGACGGTTGAGCTTGTGGCAGGCGTGCGCCGTTACAGAAGCCCGGATGAGCGTAGCGATATCCGGGAGCGCCAGCCCCGCATGTCGTTACGCTTATGCGGGCTATGAGACCGCGGCTTGGCACGACCGCGCATCTCACATACGCTTCCCTTCAGCCCGCACCAATCAATCATAACGAGCGGGCGGCGAGGAAATGGCCATGGAGCAAATCCGCGTCTGCACCCATGCAGGGCCGGGCACTGAACCCGTCATCCGCACTGTGCCGTGGCCGAAGGTCGGCAGGAAGGGCGCGCTGATCAAGATCGGGGCTTGCGGCGTCTGCGGCACCGACCTGCACATCCTCAAAGGTCATTGGCCGAAGCCGTTGCCCTGGCCGTTCACGCTCGGCCATGAGCTCGGCGGCGTCATCGTCGAATGCGGCGACGAATTCACCGAAGACTTTATGAGCAAGCCGCTCAAGGTCGGCTCGAAAGTGATGATCCCGCCGCTGATGCCGTGCGGCCGCTGTTACTACTGCATCCATTATCCCGCGACCGCCAACAAATGCCTGACGCCGGTCTATTACGGCCGTTATCTCGGCTTCGATAAACCGCCTCACATGTGGGGCGGCTGGGCCGAATATGTCTATGTCGATCTCGACATGCTGCCGGGCACCAAGATCTACAAATTGCCCGATGACATGTCGCTGCGGCTGGGTGCGCTGTCGGAGCCGCTGACGTCCTGCATCCGTGCCTTCAACCGCGCGAGCCGCGCCGGTGGTTTCAGCTGGGGCGACACTGTGGTGATCCAGGGCTCCGGCCCGATCGGCATTCTGGCGGTCGCCGCGGCGCAGGAGATGGGGGCGGGGCGCGTGATCTGCGTTGGTGCGCCGGAGGAGCCGCGGCTGAGACTTGCCCGCGAGTTCGGCGCCGAGGCGACGGTGAACATCGAGGAGCTCAAATCGCCGCAAGCTCGCATCGCGCGCGTGCGCGAGATCGTCGGCGGTTTTGGCGCCGATCTCGTGATGGATTGCTCGGGCCATCCGACCGCCGGCCCCGAGGGCATCGAAATGCTGCGCGACGGCGGCACCTATGTCGAGATGGGCCAGTTCACCGATGCAGGCTCGATCGACACCTCCTGGCATCGCATCTGCACCAAGGACCTCAATTTGCTCGGCTCCTGGGGCTTTACCGCCAACGATCTGCCGCTCGGCGTCGACATGCTTTATCGCACGCGAGACAAATATCCGTGGCTGAAGATGCAGACGATCTATCCGTTCACGGAAGAAGGTGTCGCGCAGGCGGTCAGCGACGCCGTGGCGATGAAGACGGTGAAGTCGACGATCGTGCCGTGGCCGGAGTTGGTGGAGTGACCGAGAAATACTACTTCGGCGAGGCGGTCTCCGCCGGCAGCGACGCCGCATAGGCGGCAAGATTTATCATGTCCTCGAGCGTCAGCGCTTCGGCCACCGGTTTCATCAGTTCGCTGCCGCTTCCGGTTCGCACGCCGCGCTTGAAATCGTGGAGCTGCCGAACGAGGTAGCTGGACGACCGGCCGGCGAGCCTGGGAACGTCGTTCATTCCGTTCAGCCCGGGGCCGTGGCAGGTCGCACACGGAGCGGCGGCGGCCCCGACGCCCTGCGTGGCCAGCGCTTCACCTTTTCTGATGCTGCCGATGGGCGCATAGACAATGAAGCGAGCCCGCGCGTCGCGATTCTCGAACTGCGCCAAATCCTCCGGGACTTCAATGATCCGGTTGCCGATGGGTTCTTTCTTTCCGGAGTTTGAATCGGCCATGAACCATGCGGTGACACGGGTTTCCGGCACGGTGTCTGTTTCGATGATCCTGATGAAGGATTTCGGCGTCAGGGTGGAGAAGTAGGCCGCGGCGGCGCGGATCTCTTCATCCGAAGCGGCCATGGCGGCCTTGAGCATCAATCGCACGGGAACGCGGTCAGGAACGGCCGTCTTTCGCGCCCCATTCTTGAAGTCAGCCATTTGCTGAATGATGTAGGCCGCCGGAAGCCCGGCAAGGCTTGCGTTTTCGGGGCCGCCGGCGCCATCCGCGCGGTGGCAGAAGCCGCAGGCAAAGACATCGGGCTTTCTCCCACGCACCACGACTTCGGGCATCTCGGGATGGTCATCGGGGTGCCAGTCGGGCGAAAAGAACAAGTCGCGTGTTTGAGCCGTGCGATAAGTGAGAGAGCTGCCTGGGACTTGCCGGGACTGACCGTCGTCAGGGGATGGTTTGAAGTCCGGCGGATTCACCGGATACGCCCATGCGGGTGCCGGTTCTTCCGCGCGAGCCGCGACGAAATGCGTGCAGAAAATCGCCAGCGCCGCGGCAAGCTTCCTCATGATCGGCCTTCCCAAGTCCATCACATACCCGCCCAAATCCACCTACCGCGGGGCGGACCTCCGTGATTCCATTGAACGCGCCGCGCGCTCCGCGTCATCACCCGTCGGGGTGAGGCACGCTCATGGCCCGGCGTTCGCTTTCGGCTGCTGCGCGAACCTTCGTCGAACTGGATGGGCTAGGCCTCCTTCACCACCTTCGCGCCCACGACCCCTTCGATCGCGGGGAAGGTTAAGCGAGGCGACGAAATCTTCTGCTTGGACACAAGGGCCCTCTATATGCAGCAAAACGGCTCCAAAACGCTGGATGTAGTGGGTCGAGCGGGGCCGGTAAGCTTGTTCTCGGTATCGCCAGAGCCATGCGTCATAGGCATGGTGATTTGCCTGCGCTTGGCGTAAAGAGCATCCAAATCAAATCACCACGCGTGCGGCCGGACCATCTGCCGCGCATGCAGTTTCAGGTCGCGCGGCTCGACGTTCCGCGCCTGGACCAACCAAGGTTTATCCCGTGTCTTTTCCGACCATGAGTCCGCCGCTCGCCCGAGCTTTGGCCGAGCGCAACTACGACCGTCCGACCCCCGTTCAGCTCGCCGTGCTCACGGACGAAGCCGCCGACCGCGACCTCCTGGTTTCGGCCCAGACCGGCTCGGGCAAGACCCTCGCCTACGGGCTGGCCATGGCCAAAGATCTGCTTGATAACGCCGAGCGATTTGAAAGAGCAGGCGCGCCGCTCGCCCTGATCGTCGCGCCGACCCGCGAGCTCGCCTTGCAGGTTCATCGCGAACTCGCCTGGTTGTATGAGCATGCGAACGGACGCGTCGTCTCCTGCGTCGGCGGCATGGACCCGCGCCGCGAGCAGCGCGAGCTTGCGGCGGGCGCTCACATCGTTGTCGGCACGCCCGGCCGATTGTGCGATCATTTGCGCCGCAACCGTCTCGATATCTCCGAATTGAAGGTCGTCGTCCTCGACGAGGCCGATGAGATGCTCAATCTCGGCTTTCGCGAGGACATGGAGTTCATCCTCAAGACCACGCCGGACACGCGCCGCACCCTGCTGTTCTCGGCGACGTTTCCGCGCGGCATCGTCGCGCTGGCCAAGCAATATCAGCAGCAGGCATTTCGCATCGAGGTCGCGGGTGACGAAGGCGGTCACGCCGATATCGAGTACCGTGCCATCCGGGTTGCTCCCGGTGATGTCGAGCATGCGGTCGTCAATGTCCTGCGGTTCTTCGAGTCGCCGAGCGCGCTGGTGTTTTGCAACACGCGAGATGCCGTCAGGCATTTGCAAGCCGCGTTGCTGGAGCGCGGTTTCTCCGTGGTCGCGCTCTCCGGCGAGTTGACCCAGAACGAGCGTACCCAGGCGCTCCAGGCATTGCGGGACGGACGTTCCCGCGTCTGCGTGGCGACCGATGTGGCCGCGCGCGGCATCGACCTGCCGAGCCTCGACCTCGTCATTCATGCAGAGCTGCCGAATGACGCCGAAGTCATGCAGCATCGCTCGGGCCGCACCGGCCGTGCGGGCCGGAAGGGCGTCAGTGTCCTGCTGGTGCCGCCCGTACGACGGCGGCGTGCGGAGGTGCTGCTCAATCTCTCCGGCATCGATGCGATCTGGGGCACTGCGCCCCAGGCGGATGACATCCGCAAGCTCGATCACGAGCGCATGCTGAAGGATGCGCTGTTCTCCGAGGAGACGACCGCCGACGATCTGGTTCTGGCGCAGGCATTGCTGGCTGAGCGATCGGCCGAAGATATCGCCGCAGCGCTCGCGCGGCTTTATCGCGCGCGGCTTCCGTCACCCGAAGACATTCTCGATCCCGGCGAGGCGCGCGGCCGGCCGCGCGACGATCGTGGCCGCAACGATGTCCGCACGCCGCGCGACGATGTCCGCAGTTCGCGCGGCGATGATCGCCCTGCCGGGCCGCGATCGAAGACGGGGAAATCCTCGCCGCGTCACGGCATGGCGGAGTCCAGCGTATGGTTCCGGGCCAACATCGGACGAAAAAAGAATGCGGAAGCGCGCTGGCTCTTGCCGATGATTTGCCGTCGTGGCGGCATCGACAAGGGCGACATCGGCGCCATCAAGATCATGGACACCACGACCGAGTTCGAGATTTCCGAGCGGGTCGCGGAATCCTTCGCTGCCAAGATCAAGCGCCCGGACAAGGAAGACAATATCCGCCTCGAGCCGATGGCGGATGCGCCGCAGGGGCAGGCGCCTTCGGAGAAGCGGCCGCACGCGCCTCGGCGTGAGGCCCGCGAGACGGATGATGGCACCCGTCGCAGCGATGACTTCCATGCAGCAAGAGGACCCAAGCCGCAACGCAAACCTCACGGCGAGGGCGGCGCGAAATTCGGCGACGGGCCGGCTTTCGGAAAGAAAAACAAACATCGGGACAAGCCCGGTCAAGCAACCGAGTGGTCTGCGAAAGCCTCATCTGGCAAGAAGGCAAAGAAGAAGCATCGCGGCTGATCGGCCGCCGGAGGCGCAGAGGGATCGAAATTTTCGGCCCGCTCTGACCCGAACGAATGAACGCCGCTGGCGCGAGCCGGCGGCGTTTCTGCAAGAGCCCTGCCAAGAGTCCTGCAAGCTCAGGTGAGCTCAGCGGCCGCCGCCACCTCCGCCTCCGCCTCCGCCGCCACCACCGCCGGCGTCACGCATGGCGGAGTTGTAGCGAGGATCGCTCTGCTTCATGTAGATCGGCGAGGTGTCGCGGTCGGTACGAACGACGCGCCGTCCGCCCGGCGGCTGTAGATCGACGAAGCCGGTGCAGCCCTCGAAGAACGCGACGTCGCAGCCATAGCCCCGCAACTGCACCGCGTTGGCGCTGGTTGCGGTGAACGCGGTCGTCGCAACGAATGCGATCAAGGCAACTTTCGGCAATGTGAGTTTCATGGAAATTCTCCAGCCTCAGTTCGGCGAGACCGGAACGGCTCGCACAGTCCTTCGACGGGGGCTGATCTAAACCGGTTCGAGGCTTGGGTTCACGCCCGCGTGAGCCGGATCGACCGGGAAGGGGCGGTTATCTAATGGGGCGTTGCAGACCGGCGAGATCGCGCAGCATGTAGGTCGCGCTCTCGCCGTAGGACACGAGCTTGCTGCGCAGCTCTGCATCCGCAGTTACAGCGCGGAAGCCGAAGTGTTCCCACAGCGATCGCGTGGCGTAAACCGACACCAGAGCGAGCGTCGCGATGCCTGATGATCGCGCCAGTCCTTCGATCGTTGCGACGTAAGCGCGCGTCACGCCGCCGCGGAATTCGGGCAGCACGGCGACGTCGTGCACATAGAGGCAGTCCGCATCGTCAGGCAGTTTTTCAAGGAATCCGTCGAGCGGCGGGATCTGGTTCTCCATCCAGGGATGCGAGAGCCCGTAGCCGACGGTCTCGTTCTCCGCGGCGAGCACGAGGCAGCCATCCGGATAAAGCCGCATCTTCTCCGCGAACACTTCGGGAGGCTCAGTGAGATCAGGATGAATCCGCGTTGCGATCGTGCCGATCGCCGGCAGGTCGGAGGCGTGCGCAGGGCGCCAATGCGGCTTGCTCATCTGGATTGTTCCGTATCAATCATTGCAATTTATTCCGTCGCGCAACTGCGTGCAGCCAAAAATATCTTTGCTGCCATCTCAGGAATACCATGCGTCGCGCGGCGTCCTACCCCATGCAAGCCAATTGCATGACAGGAGACATCATGACGAGATCCTCGATCCGCCTCGCGCTCACGCTCGCCGCATCGCTCGCAATCATCCCGGCCGCGTTCGCAGCGCCTCCCACCAAGACCGGCAAGACCGACAAGGGCAACGTGCTCACCGACGCCAAGGGCATGTCGCTCTACACCTTCGACAAGGATATGGACGGCAAGTCGGCCTGCAACGGACCGTGTGCGACAAACTGGCCGGGGCTGAAGGCCGAGGCCAGCGACGCACCCGGCGACGGCTACACCATCATCGCGCGCGACGACGGCTCGAAGCAATGGGCCTACAAGGGCAAGCCGCTCTACACCTTCGCCAAGGACACGAAGCCCGGCGACGTCACCGGCGACGGTTTTCTCAACGGCGCCTGGCATCTGGCGATGCCGTGAGCTAGCCGCGAACTCGTGCCCCGGACGCAGCGCAGCGCTTCTTCAGCGGTGCGCTGCAGAGCCGGGGCCCATGCGGCATCGCGTGACGCCGCCTTCTGGGTCCCGGCTCTGCACAGCAACGCTTAAGCGTTGCCACTTGTCCGGGACACGAGAGCTACCTCAGCCCCCCATATACCATCGGCCCGCGCACGACGATTTGCAGCGCGCGACGGCGCCGGGCACGACTTAATCCGGCTGACTGCCTTGTAATCGATGGTTTCGTAGCCATTTCGAGCGGGCAGCAGCCGGAAAGGCGTTTCGATGAAGTTCCGTGTCGGATTCGAAATGCTCTACGATTTCCCGCAGGCAACACCGATGATCATGGTGCTGGGCACGCATTTCACCCGCGCCTCGGATGTCATCGTGCCCGACTTTGTCACCTCTACGCCTGCGGTCGCGATCACACCCTATCGGGACGTGTTCGGCAATTGGTGCAGCCGCATGGTCGCGCCGGCCGGTCGCATGCGCCTTGCCGCCGACGGCGTTGTTCGCGACAGTGGTCTGCCCGATCCGGTGTTTGCCTCGGCCGTTCAGCACAGGATCGAAGAGCTGCCTGCCGATACGCTGGTCTACCTGCTCGGCAGCCGCTACTGCGAGACCGACCGGCTTTCGGAGATCGCCTGGAAGCTGTTCGAGAAGACGCCGCCGGGGTGGGCGCGGGTGCAGGCGATCTGCGATTTCGTTCACCGCCACATCGTCTTCGGCTACGAGCATGCGCGCGCCACCAAGACGGCGTGGGAGGCGTACCAGGAAGGCAAGGGCGTCTGCCGCGACTATGCGCATCTCGCCATTGCGTTCTGCCGCTGCATGAACATTCCCGCGCGGTATTGCACCGGGTATCTGAGCGATGTCGGCACGCCGCAGCCGTGGGCGGTGGGCGATTTCGCCGGCTGGTTCGAGGCCTTCATCGGCGGACGCTGGCACACATTCGATCCACGCAACAACGAGCCGCGGCAGGGGCGCATCCTGATCGCGCAGGGGCGCGATGCCTGCGACGTTCCGATCACGCAGACCTTTGGCCCGAACGAGTTGGTGAGCTTCAAGGTCTGGACCGACGAGATCGCGTAATGGCCGGTCATCCCCCGCTCAGCAGCGACGAACTCGACTCCTTGCGCAAGGTCGGCTTGACTGAGCGCCAAGGCGAGATTCCCCAATTGCACTGGGAGCGTCTCGTGCATCTGGGCTACGCGATCAGGCGGCTCGGCGAGCTCGAACTCACCGCCGCCGGTACGCGGCTGTTGGCGGGACAATAAAGGCGGCCCGCTGTTTCATCGAGCGGCGAGCCTGGCTCACGCAGCCGGCGCCGGCACCAGTCCGTAGCGCAGCATCGTCTCTTTCATCTTCGCGGGATCGGGTGGCGCGCCGGACGACAGGAGCGCGGCCATCTCCGTGAAATATTGCGGGCCCAGCACCCCGGGGCTCAGGATGCACAGGCATGTCGCCGGCCCGGTCGAGCGGTTGGTAAAGCCGTGCACGATGCCGCGCTTGATGAAGACGGATTCTCCGGGGCCGAGATCGTTCTGCTTGCCATCGATCGTCCAGGTCGAGACGCCGGACAGGCCGTAGATCGTTTCGTCCCAGCGGTCGTGATAGTGCGGGATCGGCATCCGCGCATTCGGCTGCAGCGTCATTTCGAAGATGTCGACGCTGCCGCCGGTGTCGTCCTTGCTGTGCAGGAAGCGGAGCTGAAGCGAGCCGAAATTGATGATGTCGGGCATGGTCGTTTCGTCCAGGTGAGAGGCTGCATCGAGATCGCGGCGCTCGCTCACGTCGAAACGAGAACGACCGCAGCCCCCTCATACACCATCAGCCCGCGTGCGACCGGCCAATTTGTCGCACAGGGACCGTTGCAGGCCGACTTGCCGGTTGCGCAAGCGGCAGAACATTCCGGCTCAAACGGCTCCGGGGATCGACGCCTCTGAATAGCTCGCCGGCGCTGATCTCAAGTTGGCGCATGCAATTGCAGCAACTTTAAAGACGCAGGATTCTTCTCTGCGCCGCTTCATCGCAAGATTCGAATTAATTCAAATTGAGAGTCCGAAAGCGAACCGAAGCATCGACTTTCGTCGGTCATAGTTGGCTCCGGCAGGGGGCGAGAGCTGCATATCCGCAGCAGCATCCCACCATTGTGAAAGTAGGGGCACTGGTGTCCCGGTGCAGCACGCACCTGGACGCGTCGGGGAGTCTTCAATCCATTATCTAGTTTCGCTTGAAAGGATGAAAGCCCGTGAGTGATGTGAATGTGAAAGCCGAGACGAATGCCGCTCCGCTGAATGGGACGGCGAACGGAAATGCAAAATTCAAATTCGACATACCGTTTTTCAACATCCAGGCGATCTTCGGCGATCTCGCCGCGCCGGCCGCCACACGGGCCAAGGCAAATTTCGAGCAGATGAAGGCGACTTCCGAAGAGATCACCGCAGCTCTCTGCGACGCCTGTTCGACCAATGCCAAGCGTACCGCCGATTACGGCACCAAGGTCATCGAAATATCCAACGCCAATACCAGCTCCGCGCTGGAATTCCTCTCCCAGCTTGCGGATGCGAGGTCGTTTGCCGATCTCGTGAACCTCTCCACCGCCCACGGCCGCAAGACCTTTGAAGCGGCTTCCGCCCAGAATCGGGAGCTTTGGGATCTGGCCCAGAAGGTCGCGACCGAGTCGGCCGAGCCGATCAAGAACAGCTTCAACCGGGTTCTGCATAGGGCTGCTTGAATCGAAGCTACTGGCCACGTGGATCGGCTGGACGAGCGTCTTCGCGAGAAGAGACGCCGTCCAGCCGGTGGCGGCCAGCCTCGCCGTGAGGTGATGCCAAGCTGGAGGGAAATCAGGATGGGTATGGTGATGATCAAGTGCCCGGAAACGGGGAGCGCAATTCCGACAGGCATCGAGATGGATGGTGAAAGGTTTCGCTGCAGTACTGTGTTCTTTTCGCGTACCTATTGCCGGATGTGCGCGGCGACGCACGAGTGGTTCGCCAGGGAGGCCTGGGTCTACGAGTCGGTCTTGGCGAACGGGAAGTCTGGGGGCGGGCAGCCGTTCCGCGCCGGCGCGGCGTGAAGGAGCCTTAACGCATCCTGCGAAACGATCCGATCGATCCTGCGGCTCATCACCTTGTAGCACTCGCATGCGACGACCTCGAGCCGTTGCCTGTCGATCTCGAGTTCGCCGCGTCGATTGGATTTGATCGCCCTTGATGTTCGAAGTGCGCTCACGACGTGCGTGACCGTGGTACGCCGGACGCCGAGCAATTCCGACAACGTCTCCTGGGTCAGGGGCAGGACGTCACCGCCATCCGTCCGATCGTGAATGTGCAGCAGCCAGCGGGCGAGGCGCGCTTCGACGGAGTGCAGCGCATTGCAGGCCGCGACGTGCAGGAATTGCGTCATCATCGCCCTGGTGACAATCTGAACCGCGCATGCGACGGCGGGACTGCGTTCGAGCATCGCGTGAAATCGCGCGGGCGAGATCTGCAGTGCGGTCCCGGCCACGCGGACAACCGCGGTCAGGGGGGATCGGACGGGCCCGAGCGCCGTCATGAGTCCGACAACGCCGTCGTTGCCGATCACTGCGGTTGCGGCCGTTTGTCCGTTCGGCAACTCCATGATGAGGGCGATCGCGCCGCTGCAGGGGAAGTAGAGGTGTTCGATCCGGTCGCCCGATCGAACCAGGACTGCGTTATGCTGGAGCGGTACTTTCCGCAAATGCGGTGCAAGCAGAGCGAAGTCGGCCGGCGGTAACGCAGCTAACAGGCGATTACCAACTCTGGTCGCGTGCTCCATCACGGGAATCGCCCCTCGACGGAGGCTCGGCGGCGAGCAAACGCATCGTCACCGACCGAGCCGCGTTGCCGCGCAGACGCTTGCCACGGCATGCGGAAAAACGCACTTCAACAGATTAAGTTCCAATGACGGATCGCAAGCCTGCGCGCCCGACGCGGCTGACTGCCATCCGACTCGCGCGATCAAGACTGGGTCGGCCGTTTGCAGAAACCGCGCGCCCGACACGAGGGTTGCTCCTACCGCAACCCCTCATACACAATTAGCCCGCGTGCGATCTGCAATTTGCGGATGGCGCGCGGCAGCAGTTTCTCCGGCTGGTGCAGATAGCGCCAGGAGGTGACGGCGAACGGGCCGAGCGCGCCGCATTCATCGTCGAACGGCGCTAGCACGCCGGTCACGCTGACAGGCGTGTGCGGGCGGGCGTTGAAGGGGAGCAGCAACAGCTCGAGATGCGCCTTGCTGCCGTCCTCGCGCATCGCGGTGACGCCGGCGATGGCGCCGAGCGTCTCGTCGGCGACGATGGTCGTGATTTCCTCGATCTCGCGGCGGCTGGCGTCGGTGAACATCGCCGCAAAGCTCTGGTCCTTGAGATCGCAGCCAGCGAGCGCACAGACGCGGGTGCCGGCGACGCGGAATGGAAAGCCGAGCTTGGGCTCGCAGGACAAGACGAAGATGTCGCCAAGCAGCTCGCGAACGGCGGCCGGATCGATATCGGACCTGTCAGGTGCCCGCGCAGCGCCGCGCTTCTTGTCCCAATACGCGAAGAACGCGCGGCTCGACGGATGTTTCATGACTGAACGCTCACCCCGGGGCCGCACCATGTGGGACAAAGCTGTCCCGCTTCAGTGCACCCAAGATCCCTTTGTTGTTGTGCAGGAGGGGATTTGCAGCGTCTATGCCGCGGGGGCGTTTTCGGCCCTGAGACCAGCACCTTTGCGTCGTTAACGTTAAATTAACTATGCGCTTTGCATGGCCTGCACGCCTGCTATGGTGATCGCGGTCGCAAGCCTCGCCGCTTTCTTCCAGGTTCTCGGCGAGGCCTGTACACGGGCGTCAAACAGTTTGGTCGCTGGCCGCGGGGAGGGGTGGGGATACTCCTTATTCCTCTAGAGCATGATCCGGAAAAGTGCGCAGCGGTTTTCCGAAAAGATCATGCTCGAACAACAACCTAAAGCGCGGTGACGCGCTTTAGGTGCCGGGAAGACCGACACGGACAGGGAGGGCTTTCCCAGGGCCCTCCCTTTTCCTTTTGTGCACTTGCACAGGGTGGGTAAAGGCGACTATCTCCAAGGCCTGTCGTTGAGCCTGTTGCTCAGATCGCGCCTGAAAGCGAAGCTGCCTTGGATTCCCCGCCACAACCTCCGTCGGACGAACCGGTCTCAATTGAGCTGGCTCCGCCGCGCGAGCCGATCCTGACGCTGCCGCTGGCGCTGACGGCTTATGTTCTCCTGCTCGCGCTGATCCATCTGCGGGTGCTGCTGCCGCCGGAACTGGAGAACTGGACCATCGACGTCTTCGGCTTCATCCCGAAGCGCTACGATTCCTCGCTGGCTAATTTGCAGATCCCCGGCGGCGCCGGTGCCAAGGTCTGGACCTTCGTCACCTATTCGCTGCTGCACGCCAATCTCACCCATCTCGCCTTCAACGTGCTGTGGCTGTTGCCGTTCGGCAGCGCGCTGGCGCGGCGGTTCGGCGCGGTGCGGTTCTTCCTGTTCCTGGCGGTGACGGCCGCGGCCGGCGCGCTTGCCCATCTCGTCACCCATGAGCACGCGGTGGTGCCGATGATCGGCGCCTCGGCCTCGGTGTCGGGCGCCATGGCGGCGGCGATCCGGTTTGCTTTCGTGCGCGGCAGCTTCCTGTCGTTCAGCCGTTCGGATGCCGACACCGCCGCCAAGGTTCCGGCGCTGCCGCTGTTGCGGGCGCTGCGCGACAAGCGGATCGTCGGCTTCCTCGCGGTGTGGTTCGCCCTCAACATCATCTTCGGCGTTGGTGCCATCGGGGTCGACAGCGAAAGCGCGGGCGTGGCCTGGGAGGCGCATATCGGCGGCTTCTTCGCGGGGCTGTTGCTGTTCGCGCTGTTCGATCCCGTGCCGCGTGTGCGAAGCGATGCTGCGGATGCGTCATCACAGGACGTTTCAGACGGTATTTGAAGCGGCGCTTGCGGGGCGGCCCGATTTCATTCATCATCCTCGCGAAGAATAAGAATGTTCCGAAGCGACAAGCCGGTAGCGGCGATGCTTCGCAAAGCGCCTGAGCGTGAAACCGGCGCCTAGACTGTTAGTTGAAGACTCGCGAACAAGTCCGAACCGCGCAAAGCGGACGGGTCCGATTCAGGAGGCGACAATGACGGTACGTTCCATCCTCAACACCAAGGGCCACCAGATCATGAGCGTCGAGCCCGACGCCAAGCTGGCTGCCGCGATCAAACTGCTCGGCGAGAAGAAGATCGGCGCGGTGCTGGTGATGAGCCAGAGCCGGCTCGAAGGCATCCTGTCCGAGCGCGACATCGTGCGCGTGATTGGCGAGCGCGGCGCCGGCGCATTAGAGGAGCCTGTCAGCCAGGTCATGACCCGCAAGGTCGTGACCTGCAAGGAAACCGACACGGTCGCCGAGCTGATGGAGATGATGACCACCGGCAAGTTCCGCCATCTGCCCGTGACCGACAACGGCAAGGTGGTCGGCCTGATCTCGATCGGCGACATCGTCAAGCGCCGCGTCCAGGAATACGAGTCCGAGCAGGAAGCCCTGCGCGACTACATCAAGACGGCCTGAGCGGACTTACTCGTCCGCTTTGGGCGCGCTGCCCGCGGGCGCGAGCACCTCGATCGCCTCCTGGATCGACTCCAGCGCGCGCTCGGCGGCGCGGGTGCCGTGTGCGATCAGGTCCTCGCCGCGGTGGAAGTCGAACCAGCCGAAATGGCCGACCCGCGGCGAGATCAGGAGGTCCGGCGGATCGCCGGCGAGGCGGGCGCGGGTGATGCGGTCCTGCATGATGTTGAAGGCATCGACCATCACCGACGAGATGCCGGGACGTCCGGCGCTGCCGAAGAACTCGCGCTTCATGGTCTTCTCCGCTGAGAACAAGCGCGGAAAGCGGCGCTTGGCTGTCGTCTCCTCGGGCACGGCCGCGACCGGCGCGGGCATCGCGCCGTGCGAATAGATCGTCGTGGAATGGGTGAAGATGTCGCTGGAAAGATTTGCGGCGATGACGATTTCGGCGCCGAGCGCGCGGGCGGCCGAGACCGGCACCGGATTCACCAGCGCGCCGTCGACCAGCCAGCGGTCGCCGATCAGGACCGGCGAGAAGATGCCGGGCAGGGCATAGGAGGCGCGCATCGCGTCGACCACGCGGCCGCGCGTCAGCCAGATCTCGTGGCCGGTGCGGACCTCGGTCGCGACGGTGGCGAACTTGATCGGCAGGTCCTCGATCAGGGTCTGGCCGACCGCCTTCTCGAGCCGGGTTGCGAGCTTCTCGCCGCCGAGCAGACCAGAGCCGGTGAGGCGGATGTCGAGATAGCCGAGGATGTTGCGCATCCCTTGCAGGCTGCGCCCCCACTCTTCGAGCGCATCGAGCTGGCCCGCCGCATAGGCGCCGCCGACCACGGCCCCGATCGAGGTGCCGACCACGACGTCGGGCACGATGCCGTTGGCAATCAGGGTTCTCAGGATGCCGATATGGGCAAAGCCGCGCGCCGCGCCGCCGCCGAGTGCGAGGCCGATCACCGGCCGGCGAATGCTGCCGAGCCCGACTTTCTCGCCGTTGGAGCCATTCACGCTCCGACCTCTCAATATATCCAGCACCGAAACTCTCCTACCCCGGGGCGAGCCTCATCACCAGACTAGGCATCGCACTTCCGCTTCGAGCGCGAAGCATGGTTTATACCGTTCGGGAAGCAGGGGGCGGGAGTGTGGCGAGGGCCGGCTGGCGCGAAACTAATCACGCAGGCGTCATCGGGTTCCATGCGGCCGTATTTCATGGGATTTCAGAGGCTTGAATTTGCCGCGTTTTCGGTGAAAAGCAGAGGGCATGACTCTCGGGGGTGACGGCATCATCGGATGGCGGCGCGGCGCATTGCTGCTGCCGGTAATCTTTGCTGCTTGCCTGGTTCTCGGTCCGGGTGTCGCCCAGGCCCAGCTTTTCTCCGATCGTCCCCCGCCGGTGCCGCCGGCCTCGGTGCCGGATCCCGGCGGAGCCGTCAGTTTGGCGCCGCCTTCCGGGCCGGGGGCTACGCCGCCGAACCTGCCGCCCATCCTGGCCCAGCCGGCCTCGCCCACCATTCCACCGGCAGTCTCGACCGTTCCGTCGGCCCCGCCGCTCAGCGCGGCCGCGCCCGGACAGGCCGTGCTGTCGCTGACCGCCAAATACGGCAAGGACACCCCTCCGATCACCAGCGGCCTGGTCTGGCGGGTTTTTGCCGATCGTCCCGACGAGAACGGCACCTTCAAGCTGATCCGCGAGGACCGCAACGCCACGCCCAACATCGTGCTGCCGCCCGGCAATTACGTCGTGCACGTCGCCTTCGGCCTCGTCAGTGCAGTGCGCACCGTCAGCCTGAAGGCCGAGACCGACCGCGAATCCTTCGTGCTGCCGGCGGGCGGCCTGCGCATCGAGGGCCGCGTCGGCACCAGCCGCATCCCGCTGAACCAGATCTCGTTCGCGATCTACAAGGGTAGCCAGTTCGAATCCGGCGAGCGCGCCTCGCTGGTGCCCAACGTCGCCGCCGGCGACGTCGTGCTGCTGCCGGAAGGCACCTACTACATCATCTCCAACTATGGCGATCCGGCTAGCCTGGCCAACTCGGTGGTGCGTTCGGACATCCGTGTCCAGGCCGGCAAGCTCACCGACGTCACCGTCACCCACCGCGCTGCCGTGATCACGCTCAAGCTCGTCAGCGACAAGGGCGGCGAGGCGCTCGCCAACACCGCCTGGTCGGTGCTGACACCGGGCGGCGACGTCATCAAGGAATCGATCGGCGCCTTCCCGCGCGTCGTGCTCGCCGAAGGCGAATACCGCGCCATCGCCAAGAACGAGGGCAAGGTCTACGAGCGCGGCTTCAACGTCGTCAACGGCGTCGACGGCGAAGTCGAGGTCGTCGCGCGCTAAAGCATGATCCGGAAAAGTGCGCAGCGGTTTTCCGAAAAGATCATGCTCAAACAACAACCTAAAGCGCGATGACGATTCATCCCAATCTCATCGCGCTTTAGTTAGCTCGGACGGTGCTGCCACTTCGCCTCTCCCCGCCTGCGGGGAGAGGCCGGAATTCAAGCAAAGCTTGAATTCCGGGTGAGGGGGAGTCTCCACGAGTCCGACTGTCACCGTCCCCGTGGAAGCAGCCCCTCACCCCAACCCTCTCCCCGTAAGAACGGGGCGAGGGAGCGCACCGTCATCGCGGTTGAAACGCAATCCGTCTAACGCTCACTTCCGATACCTTAGTGCCTCCACCAGCACCGCAAACGCCGGCGCCGGCTGCCGCCTGCTCGGATAATAGAGGTGATAGCCGGCAAACGGAGCGCACCAATCGGCGAGCACGCGGATCAGCCGGCCGTCGGCGATCTCGCGCTTGACGATATCCTCCGGGATGTAGGCAAGGCCAAGGCCCGCCAGCACCGCATTCATCCGCAACAGGTTGGTGTTGAGTACCAGTTGCCCGTCGACGCGCACCTTCATGGCGCGGCCGCGCTTCTCGAATTCCCAGGCATAGATGCCGCCATAGGTTGGCAGGCGAAGGTTGATGCAATTGTGCTCGGTGAGATCCTGCGGCTGCTTCGGCTTGCCTCGCGCGGCGAAATAGGCGGGCGCGCCGACCACGGCCATGCGCATCTCCGGCCCGATCCGCACTGCGATCATGTCCTTGTCGACCTGCTCGCCGAGACGGACACCGGCGTCGTAGCGCTCGGTGACGATGTCGGTCAGGCCGTAGTCGACGACGAGCTCGACCTTGATGTCGGGATAGCGCGGCAGCAGCTTTGCGAGCGCCGGCCACAGGATCGTCTGCGCCGCATGCTCGCCGGTGGTGATGCGGACGGTGCCGGCCGGCGTTTCGCGCAGCGCGGTCAGCGCCGACAGCTCCGCGTCGATCTCGTCGAAGCGTGGCCCGACATTGCGCAACAGCCGCTCGCCGGCCTCCGTCGGTGCGACGCTGCGGGTGGTGCGCGTAAGCAGCCGCAGGCCGAGCCGCTCCTCGAGCGCGCGCACGGTGTGGCTCAGCGCCGACTGCGACACGCCGAGCTGGGCCGCGGCGCGGGTAAAACTGCGCTCGCGCGCGACGGCGAGGAAGGCGAGGAGATCGTTGATATTGGCGCGGGCCATTCATGAATCCGGATCATGAGTACATGCCGGTTTTATCACCTAATCGCAGGCCGGCATGCGGCTTAAATTCGCAGCCGACGTGATTTTTGAGGGAGAGCTGCAATGCAGACGCGCAAACTGGGCAAAAGTGGTCTTGAGGTTTCGGCCCTGGGCCTCGGCTGCATGGGGCTGAGCTATGGCTATGGCCCCGCGACCGAGACGTCGCAGGCGATCGCCCTGATCAGGACCGCTTTCGAACGCGGCGTGACGTTCTTCGACACCGCCGAGGCCTACGGCCCCTTCGTCAATGAGGAGCTCCTGGGCGAGGCGTTGGCGCCGTTCCGCAACAAGGTGGTGATTGCCACCAAGTTCGGCTTCAAGGGCGGCAAGGTCGAGGCCGGGCTCGACAGCACGCCGGCGAACGTCAAGGCGGTGGCGCACGCCGCGCTGAAGCGACTGAAGACCGACCGCATCGATCTGTTCTATCAGCACCGCGTCGACCCCGCGGTGCCGATCGAGGATACCGCAGGCGCGGTGAAGGAGCTGATCCGCGAGGGCAAGGTGCTGCATTTCGGCCTGTCGGAGGCGGGCGCCTCAAGCATCCGCCGTGCCCATGCCGTGCAGCCCGTGACCGCATTGCAAAGTGAATATTCGCTGTGGTGGCGCGAGCCGGAGCAGGAGATCCTGCCGACGCTGGAAGAGCTCGGCATCGGCTTCGTTCCCTTCAGCCCGCTCGGCAAGGGATTCCTGACCGGTGCGATCAACGAGAGCACGACGTTCGACACGAGTGATTTCCGGAACATCGTACCGCGTTTCTCATCGAGTGCACGAAAAGCCAATCAGGCGCTGGTCGATCTGCTCGGCGAGATCGCCACGGCGAAGAAGGTGACGCCGGCGCAGATCGCGCTGGCCTGGCTGCTCGCGCAAAAGCCTTGGATCGTGCCGATTCCCGGCACCACCAAGCTGCACCGGCTTGAGGAGAATCTCGGCGCGGCCAGTGTGACGCTGTCGAAAGCGGATCTTGCGGCCATTGCAGAGGTGCTGGCCAAGGTCGCAGTGCAAGGCGACCGCTATCCTGCGCATCTCCAGGCGCGAGTCGGCCGGTAAAAACTGTCATGAACGTCCGGTGAGCGTTCGCTTACCGGGCGTTCGTGCCTTGTGTTCGGATTTGAATACCTCTGTCAGCGCTACCAAGCTGCTCCGAGAGGTCTCACGATACACCAGCAGCAGCGGCTTATTCCAGAAGCGTCGCGACTTCGTCACAGCCTGTGCAAGATACGTATTTCCGATAATCAATTTAATTCTCTTTCCGTCCTGCTGCGTTATATGTCGGGCGTCCGTCCAATGGGGGATGCCGGCGCAGGCTTGCATGCCTGCGAGGCCGGCAAGGAGCAGGGGACCAAGCCCGTCGGCATGTTCGAAGTGATCCTCACCAGGCGTAAGCGCTTTGGCTGGCGATGGCAGGTGTGCGACCAGTCCGGCAAGATATTTGCTGATGGTTTCGAGCGCACCCGGCCGTCGGCCAAATACTATGGCGAGCGCGCATTGTTCTTCCTGTTGTCGCAGGCCTATTTGCGCAACCGCTCCGCGGCCTCGAGCGAGGACTAGCGGCGCCCGCGCCGTCAGACATCGACCACCAGCTTGCCCTTCGCGGCGTGATCGCGGATCAGCCCGTAGGCGTCGCCAACGCTCTCCAGCGTGAAGTGCCTGACATCGAGCAAGGGCACGAGCTTGCCGGACTCAGCAAGGCGCGTGGCTTCAGCCATGATCTCTCCGTGATGCGCGCGGCCTTCATTTGTCAGCAGCGGCAGCAGCGTGAACACGCCGGAATAGGTGGCGGCGCGGAACGACAGCGGCGCCAGCGCATGCGTGCCCCAGCCGAGCGCGCTCACCACGTGACCGAAGCGGCGTACCGCTTCGAATGAAGCATCGAGCACCTTGCCGCCGACGGTGTCGTAGACGATGTCGAAACCCAGGCCTGCCGTATGCTCCGCAACGTAACCCTCGACGG
>WNGR01001821.1_pt1 | contig 23606 bp, 28 predicted proteins | sample 5407581 | NCBI WGS metagenome assembly WNGR01 (sample SAMN13153383, study PRJNA577476) | soil metagenome | isolation source: 80 cm soil or saprolite under Garry oak tree replicate 2 | place: USA:California | collected 2016-06-15
TTAGGAATTTCTCCATTCTGGCATAGATATCCGTGCGGTCAGACGCGGGAGGTAATTTCTTCCGCGTCAGCAACTGAGAAATGTAAGATTCCGTAACATTGGCGGCTGCCGCCAGATCTCGCTGCTCGAGATGTAACTCTTCCAGCCGCTGCTTGATCACCAGAGAAACTTCCACGAGTGGCCTCCAAAATGCCTAACTTATGATCAGTTAACTATCTGCAATGATCCCATATTTGGCTTGACACATCCAGTTAATTAACCTATGGTGGTTAACTGTACTGAGGGAGTCTTCAGGTCATCCTGACCGAAACCGGTTATCTGAATCCCCCTTGGGCATAAGGACCAAGGAGAGTGACCCATGTTTGCACGCAGAGTGTATATGCATCTAAAACCGAATACCGGCGCCGAGTTCACCCAGAGGCTGGAGAAGGAAATCATTCCCCTGCTTCGAAAACAGAAAGGCTTCCAGGACGAGATCTCGTTCGTGGGCCACGGAGGGACGGAGGCGTTCGGAATCAGTCTATGGGATAAGGCCGAGAATGCGGAGGCTTATAACCGCGGAGCCTACCCAGAAGTTACCAAGATCCTTGCGTCGGTGGTTGAAGGACCTACTCAAGTGGAGACCTTTGAAGTTGCCAACTCTACCTTCCACAAGATCGCCGCTGCAGTAACGGCCTGAAGTTGACACGTCCTCGCGTTCATTTAGGGGGCGGAGCAAACCGCCCCTGCGAGAACGTGGGGATTTCCAATGAGCACAGCAATTAGAGAATCCGTGGAATACGTGCCGTCAGAGGGCGGGTCCTTCATGATCGCGCGCTGGAAAGATTCGCAATACTCGCTCGAACTTCACTGGGCTATCCACAGGCAAGGAACTGCCTTTGGGCGAGATCAAAACGCCAAATCTTGAATCCGTACGTATTTGAAGGAGATTTTCAATGCGAACAATGATGCGCAGTCTGGTTGTTTCCTTTGTCATGATCGTCGTGAGCCTGCTTTCAACTCCTCAGGTTCACGCGCAGGATCTTTCCAGGTATCGCAACTTTTCGTTCGGAGTGACTGTGGCCGATCTTTCCAAGCAGATCGACGCAAAGCCAGCCGACGTCACCGTGGTCCACGAACATCCGGCGCTGATTGGAGAATTGACCTGGTGGCCGCCACAGCCTTATAGCTCTTTACGCCCAGCGGAGCCGGTTGATCAGATTCTCTTCTCTTTCTACAACGGGGCACTCTACAGAATGCTGGTGACCTACGACAGTTCCGCCACTAAAGGGCTAACCGACGAAGATATGATACGAGTCGTTTCCGCGAAGTATGGGACCGCAACGAGGCCTGTCGTCGTAGTCAATTTCCCCACGAACCCATCCTATCATGCGACCGAAAAAGTGATCGCACGGTGGGAAGATTCCCAATATTCGCTCAACCTTTTTCGATCCTCCGGGTCGGATACCTTTGCCCTTGTGATGTTTACAAAACAATTGGATGCCCAAGCTGGGGTCTCCATTGCCGAATCGGTGAAGCTGGAACAAGAAGAGGCTCCCCAGAAGCAAGCCGCACGCGTGAAGAAAGCGGCTGACGATTTGGAAGGGGAACGGCAGAAGAACATCAAGACGCTTCGCCCCTAAGATCAGCGTGGCCACAATTGGGTCATAACCGTCGCGGAATGCACGCCGAGGAAGGCACATGAAAAAGAAAGAAGGGAATCGAGAATTTGATATCGGCGCGCGCGTTATCGTCAACGAAAAGGCGCCCGGCGCATATTTCGCGCAGCTTGGAACGGTTCTGGAGATTGTGCTCGGTTCCCGATATGGCATCAAGTTCGACAACCAGAAGGAACTGACGGTCTATTTGGACGCCGAATGCCTTGATCCAGCTCCACGTGCGAACCACATAGTCAGGCCACCACGAGAATCACCCAGAACAAAGCCAAGAACGAATGAACGTTCAAGACTTGCTCATTTGTAGGAGCTGACGCCAGTTGACTGACGTACGACTACGTTTCGGGCACCGTGCAGCTATGGCTAAGAAGAAGAACACCAAGAAAACTGAAAAGGAAGTCTTCCTCGGAAACCTGGAGCGTCTGGGCGGAAAGAAATTGATGCAGCAGGGTGCCGAGGAATCCTCACGAGGAAGGGAATCACGCAAGCACCGCGTGGGCGGCGGGCGCAAGTCCGGCTGAAGCCTAACCTCACACATCCCGGCAGTTCTCAACAATTTAGAAGCGGCGACTTCCAGAACATATCTGCCAATATTCCGAAATCGAGTGAATTTAGCACAGTTTCGGAGGAGGGGGCAGGTCGCCGGTGAGGACGAATCGCAAGTTGCGTTAGAATAAGATCTTGTAGATGTCGGGGCGTAGCGCAGCCTGGTAGCGCGCCTGCCTTGGGCGCAGGAGGTCCGCGGTTCAAATCCGCGCGCCCCGACCAACTCTCTTTCGCGCAATGACTTACCGAGCATAATTTTTGCGCTGCTGCATTTTGGTGCAAATTTGGGAACATTTGGGAACGTTCCAGCCAAAAAATAGCATTCAGAGGTCGCGTAGCTCACGCAAGTAACTGGCAAGATTGAGAGGAAGAGCGGGCCGCCTGCGAGAGCCTACGTCCCAAGTAGGCGGCCCTGAGTTCGGGCGCCCCTGCCTGGTGAGCAGACACTACGGTCGGTCGTTCGATTCGAACCACGGATAGAGTCGTTGGAGTTCGCTGCTAACGGAATGGGTGCTTCCCGCGCCGGATTATCAGCGCGCCTGCTTCAGCAGCAGTTTCGTGTAACGCTTTGCCACAATGCTAAGTGTTCTGATTTCTTCTTCCGATCGTTGGCAGGTAAAGGACCGGGCGATGATGTGCCAAAAACGTGCCCAGAATTTCGGCCCCCTAGGGTGGCTGAACGTCGCCGGGTTCAGGTGCCCGGCTTCATTGCCCGTGCCGAAAGCCACAAGACCACCGGGTTCACGCGCTCAGGATAAATCGCGAGCATCTGGCTGTACAGCTCCGACGCGTTCTTTGTATTGGTAGCGATCCTGTCAAAGTCGCGAATGTATTTTCGTGTTTCTTCGATGTTATTCGGCGAATCGGGCGCCCCTGGCCTCTTGTGTCCAGCAATAACGGCCTCAGGCTTGAGCGACTCGATCTTGTCGAGCGCCGCGATCCAATCCTTCCGGGTTTCGGCGTTCGACTCGCCCAGATGAAGATGCACATCGTTGTAGACGGCATCGCCGGCAACGACCAGCCCGATCGAAGGGGCGTGGAGACAGGTTGTGTTGTCCGTATCGGTATGCCCGAGGGGAACGCCCACAAGTTGCTCCCCTTCCAGTTGGATAACGCCTCCCTTCAGTTCGTCCGCGACCACGAGGGTTGAATCGATTTGTCCGAGAAACCGCGGTTGCCAATATGCGTTAACCACGGCAGCCGACGCCTGCTTTTGCATGACAGCGATGACCTCTCGCGTCGCGACGAACCGCGCATTCGGAAATTTCTTCTGAATTGTGTTTACGCCGAAGAAATGATCGCCATGGCCATGGGTCGCGTAGATCGTCGTCAGATTTTTGCCGCTGGCTGCGATCCAGTCGACAAGTTTATGGTTTTGATCGACCGTGATGGCGGTATCCACCAGCACGGCATCGCGCTTACCCGAGATAAGCGTTGAAGAAATGGGTGACCATTTCATTTCGCTCGCGCCGGGCGGAAAGTCGTCAGTGACTACGGGAATCTGGGCGCTGACAAACACTTCCCACTGCAATCGGCTGGCCATGACTCCTCCTCAGGACAGATGACGAATAATGTTTTCAAGAATCTTTAGTTCGCTCTGAATTTCCTGGCTCTGCACGGGCTGTGGCGGCAATTTCCGCGCCTGTGTTTGCATGACCATTGATCCCCCAACCGCCTTCTGCAGCTTCGGTGATGAGCACCCAGGTTCTGTTCACCAGAGTCGGATCACCAACTGCGGCGCCAACGATGTCGGTCAGTTCGCGAACCACGCCGAGTTGCTTTTCGCGGTTCAGCACGTTGATGGGAGTGAGGACCTGGACGCGCACGTAATTACTGTCGCCGGCCGCATTCGATATCTCTTCGCTCGCCAGTTCATGAATAAAAGCAGCGGTGTTCTTTTTGAAGAGATTAGTGGGCGGGACGTTTTCCCACTTCATAACGGCTTTCGCAAGGTCATGCGCCAGTTTGTGCTTGTCGGCGAATTGCCTGCGGCGGCGTAAACATCAATCATTGGCATGACGGTGTTCCTTTCGGGATGCTTCTATGCCGGGAAGTTCGCGACCCAGTTCAGGGGGTCGCTCAATCTCGATCTTGCTTATCATCGCGACGAGCCTCTTTTTTCTGCCCCGTCGAGATCGCCGAGGATATCGGGCCAGGTTTTCTCGAAGTTGGCGTCGCGCTGCAGTCCACGCTCCAGCACGCCTCCGATGCGGTGCTGGGCTTCGGGCCACGTCAGCGCTGCTCCAAACGAAGTGAAGGCGTCCAGGAGCCGATCGGTTGGGGGCAACGAGACCTGGTTGACGAGATTCTTTGCGGCGGCGAGGGCGCGCCGATCGAAGGAGGCGATCCGGCGCGCGAGGGCGTCGACGAAGCCGTCGAGTTCGGTGTCCGGAAGTGCTCGGTTGACATAACCGTATCGTTCTGCTGTGTCGCCATCAAAGTCGTTAGCGCTGAGAACGATTTCGAGCGCCCGGCCGCGTCCGACTAGATGGGGGAGGCGCTCTGTACCTCCGCCGCCGGGATGCACGCCGACCCCGAGTTCGGGGTGGCCGAGTTTCGTGTTCTCGCGCGACGCGAAGCGCATGTCGCAGGCGAGGACGAACTCGCTGCTCACGCCACGCACGCAGCCCCGGATTTTTGCGAGGCTGACAACCGGCGACTTCGTAAGGCGCACGAACGTATCCATCAGAATAGGGAGGCCCGAGGGGCCCACAGCGGTCATGATGTTTCCGATCTTGCCCGTCAGATCGAAGTGCGCCAGGTAGAAGTCAGGAATCGCGCTCTCGAATACAACGACACGCAGGGTCTCAGTGTTATCCATCCGGACAAGAAGGTCCTGGAGGGCCTGAAAGACATCCGCATCGACGATATTGAAGGGCGGATAGTCGAATACGACCCTCCAGTACGCACGCGTTTCCTCGATCACCCGCATGGGTGCTGTCGTATTCGGTTTGGCCATGGTTCATCCTCCTTGAATTTCAATTGAGCGGGACGGTACGGTGATCCGACGAGGAGTCGGATACTGCGGCGTGCCCTTCATCCCAAATAGCTTGCCCGCCAGTAATAATCGTCGACCGGACTGTGTCAAAACAGTTCCATCGGTCCAAGCCGCCGTGTGCCGTAAGAGCGTTCTGAAGTAGTTCACATGCCACACGTTCTCGCAGTTGCAACATTTGGACCATGTGCAATGCACTGTAACAGAGGGACATAGAGTCACCGCTGGTTCTGATTTTTCGCGAATTCCTCTTTGGTCAGGAAAATGCGCCGGGCGTATAATGCCGCGCATGGCATCTAGACTGGACGCTTCTCGAGTCGGACCGGGGCTAGACTTTCACGTTGCGATTGACGCTATTCCAGCGCTCGCATGGTCGAGCGATCCAGGCGGCTCGGTAGATTACGTTAATCAGCGATGGCGTGAGTATACGGGTCTTTCGCCTGAAGAGTCGTATGGCAGAGGCTGGAAGACCGCGATTCACCCTGACGATCTTGCGACATTAACGGAAAAATGGGAATTACTCGATGACGCTAATGCCGGCCAGGCATGTGAAGTACGGTTGCGACGCTCCGACGGCGTCTTCCGATGGTTTTCGTTTCGCCGTGAACCGCTCCGTGACGAGACTGGGGCGGTGACCCGATGGTACGGAACCGGGATCGATATTGACCGTGCAAAGCAAAAGGAAACGCTACACGCCGCAGAAAAACGGACGCTGGAGATGGTCGCCGATGGGGCGAGCCTCAGGGAAGTGTTGGATCAATTGTGCAGTTCTATCGAGGTTCAAGTTGCGCCGTCGGTCACGACAGTCCTAGTAATGGATCCCGACGGAAAACGGCTTTGGCAAGGCGGCGGCCAACGGGTCCCACAGGAGTGGATTTCGAGGATCGTCCCAGTGCCAGTTGCTTTCGAATCGGGTTTATGCGGGACCGCAGCATTTTTGAAGGAACGGGTGGTTGTCCCCGATGTCGCCACGGAGCCAAACTGGCCCGATCAATACCGCGACCTCGCCATTCGGAACGGAATACGAGCCGCGTGGTCCGAGCCGATCCTGACGAAGGACAACGAGGTGCTGGGCACTTTCGCGCTTTACTCCCATGAGGCGCGAGTTCCTAGCGAAGAAGACCTCACGCTCATAAAAGGCGCCGGGCATATCGCCCGCATCGCCATTGAACGCCAGCGGTCGCAGGAAGCGCTCAGAAAGGCGCTTGGCGAACTCCAAACGTCGGAGGCCAGGCTTCGGCAGGTGATTGATACGATTCCCACACTGGCCTGGTGCAATCTGCCGGATGGTCCGAACGAGTTCCTCAACAAAAAATGGCATGAGTACACAGGCCTTTCCCCTGAAGAGTCACATGGTTGGGGTTGGCAAGCTGCGTTCCATCCGGAGGACTTGCCGCCATTGATGGAAAAATGGCGAGAGCTGTTGACTTCAGGAGAACCAGGCGAGATCGACGCGCGTCTTCGCCGCCATGACGGAGTCTTTCGCTGGTTTCTCATTCGCGTCGAGCCATTACGCGATGAAACCGGCAAGATCATCCGTTGGTATGGAACAAGCACCGACATCGAAGCGCTTAAGCAAACCGAAGAGAAACTGCGGGACGATGAACGCGAACTGCGCCGGATTACCGACGCAATTCCGCAGGCGATTGTTGTTCTGGATCCATCCGGCGCGCCACTCTACGCCAACCGGGCGACACTCGATTACACGGGTCTGAGTGCCGACGGCGTAGTCAGCCCGGGCTTTCGGGAACAAATATTCCACCCGGAGGACCTCGAGAGACTGCGGGAGGAGCGACAGACGGCTCTTGAACGCGGCCTCCCGTTTGAAGCGGAAATGCGAGCCTTACGGAACGACGGCGAGTACCGCTGGTTTCTGATTCGTTACAACCCGTTCCGGAACGAGCAAGATCAAGTGACTCGCTGGTATGCGACGGGAACTGATATCGATGATCGCGTCCGAGCCGAAGAGAGGACACGGAACGAAAACCTAGCTTTGCGAGAGCAAATCGATCGTAACTCGATGTTTGAGGATATCGTCGGCTCTTCGGAAGCGTTGCGCAGAGTATTGCGACAAGTCACTAAAGTTGCTCCTTCCGATTCGACAGTTTTGATCTTGGGCGAGACCGGTACGGGAAAGGAGTTGATCGCGCGGGCCATCCACAAACGATCCGGACGGGCGGAGCGGGCGTTCATCGCGGTGAATTGCGCGGCAATCCCACCATCCCTGATTTCGTCCGAGCTTTTCGGTCACGAGAAGGGCGCGTTCACCGGCGCGACGCATCGGCGGCTGGGGCGTTTCGAGGCCGCGAATGGCGGGACTGTATTTCTAGACGAAGTCGGCGACCTGCCACCTGATACTCAAATTGCGCTGCTGCGAGTCCTGCAGGAACGTGAAATCGAGCGCGTCGGCAGCAACAAGCCGATTTCCGTCGACGTTAGAGTGCTGGCAGCGACTCATCGTGATCTAAACACGCTCGTGGCGGAAGGCAAATTTCGCGAGGATCTCTTGTACCGGCTCATTGTCGTACCTATCGAGATACCGCCGTTGCGAGAACGACTCGCTGACGTTCCTTTGCTGGTCGAATACTTCATCGATCGCTTTGCGAAAAGGGCTGGAAAGAAGTTGCGAACGATCGATAAGAAATCTCTCAAACTGTTCGAGGGATACAACTGGCCAGGAAACGTTCGTGAGCTACAAAACGTAATTGAGCGAGCCGTGATCCTGTGCGACGGTGAAACGTTCTCTGTGGAAGAGAGCTGGCTAAAGAGATACTTACCCCCAAAGTTCGCACGCCCTGAGCCGCTCAATGGCGTGCTTGTGAAACAGGAAAAGCAAATGATTGAGGCCGCGCTGGCGGAAAGCAACGGCCGAATCTCAGGGCCCATGGGGGCGGCGGCGAAACTGGGCCTGCCGTCGCGCACGCTCGAGTCAAAAATCAAGCGCCTGAAGATCAACAAGTACCGATTCAAGATCCCTCCTGAGGCCTAGTTCCGCGAACCCGGCTGCACTTTCCCTATCACAGAGGAAATCCTGAATAATCAGGACTCCCGCAGAACCTAAGCACCATCCTTGCAAGCAATTGCGAACGGCCGAACTATTGCTCATTCCAAGGGTGTTACAGCCGACGAAGGTCCATGACACTGAAGATCGAACGGATTTTTGGCGCTCGGGAAACGCGGATTCGCCTGAGCGGTCAGCTTCGATCGGAGCACATTAGCCAAGTAAAGTCCGAGGTCGAAAGTGCTGAACAACCGGCGGTACTTGATTTAGAGGAGGTCGATTTAGTCGATATCGATGGCGTTCGCTTTCTGAACGAATGTGAGTCTGCGGGCATCTCGGTCCTCCGGTGCTCGCCGTATGTCAGGGAGTGGATGCAGCGGGAGCGAAGCCAAACAGAAGCGCCCCCCGAAAAGTAGTCGAAGTTTGGAAAGCTGATGTACAGAAAAAATAAAATCAAGGAGAGAAATATGACAGCTTCGCAAGCAAAACCAAGCATCGTGTTCTGCCACGGGCTCTGGGCCGATGGCTCGTGCTTCAGCAAGCTGATCGTTCCCCTTCAGGCGGAGGGGTACGAATGTATTGCGGCACAGTACGGCCTCAACACGACGGCAGAGGACGTCGCCCTGGTGAAAGCAACGATCGGCCGGGTCAACCGCCCCGTCATCCTCGTCGGCCACTCCTACGGCGGAAGCGTCATCACCGGCGCCGGAACCGACGATCGCGTTGTCGGGCTGGTTTACATCTGCGCGCTCGCTCCGGACGCCGACGAAACGTCTCAGACGCAGCAGTCCAAGTTCCCGACGACCGACGTCTTCTCTGAAATAGAAGTCGTGGATGGACGTATCTGGCTGCGTCGGGAGGGAACAAAGTATTTCTGCGGAGACCTTTCGGAGCAGGAGCAGAAGCTCGTTTGGGCGACTCAGGGCGTGCCGAAACCCGATCTGTTCGAGGCGAAAGTCGGGGGAACTGCCTGGAAGTCGAAGCCGAGTTGGTACATCGTCGGCAAAAAAGACCACACCGTGCATCCCGACCTGCAGCGCTTTTTCGTGAAGCGCATGGGCGCAACCAGCTATGAGCTCGACAGCAGCCACGTGCCGATGCTCTCGCAACCGGAACGGGTCCTCGATGTGATTCGCACCGCGGCAAAAGCTGTTCAGGGAGCCTCAGCGGTGGCGTAAGTACTGAAGCGCTGGCTGCCGGGACCGGGGGCGCGAAGAGTCAGTTGCAGAGATCGCAAACAAAGGAGAGCAATGAAAATGTGGGAGGCAACGGCCGCCAGGAACACGAGTGCTCCGACGCAATTCCTTGCGACGGGAAAGGAAAAATACGCGTATCGCCGTTTCGGAGAGGGGCTAGGCCTCCCGCTCGTGTTCCTTCAACACTTCACCGGGACACTAGATAATTGGGATCCCGCGGTCACCGACCCTCTTGCGATGGGGAGAGAAGTCATCCTGTTCGAGAGCGCGGGCCTGGGGCGTTCCAGCGGGAAGGTGCCGGAAACCGTGGCGGGCATGCGGCGAGCGATTCGCGGACCTCAGGGGTATTCGTCAACCCGTGCTCGTGGTGAACGGCGTTCACGACGAGATGATTCCCGTTCGCAATTCCTATTGGCTTGGTGAGAATCTGCCCAATGCGGTTCTCATGACGTATCCGGATTCAGACACGGTTCCTTGTTTCAGTTCCACGACGCGTTCACTGGTCAAGCCGCCGCGTTTCTCGCTTCCGATTTTCCGTATGCGCCTTACTGAATCGAGCTAGAGGAGGTTAAAGATGCCTCAGACGGGGACTAATCCAACAAAGACGGCAGACACCCGAGGGAATCCAAAACCGGCCTTGGCCTGGGAAGTTTTCGTGACGCCGGGCATACCCATCGTCACTCCCGACCGGCCGCCGGGCGTGCGAGAGACATTTTTTCAGGCGATGGCCTCAACGCTGATCTATGGCGCGAGGGACGCTGTCCTGGTGGATGCCTTCATGACGGTCAAGCAGGCTAACGCTCTGGCAGATTGGGTGGCGTCGAAAGATAAAAACCTGATAACCATCTACATTACCCATGGCCATGGAGACCATTGGTTTGGAGTCGGCACGCTCCTGGAGCGATTCCCAAACGCCAAAGCAGTGGCGACGCCCGACACCGTTAAGGTCATGCGGCAGAATGCCTCCCCGCAGGCCCTTGAAGGAGTCTGGAAGGTAAGCTTTCCAGGGCAGATTCCGGACAAGCTGGTGATCGCGGAGGAACTCCAAGGGAAAACAATAGATCTGGAAGGAAATGACTTGGTTCCGGTGGAACTCGGGCATACCGACACCGAAAATACGACCTGTTTGCATGTTCCTTCGGTCGGACTTGTCGTTGCCGGCGACGCCGCCTACAACGACGTTCACCTCTATCTTGCCGAATCGAATCCGCAGAAGCGGCGGGAGTGGATCGCCGCGCTCGACAAAATTGAGTCGCTAAAACCATGCGCAGTTATCGCCTCGCATAAGCGGCCGGGAAACGGCGACAATCCCAGGATCATCGAAGAGACTCGGCAGTACATTCGCGATTTCGACCGCCTGACGGAGACAACGAAGACTGCTCAGGATCTCTACGAAAAGATGCTGGAGCTCTACCCGAACCGGGTCAATCCCGGGTGGGCGCTGTGGAGGTCGGCGCGCGCGGTGAAGTCATAAGCCGGGGGCGGCGATGACAGAAGAACAATTGCTGCGGCGCCATTCGGAGTTCAATCAAGCATTGCTGTACCAGGACTACGATGCATTAGAACGAATCTATTCCGACGCATATATGCTGGTGCGGCCGGATGGCTCGGTCTTGAACAAACAACAAGTGCTCAAAGACCTGCGTGAAAAGGGACTAAAGTTCCACAGCATAGAACTGAAAGACCCCGTTGCGCGGATTTTCGACTCCGTCGGAATCCTGACGGCTGATAGCAAATCGATATCCTCGCGGGACGGGAAAGAAGCCCAAGCGCATTTGCGCTTCATCGCTGTTTATGCCGAAGAGGGCGAGGCAATCCGCCTGGTTCACTTTCAGAGTACGACGCTCAGTTAGGAAGAGAATCCAAGGATCACGCGAGGAGAGAGAAAAACATGGCCATTGCAAAAATCGAAGTGGAACGCTTCAGCGTGATCTCCTCCAAGCCATTCGAGAAAGTGGTCGAGGCGCTGAAAGGATCGGTTGGGCGCCTGAATGTGGGCGAGCTTACGAAATCATCCAACTCGGAGGGCAGTTTCGCCGATCTGGAAAAACTGATTGGTCAAAACATGGGCAGCACGGGGCTGATGCTGTTCGAGGAACTGGACCACGGCGCGGTGTTGCGCAAGGAATCGGGGCTCGACAAGCCGAAAATCCTGCGGTTCCTCATCGGCAATCCGCTGGTCATGAAGGAAATGGCGAAGCATGTGCCCGATGCCGGCTCCTATGCTCCAACCACGGTGCTGGTTGACGAACGCGCCGACGGCGTGCATTTGTCCTACGACAGAATGACCAGCTTTTTAGCTCCGTACGGAAACGCCCAGGCTCTGGCTGTTGCGCGAGACCTGGACGCAAAAGTCGAGCGTGTCCTGCGCGAGGCCGCGGCTTAGTGGAAGAACGAGACGTCCTGGCGAAAGGAAGCTAACCATGCCCATGATCGATATGTATGTTGCCGAGGGAACGTTTTCCGCCAAGCATTAGCTGGCACAAGATCTAGGCGTAGTGTGGGAATTGACCGACATGGTTGCTGCCGCGGCGAATGACCCGAGCCTCGCGAACAGAACCTGAGTGCTGATCACGGAGTCTCCCGAGGGCGGTTGGGGCATCAACGGTCATGCAAACACAAGTGCAGAGATGGTTGCTGCCGCACGAGCACAGATAGCTAATCAAGGCCAGAAAAAAGAGAGTAACGTGGCGCAATTGCGACAAGAATTCTCGCTCGTCCTTCGTCTGTTAAAGAAGGTCGAGGAATCTCTGTAGTAAGGGGGATCGGTTGTCTTTTCGCCAGATCAGAGAAAAGGGTACGGGCACTTTGAGGTCTACGATAGGCAACAAAACAACACCTCTTGGGCATTGCCACTTTGCGGAGTCGCTGACCCAAGCGACACCCAACCTGCAGGAGACCAAACTAAGAATCGTGGCATGGTCATAGGCTTCTTGCACAATGCGGGGTGACTTCAAGCCTCCGCGGAAACACGCCTCCATCAGACGGTCATAGGCGGCAGGATTTATCCGGCGGGAAAGCCAAACAAAGGGAACGTCATTCAGGTCCCTCAGTCGGAGCCTCGTCTGTATGGTAAGGGGATACCCTTTTGGCGCAGCGAGCACCACCCTGTGTTGCGCCACCAATCGCTGATCTAATTCCTTGCCCAGTGTGCCCATGCTGACTATGAAGCCGGCGTCAAGTCTGCCCGAGCGGACGGCTTCCACTTGTTCGACGGAGAGCATAGGAACGGGTGTCAGTTCAGCGTCCGGCTGTTTCTCTCTGAACCGGCGAAAAGATTTCGGAACGACGCCGTGCCAGGAAATAGCCTCTACAAATCCCACCCGAAGGGTTCCGGCATTGCCGCTTGCCACGCGTTCGGCGCGTCGCGTGGCCTCCTGAACTTCCGCCAGGATTCGTCGTGCATCTTCCAAAAATAGCTTTCCCGCCGCGCTTAATTTAGCGCCGCGAGGAAGGCGGTCGAACAACGGGAATCCGATCTCCCTCTCCAAATCTTGTATTTGGCGCGAAAGCGCCGGCTGCGCAACGTGGAGCCGCTCGGCTGCTCGCCCGAAATGCTGCTCCTCACCGACACCAACGAAGTAACGCAAATGCCGCAATTCCATATTCATGCCTCCAAGGCATCGAAATCATACCAACGATGTCTTGGACATATGAACCTACATTTCGAATCATAACGCCGCAGAGTAGACAAGAATCAAAGGAGAGGAAAATGAAAAGCATCACTTTTCCCAACGGCCCGATCAAGATGGCCGGCAATCTCCACCTCCCGAAAGATTTCTCGAAAGATCGCAGCTAGGTGGCAATCGTCGTCGTTCATCCCGCGGGCGGTGTCAAGGAACAGACAGCCGGACTCTATGCCGCCAAGCTCGCCGACCAAGGCTTTGTCGCGCTCGCCTACGACGCATCCTATCAGGGCGAGAGCGGCGGCGAGCCCCGCCAAGAGGAGGATCCGTACGCTCGTGTCGAGGACATCCGCACTGCCGTCGACTATCTGACCACGCTTGGATTCGTCGACCAGCAGCGGATTTGTGTCCTCGGGATCTGCTCCGGCGGCGGCTATGCTATCAACGCGGCCATGACCGACCGGCGCATCAAAGCGGTCGGCACCGTGAGTGCGATCAACCTCGGCGCAATGTACCGCGCCGGCTACGAGGGCACCGTCGCGAACATGAGCCAGGCCTTCGCACTTCTGGAAATGGCGGCGCACGCGCGAACAGCCGAGGCCAGGGGGGAACGGATGGCGATGCTGCCGTTTGCGCCGCAGAAGCGCGAAGAGGGGCAGGCACCCGATTACCGCGAGGCCTGGGAGTATTACCACACGCCGCGCGCGCAGCATCCTAACGCGCCGAGCGTCGTTCCCGTTCACAGCCTGGCTCGGCTAGTTGCTTACGACGCCTTTCATCTGGCGGAACAGCTTCTGACGCAGCCGCTCCGGCTCATCGCTGGCAGCAAGGCCGGGTCGCTGTGGTTCAGCCAGGATGCCTTCAGGCGTGCCGGGAGCCGCGACAAGAGCCTGCACATCGTCGAAGGCGCGACCCATATCGCCATGTACGACACGCCCGAATACGTCAAGCAGGCCATGGATCAGCTCGTGCCGCTTTACCAAAACGCAGGCAAGGCTTCGTCGGCGAGCAACTTCGTCGGACCGCTGAGTGCGCACCCGGCAACGGACGTCGCGGCAGCAGCGTCATCAGCTTAAAGGCATGCACGTCTCGTGCCTGCGCGAACAAGGAGACCGCCGGATGAGCAAACATGTGATTATCTCACCCGAAGAAGCCGCGGATCGTCTCGCCATTCGCGAGCTCGTCGAGGCCTACGCGCACTGCGCCGATCGTCGCGATGCGAAAGGTCAGATGGCTCTCTTTACCGCGGACACCCATTTCGTGGTGTATATGAACGCCAAGGATCCGAAGCCTTCACAGGAGTTGCACTCACGCGAGGCGCTCGCTCCGGTCTTCGCGGACCTGAACAGGTACGACGCGACCATGCATTTTGTCGGACAAAGCACGATACTCTCTCTGACCATCAATCGAGCCACGGGAGAGGCGTACACCTTGGCGCACCACCTGACGATCGACGGCGGAAAGAGGCGCCTCATGATTGCCGCTCTTCGCTATTCGGACCAATTCGTGAAGATCGATGGTGCGTGGCTATTTGCCGAGCGCCTGCTCTACGTTGACTGGTTAGAGGAGCGTGTCCTGTCATGACAGGGACTGATGAGGTGGCTTCGGGCGCGTCGATAACCATTCGAACAGTCGGCTAAGCGTCCCGTCATAGTCGACGAGTGCGCGTTGTTTAGGTTTTCTCATTGACTGCGAAACTTCAATCGCGACCGGACTTGTTGCTCCTCCTATCCTTGCTAGTGGCCGTTCTGTTGACTCCGGTGTTGGACCATGGCAATTGGGGGCGACTGGTCCTCGCGGCAGTGACGTTTGTACCGGTAGTCTTATCCACGGTCCGGTTGTCGCAGATCAAAGGCTGGGTCTGGCCGTCGGTTCTTTTGGCGTTGGGAAATGTGATTTTTGTGGTGGCGGGTAATACCTTCCACAGCCGAACACTGACCGGGATTCGATGGGCATTCCTGGCTGCATTCTTCGCGCTCGCGGCCGTAGGTCTTTTCTCCTATCTCAGGAATTCTCGTTCGGTCACTCGGGCTGAGCTCTACACGGCCGTCAACATCTATCTTTTGCTTGGGTTGCTATGGGCGACGCTTTATTTAGCCACGGAAGCCTTCTCTCCGGGTTCAATCCACTTGGGAAGCGACCCAGGCGACCGTGAGACCGAGCTGCTTTATTTCAGCCTGATAACGCTCTCTACCGTTGGCTATGGCGATATTGTGCCGCTTAGCGGAATGGCCCGCATACTAACGGCACTGGAAGGGGTGACTGGGGTTCTCTACATAGCGATTACACTAGCGCTTTTAGTCGCCAGATTCAGGAGCGAGTCGTCGGAGTAGCCTGTTCCTGATCGAGAACCGCGAAAATGTCATGACAACGAATAACCAAGTGTCTTTCGCCGCCTCGACGACCATTCCAACGATCGGCAAGCGCCTTGTCATTGTGGGGGCGACTGGAATGGTCGGAGGATATGCCCTTCGCTATGCGCTCGAAAATCCCGCTGTGAGGCGCGTGACGTCGATCGGACGCAGGAAGCTTGGCATTTCGCACCCCAAGCTGAACGAGGTTGTGCATCGAGACTTCGCGGATTGCTCGACCCTCGCCGAGGTGCTCTCAGGTCAGGACGCAGCGGTCTTTTGCCTGGGGACATACACCGGAACGGTGTCGGATGCGGAGCTCCGCACGATAACCGTGGACTACACGACTGAGTTCGCGCGAGTTCTCCGCGGCAGCAGCCCCGACGCCGAGTTCTCATTCTTGAGCGGCGGCGGCGCAGATCCAACGGGACGCAGCCGGATGGCTTTCGCGCGCTATAAGGGACAGGCCGAGAAGGCGTTACTCGCTGTCGGATTTCCTCACGTCTATCTTTTCCGGCCCGCGTACATCTACCCAGTAGAGCCTCGCAAGGAACCGAATTTCAGCTATCGCCTCTTGCGCGGAATCTATCCAGTGTTTCGGTTGCTGTTCCCGAACCAGGTGATTCGCGCCGACGACTTAGCGCGGGTCATGGTAGATGCCGTCATAAGCGGAACGGGGCAACGCAAAGGTCCGGTTTACGAGAACCGCGATATCCGAGCGATGGCGCTGCGGATGCAACACGATAACCGTGGCGCGGCAGAGTCCAGCTCAGGGTAGCTTATCGAAAAAGAGGTAGACTGCGGCAATCCGGCCATCCCGAGCAATGATGAAATCAGTACCCGCGTAGGCCGGCGCCTTCCCAGGCGGACCCGATACCCATCGTACCCGCCCGGCGTTGCCCAACTCCTCGGGCTCGGCAATTGGCTGATATCGAAAGTCAGGGTGAGTAGCCTTGATGGCGCCCGCGACGCGATCGATCTCGTCGCGTCCACGATGGGCGCCGCTTTTGGGATCGTAGAACACGCTATCTTCGGTGAAGATCTCGTCGATGGCCGCGCGTCGCCGCTTGGGGTTGTTTTCACCGAAGACGTCGCGAAGATTTCGGATCAGTAAGTTCGATATGCTGTTAGACATGGCTCCTCTCCTCAATTCTTTACCAGACCCCGAAAAATCGTCCGACGGGTGGTCATCACTCTCACCACTGACGATTCTTAGGTCCTTCGTCCCGAACCGAGAGGCAATTCGGAGATTCATTTGCTCGGCGCATCCGGCACCGCAACGATCAGGGACATGACAAGGCGCCCGCACCGGCTCATTGCCAATCCGATTTCGGAGCTGTGCGTGAAATCTGATGAAGCGGCAGTTTTCCCAGAATACGCCTTCATGTCGATTACTTCCGAGTTGTTCGTCATCCGAGCACAATCGGATGGAAGCCTACACTCGCTAATGCCCCGGCAGAGGGCAGATTCGGCGGTCCAGTTCTGTCACAGTGTGCCGTGACGCGTGTCTAACTAGATCAGAGGAGACACAACCATGAGCGTGAGTGAACTCCAAGCCTTAACGCAGCAATTCGCCGGGGCATTGAAGGAGAATCCCAATGTCCGCATATATCGTCTTTACACGAACCAAGACTCTTGACCAAAAAGAACTTGAAATCTATTGGGCCGGAATTAGGGACACAATGAAAGGCCACCCGATTGAGGTGCTTGTCGCCTATGGCAAGTTTGAAGTTTTAGAAGGCAGTCCTATTGAAGGGATGGTGATTGCCAAGTTTCCAGACGTGAAATCAGCGAGGGATTGGTATAGCAGCGAGGCCTACCAAAGCGTTGCAAAGCACAGGCAAAAAGGGGCGATTTACCAAGGCCTTATTGTTGAAGGCGTGGCTTAGCCTGAATTTGAAATGGAATTCCCATCAGCACTCCAACGGCATCGATAGATGCGGTGGCCGGCCTAAATCTCACAGTCTCTTGCAAGTTTCAACCCCGACCTCAACGGAGAGATGAGACATGAATACCAATAACCCGCTAGCTGACGACTCACCCGACCACGAGGACCAAAAGCTCGTGCTACGCGCCCGCTCGGGAGATCGCAAGGCGCTCGAAGAGCTAGTCCAGCGGCATCAAGCGTGGATCTACAAGATCGCCATTCGCATGCTCTACCATCCGCAGGATGCTGAGGACGCGACGCAAGAGATACTCATCAAAGTGCTGACCCGGCTCTCGTCGTTTGAGGGCCGGAGCAGCTTCCGCACGTGGCTGTACCGCATCGTAGTCAACCACGTGCTGAACATGAAACGCGGGCGGGTCGAGGTGCAGCATGCGTCCATCGATTTCGCTTCCTACGGCGCTGCGCTCGACGCCACGCCGGACCTCGAGCTGGCCGATCCCAAAGGCACATCGGCGGATACTGACCTGCTAGTGACCGAAGCGATGATCTCCTGCACCTCGGGAATGCTTCTTTGCCTCGACCGTGAGCAACGCTTGACCTTCATCCTCGGTGCGATCTTCGAGGTAAGCGACACCGTTGCCGCTGAGGTATTGGAGATCACTCCCGACAACTTTCGCCAACGCCTGGCCCGTGCGCGGCGAGACCTGCGCAACTTCATGAACGACAAGTGCGGGCTGGTGAACCAAGCGAACCCCTGCCGGTGTGCCAAGAAGACCCGTGGCTTCATACAAGCAGGCTACGTCGATCCCGAGAACCTCCTGTTCGTCCGCGAGCGAGTCCGCGAGGTGCGGGAAGTCGCGCCGAAGGTGCATGAGGCCATCAATACCCTGGACGGAAAATGCGCGGAGATCTTCCGCGGACATCCGTTCTATAAGGCTCCAGACCTCGGGCAAATGCTGCGGCGGCTGGTCGAACGCCCCGATCTAAAACTCAGCATCTAACTGACCCGGCCACTAGGCTCAAACATTTCGAATCATTATTTCTTTTGGGGGGGAACATGACAAACCGCTATCCTTTTGTCGTTTTTGGCGATGAGTTCAAAAGCAAGCGTGTTCTAGTGACCGGTGGCACGAAGGGTGTAGGAGAAGCGATTGTACGTCGTTTTGAATTGAGCGGTGCCTCGATTGCCACCACCGCGCGATCTGAGCCAGCTCAAGGCCAGACTCCTGCCCTCTTCATAAAGGCGGATATCGGAACGGCCCGTGGTGTCCAAAACGTCGTCGATTGCATCCAGCAAAAGTGGGGTGGGCTCGACGTCTTGGTGAATAATGTCGGTGGAACAGAAACAAAACCAGGCGGATTCGAGGTGCTCTCCGACGAGGACTGGCAAAGGATACTGGAGGTCAACCTGCTCGCCGCGGTTCGCCTTGACCGCGCTTTCATTCCCGGCATGATCGAACGCAAGTCAGGAGTCGTCATTCATATCTCTTCCATCGCTCATCGTCTACCGTTCTCCAATTCGACGCTCGCCTACGCGGCGGCCAAGGGAGCCCTTACTACTTACAGCAAGGGGCTGGCAAAGGGTGTTGGTCCGAGGGGAGTGCGAGTAACGATGATTTCGCCCGGTTTCATCGAGACCTCAGGCGCCCAGGGAATGATCGCCGACATTTCGAGAGGCAGCGGCATCAGCGAGGACGCTGCACGTCAACGGATTATGGACATGCTTGGAGGCATTCCCATCGGCCGGCCAGGCCGACCAGAGGAAGTGGCAGAGCTGGTAGCCTTCCTCGCCTCAGACCGAGGCGCGTTTATCAGCGGCGCTGATTACATTGTCGACGGTGGCACGATGCCCACGACTTGATGCCCTCCTATCACGGGCGGCGGATTAGCTCCGTGGGCTAGCGGATGTTTTCTCGTGGCTGCTCCGGCCGAATCGTCGGCAACCCTTCCTTTACCCGATTACGGAAGAGTTGCCCGTGATCCGACCAGAATCGGTCGCAAGTGTCACAGGAGCTTGCAACTTCCCAGAACGGGACTTCTGGACCGCTTCGCAGAACTGGCAACCCAGTGCCAAGCGAGTATGCCCAACTGGCAGAATAACATCCGACTGCACCGTCCCAAAGGAGCGGCCGGGTGAGCGTCAAAACCTCGTATTTGCTTCCCAGTGTGTTCATGTTACATCGGGTTCTTTGAGAGCGGACTGCGGCAGATAGCCCGTGCCATGGCTGCCCGCTAACCGGTCTTATGCCTCACTCAAGTATTCAGCCGTTCCCCAAGGCTGTTGAGCTCACACGGCTGCGGCGATGTGTTCTCTACCTTCTCCTACTTGTTGTCTCCACATTGCATAGTAGAGACCTCTCGTCGCGAGCAGTTCGTCGTGCCGGCCACTCTCCGCAATTCGTCCCCGCTCGAGGACGTAAATACAATCTGCGTGCAGGACGGTCGAGAGGCGGTGAGCAATCAATATGGTGATCGCGTCGCGGCTGGCCGCGACATCGCGGATCGTCTGGCTTATTTCTTCCTCGGTCAGCGAGTCCAATGATGAAGTCGCTTCGTCAAATACCAGCAACTCCGGCCGGCGCAGCAGCGCGCGGGCAATGGACAGTCGTTGTTTTTCGCCTCCCGAAACCTTCACGCCACCTTCCCCGATCATCGTGTCCAATCCGCGATCGGCGCGCATCAGCAGGGCGCCGACGGATGCCTGTTGCAACACCTCGAGACATTCCTCGTCAGTTGCATCGGGCCGCACGAAACGCAAGTTCTCCCGGATGGATCCCGAGAACAGCTGCGTATCTTGCGTCACAAATCCAATGCGCTCGCGAAGATCTTCGATCGCGATCTGATCCTCCGAAGTGCCGTTGTAGTAGATGTGGCCCGTTTTCGGTCCGTAGAGACCAACTAACAGTTTCACCAGTGTCGTTTTCCCCGCACCGGACGGCCCGACAAACGCGATAGTCTCGCCGCGAGCGACGCAAAACGAGATGGCGCTGAGAGCGGGAGCGGAGGCGGATGAATGTTGGAAAGAGACATCCTCAAACCGCAGGCTTTCGAGGGAGGTCAATGCAACAGGATGCTCGGGTGTCGATTGCACCGGCAACTTGAGGATGGCCTCAAAATTCTCGAGCGACGCCTCCGTTTCACGATACGCATTAATCATGTTGCCCAGTTCCTGCAAGGGGCCAAAGATGAAGAACGAATAGATGAATAGCGAAAAGAACTGTCCGATCGTGATGCGCTGCGTGAAGATCAGGTAGAGCATCAGAAACATGATCGACGTCCGCAAGAAATTCACGCAGGTGCCTTGTATGAAACTCAAACTGCGCAGATAGCGCACCTTCTCCAGTTCCAACTTGAGAATCTTGTCGGTGGTACCATTCAGCCGCTCAATCTCCTGCTGGGCGAGCCCCAGACTCTTCACAAGCTCGATGTTTCGCAGCGACTCCGTCGTGGCGCCTGCCAGCGCTGTGGTGTCCCGGACGATGCGCCTTTGGACGAGCTTGATCTTTCGGCTCAGCAGGGAACTCAAGCCGCCGAGCAAGGGGACCGTTAACAGATAGGCTGGGGCCACGGACCAGTGCACGCGGGCCGAATAGATCATCACGAACACCAGACCGATAAGCGTCGTGAACAGAAGATTCACGACCAAAGCGATGAACTTTTCGACATCGGTGCGAACCCGCTGCAGTTTGCCGAGAGTCTCACCGCTTCGTTGGTCTTCAAACAGGGTGTACGGAAGTTCGAGCGAGTGCCGGATGCCGTCGGTATAGATGCGAGCGCCAACCTTCTGTGTGATCACATTTACGAAGTAGTCTTGGAAATTCTTGGCGATGCGAGATACCAGGGCCACTCCGATGACCCCCGCCAGCAAGACGCTCACACCTCTTACGAATTGTGGGCTCGAGTATTCGCGATACCGGGTCGCGTAGGAATCAATGATGTGTCGGAAGATGAGCGGGTCAAGCAGGGAAAATACCTGGTTGATCGTAGCTAAAACTAGCGCTACGGCTACCAATGACCAATAATTCTTAAGGTACCGATAGAGAATCGCCATGACAGTGAGATCCGCCTCTTCGGACTAATCCCTTCATTCTAGCCTGTTCGGCACATCCAAGGCCCGCAGCTTATCGTCGGCAAGCCGGAAGTAATCCTGGCACACCGAAAACCTGCGAATGATGAAATGTCTCACTTTAGGGTTCACCCCAAACAGTGAGAACGAGGAGAGGGATTCCACAGAGTTAGCTGGGGACGGGGACTCAAACGCTGTCCCTTTCCCGAGACCCCTGTTCCTGCTGAGACTTACGGAGCTGCAAACATGCTTTCGTCGGCCTTGGGTTGAATCAGGGCTCGACAGAATCGATAATCGATCCATCGGGTCATTTGGGATCGTCGGATTCATCTCTCCCGTGAACGGGAGTCAGGAAGTTATCGAGAACAAAGTCAGCCACTTCACGGCCTAGACGCTGGCCGATTGTGAGATCCGTCCGGAAATGAACCCCTGCGAAAATTCGGCTCAATGTTGCTTCCTCCTCTGCGGCCGAAAACCTTGTGAACGAGCGCTGCACTCCCGGCATAACTTCCGAAGTGACGCCGAACTCGAAACGATCTTTGCCGAAGAAGGAAATCAACACCGATGCTCCGGCGGCGCTAATAACGGCGTGCGCTCCCGGATAGGATGGGTCTGGTGTGGTGTTGCCGACTTCTGGAAGCCAGTTCGGGTCGGCGGCCGTGTCGGGATTGTTATCTGTGGCGGCGGCACGTATGGCGGTGACTGGCCGCCAGAAATTGTAAGTGTATTTAGCGTCGTAGAAGGCAATCACGTCGTCCGCAAAGGTCAAGTTGAGGAGCGCGAATAGCCGTGCGCTTTCTGCCGTTGTCAGGCGATGTGCAAGGGCCGCTGTCTGGCTGATTTCGTTCCAGTAGTTCTGAATCGCGCCATTCCAAAAGCGGCCAGTTAGCGCTTGATCTGGAGTACTGGCGGTTCCGCCGCCGATACCCAGTAGTTTCACCTCGTTAAAAGCGTCACTGTAGGTATCACTCGTTAATACTGGAGGACCTCCGGGCCGAAACTGGTTCGCGCGCTCCAAGGCAAAAGGGGTGACATGGGACCAGTGAGTGAACTGAGGTTGTTTTGGAAAATTCGGCGGCGTTGACTGGTAATCTCCCGGAGCGTTTCCAAAAACATAGGGAATCGGCGCAGCGTCCGATCCATCATGTTTTCGAAGGAACAGGGCCTGAGCAGCCACCGCACTCCCTACGCTCACACCCTCCGCCTTGTCCGCGCTCTCAGGAATTGGTGCGAGCGACTGCTGGAGTTGCGCGTCCAGCATTGCCTGGAAATTCGGATAGAGAGACGCAAGGATGTCGTGAGCCGCAGCGGCAGCCGCGGCGTCCTGGGAAGCAGATCGAAGAATCCCGCTAAGGCGAACCAAATAAGGCTTGTGAGTACGATCAATCGCATTGACAGCGTCATAGATTGCAGCATGCATAATGGCGAAGCTACGGGTTGGGTGAATGGTTGCTGGCTGCGCGCCCGGCGTCCGCACAACGACGAGAAGTATTCTGTTCCACTGGACAACCGGGTTCAGCGCCTCAGTCGAAGTACCCGCGGTTTCCGGGCCCTTCTCGGCGGGTGAAGCTGCCTTTACGAGACTCGCCTGGGCTGAAAGACAGGCGGACGCGAATAGGAGACTAATCAAGAGTCTTCGCATTTGTATTTCGTCCTTTCGTTTTTTTATTGCGGATTACGGATGAAGAGCTGACCCATGCTTTGCCGCCCAGTCCGCGCATCTGTGTAGACTGAACGGTTCGAAAAATATTCCCTTGTGGCACGACGCCCGAGAGGCAATTGCCGATATCGGGCGCCGTTTTGCCCTTTATTACTTCGTGGTGAGGTTTGGCCACCAGCGATACTTCATCCCGCTGGCTCAGAGCCGGCGCTTGGCTTCATCGGCTTCTTCCGCCAAGCGCATGAGCACGTCGACGATCCCCGTATTTCTGTTTGTCGCTGGGTCGAGGAACAGTCCGTCTTGAACAAAGCTGACGACGGAGGCCAACGCGCCCCCCTGCTGTGTGGATGTTGGGCGAATGATGGAGACAGGGCCGAGCTTCTTGCTAAGAAAGAACGTGGGCTCGGGCATGATCAGGTTGGTCTGGAAGTCATCGGCGGCACCCGAGGCACCCTTATTCGGGTCGACGCCACTGTTCAGATCCGGGAACGTAAGATCACCATCCGTAATTTTTGGAGCATTGCCCGCTTTGTCGTGCCAGACCTGAAAGTGCATGATCTCGGATCCGCCGATGCTGAGGAGGATTCTGAGCACTTCCAGATTGGTGACCTTCTGAGCCAGG
>WNGR01004494.1_pt1 | contig 23593 bp, 17 predicted proteins | sample 5407581 | NCBI WGS metagenome assembly WNGR01 (sample SAMN13153383, study PRJNA577476) | soil metagenome | isolation source: 80 cm soil or saprolite under Garry oak tree replicate 2 | place: USA:California | collected 2016-06-15
GTTCGAGGTTATCTGGTTGAAACCCAATACCGGCCGGCGAAATTGGATGTACCTCGTCAATACAGCCGGCCGAAACCAGAACCGTCTTCTTATATTGTCGTTAAGCGCAGCCGTACGGTGATCGCGAGATTTGATGGGCATCTCGATTATCCACTCGGCAATAGTACCCAAGCTGGCTGGTATCCAAAGCTCAACAACGGAAGTGACCAGTTGGTTATCTCTCAGGAAATCCCCAGAACAGGAGTGCAATGGGTTGCAGATTTCTCAAATGGGTTCAAGATCATTTTCAACGGCCAGAGTTTCAATGTTGGCAGAGAAGCCACCGAGATGACCCTCTCAGATATTGACGGCGACGGAATCGCAGAGATAACAGTTCCGATCACCACATTCTACGGCTTTGAAGGCTGGAGACTCCCGCCCAGTGACACGCCGCTACCCGAAATTATTTTTAAATATGATCCTGCCCGGAGGGAGTACCTGCCGGCGAATACCATCTTCAAAGACTGCTTATTGAAAGGCATCGAGGCCGCCGAAAGCAACGTGCACACGATGAATGGACAAACAAATCTCGGTAGTCTAATGTCCGTAGCCCTCGAATATATTTTCGTGGGTGAAGAAAATCGGGGCTGGAATTTTTTCGAAAAGAGTTGCCAACTCGCTGATAAAAGACAAATCCGGGCCGAGATGCAAAAATTGCTGAACGCCCATCCGGTCTATCGTTACATTTACAAGAAAAGGACCAATCGCTAATCTCTTTATCCATGTCCATCCTAATTGCCGAAGACAACGTGGCCCAGCGCACTTACCTGCGCGATATCCTTGAGCGGGACTTTCCTCTCCATAAGCCGGTGCTGGAAGCCGGCGATGGTGAAGAAACAGTCACCCTGGCGCTTAAGAACAAACCCGACGTCTGCATTCTCGACATTCAGATGCCGAAGCTTTCCGGCGTGAAGGCCGCGCGCGCCATCTGGCGAGACTTTCCGAAAGCGCGAATTATCTTCTGGACTCAGTTTCCGCACGAAATTTATATCAACGAGATTCGCAAGATCGTGAAGTCGGTCGATCCGCCGCCGGCCTACGGTTTCATTCATAAGAACAATCCCGAATCGCGTTTCCTGCGGTTTGTCGCGGCAGTGCTCGAAGACGGCGCCGACATGATCGACCCGGCCTTCAAGGACTCATTCAAGCGCCCCCTGCTGACTGAGTTCGAGGCCGAAGCTCTTTATTATCTCGCGCTCGGACTTTCGAACTGGGCCATCGCGCGCAAATGCAGTTTGAGCCTGCGTGGCGTCGAGAGCCGGCTGGCCACTCTTTATGAAAAACTTTTTGTTTCGATTGCCGAAGGCACGCCGCATGAAGCCTACGAAAAACTCGCCTACAACGTGCGCACCCGTGCGTTCTTTGAAGCCTTGCGGCGCGGGCTATTGAATAATGACGAGCTGGAAAAAGCGGCGGTTGATCTTGAAGGCTGGCTCGAGCGCGACGAGAAAAAGTTTCACGAAGAGCAAAAAAAGGAGGCCGCGTCACGAAAACGCTGACCCGGCGATCCAGTTGCCATGGCGAGATGAATCGAGTCATCTCACGCAAAGAAGCCGGGACGCCTAAACGGCCGCTAAGGAAACTCCTGGCCCTTTTTGCTTTCTGCCTGCTGCCCGCTGCCTTCTGCCTTCTGCCTTCTGCCTTCTCGCAAACAGAAACACAAACAACCCAACCTCAAGCCACGCCAACGCCGGCCCCTTCGCCATCGCCTTCACCAACACCGCCGCCGAACCTGCATCAATGGGGCGCGGTTACCTCGTTTCATGGTTTGCCTTCGGATCGTACTCACGCGATCGCCCAGACACAGTTCGGCGTAACCTGGTTTGCCACTGACGGAGGCCTGGCGCGATACGATGGCCGCCGCACCAACGCGATCAATGCTGAAGGATTGCCCGCGGGCCGCGTACTCGCGCTGAAGGCAGACGAAGACACCGGCGCGCTTTGGATTGGAACAGATAATGGCGCGACATGGATGTGGAACGGCCGGTTTCATCCGATCAGGGAAACCACTGGCAAAGTAATCACCGCGATCATCGCGCCGCAGCGAGACCGGGCCATCATGGCTACCGAGAACGGTCAAGTCTTTGATTGTCTGGCAAAGCGGCAAGGCGCAGAGAGTGCCACGCCGCAACCGGGTGAAGGCGCTGCCGGTCTCACCTTCGTGGTCAGGTCAATCCCTAACGAATCACTGCAAAGCGCTGACAAGGACCACCCGGCGTCGCTGAAAATAACGAGCCTCACCATGGTTGGCGAAAAACTCTACGCGGGCACTCAGAGCCGTGGCCTTCTGTTAATCGAAAACGGAGAATCGAAGGAAATTGTCAGCAAACCGCGCAGCTACTTCGTTAATGCGCTGGTGACCGATGGTCGGGGCCGTTTGTGGCTGGGAACGCAAGCGCGTGGTGACGACAGCGGCCTGTTCGACAGCACGGATCCGCTCAAGCCAAACAAGGTCAACGCTCCAACCGGCGCTGTAACGGCGATCGCGCGCGGGCAGGGCGACGACATCTGGGTTGCCACCGATGGACGGGGCGCCTTTCATCTTCAAAACGGAAAGTCGGTCGAGCATTTCACTTTCGAAGGCAGCGGCGGCGCGCTTCGTTCGGATCACATCTTCGGAGTTTTCGTCGACCCGGAAGAAGTTGTCTGGTTCGCCACGGACAAAGGTGTATGTCGATATGATCCAAATGCGATGCGCGCGGAGAGCATCAGCGATGACCCAAGCGCTAATTATCTGCGTGCCTTGCTTCGCACTTCGCATGGTCGTGTGCTGGCGGGCACGAACGCTGGACTATACGCGAACGATGGTCCGAAGAAGTGGAGCATGGTTCCGGAGATTGGAAGGCGAATCGTCTATGCTCTCGGCGAAGACAAGGCCGGACGCGTGCTGGTGGCCACGGCGAATGGCTTGTTTCAATCGTCCGCGAATAACGACTCGACATTTACACGCATACCTTCCGCGGGTGATTCAGACAATGTGCGGGCGGTCGCGACTGTTGGTGGTGTGACTTACATTGCGACTTACGGCTACGGAGTCGAAAAGCTCCAGGGCTCACAGCGCATACTGGTGTGGCCTTCAGCCGACTCAGATCCTCACCTGCGAGAAATTACGTGCCTCAGCAAAGACATCCAGGATCGTTTGTTGATTGGGACTGCGAGTGCGGGCCTTTTCTTTTTTGATGGCAAGCAAACCACTTCGGAAAATGCGCTGGACAAATTGAAGGGTGATGCGATCTGGACGCTCGTTTCTGATGGATCAGACGTTTGGATCGCCAGTGGGAAGGGCCTTTCCCTCTTTCAATCGGGTCAACTGAAAGACATTGTGCCCGGAGTCAACGCCCGGAGCTTGAGCCTTAGCGCCGGTAGTTCTCACAGCAAACAGATTTGGTGTGCGACCGTGGGAAATGGGTTACTGAAAGTCGCGCTTGACGATCAATTCGGAGCAATAACCTCGCGCCTGGATATCGAGCAGGGACTGCCTTCGCAACGCACATTTGCGGTGTTGTCGGAAACGTCGGCCGATGGCATCGAACGAGTGATCGTGGGCACGAACCGCGGCGTCGTGCGTTATGAACCAGGACATATCCCGCCTACGGTGCTGCCGGCGCGAGTGATTAGTCAGAGGATTCATCAACCGAGCGAATTAAGTCAGCGCCTGCTGCTTGATTACCCGCAGAACAGTTTGTTGCTCGACGTCACGGCAATTAGCAGCCGCACGTTTCCCGAGCAATTTCAATACGCCTTCGCCCTGTACGACAGTTCCGGAAAGATCATTCGAGAGAAATTGGCGCATGATTCTCAGTTTGCAATGGAAAAACTTACGCCCGGCAATTACAAAGTTGTGGCACGTGCGTTTACCAAAGATCTGACGCCGGCGACTCCCCTCTCATTCGAGTTCACGGTTTCGCGCGCGCCTTTTCCCTGGACTTCGACGGCCCTCGCAGTCTTGTTACTGCTCGCCTTAATCGCTTTGGGTTGGGGATATTTTCAGAACCGGCGGATTCATCGCACCAGCGCTGAACTGGCGGCGGCAAATCGCGATTTGGCGAATGCGCGGCTGCAACTGGCCAACGAAACGGAAGCCGAGCGCCGGCGCATCGCGCGTGATCTACACGATCAAACCCTCGCGGACTTAAGGAATCTTGCGCTGTTGGTCGACCAGCTTCCTACCGGCGCCGACAATGCACGGCCCAACCGGACCAACTCAGCGCCGAGTGCGTTGCGACATGAAATTGAATCCATCTCGCACGAGGTGCGGCGCATCTGCGAAGACCTTAGCCCATCAGCATTGGAAAACGTGGGATTGTCCGCGGCGTTGCAGTTTGCTCTGGCTCATGCAGTGGAACACGCTTCGCCTGATTGCAAATTCGATTACGAATTCAAGTGCGATGACGACCTCGACGAAAGACTGAACTTACCATCGAACGCGCAAATTCAAATCTACCGGATCGCGCAGGAAGCTCTAAGTAACATTTGCCGCCATGCCGGCGCGAAGCTCGTTAAGATGGGCGCGATGATTGAAGCCGGCGCGTTTGAGTTGACCATTGAAGACGACGGGCGCGGCTTTGATGAAAGCGAAGCAAAAAAGAATTCCGGCCGCGGCGTGGCAAATATCCGAGCGCGCGCAAACATGATTGATGCGGAAGTTGAGTGGACGAAGCGAGAAGGTGGTGGAACGATATTTGGATTGCGCAAGAATGGAGCGGAGGCAACCTTCGCCGGCGGCGAAAGGTCAGTCCCATCCGCGTAAGCGAATGGAATCGGCACTCGACTCAGCATTGAATCATTGTCCGCACCTGCTGAGGCAGCGGCACTGACGTCAAACCCGATTAATTGAATGAACCACAATCTGATCAGCATCTCCCAGGAGGTTGCTTCATCAATCGCCGACAACAAACCGGTTGTCGCTCTCGAATCAACCGTAATCGCTCACGGTTTGCCACGGCCACAAAATCTGCAGACAGCGCAGCGGCTGGAACGGATCGTCCGCGAAGCGGGTGCCACACCGGCGACAATCGCAGTGCTCGATGGGAAACTCTGCGTCGGGCTGGACGAACGCCAAATCGAATATCTCGCAAACACCGATGAAATCAGGAAACTCAGCACGCGCGATCTGGCGGTCGCCGTCGCCCGCCGCTGGAGTGGCGCAACGACGGTGGCGAGCACGATTTGGATTGCGCACCGAGCCGGAATTACGACCTTCGCCACCGGCGGCATCGGAGGCGTACATCGCGGATCTTTGCCGGATGTCTCGGCAGACTTGCCTGAGCTCGCCCGGACGCCAATGATTGTCGTTTGTTCGGGCGCTAAGATCGTTTTGGATTTACCGGCGACGCGCGAATGGCTGGAAACGCACGGCGTCACCGTGGCCGGTTATCAATGCGACGAATTGCCCGCGTTCTATTCACGGCATAGTGGGTTGCCGGTTGATGTGCGTTGCGATTCGCCCGCAGAAGTCATGCGCCTGTTTAGAACTCAACACGAATTGGGAATTGGTGGCGGTTTACTGGTTGCTGTGCCCATCCCGAGCGCTGAGGAAGTGCCGCCGAACGATCTGAATGAAATTCTCGAGGCGTCTCTGCAAGCCGCGGACGGCGCGAAGATTTCGGGCCGCGAGCTCACGCCGTTTCTGCTGGCGCGGATGGCAGAGCTCAGCGAAGGCGCAACCCTGCGCGCTAATATTGCGCTGCTGGAAAACAATACTCGAATCGCGGCACAAATCGCGCTCGTGCCGGCTGAACCAACCAGTCAGTAATCGCGAGGGGTGCTGCCGATTAATGCGTGCCCTCGCGATTTACATCGGTTCGCTATGGACAGAAGGTTGCGACGATCTTGCCAGTACCTGGATGACCGGGGTTAGGCGCGTATCCCGGCTCAGTCTTGACAACCACTATGCTCCCCCAATTCCCGCTGATATCATTTCCCCCTTTAGTCACAGAGCTGCCGACGAGAACGCCCATGTAGGCGGGCACTTCGCTTGTTGGCGGCGGACTGTTTCCAGGAAGTGTCATGAACATCGTGCCACAAACGTCAGCGGGACTCTGCGACGGGAGCGATGTTACGATTCCGGCGAAGCCTTTGAATGAGAGCGGGGCGATTCCGCTGCTCAGGCTGTTTAGGTTCGACCAGACAGCATCCCACCAGTACACAGTCGTCGTTGGGCTCGCGCTTGCAACGGTCGAGTCGCCAAGCACGAACGCGCCACGGCTCGGGAAGGCGAATACGATCGCCGTCTTGCCCGTGTCCGAGGAGCCCAGGTAATACGCGTCGCCGACAAACTCTGCCTTAAGAGGCTCCGGCCCCAACGGGACAATGACAGAAGACAGGCTACAGCTTACATTTCCTGACGAGTCGGTCGTCCCAGTGCACGACTGCGTGCCGAGACTGAGCGTGACGGTCTGTCCGCTCGGAAATGGAGGGCAAGCTCCGCCATCCCCGTCGTTGTCATTAGCGCCGTCCTCGACCAGGATTGCGCTCAACGTAGAGATCCCGCTCCCCGCAAGGATCACCGTCGGACCGGTGAACGTGAGTGTCGTCTCTTCCTTCGTGATAGAGAACGGCTGAGAGACGCTGCTGTCAGCGTAAACCGCATCACCCGCAAACGATGCGTTAACGGTGTAGCCGCCGGGAGTCTGGGTCAGGGTAATCGAGCAAGACGCGTCACCCGAGAGATTAGTCGGGGCCGAGCATGATTGCCCGCCGATCGTGAAGGTGATCGATTTACCGGAGAGCGGGCCCGAGGTTCCAGTGTCGGTCAGGTGAGCGCTGAGCGTAACGGCATCATGGTAGTCTCCTGACGTGGCACCTGTGTACGCCATCGTCGTTGGACGCTTGACCACCGTCACGGTGTGGCTGACGGAGTCCGTCAGCCCGGCGTCGTCCTTCACCGTCAGCATCACGTTGTAGGCGCCAGACTGCGCGTAGGTGTGGGTCGGCGTCGCCCCGGATCCTGTGGCGCCGTCATCGAAGGTCCAGCTGTAGTCAATGATGTAGCCGCCGGTGTTGTTCGAATGCGAGCCCGTGCCGTCAAAACTTACCGGATCCAGGGCCTTCGGCGAGGCCGGGGAGAAAGTGAAAGCAGCCGTCGGGTTGACTGCCCCGAAGTTCAGGGCGCAGCCAGTAATCGCGTTGCTCCACTCCTGTTGGATCTCGTACGGATTGTGATTAATCAACTGATTGTAGTTGCCGTTGACGTTCGACGCGATGGCGGTACCGAAGTCGAAATTGCACTTATCTCCGTTCTCACCTGTGCCATCGACGTCGAACCAGCCACCACCTGTCGGATCGGTGACGGTCTCATTATGTTCGTGACTGATCACGTTGAGTTCGTGGTCAGTGACGTCACCGTTGGGCCTGGCGTTCGTGCTGCCGCTATTGCAGTGATTCGAGGTGAACCCGATATAGGGTTGGTTCGCCCACAACGTCAGGCCGTGACTGCTTATGTTGAACGAGCTGTGGTATGCGCAATAACGGTTCGGCAAGTCGAGGACGTTCCCGCAGTTGCTGAAGGAGTCGTCGCAGGTCTCAACGTTGTCAGGGAGAAGCAGGAAGTAAATGTGACCGAGCCCGCGCGGCAGGCCGTTGGCCTGGATGAAGTTGTCGAGTTCGGTCGCCTCCTGGGTTTGGGTTAGGCAGTTCCCTACATTGATCGTTCCATCAGTCGTCGGACAACCCGCTTGGGTGGCCGGGAAGGCGGTCGTGTCTGTCGACGCGCCGCCAAAGGTTTGCTGGTACTGAATGAAATTATTGCCAGAGTCATTGTACTGGGTATCGGTGGCGTAAACGTTCGTCACCCGACCACTGTCGGCTGCGACGTCGGTCAGGTAGCGCTCGACCAACGAGTGGTAGTTGGCGGTCACCGCAGAGCCGGCCGGCTCCCAGTACACAACATGAGTATTGTGCGGGCCGAGGACCAGCGATCCCCCGTGGTAAGTCATGTTGCACCCTGGATCCGGACCCGGTTGAGGGCACGTCACACTTGGAAGCGAAAGCTTGGGTGTGACTGCCGCACCATCCGGCATCACCCCCCGGGGCTTATCGATAAAATCACCGGACTGCGCGGCAAACGAAGGCACCCCAAAAACACCGTTCCGCTTGGCGGCGGGCCTGGTCACGCGACCTCGATCTTTTCTGACGTCCTGGTCATAGAACAATTTGTTTGCTGCAACCTTTTGCCGCGATTTTTGGCCGTCTTTCGCCAGCATCCTGCTGGGGAACATAGAACCTATGGTTAATGGCAGTGCGCTAATGACCAACACTATTAGGTAATAGGCTAAGCGTCGCATTTGACCCATCCTTCCTTTCAGTAAAATTACGGTTTTAGCTATTGGGAAATAAAGTCGGTTTATCTGGAACTCTAAAGAGCGTCGGTCGGGCGCGCCCAGATTTGCGATTTCGAAGGCGTAAACCAATGAGGAAGCGATAACGGTAATGCTGTAATCTACGAGATCATAGACGACAGCGTTAGGATCGGAGCGCACTATATATCTCGTCCGAACCGCACGTCAATAGAAAATGTTGCTCGGCCGTCGTCCTAGACTTTCACCCCTTCGATGACGCTAAACAGCGACTCCGTCGGAACGACTCGCGTCAAGCGGAAACCCGAGTCTTCGTAAAGCTTTGCAAACTCAGCTTCCGTTCGTTCGCGGCCGCCGGTCATCACCAGCATGTTTAGATCCATAAATTTGCTGAAGTGCATTTCACTGCCCGGAGGTATGACAGCTTCGACCAGAATAAGCTTTCCCTTCTCAGGCAGCGCCTGATGGCAGTTTCTCAGGATAGCCACGGATTGATCGTCGTTCCAGTCATGAATGATCCACTTCATGATGATCAGGTCGCCACCCGCGGGCACCGATTTGAAAAAGTCTCCGGCGACTAATTCGCAGCGATCGCCGACGCCGGACTTCGCGACCAGGTCTTTTGCGCCTTCGATCACTTGCGGCGCGTCAAACAGGATTCCCCGCATCTGGGGATTGCGTTGCAAAATCGAGGTAATCAATCCGCCATGTCCACCGCCCACGTCAATGATCGTCTTAATACCCGCGAAACTATACGCCGCGTGCAGCGCTTCATTTGCCTGAGCGGTCATCCCGCTCATGGCGTCGTTGAAAATCTTCGCGTTCTCCGGATTCTGGCCAAAGAATTCCCACACCGGCATGCCAAACGCTTTCTCGAAGGCGATACCTCCGGTCCGCACGCTATGGAGCAACTCGCCCCAGGCCGGATAGTGCTCTTCTCCGAGTTCAGTCATGGCAAATGCCCGCAGCGATTCCGGTGTGTCAGAGCGCAGAGTCTCTAACAGCGGAGTGTTGCTAAAGCGGTTATCTTTACCCTGTATCACAATTCCGACTGCTGCGAGCGCGCGTAACACGCGAAACAGCGAAGGTGCATGGGCGCGGGTGACCGAAGCAATTTCATCGGACGACTTTGGTCCATCTTTTAGTAGATCGGCGATGCCGAGTTTCGCAGCGACATAAATGCAGCGTGAAATCCAAAAGCCGGACATCAATTGCAGCATCTGAAGTGGTGCCGGCGTTTCTTTCGTTTGTTGTGCCTGGTTCATTATGTGAATTCCCCCGATCGACGTGTGTCCCTCATCCAAACGGCTTATCAATCGAAGGACTCTGCTTCGTGAAAAACTTCGGGCCGTTTTCCGTGATATGCAAAATGTCCTCCAGGCGAACGCCAAATTCACCGTAGATCACAATCGTAGGTTCGTCGCTGAAGCACATACCCGGTTGAATCGGAGTTTTGTTGCCGCGCACGAAGTAAGTCCACTCATGACCGTCGAGGCCGATGCCATGACCAGTCCGATGCGGCAGGCCGGGCGTTTTGTAATCAGGACCGAAACCGGCTTCGGTGATCACTTTGCGCGCGGCGGCATCAACAGCTTCGCAGGGAGCGCCAACCTGTGCGGCAGCGAAACCCGCATCCTGCGCTTTGCGCTCGAGATCCCAAATGTCTCGCTGTCGCTGGGTTGGTTTCCCAAAAACGAAAGTCCGCGTAATGTCTGACTGATAACCTTCGACACTACATCCGTCGTCCATCAAAACCATGTCGCCTTCGCGAAGAGTTTGCGGCGTGCTGCTGCCATGCGGGAAAGCAGTGTACTTGCCAAAGCTGCAAAAGATTCCGCCCTGCACGCCGAGGTTGTGAAACGCCGTGGCGCAATTCCCGGCAAACTCGGTTTGTGACATACCTTCGTGCATCGTGGCCCACGTCACGCGATAAGCGATGATCGTCAAGTCGTTGGCTTTCTGCATCAGCGCAATTTCCGCCGGCGATTTGTACATGCGACAGCCGGCCGTTATCGGCGTGGCACTGACGAATTCCAGCCTGGGCGCCACCTGGCGGATGCCATCATAAAGAAAGAAACGCACGCGCTCTTCGATTCCAATCCGGCCCGATCGAATACCGCGATCCCTGACTATTTGCGCGACGCGAACGTACGGACTCTGGTCTTCCTCCCAGGTGCGAATGTCGCTGGTTCCGATTTTGATCAACTCGCGCGCGCGTTCCTCTTCAAACTTCGGACAGACCCAGGCGATCTCACCACGTTGCGGGATCACCAGGGCGAACATGCGCTCGCTCGTGCCCCAGCGCATGCCGGTGAAGTAGTACATGCTCGAGCCGGGTTCGATGTAAATCGCATCGATCTTTTGTTCGCCCATCACGCGCTGAGCTTTGGCGATGCGCCCCTTCCGTTCGTCGTCAGTGATCGGCACGACATCGCTGGTCATCCGCCGCAGGTTCCTGATCAAATCAGGAACATCCTGCCGCTGTTGAAGGCTTTCGATTTCGTCGGTATGAGCAAAAGCGAAGCTGGGAAGCATCGCGGCGCCAGCCATCGCAGCTGATGCGCGCAAAAAATCTCGTCGGTCTTTGCACATGGTTTGGAGCGCGGGCATCCGCCCGCTTGAATGCAAAATGAACTAATAGAGCAACGCCATGCTACACGATGAGAAAGTGCTTCAACAAATTTTTCCAGATCTCGCGGCTTCGCCGCAGCACCGTGCGGTCAGGCTATGCCTGACCGTAAGTGCACACGTGATGAAGAGCGGCGAGGCTGAGTCTCGCCGCAAGACCAATGTTGAGTCGCCGCCGGAAAGCCATAGGCTTTCCGCATTGTCCGGCGGCAGAGCCGCGAAATGTCGACGCTGTGGTTGCGCTCTAAAGTACGATTCTACGTTACAATGCACGCGCCGAAGCTCATGGGCCAATTCAGGTTAATGCAACACGCTTTGTGAAGACATTCCTTCCTGCAATCGTATTTTGTTTCTTCTTGCTATCGCCTCACGTCGCGTCCGCTCAGCAGCCTTTGCGCTGGGGCGCAGACCCGAGCGGCGGCGCGCCTTACGTGTTCAATGATCCGAATCATCCCGACCAATACATCGGCTACGAAAAAGAGATGGTCGATGCGTTGGCGGCGGCTATGGGTCGTAAAGCAGAGTTCGTTCCCTCCGATTGGGAGACGCTCGTTTCAACGCTTCAGCGTGGCTCGTTTGATGTTATCGTCAACGGCCTTGAACCCACCACCGATCGGCAAAGACAGATTCAGTTCAGCAAGCCTTACTACATTTTTCAGCTCGCCCTGACCGTGCGAAACGACGAGGCGCAGATTCATTCACTCGCGGATTGCCACAATCGAGTTGTAGGCACGCTGGGCAATACAGCCGCGTCGCGCTTACTTCAGCAGCAGGGCATTCCAATGCGCGGCTACGCTGATCCGGTCGCCGCGTATCGCGATCTGGAATTGAAGCGCATCGACGCGGTCCTCATGGACGTGCCTGCGGAAGTGTTTTACGTGAGTAAAAGCACGACCCTGAAACGAGCCACCGACCCTTTCTTTCGCGGCACTTACAACATTGGACTTCGCAAAGGCGACGACGCGTTGAAACGCGAGGTGGATGCCGCTATCGATCAGATTCTTCATGACGGCAGCCTGGAAAAGATTCTACGTAAGTGGAATTTGTGGAACGACGCACAACTCGAGCTCCAGAATCCCGCTAAGCCGGGACAGTCCAGCAACGCCGGATACGAAATGACTTCGATGTCGTTCAACTGGCGCGAAGCGGTGTGGCGTTTGGCGCGCGCGGCAGTCGTGACCGTGCTGATTGCGTTTGGGTCGATGTTTATTGCACTGGTATTGGGGATGCCGCTGGCAATCGGCCAGTGGAAAGGGCCGCGATGGTTGCAGTGGTGCTGTACGGTTTACGTGGAATTCTTTCGCGGCACGCCGGTGCTGGTGCAATTGCTGTTTTTGTATTTTGGCTTGCCGACGATCGGATTGGCGATGCCGGGATGGCTGACGGCGCTGATCGGCCTCGGCCTGAACTATGCCGCTTATGAATCGCAGGTTTATCGCGCGGCGCTGGAAGCGATTCCGCGCGGTCAGTGGGAAGCTGCGTACCTGCTCGGGATGACCCCAGTGCTGGCATTTCGTCGCATCATCCTGCCGCAGGCATTTCGCATCGCCTTGCCGCCGATGACCAACGATTTTGTCTCGCTGTTCAAAGACACTTCGGTGGCCTACGCGATTTCGGTTTGGGAGCTCGCCACCGCTTATCGCGAGCTGGCGAATGCTTCCGGCCAGTTTCTATTATTAGGAGTCGCAGTCTCGTTATTCTATTTGTTGATGAGTTTGCCCATGGCCCATCTGGCGCGCAGGCTCGAGCGAAGACTGCAGCGCCGGGATGTGATATCGGCGATGGAATCAGAGATCGTTTAGAGGCGGGCTACCGCCCGCCGTGATGGTCAGAAGCAGGCGGGCAGTGCCCGCCTCTAAACAACTAAATTTTCCTGGAAATGATTCGCGTCAAGGATTTATCGAAACAAGCTAACGGCACGCGCATTCTGCGCGGCGTTTCATTCTCTGTCACGCCACAAACCGTGCTCGGAATTATCGGCGCTTCCGGGAGCGGAAAGACTACTCTGCTGCGTTGCCTAAACGGATTGGAACGAATCAATGCCGGTGTTATTGAGTGCGATGAAGTCCGCCTCGAAGCAAACCTCGCGAGTGGTGAATACGCGCGCAAGGTCAAAGAGCTGCGACGAAAGGTCGGCACGGTGTTTCAGCACTTGTATTTGTTCCCTCATCTGACCGTGCTCGAAAACATAGTCGAAGCTCCCGTGCACGTGCTGCGCGAACCGCGCGCAAAAGCGGAAAGCCAGGCATTCGAGTTGCTCGAGTCCGTCGGATTGAAACAGGCGGCCCGCCGTTACCCTGATTCACTTTCGGGCGGAGAGCAGCAGCGTGTCGCGATTGCTCGGGCGCTGGCGATGCATCCCGCATACCTGCTTTTTGACGAACCAACCAGCGCGCTTGATCCGAAACGAGCTGCGGGCCTGCGCTCGCTATTGCTCAGTTTTGTTCAGCGCGGACACACAATGATAATTGTTTCTCACGCAATCGGGTTCTTAATCGGGCTCGCCGATCACTTGCTGTATATGGAAGGCGGAGAGGTAATCGAGTATAGCGAGACGGACAAACTACTTAACTCGCCTTCCGATCCAAGAACGATGGACTTCGTGAGGCAGGAGCAGTAGGAACGCACGCATTCTGCGTGCGGTTCGCCGGCAGCTTCCCGGCACGGTTATGCGGGCACGGATGCCCGCGAACCGCCGACAAGGGTGTCGGTCTTACACGATCACACCAGATTCAGCGGCGTCGGATTTTTCGCATCCTTCGTATAGTCATAGAATCCGCGCCCTGACTTCCGGCCATACAGTCCGGCCATTACCATGCGCTTCAAAAGCGGCGGCGGCGCAAAGCGCTTCTCGCGAAATTCATTGAACATGATTTCGGCGATGTAATATGTTGTGTCCAATCCGACAAAATCTCCAAGCGTAAAAGGCCCCATCGGATAACCGCAACCGAGCTTCATCGCATTATCGATATCTACAATTGAGCCGACGCCTTCTTCCAGCGCGCGAATAGAATCGAGCATGTACGGCACCAGCAAACGGTTAACGATAAATCCCGTTTTGTCACCCGCGCGCACTGGAACTTTGCCCAGCCTCTTTCCGAATTCAACTGCCTGTTCGTAAACCTCAGCGTCGGTCAGGATCGTTCGCACGACTTCGACGAGTTTCATAATCGGCACAGGATTGAAAAAGTGCATGCCGATAAAGCGTTGCTGGCGCGCCGCTGAGGTTGCGACCATCATCTGGGTGATTGAAAGTGAAGACGTGTTCGATGCGAAGATCGTCTCGGGCTTGCACAGCGAATCCAACTGTTGATAGGTGCTCTTCTTCTCTTCGAGATTCTCGATGATTGCTTCAATGATAATGTCGCAGTCAGCAAGGTCTTCGAATGAAGTGGTGCCAAATAAACGATCGCGCGTTTGCTTCTGCTGTTCAGCCGTAATGTTGCCCTTGTCAGCAAACCGCTCGAGCGATTTCTCGATCGAAGTGAAGCCCTTTTGAATCAGTTCCTGGGATACTTCACGGACCGTGGTCTCGAAACCGGCCATCGCCGCAGTTTGGGCGATGCCGGAACCCATCAGGCCACATCCGAGCACGCCAACTTTCCTGATCTCCATCTTGATTCTCCTTATGAAATCCAGTCAGTACCATCCGCGTAAGGGATGGATCAATCGCTCAACGTACGTTGACCCACCTGCTTACGCTGGCGGTTCTGACACGAATTACTACACAAAATGTCGCGCCGCGAAAAGGAAGCAGATCGGCGCCAAAATCAGCCCGGCGCCTTGCAAGACGCGCCAGGCGATCGTAACTCCTGTCGACTGGCCCGGCCGTTTGTAACTCACCAGGGCTGCGATGGCGGCGCCTGATACTAATCCGCCGAGATGGGCGGCATTGTCGATCACTCCGCGCGCCAGAAATCCAATTCCGAGATTTAGCAGAATCACCGGCAATAATCCCGTTCCGAAGGCGCGTTTGAACCCTTCCGGCAGCTCGCGACGATACTTGATGCCGAAAACAAAGAGCACACCAATCAGTCCAAACAAAGCGCCTGAGGCACCTGCCGACGGTGCGTCACCGCTTTTAATCAAAAAACTTCCAATCACACTGGGTTGAGATCCCGGGACCACCGTCAGGTAACTCGCCACTACTCCGGCAATGCCGGTCGCCATCCAGAAGACCACAAATTTCGCCGAGCCATATAACTTTTCTACCCAGGGACCAATCACCCAAAGGCTATACATGTTAATCAGAACATGCGGCAGGTTTACGTGAATGAACATTGGAGTTACGAAGCGCCAATACTGGTGCTCATAGAGGATGTAGTAATTCTTTTTCGCGCCGTAATCCAGCAATACCCCTTCAGGAAACCCGCTCCACAAAACGCCGCTGTTCATTCCGCTCGATTGCCACATGAGCATGAAAACAAAGAGATTTGCGACCAGAAAAATGATTGTGAAGATGTAAGGTCGCGAAAGGACCGCGCGCGCGTAGCCGATCGCGTAACGCTCATGCAGCGGCAGCGCAGCAACACTCTGGGACAACGGCGCGCCGCACACCTGACAGCTCGTTTCGCCGGCGCCAATCAGCGCGCCACAATTGCGACAAACGCTCGGCCGGCCTGCGTATTTACCATCTGTCATCTTCTATTTTCCATTTGGAACAGTTTTTCGCGTGTGTTCGACAAATGCGCAAATGAAAAATGTCAAATGACATTTGGAAAATGTTCAGGTTTAGCCGCGGTGAACTACTTGCCCAGTTCTCCGAGCAGATTTACCAGATCATCCGCGTGCTCTTCTTCAACGGCGAGAATATTTTCCATCATACGGCGGGAAGTGGGATCGTCGTTGCCGAAGTAATTGATCATGTCGCGATAGCTGTCGATCGCGATGCGTTCAGCGACCAGATCTTCCTTGATCATGTCGGTCAAAGTTTCACCTTCGACATATTCAGCGTGACTGCGCGTCAGCAAACCTTCAGGGTTCAGATTCGGTTCCCCACCAAGCTGGACGATACGGTGCGAAATTTGATCGGCATGACCCTGTTCGTCGTTTGCGTGTTGCAAAAACTCCGCGGCCACGCTCTCGGCGTTGATTCCGGAAGCCATAAAATAGTGGCGCTTGTAACGCAGGACGCAGACAATTTCGGTGGCCAGTGCCTCGTTCAGTAATTTGACAACAATTCCGCGGTCGGCGGTGTAACCTTCAGTCACCGCGCCCTTTTCGATGTGTTTGCGGGCCCGCGCGCGCAGGGTCTTGATATCAGTCAGAAATGGTTTCTTAGCCACGATATGACTCCTAATCAGTGATTATGGATTTCGAGGGAAGGAAGATAGTACAAGCCTGACCGATTGGGTAGCAAGCGGGCAAACGGAACTGATGCCATTTTGTCAGTATCGCTGGTTTCTCAGTGCTCTCTGTGTCTCAGTGGTGCAATTTGCTCAGCAAGAACTCACCACGGAGACACAGAGGACGCTGAGAAAAACATTATTCTATTCGCCGCCGACTTTCGCCGACACTTTGATCTCTGCTGGAGCCGAGGCATCGTTCACGACCTCGACGGGCGCGCGCCAGACCAGTGTCTTGATCCGGCAAGTTCCCGTGTTGTCTTCGCGACAGTAGACAAAACTAAACGATGCGCGGAGTTCTGCCGTCCCAGCGCTTGTCGCGCGAACGGGAATGCGAATCGGAAGCTGCAAAGCTTTGCCGGACTGAGTCGCATTCGGCGAATCAATCATCAATGCCTGGCCACCATTCTCGACGGAAATCTTGTAACGCTGCGGGGCTGACGGGTTCAAATGATAACCCGGCGGTAATTCCACATTCATTAAGAGTGCGACATCGCCCTGCTTAATTGTTTGCGCCGCCAGTTTGATCTCTTCTGCGTTCGGCGCAATGTCGACGGACGTAGCTGCCGCTTGATTGGAAGCCGGCGGCTGCAGACCCCTGATTTGAAGGGTCTTTGTTTCCTTTGTTTTCAAATCAACGACTCGGATTGCGTGATTGTTCGTGTCGGCGACGTAGAGTTTGTCGCCGGCCACGCTTAAGCCGCCCGGTTCGTAAAAAGATGGTTTGGCGCCGTCTGACTGTCCCGGCTTGCCCGTGCCCGCAAACGTTTTCACTGAACGCGCGGCCGGATCCAGAACCTTGATTTTGTGATTGTACGTATCAGCGATCAGCAGTTGACCGTTCCAGCGCGCCAGGCCCAACGGGTGCTGCAAACGCACGTCGTTGCGCCTTCCATCTTCATCGCCAAAATCAAACAGATTACCGCCTACCAGCGTGTTCACTTCGCCATCTGGTCCTACGTCGATAGCGCGAATGATGTTTGCCTCTGCGTCTGAGACATAAAGCGTCTTCCCATCAGTGGCCAGTCCCGATGGTTGCGCAAAAGCCGCTTCCAAACGCGGTCCATCGGCCCGCGCTTCGCGCCCAGAGCCGGCGAACGTTGAAACCTCGCCTTTATCCAGATCAAGTTTCCAAATCTGATGCGGTCCGGCCATGGCGATGTAAAGCGTACGGCCGACCAGCTGCAAGTCCCAGGGCGAGTTTAGAGCAACACTTCTCGCGGGCCCCGTCACTCCGGACGCGCGCGATTGCTGCCCGGTTCCGGCAATTGTCTTCACGGTTTTCGATTTCAGATCGATCTCCCGAATCAAATGATTTTCAGTATCGGCGACGTACAAAGTCTCGCCGTCCAAAACCATTCCCTGCGGCCTGAAGAATGTTGCGCGATCGAAAGCGCCGTCGCCGGCTCCGTGTTCGCCGGCGCCGATTGTTTCGAGCAAAGTGCCGTCGAGCCTGGAAACGACAATCCGGTTGTGATCGGAATCGGCAATGAACAGGCGATCATTCTTTGCGTCAGCGAGAATCTTACCGGGAAAGGCGAGCGGCAAGTCGCCGACTTTGGCTTTTTCCAGGACCAGCTTCAAAGGAGCTTCATTCAGTTCACCGCGCTTGCGAAAGTCGGCAATCGTCTCGCCGATAATTTGATCGAGCGCTTCGTAGCCACCCTCGCCCGACAACTTGCCGATGACGTAACCAGCCGGGTCAATCAAAAAGCGCGTCGGCCAGGCATCGACTGCGTACGCGCGCCAGATCGCAAAGTCCGCATCGTTCACGATCGGATGTTCGATCTCGTAGCGGAGAATGATGCGGCGGATGTTCTCAGTGTCTTTTTCGTTTTCAAATTTGGCGGAGTGAACGCCGATAACTACCAGTTCATTCGGATACTTTTTCTCGAGCTTCTTCAGATCCGGAATGATGTGCATACAGTTGATGCAGCCGTAAGTCCAAAAATCCAGCAGCACGACTTTGCCTTTTAAGGCGGCGAGCGACAACGGTTTGTCAGTATTCAGCCAACCGCGATCGCCTTTGAGTTCCGGGGCGCGAATCCGAGCGCGTTCCTGTACAGGCATTTCCAGACCTTCCTGTGAATCCAATGACCGAGAATAATAATTCAAGGGCCAATTTGTCAGCGTCAAGATCACGAGCACGGCAAATCCAAAACGGAAAACGGGTTTGCGGCTTTGCCGCAGCACTTTGCGGTAAGACTTTGCCTTACCGAGTAGCGGAGCGAGACACAAGGAGGCTGCGCCTCTTTGTCGAGGCACAGCCTCTCCCTGATCAAAAAAGTACCTGCTACGGAAAGGCGAAGCCTTTCCGCAAGGTGCTGCGGCAAAGCCGCCGCAATCATCAATTCGCATCAGGCTCATTCTCTCAACTACCGAGTATCTCATCCAACCTTTCCACCGCTCTTCTTAAATGCGGAATAGTAATCGAGCCGCCGACGACCAGTGCTACGTTGAAAGCGTCCATAAATTGTGCGCGGGTAACTCCAACACTCCCGCATTGCTTCAAGTGATAAGTGATGCAATCATCACAGCGCAAAACAATCGATGCGGTTAAGCCCATCAACTCCTTGGTTCGCCTATCCAGCGCTCCGTTTTCATAGGCTTGCGTGTCGAGCGCAAAAAACCTTTTGATTCCCAGATGGTTGCTCGCCAGGAGCTTTTCGTTCATCTCGGCGCGATATTGATCAAAGTCGTCCATGCGACGTTCCTTTCAGACGCGTTTCAAGCCTGGTGCGTTTGCTGATTCTTAAGTCTTCGCAATTTACCATAGAAAGGTTCGGAGTTCCGCCATCAGGAGGTTGTTATCGCAAACGACCCTGGCTCTAAAAGCGAAACTTCAAGGACTAAATCCAACCGTTGAAGCCACGGGGTTGATTGACAGGTGATAATGCTCGTGTTTTCATCAACGCCGTGGCGATTCCGACTGAGGAAGAGGCCCGTGATTACTTCGTTTTTCGGGCCGGGCAAAAGCTTTTCGGAGTGCCGGCGGCAAAAGTTGCCGGCATTGCCGAACGGAAAGTGCCGGCGCCACTTCCTTTCGCGCCACGAGCGGTGCTGGGCGTGGTTGGTTTTCAGGGCCGGATGGTCACCGTGATTGATCCGCTGGCGCTCATCGGTGAACTTCGTTCGAAACCTGGAGCAGCGATTCAATTGGTCACAGTTCTTAATGGCGATGAGCAACTCGGGCTGGCCGGAGATAGCCAGGAAGAGATCTTGTCTCTGCGATTGAACGCGATTGACCGATCGCAAAGTCCAGCTGTCGTCATCTCAATTGAACACCATGATCGCGAAATCATGGTTCTCGATCCGGCGAGGCTTTTTGCTGCCGCGATCGGCAGGATCGAGCGACGGCGCAGGCGCTCATGAATGCAGAAACCCGATCGTGAGAAAGGGTGCCGGAGTTCGCGCCGCAGGCAGTTTGGCTGTTGACTCTCTGTACTTAAGGCTGCTCGTTCGCACTCCCCTAACCGCCGGCTTTCTTCATTGAACGCTACAGGATACCGTCCTGACCTACCCCTGAGCCGAGCCTTAAGCTTCGACTTTTTAAGCAATTTACCAAATCCCCTGTTTCCTCTTGCGCTTTAACCCTGAATCCGGCGATACTGGCCGCTGTTAGGTCCTTCTCTCGCGCGCCACGATGGTTGCGCCGGTCCGTGCAGCAAAGCGACGACGTTCGGCTGAAGAGAGAGTGAGGTCAGTTGTCAACTTGTTAGTAGGAGCCGCTCTCGCTTTGTTAGAGCATCGGGCACGTCGCGTTTCGCCGAAATCAGACAGCATCTGCCTTGTTATCCGCGATTCAGTTCCCGCGCTTCCGTTAGAAAAAGAAAAAGGATTACAGTAAATATGGCTACGAAACTTTACGTGGGGAACCTTTCGTTCCAGACCACCAGCGACGAACTGCGCGATCATTTTGCGCAGGTCGGAAACGTCGAATCAGCATCAGTTGTCGAAGATCGCATGACCGGTAGGTCTCGCGGGTTCGGCTTTGTCGAGATGACAACTCCGGAGGAAGCAACGGCGGCAATCGAGCAGCTGAATGGCAAGGAATTCAACGGCCGCAATCTGACTGTGAATGAAGCTCGACCGCGCACCGATCGCGGTCCGGGTGGTGGTTACGGCGGCGGCGGCAATCGTGGCGGTGGTGGCGGCTACGGCCGGGGCCGAGGCGGCGATCGTGATCGCGGTGGCCGCGGCGGCGGCGGCGGACGCAACGACCGCGAACCGCGCTGGTAATCACAAGGCAAAAGGCAAAAGTGAAGTGGACGCTCTCGCGTTCCATTTCAACCTTTGCCTTTTTCTTTTGCTGATCGTTGATGCCGTGATACGAATCAACGTACGTCAGCGACTCTTTGCCTTCTGCCTTCTGCTTTTTGCCTTTTGCCTTTTTACTTTTTCCTTTTTACTTCCTTGCCGCCGGCGTGATCCTGAGCGTCAGTCTCTCGCCACCCCGCACGAGTTCGACTTCATATTCCTGTCCTGCTTTCATCTCACCGAGGGCGTAGGTGTAATCGTAAACGTTCTTTACCTCGCGTCCGGCCATCCTCACGATCTTGTCGCCGGCTTTCAATCCCGCTTTCGCCGCCGGTGAGTCTTCGCGCACGCCATCCAGTTTCAATCCATCATTCGAATCCGCGTAATTCGGAATCGTACCGAGATAAACGCGAAATCCGGTTGAGCGTCCCGCCGATTCACTCTTCGCAACGGTGTAGGTCGGCCGCTTATCGTTCTTGTCGATGTCGCGAACGACGTTGGCGACGAATGAGACAACGCGCGCTTCGCCCTCGTAATTGATCTTATCGGCAGTGTCAGAAGGCTTGTGATAGTCATCGTGCGTGCCGGTCCAGAAGAAGAGGACCGGAATGTGTTTCGAATAGAATGACGAATGATCGCTGGGACCGTAACCGTCTTCGCTAAGGGTTAGCGCGAACTTCTCTCTTTCCGCCACTCGTAACGTAGAACCATCACCCGCTCCTCGAGTCCCCTCGGTGTAAGCCTTATTCCCTGCTGCCACCATCTCACGCCACGCCGCCGACGTTCCGATTCCTCCAATGATCAGCTTGTCATCCTTCAAACGTCCAATCATGTCCATATTGATCATTGCGACCGCATTAGCGAGCGGCAAGATGGGGTGATTGACGTAATAGTTCGATCCGATCAGCCCTTCTTCTTCGCCACTGAAAGCGATGAAGACGATCGTCCGCCGCGGTTTCGGATTCTGCGATGCAAACATACGCGCCAGCTCGAGTAAACCCGCCACGCCCGAAGCGTTATCGTCGGCGCCGTGATGAATGCCGGTGGTCGCGGAGAGGCTGCCGCTGCCTTCTCCACCGAAGCCAAGATGATCGTAGTGCGCCCCGATGACTATTGTTTCATCTTTTAGTTTGGGATCACTGCCGGGCAGAACGCCGATAACGTTGAACGAAGGCGATTCGCGGCGGACAAGATCGACCAGCAGACTAGCCCCTGCCCTCGCCACATTGTTGGCGGATTTCGCCGTCCGAGTATATCCGTAATACTTGGCTTCGGTTTTGAGCGCCCCGGAAATTGCTGATTGCACTTCTGCTTCGAAGGAGTTGAGGTTGGAAATGTCACCGAGACCAAGGATATTGGCTGCGACCTTTCGCGAAATAACGACTACGGGCAAACCTGCATCGCCGGCAGAATTATCGTATCGCAGACGCGTAAGCCGGTCTTCAGCGAACTTTTCTTCACTGGAGATGATTAGCAGTGCGCCGGCTCCGTGATCGCGGGCCACGACTGCTTTGAATCTGGTGTCTTCAAATCTGGCGAACTGTCCGTGAGGATTGTCCCCGTCGGGTGTGCCCTCTAACACAACCGCAATTTTTCCTTTCACGTCGCCATAGTCTTCGTAATGAAGATTCGAATCTGTAATACCGTAACCAACAAACACAATTTGTCCGCCCTGGATCCCACCATTCGACGAAAACCCCAGGGGCATCCAGTCTTTGCCAACAGTGAATCCCATCAGGTTCTCGGGGGTACGCGGGTCCGGTGTAAGTAGATTGTTCTTTCCCAGTTCAACACTCGCGACGTACGGAAACGGTTGCAGGTAACGCGCCAGGTTCTCGCCGCGAGTGCGCGCGGGTCTCGCGCTTTGCATCGCAGGGCGCAAACCTAAACGATTCATTTCGCCGGCAATGTAATGCGCAGCGTCGTTTGCTCCCGGCGTCCCCGTGCGCCGGCCTTCCAGCGCATCCGAAGCCAGATAAGTAATGACCTGACGAAGGCGCTCGACGCTGGGTGCTGGGGAAGTGGGCTGTTGCGCGAGCGCCGCGGAAACCACGAGCAACAGCATCACCAGGGGTTTGAAAAACTTACGAATCATTGTGACTTTTTTTCTCGCACCAAAGAGGTCTATCGGAGAAAACAGCCGCGGAGCGGCGAGATGTCCTATGAAAGGGGGCTGTCAAGAAAAAACTACTCCTGTGCCGGCCGCAGCGAAGTATTTCTTTGCAGCCAGCCCCTCAAGTTACATTGCGGCTTAGCCGTGATGCTGCGCCAGACGCAAGTTCCAGATCTCGGCGTCTGTTCACCAATTCTTCTATTGAGTGAAGAACTCAGTGCCGAGAGAGCAGTGTTACTTTCGTAATCTGAGTTTCGATGGCGCATCGCCGAACTTCCTCACCAAGCTACCTGAGACTTCAAGCAGTTTTGCGGTCGGTCAAAAAATGCCAACCATGGTCCTATCAGAGCCTCGTGGGCTAACAGCTTTATCTGGTTAGTGCGAGGGGGCATAGGGTTTATATGGGTACTTGAAGCGGTGATTAGCTTCCAGCACACATTTCGCTCTGATACTCACCCTCGATCCCTGGCCCAGGCCTCTTGGTGAATCGGCTAGTTGCCCAGCTCTTCACTGCTGGCCTGCGCCTGGTGCTGCTTGATTCAGTCTCTCAGAATCGTAGAGCTCTCCTTTCTTCCAGAGGATGAGCACAATGGCCGCCAGCTTACGCGCTAGCGTCAATTGGGCCATCTCTGGGCGCATCCCCTTGCCGCATAATCTCTGGTAATACTCCTGGAACTCCTGGTGCTGCTGCAGCGCCGAGACTGCGGCTCCTTTGAACACAGCTTTCATGGTCCGGTTGTAGTTCTGATTCAGACCCCGCGTCTGGATCGGCTTCCGTTTTCTTCTGGCGCCACCATCCACCCACTCGTAATCGCTGCTCGAGCGCGTCACCACGGCTAATCCGCAATAGGGCCAGAATTGCCGTTTGCCGCGAAACCGATGCGGCGTGATGGCCGTCGCTAAGATCTGGGCCG
>WNGR01001824.1_pt1 | contig 23590 bp, 19 predicted proteins | sample 5407581 | NCBI WGS metagenome assembly WNGR01 (sample SAMN13153383, study PRJNA577476) | soil metagenome | isolation source: 80 cm soil or saprolite under Garry oak tree replicate 2 | place: USA:California | collected 2016-06-15
GCCAAATTCAATTGTGCCGAGGTGAATCCGCAGCCGACCGCGATGCCATCCGCCGGGTCCGTGAACCGACGACGCAAAGCGGCGCTCAGCTTTGCCACGCCATCGGGAGCGGCGTCGGCGGCATGCAGAACGCCCGCGACACGATCCCGTGCCAGGGCCGCTTCGACCTTGGCGAAGCCGATCGCCACCTTCCCGGCCTTGTGGGCGATCGCCAGCGCATCGAGCGCCGCCCGCTCCATGAGCCGCTCGGTCGCCTCGACCAGATCAGGCGCGATGCGCACCTCGCACTTGAAGCTTCGTGCAAACGCCTTGCGCGCGATCGCAGTGCGCAGCGCCTGTCGAGTCGCCGTGATCCAGATGCCCCGCCCGGGCAGCCGGCGCTTGAGGTCGGGCACGGCGGCGCCATCGGGCCCGACGACGAAACGAATCATCTCTGCCACCGGCTTGACTGCACCGGTCGCCGCGCAAAATCGTTCGGCCCCGCCTGCGATCCTGCGCGGTCCGGCATCGCGTTCGTCGATGTGCGTTCGGGCGAGCATTTGGGTGTCGATCCGATGACCTCAAGCGTGCGCTTCTGTGGTCTCGGCCGGCGCCTCCTCCTCCTCGGCCGGCGGCGGCGCCAGATCCTCCTCCTTGATCCAGCCGGCCTTGATGCGGGCCTGCATGATCAGCGCCTCGGTTTCCTCGCGCGACAGTTCGAACCCGTCGAGGAGACCTGCGTATCTGATCGTCTCGCCATCCTTGCGCTCGCTCCAGCCGAAGAGCTCGTCGGTGGCGCAGCCGGCCAGGTCCTCGACCGTCTTGATGCCGTTCTCGCCCAGCTGAACCAGCATCGCGGTGTTGACGCCCGGCACCTCCTTGAGCGCGTCTTCGACGCCGAGCTCCCTGCGCTTGGCGTCGAGCTCGGCCTCCTCCTTGGCGAGGAAGTCGCGGGCGCGCGCTTGCAGCTCGCGCGCAGTGTCCTGGTCGAAGCCTTCGATGCCGGCAATCTCCTTCTCCTCGACGAGGGCGAGTTCCTCGACCGAGTTGAAGCCTTCCGAAGCGAGCAGTTGGCCCACGACCTCATCGACATTGAGCGAATCGATGAACAGTTTCGTGCGCTTCTCGAATTCGGCCTGGCGGTGCTCCGACTCCTCCTGCTCGGTGACGATGTCGATGTCCCAGCCCGTGAGTTGCGAGGCCAGGCGCACGTTCTGCCCGCGCCTGCCGATCGCGAGCGAGAGCTGCGGATCGGGGACGACCACCTCCATGCGCTGCTTGTCCTCGTCGAGCACGACCTTGGCCACCTCGGCGGGAGCGAGCGCGTTGACGACGAAATTCGCGGGGTCGGCCGTCCACGGAATGATGTCGATCTTCTCGCCTTGCAGCTCGTTGACCACCGCCTGCACACGCGAGCCCCGCATTCCGACGCAGGCGCCGACCGGATCGACCGAAGAGTCGCGAGAGATCACGGCGATCTTGGCCCGCGAGCCCGGATCGCGGGCCACCGCCTTGACCTCGACGATGCCGTCGTAGATTTCCGGCACTTCCTGCGCGAACAGCTTGGCCATGAATTGCGGATGCGTGCGCGACAGGAAGATCTGGGGGCCGCGCGGTTCGCGGCGCACGTCATAAATGAAAGCGCGGATGCGGTCGCCGTTGCGGAAGGTCTCGCGCGGAAGCAGCTCGTCGCGCCGTACGATCGCCTCGCCGCGGCCGAGATCGACCACCACGTTGCCGTACTCGACCCGCTTGACGATGCCGTTGACGATGTCGCCGATGCGGTCCTTGTATTCCTGATATTGGCGATCGCGCTCGGCCTCGCGCACCTTCTGCACGATGACCTGCTTGGCGGACTGCGCCGCGATCCGCCCGTAGTCGAGCGGCGGCAGGGCCTCGGCGATGTAATCGCCGACCTGCGCCGCGGGGTTGCGGCGCTTGGCGTCCTCGACCGAGATCTGGGTCGAGTCGTTCTCGACCGTCTCGACCACGAGCAACAGCCGCGAGAGCCGCATCTCGCCGGTCTTGGGATTGATCTCGGCGCGGACCTCGGTCTCGCTGCCGTAGCGCGAGCGCGCGGCCTTCTGGATCGCATCCTCCATGGCGGCGATGACGATGCCGCGGTCGATCGCCTTCTCGCGGGCGACCGCGTCGGCGATCTGCAACAGTTCGAGCCGGTTGGCGCTGACGGCCATCGGTCACTCTCCCTCGTGTTGGGCCCGACCCCGGCCATCGGCCGGCGCGGGCTGGAAATCCCTGCCAGGGCGGGCGCCGCCCGTCCCGTTCCTGTGCGCTTGATCGTGCCGACGCGCTTCGCGCTTTTGCTCGTCAGGGCGCGCCTCGCGCTGCCGTTGCGCCTCCCGCTGGGCCGCCTTGCCGCGCTTGAGCGATTGCGCGATCAAGGCGTCGCTGAGCATGATCTTGGCCTCCGCCATCTCTTCGATCGGCAACAAGACCTCGCTCGCTTCGCCGGGGGCGGTGTCGTCCCGGCGAATGCGCGCGGCCTCCCCTTCGCTGCCGAGCAGGAGGCCGCGAAACCGCCGCCGCCCCTCGACTGCGACCGCCATCTCGACCTTGACCTTGTTGCCGGCATAGCGTTCGAAGTCCGAGCGCCGCACTAGCGGGCGGTCGATGCCCGGCGACGAAATCTCCAGCCGATAGGCGCGGTCGATCGGGTCGGCAACATCGAGGACAGGCGAGAGGGCGCGCGAGACAGTCTCGCAGTCCTCGATGGTCATCGAGCCGTCCGGCCGCTCGGCCATGATCTGGACGGTGCAGCCGGCAAGCCCGGAAATCCGCACCCGCACGAGCCGCAAGCCCAGCCCCGCCAGCACCGGCTCGGCCACGGTGGCGACGCGCGCCGCCGCGCCCTGCTCGGTGATCAGGCGCCGCTCGAAGTCCGGGTTGTAGATCGGCTCGGTCATTCGCTGGTCGGCAAGCGCAACTCTTGGTTCAATAACGGCCCCGGGCGGCAGCCGATTTCGGGCGCCATTTCGCGGTAACAAAAAAGAGCGGGCCCCGGGGGAACCCACTCTCAAAAGCCGTTCGGATCACATCCGACCGTTATGAGATGTCCATAGCGGACCAGCGAAATATAGCGATTTGCCGCGCCAGCGCAAGGGCTGCAAGCGGGTGGCAAGGGGGCTGGAAGGGGGCTGCAACGGCGAAGAAGAGCTAACCCTTCGTTCAGATTCCGCTTCTATTTTGCGTCGAAACGGCATTTCCTTCCGAATCACGCGCCGATTGGACGGGTCTCCGGAATGGCTGCTCCCGCTTCGCTGATCGCAGAACTGGAAGACGTGATCCAGTACGGCTCGCCGGCGCGCCGGGTGCAGGCGCTCCAACGCATCACCACCCTGTTCCTGCATGGCGCGAGCCAGTTCAACGAAGACCATGTCCGGCTGTTCGACGACGTTTTGAGCCGCCTGATCGAGGAGATCGAATCGAAGGCGCGCGCGGAATTGTCCCATCGTCTCGCTCCGGTCGACAATGCGCCGACGGGAGTCGTGCGCAAGCTCGCGACCGACGACGACATCTCGGTCGCCGGCCCGGTGCTGCAGCAGTCGGCGCGGCTCGGCGAGACCGATCTCGTCGACATCGCGAACACCAAGAGCCAGGCGCATCTGCTTGCCATTTCCGGTCGGGCCGGCATCGCCGAGCCGGTGACCGACGTGCTGGTGCGCCGCGGCGACCGCGAGGTCGTGTGCAGCGTGGCCGAGAACCGCGAAGCGCGCCTCTCGGAAGGGAGCTTCTCCGCGCTCGTCAGCCGGGCGGAAAAGGACGGCGCGCTGGCCGAAAAGGTGGGCCTGCGGCCGGATATTCCGCCACAGATGTTCCGCGATCTGTTGCTGCGGGCGACGGCAGTGGTGCAGCAGCGGCTCATGACCTCGGCCAAGCGTGAGACGCAGGTCGAGATCAAGCGCGTGCTGGCGAAAGTCTCGAGCGAGTTCGGCGGCACGGCGGCGCCGCGCGATTACACGGCGGCGCAGCAGACCGTCGAGGCATTGCACCGGCAGGGCAGGCTCGGCGAGGCTTCGCTGGTCGAATTTGCCAAGGCCGGTCAGTACGAGGAAACAGTCGTGACGCTGGCGGCGCTCTGCGCCGTACCGATCGAGGTGGCGGACCGGCTGATGGGCGGCGATCGCCCCGACCCGATCCTCATCCTGTGCAAATCGGCGGGTTGGGGTTGGCCGACCGTGAAGACGATCATCATGGCGCGCCCGGGCGGCAATGGCAGTTCGAGCCAGGCTCTCGACAATGCCTATTCCAATTTCGAGCGACTCTCCCCTGCAACTGCCCAGCGCGTTATGCGCTTCTGGCAGGCGCGGCCGCAAAGCGCGTGAAGCGCATCGACCTTCCGAGTTCTCGAATGTTGCGGCTTGTCACTTCCCCCTTTCCCGCTTGCGGGGTCGGGAGGCAGAGGTCGTGCGGGCGAAATCCGCGGATCCCACCCGCGCCTCGCCTCATGCCGGCTGCGCCTGGTGTTGCAGCTCGACCTCGACGCGGCCCGACCGCATCCGCACCACCCGGTCACAGCGGCGGGCGAGCAGCGGATCGTGGGTGACCAGCACCAGAGTGGTGCCGCGCTCGCTGTGGCCGGCGAACATCAGGTCGATGATCTCGGCGCCGGTCGCTTCGTCCAGATTGCCAGTCGGCTCGTCGGCAACGAGAATCGCCGGATTGGGCGCGAGCGCGCGCGCCAGCGCCACGCGCTGCTGCTCGCCCCCCGACAGCTCGGCCGGGTAGTGGTGCCTCCGCCCGGACAGGCCCATGGTCGCCAGCTCGCGCGCGGCCAGCTCATGGGCATCGGCGATGCCCGCAAGCTCAAGCGGCACGGCGACGTTCTCGAGTGCGGTCATAGTGGGGATGAGATGGAACGACTGGAAGACGATGCCGATATTGCGGCCGCGGAAGCGCGCGAGCGAGTCTTCGTCGAGCGCGCCGAGTGAAGAGCCCGCGACCACGACGGCGCCCGTGTCCGGCCGTTCGAGTCCGGCCATCACCATCAGCAGCGTCGATTTGCCCGAGCCCGAGGGGCCGACCATTCCGATCGCCTCACCGTGGTCTATATTGAGGTCGATGTCTTTGAGGATATGGACGCGCGCCGCTCCCCGTCCGAGCGACAAGTTGACGCCGGCGATCGCGATCGCGGGCCCAGCCGCGCCGTGGAAGCCCGAGGTGTCGTTCATGCAGGAAATCCGTCACTCGCTGATGCGATGGTCCCCGGGCCCGGGGCGCGTTCGGCCCCGCTCATATGGGAGTTGGCTGGCGCTGGTCCAGGCATTCGCCCTGGTCGCGTTGTTTGGCGCATGTCTGGCCGGCAACACGGCGCCGATCGCTGCGTCCGCGACCGAGCAGCCGGTGAAGATTGTTGCGCTCGGTGATTCGCTCACGGCCGGGTTCGGCCTTCCCGCCAACGCGGCCTTCCCGGCCAAGCTCGAACGGGCGCTCAAGACCAAAGGGCTCGCCGTCGAGATCGTCAATGCCGGCGTGTCCGGCGATACCGCCTCTGGCGGCCTCGCGCGCCTCGATTGGTCGGTGCCGGAGGGAACCGACGCGGTCATTCTCGAGCTCGGAGCCAACGACATGCTGAGCGGGAGAGACCCGAGGATCACGCGCGCGGCGCTCGAGGAGATCGTGCGGCGCCTGGGCGAGCGGCGCATTGCGGTGCTGCTCGCCGGCATGCGAGCCCCGCCGAATCTCGGCGCCGACTACGCGCGCGCCTTCGACGAGGTCTATCCGCAGCTCGCCGCGAAATATGACACGGTGTTCTATCCCTTTTTCCTCGAGGGTATCGCAGGCGACGCCCGCTTCAACCAGCGCGACGGCATTCATCCCACGGCGGTCGGCATCGACACGATCGTTGCCGGCATCCTGCCCAAGGTCGAGGACCTCTTGGCGCGCGTGCGCGACCGGCGCGGGCGGTGAGCCGACGACGGCCGGAATGGTTGATTCACCCGCCCGCATCTGACACACCTGCGCATCTGCGAATCGTCCCATGCCGCGCATTTTCACCGGCCTCGAAGTCCCTGCCAATATCGGAGCAGCGCTTTCCATGCTGCGGGGCGGCTTGCCGGGCGCGCGCTGGATCGACCCCGAGAACTACCATGTGACGCTGCGCTTCATCGGCGACGTCGACGACGTGGTTGCGCATGAGGTCGCGTCCATGCTGGGAAACGTGCGGCGCACCGAATTCGAACTGCGCATCGATGGCGTATCTTCGTTCGGTGGGCGGCGGCCGCGGGCCGTGGTCGCGACGCTCGCGCCGACGCCGGCCCTGATGGAGCTGCGGGCCGAACACGAGCGCCTGATGCAGCGGGTCGGGCTCGAGCCGGAAGGCCGCAAATACATCCCGCATGTCACGCTGGCGCGGCTGCGCGATTCCTCGAGTCGCCAGGTCGCCGACTATCTCGCGACCCGCGCCCTGCTGCCATCGCTGCCATTCAACGTCTCGCGCTTCGTGCTGTTCTCGTCGCGGGCCTCGATCGGCGGCGGCCCCTACATCATCGAGGCCGCCTATCCGCTCGCGGCATAGGTCGGACGACGGACGACGGAGGACAGAGCGCAAACGCAACTTCGTCCTCCGTCGTCTGTCGTCTGTCCTCCGTCGTCCGATTTTCACACCGGCCTTAACAGCCGGGATTGCACGTCGAGCATGGCAGTAGCGAAGCCATGGCCATCGGCGACGAGCTCGCGCATCAGCGAGAGCGGCGTCGGCCGTGGTGTCGCGACCTCCCCGACGACGCTGCCGAAATCGAAGCTGAGCTCGGCGTCGAATTTGCGGGCGAGTTCGACCATGCGCTTGTTGTCCGTGAGGCACGCCATGTGCAGGAACTTGACGCCACGGTTGCGTGCGGCCAGCACCGTGCGCTCGAGCAGCGCCGAGCCGATGCCGTGGCTCTGCCAGGGTTTCTCGATGCTCAATGCGGCTTCCGCCTGCCGCGGGAGCGGTGCTCCGATCGATCGCAGCTCGGCCGTGCCCCGCAGGGTGCCGTCGACGAAGAAGCCATGAATCACGGCATCGATGCCAAAGGCCAGATCGGCATAGTTGCGCACGAATTCATCGGCCACTGCGCCGGCAAAGCGATTGCGCCGGCTCTGTGGATCAAGGCGCAAGAGGTGATCGCGATAGAGCTTGGCCTCGCCGATCCACAGTTTGCGGATCATTCCGCCGCGAGGGAGTGGGTCCTGCATCCATCTGTCTCCAGTTTGTTGCCCCCGCTTGGTCGCCGTCCTCCGCAACATGATCAGGCCCGGCGGGGGCAAATCAGGGCTCTTATGTTGCGCCGCAATAGAACCAGACAATGACGCTGCCATGGCCCATTTGCATTTTAAGTAAGTGAACTCATGCAATAAAACAGCATGGCTGCCATGCACCTGCCGGCCTGGAAGGCAGGTTTGGCGGCAATCTTGCCGCGTTGCAGCATCGCGCCAGCTTTGCTCGCAGACACCCTTGGGCGTCTGCTGGCCGGCGTCCGTCGATGCTTGCCCGCACCTACCGGGCGCGGCTATGGCTCGCGGCGAACACCCCACCGCGTCTCCTCCGATCCGTCATGCCCGCCGATGTCAAAGCGAAATATGCGGCCCTTCTCGCCGCCGGTGAGATCGAGCGCGATCCGGCGCAGGAAAACATCCTCGATCTGCTCGCGCGGCTCGAACGGCGGCTCGGCGAGCATCGGTTGGCGCGCAAGTCCTCCTCGCTCGGCTGGCTGTTCGGCGCGCGCCAGCGCCTGGAGGATCCGATCAAGGGCGTCTACCTGTTCGGTGAGGTCGGCCGCGGCAAGACCATGCTGATGGATTTGTTCTTCGCGGCAAGTCCGGTGCTGCGCAAGCGGCGCGCGCATTTCCACGAATTCATGGCCGAGGTGCACGAGCGGGCGCGGGTTTTCCGCCACCGGCTGAAATACGGCGAGATCAGCGGCGAGGATCCGATCCGGCTCGTAGCGAACGCGATCGCGGAGGAAACCTGGCTTCTCTGCTTCGACGAATTTCACGTCACCGACATCGCCGACGCCATGATTCTCGGCCGCTTGTTCAAGCGCCTGTTCGAGCTCGGCGTCGTCGTCATCGCGACCTCGAATGCGGCGCCGTGCGACCTCTACAAGGACGGGCTCAACCGCGCGCTGTTTCTCCCCTTCATCGCATCGATCGAGCAACGGATGGAGATCGTGCAACTCAAGGCCCGCACAGATTTTCGGCTTGAGAAGCTCGCCGGCCAGCCGGTCTGGCACGTGCCCGCCGATCGGGCGGCCGAAGCCGCCCTCGACGAGGCCTGGCGCCGGCTCGCCGGCGGCGATCCGGGTGCCGCGCACGCGCTCGCCGTCAAGGGCCGCGTGCTGCGGGTTCCGCGCGCGGCGATGGGCGTCGCGCGCTTTTGCTTCCGCGAATTGTGCGAGCAGCCCCTTGCGGCCGCCGACTATCGCAAGATCGCGCATGAATTCCACACGATCGTGCTCGATGGCATCCCGGTGATGGACTATGACGAGCGCAACGCGGCCAAGCGCTTTATCATCCTGATCGACACGCTCTACGACAACGCGGTGAAGTTCGTGGCCTCGGCCGCAGCCGAACCCGGCCTGCTCTACCTGGCGAGCGAGGGCCACGAGGCGCAGGAGTTCAAGCGCACCGCCTCGCGGCTGATCGAGATGCGTTCGCAGGCATACTTGGCTTTGCCCCATGGGCGCGGCGGCCCCAAGGCCACCGGCTCGATCGAGGGCATCGTCGAGACCTGATGGCGCGACACCTTCGGTGAGGACCAAGCTATGTCTCCCGCCCGCCGGGAGAGGGCGAGGCGCATCACTCGGGCTGCACGCCTGAGGCCCTCACCAGGGGCGGCCAGCGTTTCATCTCGTCGGCGAGGAACGCGGCGTATTGCTGGGCCGACCAGAATTTCGGCTCGAAGCCGAGCTTGGCCATGCTGGCGGCGAGTTCCGGCGACTTCATGGCGTCGTTGATCTCGCCATGGAGCTTCTCGACGATCGCGGTCGGCGTGCCGGCAGGCGCCAGGATGCCCGCCGAGAACGCGAGCGTCAGCTGCGGCAGCCCGCTCTCGATCATCGTCGGGACGTCGGGCAGGTCCTTGACGCGCGTTTCGGTGGTGACGGCAAGCGCCCGAATCTTTCCTTGCTGGATCAGCGGCAACAGCGTGGCCTGGGTTCCGAAATTCATGTGGATGCGGCCGCCCAGCATGTCGGTGACGGCCTGCGCGCCGCCCTTGTAGGGGATGCTGGCGATGTCAGTCCCGGTGAGGGCCTTGAACGACTCGCCGAGAATTTGCGGCAGCGTGCCCAGGCCAAACCCGAAATTCAGCATCCCGGGATTGGCCTTCGCATAGGCGACGAATTCCGGCACGGTCTTGGCCGGGACCGACGGGGCGATCACCATCACCTGCGGGCTGTTCGCGAGCATCGCCACCGGGGCAAAGCTCTTCACCGGGTCGTAGTCGAGATTGGGATAGAGGGTCGCCGAGATGATGAAGCTCGTCGCGCCGATCAGCAACGTGTAACCGTCCGGTTCGGCGCTCGCCGCAGCCTTGGTGCCGATCGTGGTGCCGGCGCCAGGCCGGTTGTCGATGACGATGGTCTGGCCGAGCCGCGTCGACAACGGCTGCATCACGACTCTGGCCAGGACATCGACCGGCGATCCCGGCGTGTAAGGGACGACGAGCTTGACCGGCTTCGATGGATAGGATTGGGCGCTGGCATCGGTCAGGCCGAGACAGATGCCAATAAAACAAACGGCAACAAGTCCGGGGCCAAGAATGTGCGTTGTACGCAGTGTTCTTGCCGCGACCGAGTGCAATGTCCGATGCGCTTGCGTGGCGATAGTCCTTCGGCGGTCGTGAAATGCGCGATGGCCAAGGAGCCCGAAGGTGCACCATTTCAGCCCAAAATGTCCAATCCCGCGGTCCGCGGCAGCACCGCGGTGTCCCGCGGGCGCGGTGACTTGAACGAAGGGCCCGAAAGGGTCTATGACGCGGTGCAGCGGTGCTCCCCGCCCCAGTTACTGCAAGGATTTTTCCCCACATGGCGCGTCCCAAGATTGCATTGATCGGCGCTGGCCAGATCGGCGGCACGCTTGCTCATCTTATCGGCCTCAAGGAGCTCGGTGATGCCGTGCTGTTCGACATCGCCGAGGGTATTCCCCAGGGCAAGGCGCTCGATCTTGCCGAGTCCTCGCCGATCGACGGCTACGATTTCAAGCTGATCGGCACCAATTCCTACGAGGCGATCGATGGCGCCAATGTCTGCATCGTCACCGCTGGAGTGCCGCGCAAGCCGGGCATGAGCCGCGACGATCTCCTCGGCATCAACCTCAAGGTGATGGAACAGGTCGGCTCCGGGATCAAGAAATATGCGCCGGGCGCCTTCGTGGTCTGCATCACCAACCCGCTCGACGCCATGGTCTGGGCGCTGCAGAAGTTCTGCGGCCTGCCCAAGCACATGGTGGTGGGGATGGCAGGCGTGCTCGACGGCGCGCGGTTCCGTTACTTCCTCGCCGACGAGTTCAACGTCTCGGTCGAGGATGTGACCGCCTTCGTGCTCGGTGGCCACGGTGACAGCATGGTGCCCCTGATCCGCTACTCGACCGTCGCCGGCATTCCGTTGCCGGATCTCGTCAAGATGAAATGGACCACGCAGGCGCGGATCGACGCCATCGTCCAGCGCACGCGCGACGGCGGCGCCGAGATCGTCAACCTGCTCAAGAGCGGCTCGGCCTTCTATGCGCCGGCGGCCTCCGCCATCGCGATGGCCGAGAGCTATCTGCGCGACAAGAAGCGCGTGCTCTCCTGCGCCGCCTGGCTCAATGGCGAATATGGCGTGAAGGACCTCTATGTCGGCGTGCCGGCCGTGATCGGCGCCAAAGGAGTCGAGCGCATCGTCGAGATCCAGCTCAACGGTGCCGAGCGCACCATGTTCGAGAAATCCGCTGACGCGGTGAAGACTCTGGTCGACGCCTGCACGACGATCGCGCCCAATCTCGGCAAGGGGAAGTAGGCTCAGCCTTCCGACGGTCCCGCCGTGCGGGACGCCGCCGCAGGGGACGTTCGATGAACATCCACGAATATCAGGCCAAGGGGGTGCTGCGCGAATTCGGCGTGCCGGTGCCGCGCGGCGCGCCCGCCTTCACGGTCGAGGAGGCGGTGAAGGCCGCGCGCGACCTCGGCACCCCGGTCATGGTGGTCAAGGCGCAGATCCATGCCGGCGGGCGCGGCAAGGCCGGCGGCGTCAAACTGGTGCGGTCGGTCGAGGACGCGCGCAAGGAGGCCGAGCGTCTCCTGGGGTCGATCCTGGTGACGCACCAAACCGGTCCCAAGGGCAAGCAGGTCAACCGCCTCTATATCGAGGAAGGCTCGGCCATCGACCGCGAGTTCTATCTCTCCGCGCTGGTCGACCGCACCACCTCGCGGGTCGCCTTCGTGGTCTCGACCGCCGGCGGCATGGACATCGAGGAGGTCGCCCGCACGCAGCCCGACCGGATCATGACCTTCGCCATCGACCCGGCGACCGGCATCATGCCGCATCACGGCCGGCGCGTGGCGCAGGCGCTCGGGCTCCGCGGCGAGCTTGCCAAGCAGGCCGAGAGCTTGGTGACCAAGCTCTACACCGCCTTCGTCGCCAAGGACATGAGTCTGCTCGAGATCAACCCGCTGGTGGTGACGACATCCGATGAGCTCGTCCGCCTCGACGCCAAGCTAGGCTTCGACGACAACGCGCTCTTCCGCCATCCCGACATCGTCGCATTGCGCGACCTCACCGAGGAGGACGAGAAGGAGATCGAGGCCTCGAAGCACGACCTCAACTATGTCGCGCTCGACGGCACCATCGGCTGCATGGTCAACGGCGCCGGGCTCGCCATGGCGACCATGGACATCATCAAGCTCTACGGCGAAGCACCGGCGAATTTTCTCGACGTGGGCGGCGGAGCGACCGCCGACAAGGTGGCCGCCGCCTTCAAGATCATCACCTCGGATCCGAAGGTGAAGGGCATTCTGGTCAATATCTTCGGCGGCATCATGCGGTGCGACGTCATCGCGGCGGGCGTGGTCGACGCCGTGAGGGAGGTCGGCCTGCAGGTGCCCCTGGTGGTGCGGCTCGAAGGGACCAATGTGGAGCTAGGAAAGAAAATCCTGAGCGAATCCGGCCTTAACGTCATCCCAGCCGATGATTTGGACGATGCGGCACAGAAGATCGTAAGAGCGGTAAAGGGTGCCCCAACATGAATGATGTCGGTGTGCTTCAAGATTGGATGGCTGCAACGATCACACTTCTGATTGGATTGATGCCCGTGCTTTGTCTCTGGATTGGACCAGCTCTGGCACAATGGAGATATGGTCGCCGCGGAGCGATCGTTGGAATGATATTTGGGGTCTTGTTGCTTGGCGCGGCGGCCTATTCGATCGCGGATGCTCATTCAGAGATTTGTGAAGCAGTCAGGCACGAGTTTCGATGCGAGATCAGTGCTACGCTCGTGATCGTCGTCATTGGCTGGTTTTTTATGGCATTTGTCTTTTCTATACCCCGAATAGTGCGAATATTTCGTCCTCTGTTCCGACATCAGGTCTCGTGAGTATCGATGTCCATCCTCATCGACAAGACCACCAAGGTCATCTGCCAAGGCATCACCGGCCGGAACGGTACCTTCCATACCGAGCAAGCGCTTGCCTATGGCACCAGGATGGTCGGCGGCACCTCGCCCGGGAAAGGCGGGTCGAGCCATCTCAATCTGCCGGTGTTCGACACGGTCGCCGAGGCGAAGGAGAGGACCGGCTGCGATGCGAGCGTGATCTACGTGCCTCCGGCGGGCGCGGCGGACGCGATCTGCGAGGCGATCCAGGCCGAGATCCCGCTCGTCATCTGCATCACCGAGGGAATCCCGGTCCTTGACATGGTGAAGGTCAAGCGGGCGCTCGCGGGTTCGAAGTCGCGCCTGATCGGGCCCAATTGCCCGGGCGTGATGACGGCGGGCGAATGCAAGATCGGCATCATGCCCGGCAACATTTTCCAACCCGGCAAGGTCGGGATCGTGTCGCGCTCGGGCACCCTGACCTACGAGGCGGTCTACCAGACGACCAGCGAAGGCCTCGGCCAGACCACGGCGGTCGGCATCGGCGGCGACCCGGTGAAGGGCACCGAGTTCATCGAGGTACTGGAAATGCTGCTGGCCGACCCGGCGACCGAGGCGATCGTAATGATCGGCGAGATCGGCGGCTCGGCCGAGGAGGACGCTGCCCAATTCATCGCCGATGAGGCCCGGCGCGGATGCAAAAAACCCATGGTCGGCTTCATCGCCGGACGCACCGCACCCCCCGGCCGCCGCATGGGCCACGCCGGCGCCATCATCTCGGGGGGCAAGGGCGATGCGGAATCGAAGATCGCGGCCATGGAAGCCGCTGGCATCCGCGTATCGGCATCGCCGGCGCGGCTCGGCAAGACGCTGGTCGAAGTTTTGAAGGCGTAATTCAGTATTTAGCTTTCGGCGGCATAAAAGTTGCCTACATAGGGGATAGTCTCCCAGCGGTGAATTTTCCCTCCTTTGCCAGGGAGCGCGCACGCGTGCCCTGGTCCGCAGAGAAACCGCCATGTCCCGCCAAGACGCCAATGCCGCCTTCGCTCTCACGTCGTTCCTCGACAGCGGCAACGCCGCCTATATCGAGGATCTTTATGCGCGCTACCAGGCCGACCCGAAGGCGGTCGATGCCGAGTGGCAGGCGTTCTTCCAGAGCCTCAAGGATGACCGCGCGGATGTCGAAAAGAGCGCCCGCGGTCCGTCATGGGAGCGGCCGGACTGGCCGCAGCCCTCGCGCGGCGAGCTCGTCTCCGCGCTGGTCGGCGACTGGGGCGAGGCCGAGAAGGCGCTCGGCGACAGGCTCAAGGCCAAGGCGCAGGCCAAAGGCGCCGAGATGTCGGCGGCCGAGGTGCAGCAGGCCACGCGCGACTCGGTCCGGGCGCTGATGCTCATCCGCGCCTACCGCGCGCGCGGACATTTTCACGCCAATCTCGACCCGCTCGGCCTCGCGCCGCCCAGGGACGAGGAGGAGCTCGATCCACGCTCCTACGGCTTCACCGACGCCGACATGGACCGCAAGATCTTCCTCGACCGCGTGCTCGGGCTCGAATTCGGATCGTTGCGCGAGATCATCGCCATCCTGCGGCGCACCTATTGCCAGACGCTCGGCGTCGAATTCCTGCACATCTCCGATGGAGCGCAGAAGGGCTGGATCCAGGCGCGCATCGAAGGGCCGGACAAGGAAATCAGCTTCACCCGCGAGGGCAAGCGCGCGATCCTCAACAAGCTGGTGGAGGCGGAAGGTTTCGAGAAATTCTGCGATCTCAAGTTCACCGGCACCAAGCGCTTCGGCCTCGACGGCGCTGAATCGATGATCCCGGCGCTCGAGCAGATCATCAAGCGCGGCGGCGCGCTCGGCGTCAAGGAAATCGTGTTCGGCATGGCGCATCGCGGGCGGCTCAATGTCCTGGCCCAAGTGATGGCCAAGCCGCACCGCGCGATCTTCCACGAATTCAAGGGCGGCTCGATGACGCCGGAAGAGGTCGAGGGATCAGGCGACGTCAAATATCATCTGGGCGCCTCCTCCGATCGCGAATTCGACGGCAACCAGGTGCATCTGTCGCTGACCGCCAATCCGTCGCACCTCGAAATCGTGAACCCGGTGGTGCTCGGAAAGGTTCGCGCCAAGCAGGACCAGCACGGCGCCACACCCGAGCATCGCGAGATGGTCATGCCGCTGCTCATTTCCGGCGACGCGGCATTCGCCGGCCAGGGTGTCATCGCCGAGTGCTTCGGCCTCTCCGGCCTGCGCGGCCACCGGACCGGCGGCTCGGTGCACTTCATCATCAACAACCAGATCGGCTTCACGACCTATCCGCGCTACTCGCGCTCCTCCCCCTACCCGTCCGACGTCGCCAAGATGATCGAGGCGCCGATCTTCCATGTGAACGGCGACGACCCCGAGGCGGTCGTTTTCGCGGCCAAGATCGCGACCGAGTTCCGGCAGAAATTCCAGAAGCCGGTCGTGATCGACATGTTCTGCTACCGGCGCTTTGGCCACAACGAGGGCGACGAGCCGTCCTTTACCCAGCCGCTGATGTACAAGGCGATCCGCGCGCACCCCTCAACGCTCGAAATCTACAGCAAACGGCTCGCCGCCGAGGGTGTCGTCACCCAGGGCGAAGTCGAGAAGATGAAGGCCGACTGGCGCGCGCGGCTCGATGCCGAGCTCGAAGCGAGCCAGGGCTACAAGCCGAACAGCGCCGATTGGCTCGACGGCCGCTGGGCGGAGATCAAGGCGGCGCGCGATTATGATGATCCCCGGCGCGGCAATACCGGCGTGGAATTGGAGACGCTGAAGGAGATCGGCCAGAAGATCACCGCGGTGCCGAAGGATTTTCACGTCCATCGCACCATCCAGCGCTTTCTCGACCACCGCCGCAAATCAATCGAGACCGGAAACGACATCGACTGGGCGACCGGGGAAGCGCTCGCCTTCTGCTCGCTGATGCTCGAGGGTCATCCGGTGCGGCTCTCCGGGCAGGACTCCGAGCGCGGCACGTTCTCGCAGCGCCATTCGGTCCTCGTCGATCAGGAGACCGAGGATCGCTACATTTCCTACAACCACTTGCGCGAGCGACAGGCGCGCTTCGAGGTTGTCAACTCGATGCTGTCCGAAGAGGCCGTGCTCGGCTTCGAGTACGGCTATTCGCTTTCCGAGCCCGATGCGCTCACGCTGTGGGAGGCGCAGTTCGGCGATTTCGCCAATGGCGCGCAGGTGGTGTTCGACCAGTTCATCTCCTCGGGCGAGCGCAAGTGGCTGCGCATGTCCGGCCTGGTCTGCCTGTTGCCACACGGCTACGAAGGCCAAGGCCCCGAGCACTCATCGGCGCGGCTCGAGCGTTTTTTGCAGATGTGCGCCGAGGACAACATGCAGGTCGCGAACTGCACGACTCCGGCCAACTACTTCCATGTCCTGCGCCGGCAGTTGAAGCGCGACATTCGCAAGCCGCTGATCCTGATGACGCCGAAGTCTCTCCTGCGCCACAAGCGCGCGGTGTCGCGGCTCGACGAGATGGGGCCGGATCGGACCTTCCACCGTCTCTTGTGGGACGACGCTCAGATTCTGCCCGACGAGAAGATCAAGCTCGTCGCCGACGACGACATCAGACGCGTGGTGATGTGCTCGGGCAAGGTCTACTACGATCTCTACGAGGAACGCGAGAAGCGGGGCATCGACGATGTCTATCTCCTGCGCCTGGAGCAGCTCTATCCGGTGCCGCTCAAGGCCCTGGTGGCGGAGCTCGGCCGCTTCAGGCAGGCGGAATTCGTGTGGTGCCAGGAGGAGCCGCGCAACATGGGCGCCTACCCGTTCATGGAACCGTGTTTCGAATGGGTATTCGACCAGCTCGGACTCGAGAACAAGCGCCCGCGCTACGCCGGCCGTCCAGCCTCGGCTGCGACCGCGGTCGGCGTCATGTCGAAGCATCTCGCCCAGCTGAAAGCTTTTCTCGACGAGGCGCTCGGGTAGGTAGACGACGGAGGACGGAGGACGGAAGACAAAAGAACGGTGAACGGTGCCTTTGCCTCCATCCGTCGTCCGTCGTCCGTCCTCCGCTGACCGAAGAGGAAGAGACCATGGCTGAGATCCGCGTCCCGACGCTCGGCGAATCGGTGACCGAGGCGACGATCGGCAAGTGGTTCAAGAAGCCCGGCGATCCGGTTGCGGTCGACGAGCCCTTGGTCGAGCTCGAGACCGACAAGGTGACGATCGAGGTGCCGGCGCCGGCCGCGGGCGTTCTGGCCGAAGTCTCAGCCAAGGACGGCGACACTGTCGCCGTGGGCGCCCTGCTCGGCCAGATCAAGGAAGGTGCCGGTACGACCGCGACCGGCAGGCCGGACGCGAAGGCCACGACGGCGAAGGCCATCGATGCCGGTCCGGAAGTGCCGAAGCCGAGACCGGCAGAGGCGAAGCCGGCGCAAGGCGCGGAAAAACCGAAGGCGGCTGCCGCCGAGATACCGATGCCGCCCTCCGTGCGCAAGATGGCGGCCGAGAGCGGCATCGATGTCTCCTCGGTTGCCGGCTCCGGCAAGGACGGCCGCGTCACCAAGGGCGACATGATGGACAAGATGGCGGCGATCGAGCGGGCCGCCGCGGCGCCGACGCCGGTCCCGGCTCCGGCCGCCTCGGTGCAAGTGCGTGCGCCGTCGCCGGCCGACGATGCGGCACGCGAAGAGCGGGTGAAGATGACGCGGCTGCGGACGACCATCGCGCGCCGCCTCAAGGATGCCCAGAACACCGCCGCCATGCTCACGACCTTCAACGAGGTCGACATGAGCGCGGTGATGCATCTGCGCAATGAGTACAAGGACCTGTTCGAGAAGAAGCACGGGGTGAAGCTCGGCTTCATGGGCTTCTTCGTGCGCGCCTGCGTGCATGCGCTCAAGGAAATTCCCGCCGTCAACGCCGAGATCGACGGCACCGACATCATCTACAAGAACTACTACCACATCGGCGTCGCGGTCGGCACCGAGCGCGGTCTGGTGGTTCCAGTGGTGCGCGATGCCGACGCCAAATCGCTCGCCGAGATCGAGAAGACGATCGCCGATTTCGGCCGCCGCGCGCGCGAAGGCGCGCTCAAGATCGAAGAGATGCAGGGCGGCACCTTCACCATCTCGAATGGCGGCGTCTATGGCTCGCTGATGTCGACGCCGATCCTCAACGCGCCGCAGTCCGGCATCCTCGGCATGCATAAGATCCAGGACCGGCCGGTGGCGGTCGCCGGCAAGGTCGAGATACGTCCGATGATGTATCTCGCGCTCTCGTACGACCACCGCGTCGTCGACGGCCGCGAGGCGGTCACGTTTTTGGTGCGCGTGAAGGAGAGCCTGGAGGATCCGGCGAGGCTGGTGCTGGATTTGTGAGATAGCATGCCCTACGACCTCATCGTCATCGGTTCCGGCCCCGGCGGCTATGTCTGCGCCATCCGCGCGGCGCAGCTCGGGCTCAAGACCGCCGTGGTCGAGAAGGACAAGACCTTCGGCGGCACCTGCCTCAATGTCGGCTGCATTCCCTCGAAGGCGCTGCTGTACGCGTCGGAGCTCTACGAGGAGGCGGGGCACAAGTTCGGCCGGATGGGCATCGACATTGGCCAACCGAAGCTCGATCTCGCCGCGATGATGAAGTTCAAGGACGAAGGCGTCGACGGCAACGTCAAGGGCGTCGCCTTCCTGTTCAAGAAGAACAAGGTCGAAAGCATCCAGGGCATTGGCCGCATCGTCGCGCCTGGCAAGGTCGAGGTGAAAGCGGGCGACGGCAAGACTCAGGTGCTGGAGACCAAGGCGATCGTCATTGCCACCGGCTCGGACGTGGCGAGGCTCAAGGGCATCGACATCGACGAGAAGCGCATCGTGTCCTCGACCGGCGCGCTCGTGCTCGACCAGGCGCCCAGCCGCCTCCTCATCGTCGGGGCGGGCGTGATCGGGCTTGAGCTTGGCTCGGTGTGGCGGCGGCTCGGCTCGGAGGTGCTGGTGGTCGAGTTCCTCGACCGCATTCTGCCGGGCATGGACAACGAGGTCTGCCGGCAATTTCAGCGCCTCCTCGAAAGGCAGGGAATCAAGTTCAGGCTGTCGTCGAAGGTCACCGCAGTGGACACGTCCGGCCGGCGGCTCAAGGCGGGGGTCGAGCCGTCATCCGGCGGCGCCGTGGAAACCATCGAGGCCGACGTGGTGCTCGTCGCCGTCGGCCGGGTGCCCTATACCGAAGGACTAGGCCTCGAACAGGTGGGCGTGAGCAAGGACAACCGTGGCCGCGTCGTCGTCGATGGGCATTTCAAGACCAGCGTGCCCGGGATCTACGCCATCGGCGATGTGATCGCCGGGCCCATGCTCGCCCACAAGGCGGAGGACGAAGGCGTGGCGGTGGCGGAAATTCTTGCCGGACAGGCGGGACATGTGAACTACGACGTGATCCCGAATGTCATCTACACTTTCCCCGAGGTCGCTTCGATCGGCAAGACCGAGGAGGAGCTGAAAGAGGCCGGCATCACCTACAATGTGGGCAAGTTCCCCTTCACCGCCAACGGCCGCGCCAAGGTGAACCAGCAGACCGAGGGCTTCGTGAAGATTCTGGCCGACGCGCGAACCGACCGCGTGCTCGGCGTCCATATCGTCGGTGCCGATGCCGGTAACATGATCGCCGAGGCGGCGGTGGCGATGGAGTTCGGCGCCGCCTCGGAAGACATCGCCCGCACCTGCCATGCCCACCCGACCCTCACCGAGGCGGTGAAGGAGGCGGCGCTTGCGGTCGCCAAGCGCTCTATCAATATGTGACCATGATGCGCCGCCTGCTCCGCCCGCTCGTGATCGTCCTCGCCCTCGTCTTCCTGTTCGAGGCGTGGCTGTGGGATCGCCTTGCGCCGATCGTCGGCTGGGTCGTCGCGCGCATCCCGTTGCGCGCGATCAAGGCCAGGCTCGCGGCCTGGATCGAGCGCCTGCCGCCGACGGCGACCCTCCTGGTCGCCATCGTGCCGCCGCTCGCGCTTCTGCTGCCGCTGAAATTCCTCGGCCTGTGGATGCTGGCGCATGGCTACTGGCTCGGCGCCATCGGCGTGCTCGCGCTCGCTAAGGTGGTGAGCCTCGGCGTCACCGCCTTCATCTTCGACCTCACCCGCGACAAGCTCTTGCAGTTCGCCTGGTTCCGCCGGCTCTACGGTTGGGTGATGCGGGGCATCGACTGGGCGCATGCGCTGGTCGATCCGGTCAAACGCCGGGTCAGGATCTGGCTGCGCATGTTTGCGCCCAAGCGTGCAGGGCGCATGCTCCGCCTCTTTCGGCGCATCCGCCGCCGCATGCAGGCGGCGCGCGCGGCAGCATAGCGATGACATACCCTGTCGGGGCGGCCGACGGCATCACAAGAGATGCACCGCATGCGGCGCGAACAGGCCGATCCAGGTGAAGACAAGTCCAAGGATTCCGAGACCGCCGGCCGCGTAGGCGAGCGCCATCATGCCGGTGATGACGGCCGCCGAAGCCAGCACGATCCCGATCTGATAGATCGCCGACGCAATCTCGTAGTGGTGATACCTCGCCATGGCGAGATCGCGGTCATGCTCGGCGGCCTGGGCGCGCGCCATCAGTTCCTTGCGCCCTTCCTGCGTCTCGGGCTCGGATTCGTAGCGCGCGACAGTTCCCCTCCAGGTGTCGATCTGCTTCTGCGTTGCCGCCTTCACCCCTTCATCGGTTGCAGCGGCCAGTTCAACCGTCATCGCTTCGGCGGCGGTGCGCAGCGTGGTTTGGCGGATGGTCTTGGCTTGGAAGAACGCCCAGGTATCCGAGGCTTTGATATTCAATTCGATACCCTTCGTCTGCGCGCTCTTGCCGAGCGTCTCGGAGAACGCCAGGAACAGCGCGATCACCGAGATCAGCAGCGCGATTTTCTTGTTCTGGCCTTGGATGAGCGTGTTCTTGTGGCCCCCTCCATGCTCGTGTTCGAGGCGGTGCTCGACCTCGTGTTCGACTGCGTGCACGCCATGGCTCATGACATCCTCCCTGGCTCGTCTGGACGGACGATGTAGCGAAGCGGGTGGCATTCGCAAGGGGGTCGATCACCATCGGGGGCCGGTTGTCGCACCTTGGTCATGCGCGGGGATGGGCGCTGCGATAGACTTCGAGCAGCCGATCGGCGTCGACCGCGGTGTAGATCTGGGTCGTCGACAGCGAGGCATGGCCGAGCAGTTCCTGGATCGCGCGCAGGTCACCGCCGCGCGCCAGGAGATGGGTGGCGAAGGAATGGCGTAGCGCATGCGGCGTCGCGGTCTCCGGCAGGCCGAGCGCGCCGCGCAGCCGCGCCATCGCCAGCTGAATGACGCGCGGCGAGAGCGCGCCTCCCTTGGCGCCGACGAACAGCGCGCCGTCGGCGGCAAGGTCGCAGGGGCAGAGCGCGACATAATCGGCCACGAGCGTGACGACCTGCGCCAGCACCGGCACCATGCGCTGCTTGTTGCCCTTGCCGGTGACCACAATGACGTCGCCTTGCCCGGGCTCGGGCATGTCCTTGCGCTTGAGGCCGAGTGCCTCGGAGATGCGCAGACCCGAACCATAGAGGAGCGCGAGCACCGCGGCATCGCGCGCGAGGATCCACGGCGCGCGCTCCTCGCCGGCCCGCAGCTCGGTCTCGGTAAGGCGCTTGGCCGCGGCGACGGCGAGCGGCTTCGGCAGCGTCTTGGCGATCTTGGGCGTGCGCACTGCGGCGAGGGCGCCAATGCGCGCCTTGCCGTTGCGCTCGAGGAAGCGCGCAAACGAGCGTGTGCCCGCGAGCATGCGCATGAGCGAGCGGCCGGTGATGCCCTCGGCGCGTCGCGACGCCATGAAGGCGCGCACATCGGCTGGTGCAAGCCGCCTGAGCGCGGCGAGCGTCACCCGGGTGCCGAGATGCTCCGACAGGAAAGCCAGGAACTGGCGGACGTCGCGTCCATAGGCCTCGCTGGTTTTGGGCGACATCCGCCGCTCTGCCGCGAGATAGGCCAGCCAGCGCGCGACCTCGCTTGCGACGTCGGTCGCCGCGAAGGCAAGATCGGGGGCGGGTGTTGAGCTTGACACGGCAGGATTATATCTCACCCCTTTCCTTCATCCTTCCTTAAACCGCCGCGAATCGGCCGCATGCACATGCCCAAGCGCATTGTCGATGTCCTCCTTCCGGTCGCCCTCGACCAGGCCTATTCCTACCGGGTGCCGGAGGAACTCGACCTCGATGCCGGCGACATCGTCTGCGTGCCGCTCGGGGCGCGCGCGGCGATGGCGGTGGTGTGGTCGGAGAACCCGAACCCCAATCCGCGCCTCGACAACCGGATGAAGGACGTCGAGGAAAAGCTCGATGTTCCGCCGCTCAAGCCGGAGCTGCGCAAGTTCGTCGACTGGGTTTCGACCTACACGCTCGCGCCCCGGGGGATGGTGTTGCGCATGTGCCTGCGCATGGGCGAGCATCTCGGCCCCCCGCGCGAGCGCATCGGCGTGCGACTCAATGGCCCGCCGCCCCAGCGCATGACGGCGGCGCGCGAGCGTGTGCTGGCGCTGCTCGCCGACGGCCTCGCGCGCGGCAAGAGCGAGGCCGCGGAAGAGGCCGGCGTGAGCCCGGGCGTGGTCGATGGATTGATCGACGAAGGCACGCTTGAAACCGTGGTGCTGCCGCCTGAGCCGGTGGCGCGCGCGCCCGATCCGGATTTCATGCAACCCGATTTCACGCCGGCGCAGCGCGAGGCCGCGGACGCGCTGCGCGCGACCGTCGCGCACGGTGGCTACTCGGCGACGCTGATCGACGGCGTGACCGGCTCGGGCAAGACCCAGGTCTATTTCGAGGCCGTGGCCGAGACCGTGCGCCGCCGGCGGCAGGCGCTGATCCTGATGCCCGAGATCGCGCTCACCGCGCAGGTGCTCGACCGCTTCGGGGAGCGCTTCGGCACCCGTCCGGCCGAGTGGCATTCGCAGCTTTCCCCGCGCAAGCGCGCGCGCACCTGGACGGCGGTGGCGGCAGGCGAGGCGAGCGTGATCGTCGGCGCGCGCTCGGCGCTGTTCCTGCCCTATCCGGATCTCGGCCTCATCGTCGTCGACGAGGAGCACGACCCCGCCTACAAGCAGGAGGACGGCGTGCGTTATCACGCCCGCGACATGGCCGTGGTGCGCGCGAGCGTGGCCAAGATCCCGGTCGTGCTCGCCTCGGCCACCCCCTCGGTCGAGACCGAGGTCAATGCGCGCCGCAGCCGCTATCAGCGGCTTCATCTGCCCGAGCGTTTCGGCGGCCAGCATCTGCCGTCGATCGAGGCGATCGATCTGCGCCGCGAGGGCCCGCCGCGTGGCCGCTTCATCGCGCCCCGGCTCGCCGAGGCGGTGAAAACAGCGCTCGAGCGCGGCGAGCAGGCGCTGCTCTTCCTCAACCGCCGAGGCTATGCGCCGCTCACGCTTTGCCGCCAATGCGGCTTTCGCCTGGCCTGCCCGAACTGCGATGCCTGGCTGGTCGACCACCGCTTCAAGCGCCGGCTCGTCTGCCACCATTGCGGTTTCGCAATGCCGCCACCGGAGAAATGCCCGAAGTGCGAGGCGGCGCAAAGCTTCGTCGCCTGCGGCCCCGGCGTCGAGCGACTGGAGGAGGAAGCGGCGGCGCTGTTCCCCGAGGCGCGCATCATGGTGCTCTCCAGCGACCTCGTCGCCACGGTCGAGCACATGCGCCAGGAGCTGACCGAGATCGAGCGCGGTCTCGTCGATATCGTCATCGGAACGCAGCTCGTCGCCAAGGGCCACCATTTTCCGAAGCTCAACCTCGTCGGCATCATCGACGCCGACCTCGGGCTGAGCAACGGTGACCCGCGCGCCGCCGAGCGCACCTTCCAGCTCCTCCATCAGGTCGTCGGCCGCGCCGGCCGCGAGGAAGGTCGCGGCGTGGGCTACCTGCAGACGCACCAGCCCGAGCACCCGGTAATGCGCGCGCTGATCGCCGCCGATCGTGAAGCGTTCTATTCCGCCGAGATCGAGTTGCGCGAAGCGACGCATTATCCGCCGTTCGGCCGGCTCGCGAGCCTCGTCGTCTCCGGCGCCGACAAGCACGCGG
>WNGR01001825.1_pt1 | contig 23590 bp, 18 predicted proteins | sample 5407581 | NCBI WGS metagenome assembly WNGR01 (sample SAMN13153383, study PRJNA577476) | soil metagenome | isolation source: 80 cm soil or saprolite under Garry oak tree replicate 2 | place: USA:California | collected 2016-06-15
ACCCTGCGCGCTCGAGGCAAACTCCGCCTGGCAGCACCTCACCCTGATACTCCGCCTGTCCCTCGCCTATCAACACAAGCGCCATATGAGCAAGAGGAGCCAGATCTCCGCTTGCGCCAACGCTGCCCCGCGATGGGATGATCGGAGTGATCTGGTGATTGAGTAAATCGCAAATCCGCTCACCAACGATGGGCCGTATACCGGAAAGCCCCTTCGCCAGAACGTTGGCCCGGATCAGCATCATGCCCCGCACGACAGCCACGGACAAGGGAGAACCCACACCGCAACAGTGCGAACGTATCAGGTTTACCTGCATTGCTTCGATCTCGGACTCGTCGAGGCGAATATTTGCCAGCAGGCCGACACCAGTATTGAGGGCGTATACAGGCTTTGACCCGCACATTGCCTCATCAACTCTTTTACGCGAAGTGTTCATTCTTTCAATTGCAGTCGCAGAGAGTTGCACCAGTTCTGCTCTTTCGGCTACTGCAAGAACATCTTCAATCGTGAGGACTGCACCATCCAGATGAACCATGCTGCTGATGGTAAGGAAATTGATTCGCGAAGAGAATGCACCTTCCCCTGTTATTAAGCTAATCCACGCTTGGATCAATGGTTATTTCCGTCTATACTCACCGAAACCACGGGAAATGCGCCTCAAGAGGGCACGTCATAGAACTCTATGCCATCAAACCAAATCGGAGGTGAGCAAATGATTCAATCCAGCGGAATCGATCTCATCGACAAGAAAATACTGCAGGAACTCACATCCGACGCGCGTATTCCATTTGCGGAATTGGGCCGGCGAGTCGGTCTCTCTCCCTCTGCAGCCGCCGAACGCGTCCGTCAGCTTGAGAGCCTTGAATTCATCAGAGGTTACCGGGCGGAGATCAACCTGCAAGCGCTCGGATTCTCGATTACAGCGTTCGTGCGGCTCACCTGTGACGGTAACCGTTACAGGCCCTTCCTCAAATTTCTGCCCACTCTCGATGCGGTACAGGAATGTCATCACCTGACTGGAGGCGACGCTTTTCTTCTGAAAATAGTCCTCTCTTCGGTCGCGCAGCTGGAAGACCTGATAGAAAAGCTACTTCCGTATGGAAATCCTACGACCAGCATGGTGCTCTCCACGCCGCTTGAGCGAAAGCAGGATTCCCGTCTTTTGGGCAGCCTCTAGTCAGCCGAACTGGATCTCGTCCTCCGCGTGAACTGCATGGGTACCCTATACGCTGTCGCGGCGATCGTATCTTCATAAATTCACGCATACAATGTTCTGAGCAGGCGATTGGCGACTCTGGAGCCAATGGAACGGTACTATGTGAGTGTGCGCTCTTGCATTTCCATCCTGATGAACTTGGTGCTGGCGCTTACGTTTTTGCAAGCACCGTTTCTGCATGTTCATCAGCATGAGAGCACGGAACACCATCCGCACGGATTCTTCCACACTCACTTTCCGCATCATCACTTGTCAGACTCCAGGTCTGCGGAGTTTCGCTGTCTTGATCCTGACGATGACGCCGTGTTTCAGCAATGGTTTTCGGCGACGCTCGGCGATCTTTCCACTCCGCTCTTCATCCCGACTTCGATCTACACCGTTGCCCCCATATGCTCATCCGAGCCATTTGTTGAGCCGAACATCCTGAGCGGGCACGATCCGCCGCGTTTGTCGTGTTCCGCTCCACGTTCCCCTCCCGTCTAGTCCTGCCTCGCTGCTGCGCCGCCAGCGCACGTCGTGTTTTGACATGCGCGTTCACAGAACGTCGTCTCCGTGCATCCGGTCGATCTTCGTGAATTTGTTGCTGGCACCTATTCCATCTGCTGCCACATCCACCCGGCGGCTTTCAGCGAATTCGAACCAGGACTCACATCACATGAAACGATTGCTATTGTCTCTATTTATGGGATTGCTCCTGTGGGCAAAGCTATGTCATGGACAGGCAGTTCTCTCAGCCCATGACGCGGTCGCCTACGCACTCTCACACCGTCCAGAACTGCGGGCCGCGAACGATCGGGTAACCGCATCGGAGCGGCTGCGCTCGCAGGCGGGCCTGATCCCCAATCCTCGGTTTATCTTCCGCAAAGAAGACCTTCGCACGCAAACCTCCCCGTTCGGAGAGAACTCGCAAACTTACTGGGAGGGCGAACAGCTACTGGAGACCTCTGGCAAGCGAGGAGGCCGTATTGCTGTCGCCCAGCAGAGTATGGAGCAGATCCGACTGCAGGGCGAGCTTGTACGACGGCAGATCGTGCTGAACGTGCGCGAGAGCTACTGGAAGGCGAAGGCCGCACAGTCTCTCGCTGCCTTGTACGCCCAAGATGCGGACTATTTCCGGCAGGTGATCGAATATCACAAGGCACGCTTCCGCGAAGGCAAGATAGCGGAGGTAGACCTGCTGCGGGTGCGGTTGCAAGGGGAGCAGATTCGCGCTGCGGCGGCAAATGCAAGGCTCGACTCCGAGAAGGCACTTTTGATGTTGGCGCAGGAGATGAACGCGTCGGCCAACAGTGCCTGGGTGCTCTCTGAGGACTTTGAGGCCCTGGAGGAGCCAACAGTCGGAACAGACGCCGTATCGCGGCGAACCGAAGGGCAACTTGCCCAACAAGCGATTGCCGGAGCTGAAGCGCAGACCCGGCTGGCGAAGGCAAACGGCAGGCCCGATCTGCTCTTCACGGGCGGCTATAAACGCGATGTGGACATCGATACACCGGTAGCTGGAGTGCAGTTCGATCTTCCGCTCTTCAATCGGAACCAAGGAACTGTCGCAGCGGCCCATGCGGAGGAAGACGCCGCGCGTGAAACCTATCAGGCGGCGCGCAATCGACTCGCGGCGGAACTAGCGTTAGCGCAACGGGAGTACGAGATGCGTCGCGAACAATATCTTCAGACGTTCAAGCCGTTGCGAGAGCAAGCTATCGAGATTTCAGACATCAGCCGAGCGGCGTATCAGGCCGGAGGACTGGACTTGCTTAGACTGCTTGATGCAGAACGGACACGCGTGGACGCCGAACTCAGCTATGTGCGCGCATTGGAAGGCTTTCATCTCAGCGTTGCCGCACTCAACTATGCGGAGGGAGTGGATCAGTGAGAATGACAAAAAAAGCCGCATGGACATGTGTGATGGCTTCTTGCCTTCTAGGTGGATGCCGTAAGGGGCAAGAGGACATGAAGGGCGCGGCCTCGCACGAGGCAAGCGCGAACGCCGAGAACAAAGGCTCTTCGGATGAAGTGACTCTATCGTCCCAGGCACAGGCCGAGCAGAAGATTGAGGTCGCCCCTGTCGAACTGGGCACCGCCGTAGTGAGCCAGCGTGCCAAAGGACATATCGCCCTGCCGGACAATGCAACCTGGCGCGTCGGCGTTCTCGCCGAGGGCAGAGTGGAAAAGGTCTACTTCAATCTGGGAGACTCGGTACAAAAGGGCCAGGTGCTCGCCCGTATGCACAGCCATGATGTACACGAGGCCCGGGCAGCTTACGCTAATGCCGTGGCCGAACGCTCTCGGCTGGAGGCAGCCGAGGCTTTGGTGCAGAAGAACTACGACCGCAGTCAGCGGCTTTACGCGCTCAAGGCGGAGTCGGTCTCGCAAGTAGAGATGGCGAAGCAGGAACTTGTCAGCGCCCAGAGTGCGACCCGCGAGGCGGATAATATTGTGCGCCGAGAAACGGCCCACCTGGAAGAGACTCTTGGGCTGCGAGCCGATGCTCCTGCCGACAGCTCGGACGACGCCGATCTAATTCCAATCAAGGCTCCGGCGAGCGGACGGATACTGCAGAAAAACATCACACCCGGAGCAACCGTCTCGCCTTCAACAGATGCCTTCGTGATCGGGGATCTGAGTCGCTTGTGGATGCTGGCCTCGGTCGATGCTGCAACGCTGTCCAAACTACATTCTGGGCAGATGGCGACGGTTACACTGCCGGACGTGCCGGATGCGAACTACGCCGGGAAGATCACGAACCTTGGCCAGGAGTTCGATCCGGTGACGAGACTGATGCAGGTACGCATCGAGATTAAGAACCCCGACAATCACCTTCGCCCTGAAATGCTGGCGAGCGCAGAGTTTGCGATGGGAGCAGGCACTCCCGCTGTCCTCGTCCCGCGGGAGGCGATCCAACAGGTCAACGGCCAGGATGTTGTCTTTGTTCGCGTAGCGTCGGACCGGTTCAGGGTGCAGACGGTGCAAACGGGCGAAAACATGCGCGGCAACGTGCGCATCCTTCAGGGGTTGAAGCCAGGCGAGCAAATCATCACCCGCGGAAGCTTCATCGCCAAATCACAGCTTCTCAAATCCTCCATCGGAGATTAGGCATGTTGAATCGCATCATCGACGTCGCTCTCTCCGCACGCTGGATCGTGGTAATGCTTGTCATCGCTCTTGTTGCGGCGGGTGGATACGCCCTTTACACCATGCCCGTTGAGGCATTCCCCGACCTCACCAACAATCAGGTGACGGTCGTGACAGAAGCTCCTTCCATGCCACCGACTGAGGTCGAGCAGCTCGTCACGTATCCCGTCGAGCAGGCGATGATGGGGATGCCGAAGCAGCAGGAGGTTCGTTCGCTCTCGAAGCTTGGCCTCTCCATCATTACGGTCGTCTTCGACGACTCGATATCGATGTACTTTGCGCGGCAGATGGTCAACGAGCGCTTGCAGCAGGTAACCGCCCAGTTGCCCAAAGGCATTCAGCCACAGCTGGGTCTTCCCGCGACCGCCTTCGGCGAACTTTACCAGTACACTCTCAGCGGCCCGATGACCCCAATGGAACTCAAGGATCTGCAGGAATGGCAGATCAAACGGCAGCTTCGTACCGTGCCGGGCGTAAGCGAAATCAACAACTGGGGCGGAGAGGTTAAGCAGTACCAGATCACCATCGATCCCGACTTGCTGACGCAATACGGTCTGACCTTGCAGGATGTCGCGCAGCGAGTCGCCGAGAACAACACGAACTTTGGCGGCGGCTACATTGAACACAACGATGAGCAGTACACTCTGCGCGGCGAGGGTCGTGCGCAGGGCATCGAGGACATCGGCAACATCGTTCTCCTCTCGAGTCGTGGAGTCCCGGTCTTGTTGAGTGATGTCGCCAAAGTCGGCATTGGTCCAGCACCTCGCCTGGGAGCTGTACTGCGCAACGGCGAGACGATCTCCGGCATGGTCATCATGCTCAAGGGCGAGAATGGTAAGCGCGTCATCGCCGCAGTCAAGGAAAAGGTTAGTGGCATGCACCTCCCAGCAGGTGTCAAGATCGTTCCTTTCTACGATCAGTCAAGTGTGATTGACGGCACTATTCGCACCGTCAAGAAGAATCTCTTCGAGGGTTTCGTCCTTGTCACGGTCATTCTCTTTCTCTTCCTGGGTAATGTGCGCGCTGCTTTGATCACCGCCTCCATCATCCCCCTGGCCATGCTCATCAGCTTCATCAACATGCGGCTCTTCGGCTTCAGCGCGAACCTCATGAGCCTTGGCGCCATCGACTTCGGGATGATTGTCGACGGCGCGGTGGTCATGATGGAGAACTCCATCCATCGTCTTGAGGAACGCCGGGAAGGTGAATCAGGGCTCGCTGCCGTTCGCACGGCCGCCCATGACGTCGCTCGGCCTATGACCTTCGGTGTCATCATCATTATCGCGGTTTACCTGCCCATCTTCTTCCTGCAGGGGCTCGAAGGCCGCATGTTCCGTCCGATGGCGTTCACAGTCTGCTCCGCGCTCTTCGGTGCTCTCCTGCTGGCGCTAGTCGCGATACCGGCATTTACCTCTTTTGCCTTCGGCAAGGGCCTGCCCAGCAAGAGGACGCGGACCTCCATAGGATGGATGGAGCGGCTCGCCGAGCATTACCAGCGTCTTCTCACCATCGTCATCCGGCACCGCAAGACGACGGTCGCGGTGGCGCTCGTGATCCTGGCTGTTGCCCTTTGGTCGCTCACAGTCATCGGTACGGAGTTCATGCCGCAACTTGACGAAGGCTCGATTCTGCTCGAGACCCGCAAGCTGCCTGGCATCTCCCTCACAGACTCGGTCGAGATCAGCAAGCGCATCGAGCAGAAGCTTCGAGCGTTTCCGGAGATAGCCGATGTGGTCATCAAGATCGGTCGTCCGGATTTCGCGACAGAGGCGATGGGCATCAACGAGGGCGACACCTACCTTCTGCTACGACCTATGGAGGAGTGGCATCGCTTCCACGCCAAGGACGAGCTGATTGAAGCCATCGATAAGGAACTCGTGACGATTCCCGGTCTCAGCTATAACTTCACCCAGCCGATGGCCATGCGCGTCGATGAGACGGTCTCGGGAGTCAAGGCGAACCTCGCCATTAAGATCTTCGGTGACGACTTCGGCACGCTCGATTCGCTCTCATCGCAGGTTCTCCGCGCCGTCTCTGGCGTGCGCGGAGCAGCGGATGCGCAGATTCAACTCACCTCCGGCGTGCCTGATCTCACCATCCGCATCGATCGCGGCGGGTTGGCACGCTATGGCCTGAATGTTTCGGACGTAGAGCAGGCGGTGGAGGCCGGCGCTTCAGGCGCGGTGATATCGCAGCTCATTGAGGGTCAGAAACGCTACGACATCGCGATGCGCCTGCCAGAGTCGTACCGGGCAAATCCTCAGACCATGCAAGACATCACACTGCGCGCTCCGGGAGGAGCTCAGGTCAAACTGAACCAGGTGGCGCAGGTGAGAGTTGTACGCGCGGCCGTCGAGATCGATCGCGAAGAAGGCCAGCGGCGTACGGTCGTCATGTCCAACGTGCGCGGACGCGACCTTGGCAGCTTCGTCAAAGAGGTACAGGCCAATATTGCCCGGCAGGTGAAGCTGCCCGTTGGCTATTCCATCGAATACGGCGGACAGTTCGAGAATCAGGAACGCGCGACCAGACGGCTGATGGTCATCATCCCGATTGTCATCTTCCTTATCTATATCCTGCTCTATCTCACCTTCAAGTCGTTCAAGCAGGCGCTGCTGGTAGTCGGCAATATCCCCTTCGCTCTCGTCGGCGGCATCGCCGCGCTTTGGCTGCGAGGCATGAACCTGAACCTTTCGGCATCGGTTGGTTTCATCGCCCTGTTTGGAGTCGCCATGTTGAATGGGGTAGTTCTGGTCAGTTCAATCAATCAAGCGCGTGTGTCCGGGCAGACAACCTATGATGCGGTACTGGCGGGAGCGCGCCGCAGACTCCGTCCAGTGCTGATGACAGCATTTGTTGCTAGCTTTGGTTTCATCCCTATGGCTCTGTCGACATCTACGGGCGCCGAGGTCCAGCGGCCCCTTGCGAGTGTGGTGATCGGCGGGCTCTTCACCTCAACTCTGTTGACTTTGCTGCTCCTTCCCGTTCTCTATGGATGGATCTTCGAGAAAGAACGTCCGATGGAGGTGAAATAGGATGGCGCTGGAGTGAAACACAAATCGGGAACAGCGGCGCGAGATGAGGGATCAACCCTGAACAAGGAAATGAAATCGATCTGACTTCCAATTGCGGCCAAATACCATCGTGGTCGCAAGGTCCGCACGAGGACATATGCGAGCATAGTGTCCGGACATGCGTCTCTAGGCTTTCTAGCTAGAAATTGCAGATCAATGACGCAATACGAATAAATTAAAGATTCCGTAGGCGAAGAGCGAAGTCATCGCGGATGCGCCTACGATAAGGGCGCAAAAACTGAAGTGCGCGGATTGAACAGCTGATATCCCCGTTGTTTCAGCAATCCCCAGAATTCGTAATCAAGCGAGAACTGAATTTGCCTTGGGACGGCGGCTCAATCGGAGTCGAGAAACTCGGGACTGGGGAAGTGCCATTCCCGAAGGCCGTATTCAGTTGGGTCACATTGGTGTGGTTGAGCAAATTGAACGACTCAACGACAATATCCAGCTTGCCGCGCCCTATGCCGACGGCCTTGAGAACACGCAGGGTCGAGATCGACATTTGCGGGGGCCCTTAAACTGTTGCGCGAGAGTGCTAGTGGTCTCGCCGTGAACGGATAGACATGCGAGAGATTTGAGTCAACTCCCGTCAGCGGGTTCGCCGGTCGTCCGCTATCAATGCTCAAGATCGGAGCAACTTCGATGTTGGAGAAGGCGCGGATGAATGGGTTGGAACTGGGACCGGCTGCGCCCACATCGTCAGCGTCGCCAATTGGGAGATCCCAAAGAGCACTCATCACAAACCGAGGGCGCTGATCGTTGAGCGACACGGCTCGTTCCGCTGTTGCTTGATAAGGGTTTTGTGGCTGCTAGTTGAAGTCCGACGCATCATTGGTTTCCTTCAAAAATCCCTCCGCCCCGTCACCACTTGAACTGACTGGAGGATGCTCCCGTCACCATTTGGGGCCTGTTTTGGGTTATGGCGATTTCAGACGGATTCGAACGGAAGCCCGCGTCGTTCCTGACAGGAAAAGTCAATGGCGGAGGGAGAGGGATTCGAACCCCCGTTACCTGTTAAGGTAAAGCGGTTTTCAAGACCGCCTGTTTCAACCGCTCACACATCCCTCCGCGTGATAAAACTCAGCAGTTTCATCATTATACGACGGGTTCCCATCTGGTTTTGAGTGCCATGGTTGCATATTGGTTGCATATTGAGTCTCACAGTTCCTGCATAGCAACCCGAATGGGTAATTCTACCAGCGAGATAGCCGGCAATTTCATCATGAGAGCGCAAAGGTCCTTGGGTAATCAATCAGTGCGGTAGCCGAAGTTGGTCGCAGACTCGAACAAAGCTCCGGCCTAGAACTCCTTGTGCTCAATCATGTCTTCTGAGATGTCTTTTAACGCGCGACTCCCGAAGACACGGAAATCTTTAACCTCATTCAGGCTGAAGGCAGGCGCACTTTGTCCCTTGGTCGTCTTGATCCGGAAGAAATCTGCTCCGTCCACGTCCTTGAGCCAGAATGCCGGCCGCACATCCGGCTTCTCACTGGCGATCTCAACGTTTCCAAACTCTATGTTCTTAACATGGCGAATAAAGAAGCCGTGAGCTGGTAACGTACCAAACATTCTTGGCTCGGGATAAGTATTTTCTTTCTCTTCTGGCTGTAGATCAGCCATCTGCTTGGTCCCCCCACCGAGTTGATGGAAGTAGACATCGTTGATCTTGATGTCTTCAATAAAGTGTCCCGGCACACCACTGATGATGGATGGTAGCTCGGTGACGGCCCCATAGCTGGTAACGTTGCTGATAAGGATGCGTTTCAGCGTACCCACCGGAGCGCCTTGCGGCCCGCGCATCCTCGTGCCGAGGCGCAGGAACAAGGGCGAGTTGCGGATGTCGCGCATGGTGATGCCCGCGAAGGTGACATCCTCCAGCAAAGCTCCGTCGACTGACTCGAGTGCGAAGCCGCGACAGCTCTCGAAGACGCAGTTGGAGATCGTGATGTTCTTGAAACCACCATTCGATTCCGTTCCGCATTTGATGCGCCCGGTCGGCACAACTTTGAAGTCGGGACCAAAACGCTTGAACGTACCATCGAGAAGGGTACCGAGCTGATAGTCACCCGTCACATAGCAATTGGTGATCGTTACATTCTCCGTTGCGCGTGCATAGCCCAGTGCGAAGGAGCTCTTGGGGCAAATACCATCGTCCCACGGAGAGTTCACGCTGCAGTTCGACACGCGGACATTGCGGCAGCAATCAATGTCCATGCCATCGCGATTCGTGTCGATCTTCAGGTTATCGATCGTCAGATTGTCGACACCCGTGGCAAGAATACCGAAGTGCCCTCCTTCCAGAATGGAGAAGTCGCGCAGGATGACGTTATGGCAATTCTTCAGTGCGATTGCCTTGTTCCCCGCACCAGGTTGATCCGCACGAGGTCTATCTTTGTCCGAAAGCCCGCGGCTCAATCCCTTGCCCCAGATCAGTCCCGGTCCAAGGATGGCGAAATTATTGACGCTTTCGCCCCAGATCAAACTGTTGTGCCAATGATTATGTCCATAGTCCTGATAGGCCTCCCACGGCTGATTTGGCTCGGCAGGATCGTAGCCACCGGTGGTGCCGTCGAGAGATGTACTTGCAGCAAGAATCGTCGCTCCCTGCTCGATGTAGAGAGCGATATTGCTCTTCAGTCGAATGGAATAGCTGGCATAGGTTCCGGCAGGAAAGCGAACCGTGCCGCCACCAGCCGCCGCAGCAGCTTCAATTGCCTTATTGATCGCAGGCGAATCGATGGTTTTGCCATCGCCAGTTGCCCCATACGTCCGCACATCATAGACACCGCTTGTGCCCGCAGCTGGTATAGGCGCAGTTACATCCGCTCGTGCGCCTGGCGCAATCACTGCTGACGTAGCCGCGCCGGCCAAACCCGTACCGGCTAACTTGAGGAAGTCCCTTCGAAAGGCATTCATGTAGCTCGCACCAATCCTTCACATGAAATATGTGGCAATCACTGACTTACTGCGAAACTCGCAGCAAGAGAACACCATGTCCGGGGACTGTGACGGTGTAAGGCTTGCTGACGCTTCCGAGATCTTGGGCTTGCCAAAGATCTTTTGCCTTCACTGCACCGGTGAAACCGAGTGCGCTGAAGTCCACTCGAGCGGTCAGCGGTTTGGGATGTCGGTTGAAGATACCTACAGCCTTCGATCCGTCAGCCAGCGGACGCGTCCATATCTCGATCGGCCCCTCAGCGCTCACGCGGTCTCCCTGCTTCCCCGCCGAATCCTGATCGACGGCAATCACGTCGCGATTCGTCAGAAGCGCAATCGTCTCGGGAGCCATCGTAGAAAGATCGTTTCCAGCCAGCAGTGGCGCAGCCAGAACTGCCCACAAGCTCATGTGAGTCCGATACTCATCCAGCGACATTCCACCGTTTCCGACCTCCAGCATATCGGGATCATTCCAATGTCCAGGGCCGGCAAAGCGAGCCAACCCAGCCTGGCTGAAGCCAATCTCAGCCATCTTGGCGTACTTGTCAGTGATATCTCCCGTGGTGCGCCAAAGGTTGCCGCCAACAGACGGAGCCCACTCCCACACCGCATCGTCTCCATACTGGCAGAGACTGTACACAATCGGGCGGCCGGTGCTGCGCAACGCGTCTCGCATCTTCACATATGCGTCCACCATGATCTTGTGAGCCGCCTCTGGTGTCGGAGCGGCGCGCATTTCAGTTCTAAGGCCGCACAGATCATACTTCAGGTAATCAACTCCCCAGGCGGCATACGTGCGGGCATCCTGTAGCTCGTGGCCCAGACTGCCTTCAAACTTTGCGCATGTCTTCGCACCAGGAGAAGAGTAGATGCCGAGCTTCAGTCCCTTGCTATGGACGAAGTCTGCCAACGCCTTCATGTCGGGAAATTTGCTGTTGGTCTGGATATTGCCGTTCGCATCGCGCTCACCTTCCCAGGTGTCGTCGATGTTGATATAGGTATAGCCGGCATCCCGCATACCACTGGAGACCATCGCCTCCGCCTGCGCCCGGACTGACGCATCATCAACCTTGTCGCGGAAATGGTTCCAACTATTCCATCCCATCGGTGGTCGCGCAGCCAGATCGTCCTTCTGAGCTGTCGCGGAATCTGACGAAAGCGCTGAGATGGCTACCAACACAAGAGAAGCAACGTGCAACTTTGAAACCGCCATTAAAAACTCCTGAAGTTTGACAAGTTGAAATTAGGAACGGGCGGCGAGAGCCCAACACTTTAGACGTACCCAAAATGTTAGAACGCCGGGCATAGGTATCTTACATATGCCCGGCGTGAGGTTTGATAGCAACGTCCGCACCTAGAAGTTGACGCGGCCAGAGAGTTGCATGATTCGCGGTTGGTCGTCAGCGGTTAAGTTCCCGAACGTGGCGGACTTTTGCAACCCGCTGTTCTGATCGAACACTGCAGTTGCATCCACCTTAGTAAACGAGGGGTGGTTGAATACGTTGTAGGCTTCGCCTCTGATCTGGACGACAATGCCCTCTTTAAGCGGGAAGTTCTTGCTCACGGCCATATCGAACCTGTTCGTGCCTGGCCCGCGGCCGAAGTTGACCCGGGTGATGCCAGGAGTATTGGGGCCGGGGATTTGGCCGTAGGGTGGCAGAACGAAGACACTGGATTTGAAGAATTGATTGACCGTGCGCTGGCCCTTGGGCAGTACCGGGTCGCCGGTCACGACTGCGCGAGCGCCGTCGCCTCCCCCGGTAAGGTCGATCGCCCCTGTGGTCAAGGTGGAAGATCCCGAATGGGGCGACTGCGTTGGACTCACCAGCGGTGAGCCGCTGACGAGCTGCCCGATGCCGGAGAACTGCCAGTTATCCAGGATGGTTCTCGTCGCGAAGTTGCTCCAAAGGCTGCTGCCCTTGGGCACATCCCAGGTCCAGTGCACAACGAAGTTATTGGTTCGGTCGAAGTTGGCTTCGCCGTAATCCCAGAAGCGACGTGACTGATAGGTTGCCACGGCGCCGCTGACGGTATCTTGATCGGTCATGGCCTTGGACCAGGTATAGACCACTCCGAACTGCAGGCCTTTGGCGAAGCGGCGAGTAATTTGAGTCTGCAGAGAATGATAGTTAGAGGTACCGGAGTACGACCTGAGGTTGACATTGGTGAAGCCAGGAGTAGGCCGGAAGAAGTTGTCGGCGAGGGGCGTGTACTGCTTTATCCCCCCTAAGATTGTCGTTGGCTTCGTAAGCAAAGTTGGGTCAAGATTCTGAGCCTGGAAGTGAGAGAGATAGGGCACCTTATTGAGGTCAATCTGCTCGCTGAGATGCCTCCCAAAGGTACCGACGTAAGCGACGTCAATCACTGTCTGAAAACCTACAGCCCGCTGAACGCCGAGTGTTGTGCTGAGGATAGACTCTATAGGTCTGTTCAACTGCAGAATCCTGGTCTGCTGCGGGCTAAGGAGCAGGGTGCCGCTGCTGCAGGCTGTGCCACTGCAGCCGCCGGCGAACTGTCTTGCATCGCCATAGTTCTGTACCGGATTGTTTACGATCGGCGAGATGAGCGAGTAGTCTCCCACCGTTCCTCCGCCCTCACGGGTGTTGTAGAAGAGACCGGCGCCGCCACGGAATGCGGTTTTGCCGTCGCCGAAGGGATCGTAGGCAAAGCCGAGACGCGGGGCGAGCAGCAACCCGTTGCTATTGCGGAGAGACTTCGGAAAGGTTGGATCCGTATTGACGACGACACCGTTGGCAACATCTCCGGTGTTGGGCACGAATTGGCCGATATACACGGCCGGCTGTACGGGATTGCCTGCTGTTCCTGGGGCCCCGGCGATGGCAGGATTGATGATGGCTGAGCGGCCCTTCTTGGCGTCGTTGTATGGCTGATAGAGCTGTGGTGCCTTGGCGGGATTGTACCGGCTGGGCACGAAGCCAGCGCCATTGCCAGTCTTCAATGTCGTGGGAATGTCATAAGTGAAACGGATTCCGTAATCGAGGGTAAGTCTTGGAACGATCTTCCAGCTATCCTGCAGGTACCATTCGGCTACTTTCCAGTTTGGAGCATAGTCTGTGGTGTTGCTGCCTTCGGTGTAGGAATTGTAGTTTCCGAGGATCGCGTTGGCATAGGCATAACCTGAGTCGTTGGGATTCGAGTTGTTGGTGTCAAAACTAAGCTGCCCGTCAAAAGTGGCACCCGTATGGCGCTGCAGGTATTTTCCGAATTGAAGGTAGACGCCAGCCTTCGATGTATGCCCCTTCCAAACCTTGGTCACGCTGTCCTGAATCTGCCAGGACCTGGTGTCATCGGAGAGCGGAAAGCGATTGTCGAAGAGAATCTGCGGACCGTTGGCTATGGAAAATCCCGAACTGCCGTTGAAGCTGACTCTTGGGACCAGGTTGAGCGGGTTAATCGTCGGGTTGAACTGACCCAGAGTGATGCCGAGCTTGTCTTTTTGGAACTTGGCAATGTCTGCGGAGTTGGAGAACTTCGAGTATTCAGCCCAGTTTGCAAAGCCGACGTTGAATTCATTGATCAGGTTTGGACTTGGTATGTACGTGAGATTGAGGCTGGCATTCTTCGAGGGCGTGCCGTAAATAAAGGGGATACCCCACTGCATGGCAGCATTCACCGAGGCCACCTGCGGGCCATCAGTATAGCTGCTCGTGTTCGTGCCGCGGAAGTAGCTGTGTAACTTCGAATTAATGTTGTAGTCAATCCGGATCACCTGCTGGTTCACCGGCTTCTTGATGGTTGGCTGCGTGATGTAGTTGTAGCGGCCGCCACTAAAATTGCCAACAACATCGGGTTGAGGGAGCGGGAGGATATTCATCAACTTCTGAGTATCTGAGTCGATGCGGCTGGGGGGAATCTTGTTGCCGGGGAAACAGCCGGCATCGCCTGCCTTCGTGCAGGTCTTTCCTTGCGCGATGAGCTGAGGATCCGGAAGGAAGGTTACAGGGTTTCCGTTCTTGTCGACGCTGGCCGAGAAGTCGCCCGTCCGCTCAAGTGCCGTGGGCATCATGAAATGCAGCAGGTTACCCGGGCTCTTGGTGGGCCATATCTCCTGGGAGAAGAAGAAGAAGAGCTTGTCCCTGTGGGTGTTGAACAGCCCAGGTATGTAGATTGGGCCGCCGACGTTGTAGCCGATGGTGTTGTAGCGATACTTCGACCTGGGGAGGCCGGACATCTTGGTGAAGTAATCGTTGGCGTTGAAGGCCTCATTCCGGTTGTAGTAGTAAGCCGAGCCGTGAAAATTTCTTGTGCCCGACTTGGTCACCATCTCAACGATGGACCCGGCGCTTTGGCCGTACTCGGCCTGGTAGTTGTTCAGCAGCACCTTCACCTCGCCGACTGAATCGTAGTTGGCGGGAGTGTCGAGGTTTGCGCCACCACGAGTGTTGCCGGTGGTTCCATCGATGCTGAGGCTGTTGTAGTCACCGCGAACGCCATTGATTTGGCCGGCATTCTGCGTACCCAACGAATCTCCTCCTGAATCCTTGACCACGCCGGGGAGAACCCGGAGCAGCGCCGTGATATCGCGTCCCTGAGTCATCAGGGTGGAGAGTTCTTTGTCGTCGAGCACGGCAGAGCGTTCGCTGCTGGCGGTCTGAATGGGAGTGCGGTCGGCCTGGACATTGACCGTCTCCGACACAGTGCCGATATCAAGGTTGATGTTGCCGGCCGAGAGTCGCTCCGACGCGTGCAGCACCAGGTCGTGCTTCTCAAACTGCTTGAACCCGGGGGTGGAGACATTGACGGTGAAGGTCCCCGGTTGCACGGCAACGAAAACAAACTCACCCGAGCTCTCGGTCTTGTCTGTACGGACCTCGCCGGTGGCCTGATTGGTCAGCGTGACCACGGCGCCCTTGATGGCTGCGCCACCTGGATCGACGACGCGCCCGGAGATCTGTCCGCTGGAGGTTTGAGAGCCACCCTGAACAGCAAAACAACATACCGCCACTATGACTGCGACTAGCCTCAAAAGTAATTTCACGTCACTCCCCTTTTTTCTTCTATCCGTGCCTGACCGCTTCTTCCGGCGTATCCGCGACTGCAAGTGGAGTTCAGGATCTGCGTAACCAGATGTGTAAAGCCGCGTACTGATCCTTCGGTATGCCGTGGCTGCGAGACTGACGCTCGTTCGCCCTTTTTAAAAGCATGGGATTTATGCACGGCAATACTTTTATCCACAACCACATTCGTTTGTCAATAAAAACATGCAATCGCCATTTAGTCTCGACAGACCGTCTGTCTACAGTTGCAAGACTGTGTTACATTCCTCCCCGAATGAGTCGAGAATGCAGAACGGGATCATCGAGTATGTGGGCCCTGCATGAGCACTTCCTCAACCCGGTCGAAGTTCGACGTGGCGAATATGTGGTGCCCAGAGGCCTTGCCACACCCGTCACGCCTGAGTGGCTGCACCTGATGGGCATGGACACGCTGGTGCGCAATGGCAAAAAGCAGACGTGGGTATCGGGCAACTTTAAGACGGAACGCACGATCGTCGCGATTACCGGCAAGAGACTCCGGCTTGATGTGCCGCTGACTGACTCCTACGATGCAAAAGTACCTGGGGCCGGACGGAGCGACCGTCGTGAGGGTCGAACATACGGGACAGATCACGTAGGTTGGCGTGGAGAACTTCAGGCTGGTTGCGCCAGCGCGGAAGGGCACGCTCAACGATAAGCACTTCAATGGACTGCAGATGACAGGCGTCGAAGATAGCTGAGTGCGCAATCTCCGTATCCTCGACACAACGGAGGCGGTCGGCATCGGCAAGAATTCCAGGCGAGTTACCGTGGAACGTGTCGATGTCACGCAGAGCGTTCCGATACAGGGCGCGGCCAAACCCGCGGACTTCTCCGCCAATGGGATGCAGATCCTGTTCGACCGCTGCAGCGCGACCGGCGACAACGTCTTCTACATCGCTGTCGGCCCATCGGAGCAGGGACCCAACGTCGTATTGAATTGCGTCTTCCACGGCAACGGACACGTGCAGCCACATCAACGCTGGGCCACTGGCCTGCTGGTGGATAGTTGCCAGGTGCCTGATGGCGGGATCACCTGATGAACCGAGGCGCAATGGGCTCCGGCCCACGGCTGGACGATTGGGCGGGGGAGTCGCATGGAACAATGTGGCGAAGTCGTATCTGATTCAGATGCCACCAGGTTCGGCTAATTGGGGTATCGGCAATCGCGGAGAGCAGGTCCTCAACAAGATGCCGACGTTTGACCCCGGGCAGGAGCTGCCGGCGTTGCCACAGGGGATCAAGAATCACAGGGTACGCCAGTGGCTCCGGCAAGCCTTTATCTGGAGCAGCTCCGAGAGCGCCTTGGGCCACAGGCGATTAAGAACATCGACTACTAGAGCATCTTGGGTAAGGCGCGGCGGAGTTGCTTGCGGTGATTTGGGTTGCAGGATTTCTGCTTCGGAATCAGTTGTTTACCAAAACCGCTCACACATCCCTCAGTGTGGGGGAGTACCCATGCAGTATTGCCATTGGGTAGGAATGCCTGCGTCTTGCCCTCCCTTCCCAAGCCGCAGTTGCAGGTCAGAGCCTGAAGCCTGGCTCCCGGCTCTCAGGGTCACCTGCTCGGGTCCTGTACTACACTTCCCTACGCAGATACTGGCTCAGTAGAAACGTTCGCAGAAACCGTGCACCGCTGAGATACTGAAAGGAGTCTAATCCTAATAGCATGGCCACCAGCACACCCCCGAAGTTGAGCTCGTTCGACCGAACCCTGGCGAGCGCGCGCTCCACCATGATGTTCAGTGAGGTCGCGCGCCTGGCGGTGGACAGCTTCCGCGCCAGCAAGGTCCGCTTCCTCCTCACCATGCTCGGCATGGTCATCGGCTCCGCGTCCATCATTCTGGTCACAACGCTCGGGCTCACCGGCAAGCAGTATGCGCTCAATCTCCTCGCCAGCATCGGTCCCAACATGATCGAGATGCAGTACAACGGAGGCAGCGTCGTTGGGCCGGACAACACCACCACACCCGACTTGATGACGCGCGAAGACGAGGCCGCCGTCAAAGAACAGGTTCCCGGCATCGTCGCCTCCTCTCCCATGCTTGAGACACATGACAACGTCAGCATGGGCGGCGGAGTCACCAAAGAGACCATGCTTCTCGGAGTCTCGCCGCAATACCGCATCGTTCGCAACCTCGCCGTCGTCGCCGGCCGCTTCTTCGACGACCAGGACGCCACCGCCCACACCAAGGTCGCCGTCATCGTCGAACCCTTGGCCCGAGCCCTCTTCGGTCCACCCGCCGCAGCCATCGACCACACCATCACTGTCCATGGCATTCCCTTCGTCATCATCGGCGTCTTCAAGATGCGCATCGACACCTTCGGCCAGTCCGAGGTCTCCGACCAGACCATCCTGATCCCCTATCCTGTCGCGCGCTACTTCACCGGCACCGACACCGTCAAAGAGATCTTCTTCAGCATGGCGGATACGTCGATGGTCACCCCTGCCGCTAAAGAGGTCCTCGCCATCATCCGCAGCCGGCACCGCCCCAACTCCATCTACACGGCCTTCACCATGGTCTCGGTCCTCAGCGTCATGGCCCAGATCGCGGATATGCTCACCATCGTTCTCACCCTCGCCGCGGGCATCACCCTCATCGTCAGCGGCGTCGGCATCATGAACAGCATGCTGGCCAACGTACAGGCCCGTCTAAAGGAGATCGGTATCCGCAAGGCGCTGGGCGCGACCAGCCGCGAGATCCGCCTGCAGTTCCTCACCGAGGCAGTATTCCTCTCGCTGACCGGTGGCATGATCGGCACCGTGCTTGGACTGGCGATTCCGCTGTCAGTCAGCTTCCTGACGCCGTTCAAGATCCCCGTCTCACCCTGGTCCGCCGTGATCGCCCTTGGTACCTCAGTTCTCGTCGGAGTGCTCTTCGGCACTCTTCCAGCAAACCGCGCAGCACGGCTCGATCCTGTACAGACTCTCAAATACGAGTAAGTCGCCGAAGGCTTAACACCGATAAAACACCGATTGCACCGATAAGAGTGGATACGACAGGCAATCCAATCCCTGTCGTATTTGGCTTTTATCGGTGCAATCGGTGCAAATCGGTGTTAGGTCTTCGGTGGTGCGACGAACTACTCGGCTACAGCAACGACTTCAGCTTCCGGCTGATCGCCCTTGACCGTCACCTTCACGTGGCTGGTCACCTCGCGGTGCAGCTTCACGGGAACGTGGTACTCGCCGATGGTCTTCAGCGGATCTTCGAGCGAGATCTTGCGCCGGTCGATCGTATAGCCCTTCAGCTCAAGCTCGTGGGCGATGTCGCCCGACGTAACCGAGCCGAAGAGATGATCGTGCTCGCCGACCTTGCGCTCGAACACGAGCTCAACGACGGAAAGCTGCGTGGCCAACTGCTCGGCCTCGGTCTTCTCCTTGGCGGACTTGCGGACGGCCGAGCCCTTCATCTGCTCGATCACAGCCTTGTTAGCGGCATTCGCCTCGATGGCGAGCTTGCCGGGCAGCAGGTAGTTGCGCCCGTAGCCGTCGGCGACCTTCACCACATCGCCGCGATGCCCGAGCTTATTTACGTCTTCCTTCAGAATGACTTCCATTGCAATTCTCCGATTCCTGTCTGGCGTATCAATAGGCCAGTCTTGCGTAGCGGGTAAGCCCGTCTTGCGCAGTGGGTAATTTAGAAGCGCGCGGCGAAGGCGAGCAGGGCGATGTTGCGCGACTGCTTGATCGCCAGGCTGAGGCGCCGCTGATGCCGGGTGCATACGCCAGTCAGGCGGCGCGGAACGATCTTGCCACGCTCGGCGACGAAGCCCTGCAGCAGACGAACGTCGCGGTAGGAGATCGCGTCGATCTTCTCGGTGCAGAACTTGCAGACCTTCTTGCGCCGGAAGAACTTGCGTCCTCCAGGGCCGCCACCGGGAGCGCCGGCAGGGCGTGGTGTGCGCGGAGCGCCAGGACCACTGGGGCGCGGCGTGTGTGGGTGATGCTCGGTGGATTGCGTGCTGGTCGTTTCGTCAGCCATGTGTGATTCCTCTCAGGTACGTTGTGCCTTCGCCCGCTCCAGACACGCGTTGGAGTCTCTGAACATTCGATCCGGATTCGATCGAGTGGAAGCGGGATACGGCGATCGTGGTGCGTTGCGCGATGCAGCGTCAGGCGGCATCGCAAATCTTTTAGCGAAGACTAGACGGCGGCTGAAGTCTCGGGAGGAGCATCGGAGGCGACAGCGGGCACAGGAGCCGCCACGGTCGCAACCTCTTCCTCGGCAGCATCAGACGGAGCAGCAGGAGCCTGCGGCGTCTGTGCGACCACAGCGGCAGGCTGCGCGCTGCGCTTCACCTTCGTGTCGCGGATCGCCTTCACCTTCGCGAGGCGCTTCTCTTCCTCGTCCATGCGCACCGTGATGAACTTGATCACCTGCTCGGAGACGCGGAGGCGACGCACGATCTCGGCGATCAGCGAGCCCGCTGCGGCAATGGTCAACAGAACGTAGAAGCCGTCATTGAACTTGCGAACGGTGTAGGCCAGCCGGCGGCGGCCCATCTTCTCAACGGTCTTCACCTCGCCGCCACCGTTGGTGACGTTCGCGGAGAAGCCTTCAATCAGCTTGTCGAGGTCTGCTTCTTCAACGTCCGGCCGGACGATGAACATGATTTCGTAGGTACGATTCATTCGTTTACTTCTTTCTGCGAAGTTCTGCTTCGCACCGTGCTGGCGTCTCTTCTGCCAACCCGGTCTGGAAAAACATCTCGTTTAACTTCTACTTCCCCTTCGGCTCGTCCGTCCCATCTTCAGCTTCAGATTCCGAAACCCGACGGTTGAACTCATTCATCGCAGCGCCGACCCCTTTGGTCAACACCATCTCGACAGCATCCTTCACGCTGTCGAGCACCTCATCCAGCACCGCAAGCTCCTGCTTGCGCATCGGCGACAGCAGATAATCCTTGCCGCCCGCCTTGATTTCCCTACCATCCGCCAACGTCGGCTTCCCGACTCCGATACGGATGCGAATCCACTCCGTGCCCAGCACACCGGAGACCGACTTCACTCCGTTATGCCCGTTCGCCGAACCCCGCTCGCGTATGCGAATCGTGCCCAGCGGAATTGCCAGCTCGTCGTAGAGGACGATGATGTCCTGCGACGGATCGGCAATCTCAAACTCATTCGCCAGAGCGGCCACCGAAAGCCCGCTCAGGTTCATATACGTCTCAGGCTTGGCCAGCAGAACATCCTGTCCTGCAAGCTTTGCCCTGGCAGTAAGCGCTCTGCCCCGCCGGTTCGATAGAGCGACACCGCAGTCCTCCGCGATCCGATCCACCGCCAGAAACCCGGCGTTGTGCGGCGTAAACTGATATTCGATACCAGGATTTCCAAGACCGACTATCAACTTCACGCCGCATCTCCAACCTGAAATAAGGAAGCTGTCTTACTACTCCCTATTCCCTGCTCCCTACTTCTTAGCCTTGGCGTCAGCAGCAGCAGCAGCTTCCGTCTCCGTCTTGCCCTTCTTGGCGACCTCCGGCTCCGTCGGTGCAGCGACCACTGCCTCAACAGCAGGAGCCTCTTCCTTGATGATCGTGACGTGAGCCACGGTCGCGTCCTCGTCACCGAGGAACTTGATGCTGCCCGAGTGCGGCAGGTCCGAGACATAGATAACGCCGTGCAGCTCGAGGCCCGAGACATCGACGTCCAGGTGGCCCGGAATATCGCCCGGCAGGCACTCGATCTCGACCTCGCGCATAACGTGCTCGAGGATGCCGCCCTGCGACTTCACGCCCACCGGAACGCCGGTCAACTGAATCGGCACAGAGACTCGCATCGTCTTGTCCATCGCGATCCGCTTCAGGTCGATGTGCAGCAGCTTGCCCTTGATCGGCTCATGCTGCCAGTCGACGATCATGGCCTTCACAACCGGCGAGCCCTCGACGTTCAGGTCGAAGATCGTGTTGTGGCCTGCATCGGAGTGCAGAATCCGGGTGATCGCGCGGGGATCGACAGTGACCGCAACCGCGTCCTGGCCCGCGCCATAGACGACCGCGGGAATCTTGCCCGTTACACGAACGCGGCGAGCGGCATTCTTGTTGAACTTGCCCTCGCGGACGGTTGCGACAACTGCTTCAGTATTTGTTGTTGCCATGATTTGACTTCTTCCTTTTGGGCACGGAAAAGCAGCTTTAGCTACCAGCCTTTAGCTCTTAGCTAAAGCCTTCCCGCTCCCTTTGCGGCTGAGCCGCGAAATTGTCCTTCAACTGCATCTACTGCCACAACCACTCTTCCTCTACAGCGGAAAGAGCTAAAAGCTAAAGGCTAAGAGCTAAAAGCTAGCTCCTAATCGAAGAGCCTGCTTACGCTGGTCTCCATGTGAATGCTCTCGATCGCCCGGCCCAGCAGACCCGCAATCGAAAGCACCTTGATCTTCGGCACCCGCAGCGCGTCTTCGCGCAGCGGAATGGTATTCGTCACGATCAACTGCTCCAACCGTGAGGTTGCAATGCGCTCTACAGCCGGCCCGGATAGCACCGGATGCGAAGCGCACGCATAAACTTTTCCCGCGCCCTCGGCCAGCAGCGCATCCACCGTCTTCACCATCGTTCCGGCGGTGTCGATAATATCGTCGAGGATCAGGCACGTCCGGCCCCGTACATCGCCGATCACGTGCATCACCTCGGTAACATTGATGTCGGTCCGCCGCTTATCCACGATGGCCAACGGTACTTCCAGCTTCTTGGCGAAGAAGCGCGCACGCTCCACGCCACCTGCATCCGGCGAAACCACCGTCAGATCCGGCAGGTTCAACTCCCGGAAGTAGCTCACCAGCACCGGGCTGGCAAACAGGTGATCCACCGGAATAGTGAAGAAACCCTGAATCTGTGCCGCGTGCAGATCCACCAGCAGAGCCCGGTTCGCACCGGCCGTCTGCAGCAGATCGGCCACCAGCTTCGATGTAATGGCGACACGCGGCCGGTCCTTGCGGTCCTGCCTCGCATAGCCATAGTAGGGAATCACAACCGTGATTCGTCCGGCCGATGCGCGCTTCAGCGCGTCCATCATGATCAGCAGCTCAACCAGGTGCTGATCGACCGGGAAACACGTAGGCTGCACAAGAAATACATCCGCACCGCGAACGTTCTCGAGCAGCTGAAAGTGAACCTCGCCGTCGGAGAATCTCTGCAACCGGGTCTCGCCCAGCGGCACACCGACGAACTTGCAGATCTCCTCGGCCAAAGCACGATTGGACGACCCGCAAAAAATCTTGAAGCGTTTTGGCTCTGGAATCCGCCCGGAGCGCTTCCTCTCCGCGGCTGCCTTCGCTTGTCCGCCGGGTAAACCCGTGCCGGTGAGCGCTGGTGCAGACTGAGAGCTCGTTTCTGTCTCATCAGCCTGCCCTGAAATAGGGGAAAGAACCGCAGTCGTGTCTCGTTCGTTCACGTGAAACCCTCCAGGTTGGTTGACCTTGGTAGTTCCTGCTGCATTTGTCTTAACGGAGCCTCGTTGCGACTCCGTACTTCTTTTGAATCCTGTTGCGAATCCTCAAAAAAGCTAAAGACTTCGGTCCTTCAAACTTCTCACTTCTTCGTCCACACCCGCCTCTGCTTTTATTTCAGCAGCCGTGGAACCCAAATCTGTCCAACTCCTGCGGCATGTTGCTGCCGCCAAAGAACCCTAAATTGCTCCTCGCATCTGGCGTCGACTTTTGGTTGGGCGACTAGGATTCGAACCTAGACAAAGAGATTCAAAGTCTCTTGACCTACCGTTAGTCGATCGCCCAGTACGCCGCCGGAGCTCTTCGAAATCGTTGCTCTCGAAGCTTGTGACCGGCGAGGTCACCCTGCGAACATTCTCGCCCAGTACTCCTCCCGGAGCAAGGTCTCGGTTACGAATGCCTTGACCCCTGAAGCCTGGACGCGCTGTTGAGCTGCCTTTGCATCCGCCTCGGACCGGTAAAGTCCAAACAAGGCAGAGCCCGATCCCGAGAGCGCCGCGTATATCGCAGGGCTTTCAGTAGCACCCGATTCACTACCCATCAATTGACGCTTGGTTATTCGCAAGGAGGGATACTGAGGAAACACAACGTCTTCAAAATCATTATGAAGACCGTCGCTTCCAATCCCGGTGCGGACAAGCGCGAGAAGGGCATTCTCGGCCAGATCGTTCATCGCGTTAGCCTGGCTTTCACCAGATAAACCCTGTTTTTTCTCAGGATTAGGTTCGCGAACGATACCGGAGGTGCCGG
>WNGR01003616.1_pt1 | contig 23552 bp, 18 predicted proteins | sample 5407581 | NCBI WGS metagenome assembly WNGR01 (sample SAMN13153383, study PRJNA577476) | soil metagenome | isolation source: 80 cm soil or saprolite under Garry oak tree replicate 2 | place: USA:California | collected 2016-06-15
TAATTGACCGCTTATCCTCTTGGGCTAACTTCTTCAGCGTTTCTAAGAGGTCAAGAGGGAACCTGATTGAAAAGCGTTTCCCGTGTTCCATACGTATACAGTATATCACCGTGACGTATACATGCCAAGAGTCCCCATCACGCCCCACAAGGAACGGCGGCTTGACCCATGGCTAAAGCGCAGGGGGCTGCGCCGCCGGTTTGCTCACGGGCGGTCTGTTCGATGACGGCATGGTCAATCAATTGCCAGCCCAGCCGATGGACAAGGCGGGCCGCTATCTCGCCGCCCCCACTGCCATACTCGCGTGAGATCGTAATGGCACGCATGGCTGCAATGGCTTGTGGATTCACATTCATAGCTTTTCCTCCGTTGCTTTCGAGAAACTGAAACTCCTATGGGTTGCTCCTTATGTTCGATTACTCCGACCTTGTATCCTCCACACCCAAGCGTCCGAGGGCAGTCAGCGCGGCTTCAAGGGCCGTGCGCAACTCGCCGGTGTGCGGTAGAAGGGAGAGCATCTGCCCCAAAGTCATGCCACCATTCCCTTGCATGCCGATCCCGGTCTCTAAATAAACGGCGAACTCCGGCCTGTACTGGAGCATCGTGGTCGACACTACCCGCCAGGCCTCAGAGTCGTCGATGAGTTCGTCGAGGGTGCTGTCGAGCGAGTGCTGGGGATGGATCACGCTAGGAGTCTGGTACGGGTAAGCCCAGCGGTGCGTACCAGACCCGACCTCGATGGGCGTCGCATCGCCCCCAGGAAGGGTGACGCTGGCCGTCGCGTTGGGCGGCACCACAACCGCAACCTCGATCTGTCCCCTCTCGATCGTCCAGGCACACTCGGCCAGACCGTAGGGGGTCAGGTGCCGTGCGCGGGCATGTGTGACATCACCACCCGGATATGGTCGGATGTCGAGATGGCGATACCCTGGCGCGGCAGGCGCGAGGCCGCCCACGATACGATGCAGCCAGTCAGCAACGGCCCCCAAGGCATAGTGGTTGAACGAGGTCATTTCGCCGGGATTGACCGAGCCGTCCGGGCGCAAACTATCCCAGCGCTCCCAGATGGTGGTAGCTCCCATCGTCACCGGATAGAGCCACGAGGGGCAGTCGCGCTGGGCGAGCAGGCGGAAGGCGGCCTCAACCGCTCCGACGCTGCACAGGGCATCACAGATCAGCGGCGTGCCCACGAAGCCAGTGCTGATGTGGTAGCCGCTCTCGCGCACAAGCGCGACCAGCTGTGTGCCAGCATGCCGACGCTGGTTGGCATCACGGAGCAGGCCGAACTGCAAGGCCAGCGCGTATGCCGTCGCGGAGTCGCTGAGTACGCGCCCGGCAGGCGTGACGTACTCGGCGTCGAAGGCGTCGCGCACCTGGGTAGCCAGTCGCAGGTAGCGGGCTTCCTCCTCAGCCCGACCTAGTACGCCTGCCACCCGTCCTAGCAACTCGGCCGAGTGGGCGAAGTAGGCGCTGGCGACCACGTGCGGGTCGGTGCGCCCGGCTCCCGGCTTGTCCGGGGGAGCACTCGGGTCGAGCCAGTCGCCAAACTGGAAGCCCTGGTTCCACAAGCGTCCCTCACCAGCCACACGGGCGACGAGGTCGACCCACGTGCGCATGCTCTCGAACTGGGCGGCCAATACACTCGCGTCGCCGTAGCGCTGGTAGAGTACCCACGGCACGATCACTGCGGCATCGCCCCAGGCGGCCATCGGGATGGGAAGTATAGGTATAACGTTGGGCACGACGAGAGGGACAATGCCCCCCGCAGTGGCCTGCTCGGCGGCCAGATCCGCCAACCACGAACTCAGAAAACCAGCGGAGTCGTAGAGGAAGCAGGCTGTGGGTGCGAACACCTGGATGTCGCCCGTCCAGCCCAACCTCTCGTCTCGCTGGGGGCAATCGGTCGGGACATCGAGGAAGTTGCCGCGCATGCCCCACACCACATTCTCATGCAGCCGGTTGATGAGCGGATCTGAGCATTCAAACCAGCCAGTGCGCTCCAGATCGGAGTGGCAGACCACCGCTCGCAGGTCGTCGGCTTGCAGAGGACCAGGCCAGCCCTCCACCTCGGCGTAGCGGAAGCCGTGGAAGGTGAAACGCGGCTCCCAGGTCTCCACCCCATCGCCCCGCAGAGTGTAGCGGTCGGTAGCCTGCGCTTGGCGCAGGGGCCGCGTACACAACTCGCCGTTCTCGAGCACCTCAGCATGGCGCAGGGTGACCGTCTGCCCCACCTGTCCCTGGACACTCAGGCGAAGCCGACCGACGAGGTTCTGACCGAAATCGACGATGGCTCGGCCCGAGGGCGCTGTCGTGATGGCAACTGGTGCGACCAGCTCAATGCGTCGCACCGGCGGCCCAGACGGTGCGACGAGCGTGGTGAGGTCTCTGTCGAGCTGTCGCACTCCCACCCACTCGTGGTCGTCGTAGCCTGATGTCGACCACCCGGGTCGTTCCATCCGTGCGTCGTAGGTCTCACCATCATAGAGGTCGCTGGCCAGGATCGGTCCGCGGGCAGCATGCCAGGTCTCGTCGGTGACGATCCGCTCGGTCGTGCCGTCAGCGTAATCGATCTCGAGCTGGGCCAGCAGCGCCAGCCGGTCACCGTAGATGTTGCGACGCCCACCATCGAAGCCGAGCCGTCCCCGATACCAGCCATCGCCCAGCATGGCCCCAAGAGCATTGCGCCCTTCACGCAGCAGGCTCGTCACATCGAACGTCTGGTAGCGCAGACGATAATTGTAACTGGTCCATCCTGGGTCCAGGACATGATCGCCCACAGTGTCACCGTTGAGTTGCGCCTCGTAGACACCCAGAGCCGTTACGTACAGGCGTGCCTTCGCCACACCCGCACGAACATCGAACTCGTGGCGCAGCAGTGGACAGGGCTGCGGTCGGCTGGTATCCTCTTCCCAGTCGGGCGTCACGAAGCGAGCCGTCCAGTCGTCGGCATGGAGCAGCCCAGCCTCGACGGGAGCGGGCTGACTCCATGCCGATGGCTGTCCGTCGACGCCCCAGACCCGCACCCGCACCGTGAGGTGCTCACGGGAGGAAAACGGTACGAACGGCCAGGAGACGAGCACCGACTGGTCGGACTCGACCTGACCCGTCTGGTCGCGGAGCCGTCCATCAGCCCCGTAAGCCTCGATCTCATAGCCAGTCTGACGCCAGCCGACGGTCGAAGTGTCAACAATCCAGGACAACCGAGGCTGGGCCTCGCCTATGCCAAACGCGTCGCGGTGGTGCTCGAAGCGGACGTCGGCGATGGTGACGTCAAATATTCCATCAATTGGCGTCGATCTCTGTTGTGTCATCGTATCCCTTTCTTCCACTGTGATCATCAGGGTCTCACGGTAAGCGAAAAAACAGCGCATCGGATCTGCAACATGTTCCTTACATTGAGCACTAGAAGGACAGCGTTGTTGCATTGTTCATGCATCCTTTGAAAGAATACCGTGACTCCCTGATCATGTCAAATACTAACCTGGATTACCGTCAGGCTGGCACATCTGACCACCGATTCCACCTCGAGAAGGTCTTATGCCACTCTCAATGCTTCGCTTCCGACAACTGCCATGGAGGCATCTGAGCAATTGCACAGGGGCTTCAAGATCTCATCAGATAGGGAGGGGCGTAATGCATGCGTTTCCCCAGGGGTTTGAGCGCATGCATTACGCCCCTCCAGCCCTCCCCACCTCCACTCCACGACAGTCGTCAAAGAAATCAGCCTTTGACACTGCCAGCCGTGAGCCCCTTGATAACCTGCTGGTTGAGTATCAGATAGACGACCAGAGTCGGAAAGACCGTTAAGGCGACCCCAGCGAAGGTTGGCCCCCATTGCACCTGGCCGTACTGTCCCGTGAAGTTCAACAAACCCGTCTGAATCGTACGCAGGTTGTCGTTACTGATGAAGGTCAGTGAGAAGAGCAGGTCGTTCCACAGGAAAAACGGCGTGAGAAGAGGAAACGGCAATATGGGCAAGGCTCCTTTTCATCCATGCGCTTGCTAATAAGTAGCCTCAGAGGCCGTTCATGGGGTTTGCGTATAATTGAAAGAGAAGTTGCAGTAAGAACAGAGGAGAAAGACGCTGCGGCAATAACGTCCATTTTCGTTCTACTTTCGCAGGTTTTGTAATGCTCAGGAGAGAATGTCATGACAGAGACTATCCGTAAGTTTGACCTCAACATCGAGCGCGTGTTAGAGCACTGGGAAGTTGCTCATGCTTTGCGTGAGGTAATCGCGAATGCATTAGATGAGGCTGCGCTTTCTGGTACAGCAGACCCCTCTATCTTCAAAGATGAGCAGAATATATGGCATGTCAAAGATGTCGGTCGAGGATTGCACTATACCCATCTGACGCAGAAAGAGAATAAAGAGAAGTTGCAACACCCTGAGATGGTCATTGGCAAGTTTGGGGTGGGCCTTAAGGATGCCCTGGCAACGTTTGATCGACACCATATCAAGGTCCAGATTCTCTCTCCGTATGGAGATATTACCATTGGCGCGGTTCCCAAGCATGGGTTTGATGATCTCAAAACACTGCATGCACTGATTGAGCCTCCTTCTGATCCGCAGCGAATCGGTACCGAATTTCTCCTTGCCAGGATCAAGGACGATGAGATGGCGCAGGCCAAAGATTTCTTTCTTCAGTACAGTGGTGACGAAATCATTGCGAAGACAACGCATGGCGCTATTTTACGGCAAAGCGGGAAGAAACGGAAAGCACGTATTTATGTAAACGGCCTTTTCGTCGCCGAAGAGGAACGTTTTCTTTTCTCCTATAACATCACCTCGCTTACTGCGCCATTACGTAAAGCCCTCAATCGTGAGCGGACCAATGTGGGGCGCAGCGCATATACCGATCGCGTGAAAGCGATCTTACTCGCTTGTGATAACGCCACCGTGGCCGATGCATTAGCGCAAGATTTACAAAACTTGGAGCGTGGTACTGCGCATGATGAACTGCAATGGCTCGATGTCCAGCTCCATGCCTGTCGGATCCTCAATGCCATAGGGCAGGTTGTATTTGTCACGACCGAGCAATTACTTCTGGGCGGATCGCTGATTACCAAGGCCCAACAGGATGGGTATCGTATTGTGGTTGTCCCTCTTACGCTTGCCTCCAAACTGCCCACCTTGCAAGATATCAACGGGCAGCAGGTGCGGACCCTGGAAGTCTATCGCCAAGAATGGAACGAGAGCTTTCAGTTCACCTTTGTCTCACCCGACCAACTTATGCCTGAAGAATGCACCCTCTACGGTCTGACGAAGCCAATCATGTACTTGCTTACACCACGGATTACCCGAGTGAAAGAGGTACTGATCTCCGAAACGATGCGTCTGAACCGCTATGATAACAACGAAGCCGTTGGCGTATGGGAAGAAGAGCAACAGCGTATTGTCATCAAACGTAGCCAATTGCAGAGAAAAGACCATTATGCTGCAACATTGCTCCACGAATATATCCATGCGTTGAGCGGTGCAGATGATGAGACGCTAGAATTTGAGGAGAGCCTGACCCAGGCACTTGGAGTGCTAGCCGATCGCTTGATCGATGCGCAGTATGAGTAGCAGCCTGCGAACGGACTTTGCTACCAAGCTAGCACGCTGTTGCCTATAGAAGAAGAAGCTGCTGTTTCCCTTCTGGCTCCTGCGTCTCCAATGCTCTTGCTTCTTCCAGATGAACATACAGAGTGGTTCCCTCACCTGGAATGCCGCTACTCTCGGCCCAGATACGACCTCCCATAGCTTCTACTAATTGTTTGCTAATATAGAGACCCAAACCGCTGCCCCTGATCGATCCCGACAAATGTCTCGACAGACGGACAAATTTTCCGAAGAGGAGGGGCATCTCCTCTGGAGGAACGCCTGGCCCCTCATCCTTCACCGTGAAACATACTGTTCCCCCGTGAGCGGTAGCATTGATGGTAATGCTGGTCTGAGGAGGGGAAAATTTGAGGGCATTGGAAAGCAAATTGCGCACCACCTGGCGGAGCGACTGGATATTGACTTGAACCAGCAGTGAATCTGCGATCTGCTCAATGAGTGTGTAGTGCTGGACAGCTTGGGGAGCCAGATGGTCGATCTCTTCGCGGACCACCTGCGCAAGTGCGACGCTTTCAAGGTGAACAGCTGGAGCTTTGCCAGAATGGGCCGCCTCCAGTACGGTCGAGAGCAGTTGAAGCAATTCATCACAACCATGCATGGCTTTCTCGATAAAGAGCTTTTGCATGTCTACATCCAGCGCTCCTGCGTAGCTGCCCAGCAATTCGAGGTAGCCGGATACCTCCGATAAGGGCGTGCGGAGTTCGTGGCTCATATGGATGATGAATTGTTCTTTGAGATCGTTGAGTTGGCGTTCCTTGGCATAGGCCTCCGCAAGTTCCTGGGCGCTGCGTGCCTGCTGCCAGGTTGCTCTTTGATACAAAAGGGCCGTTTCGAACGATCGGACGTGCGCTTTCACCAATTGGTGCAGTGCCTCCAGTTCGGGACCAGCATACCTTTGCTGATCTCCTCGCTCACCAACCACCAGAACACCAATAAGCATCCCTTTGGGAGTGCGAACAGGGGCCAGGAGGAGCTCATCTTTTTCGTCATTGGGCGCTCGCAGGGGCAGATAGCGTGCCAGCCCCTTTGATGGTTCACTCATGGCATGCGAGACTTCGCTCAGGAACACGGGGCGCTGTGCCTGTCGTACCTGCTCAATCAGCGACGTGCTGGTGGCGATCCCACTCTGCACGTCTCCCGGTTCGACAAACCATGAAGCTAATGGCTGAAGGAGAAAAGATCTGATCCGTTCGCTTCGCTCGTCTCCTGGCAAAGGGGAAAGTAACGTAAAGCAGGAACTTTCGTTTTCAAGAAAGAACAGGCAAGCTTCCGGCGTCTTCAACGTCGTATGCACATCAAGGAGGAGTTCTTGAGCGAGCAGCTGCAGGTCGAAGGAATCCTGCTCGTGGCGGGTCCGCGCCTGACTGAGCAGAGCGTGATAATGGAGGGTTTCAGGAAAGAAATAGCGTGTCGTAAAGCGAGAGGCCAGCCACCAGGTAATCGGAGCGCCGAAAACGGCCACGATCAGCAGGCCAGCAAGCAGCAGTGAAAAACGCTCAGCCACCAGAAGACTCCCTGCGGCAAAGAGCACATAGATCAGCAGGGCTAAAGCCACGGTTCCGACTATCAGAGTGATAGTCCGTCGCACGTAGGTATCAAAGAGCAAGAGATCGTAGCGGAGCACAGAGTACGACAGAGTCACTGGAAAGAAGATCAGAAAAAACATGCTCACCGTACCATCCACCACGGCGCGGAGATGCAGAAGTGTAGGAACCACTGTCAAGACCAGAATGGGAACACAGGAGAGCAGGACTCCCGCAAAAAATAAGCGAGTTTGTTGTTGGGCGCGAATGGTGGTCGCATGACGGGAAGCATAGATGACAATCCCTACGAGCGCTACGGTAGCCAACAAGTAATACAGCAACCCTAAAAGATCAACCCATGCCGGGACCGCGATATGAAGTGCATGAACGCAAATGCTCCGAGTGACCAAAATAGCACACAGCACCAGGATGACGAACAGTGTCATGTGCAGGAACCGAAAGCGTCCTGGGCGCGGCTGGGCCAGAAAATCATAGGGGAAGCGCACAAGTAAGAAGAGCAAGCATAACACGCCGAGCGCACTACTGCTGCTTCCAATCGCGTTGAAGACTCCATCACCAACAGCAGAACCAGAAAGCGCACCAAAGACGACCGCTATCAGGCTGCAAAAGGCCATGAGAAGCGACGCCACCACTGGTTGCCGTCGATAGCCATAGAGCCAGACAAGAGAGCCAATACCGAAGAAGAGGAGATCGACGAAGGCATATGAGAAATACAGGAGCCAAAACAGATTGTTCTGTTGAGCAAGTGGCAACGAAGCCACCCGCAGTGCTTCACCTATCTGTTGACAGACAAGGAGGAAAGCAATGACCAGCATACTGACAACGCGCCCTGGACGTGTCACCTTCCTGGAGAACAGAATCATAAGGATACCTCTCTCATCTATGTTTCCATACTGCTGCCGTGTTGCTTCCCACGCATGAGGCCGTCAAAACAAGCCTGGTAAGCAGGAAGGAGCGTATGAGCTATTGAGGCAGAGGATCACCTCTCATCACCACTCACCTGTCAAGAAGGCATCTCTTCATTCTCATCAAGGCCGAGAAGCCAGCGGAGAACAGGTGGTAGTGGCACACCTTGGACTGCTTCGAGGCGGGGCACCAGATTCTTGATACACTCGCGATGGTAGCTTGCCCCTGCGAGCGACGCCTGAATGGCGTCTGCGTAGGCCTGGTTCCACACCGAGGAATCCTGTTCTGCCTGGATATTTCTATCGGCAACAGAGGAGCATTTCTGAAGTTGAGCATATTGCATGGCGGCAAGGATCACCGGAAGAGTCTTTTTTTGCCGGATGAGGTCGCTCTTACGCGTGAGGGGCTTGTTTGTTGAAGAGGGGCTCAAGGCAACTTCAAGGTCATGAGTGTCATTTTCAAGCTGAAAGGCGATACCCAGGTGCAAGCCGAACTGCGCAAAGAGGTGGACAACCTCATCTCGAGCGTCCACAGCGCACGCGGCAAGCCGACAGACCAGACGAACGAGCGTGCCCGCCTTTGCCTCGGCAATCAGCACACACTCTTCAGGGTCCATATCAGACATGTCACGCTGCTCTACAAGTATATCACGGTGCTGGCCGTCCATCGCCAGTAGCAGTTCCGTGTCCACCAGCTCTGTAAGCTGAGAATATCGCTCATACGACAGCAAGGAGGGGACAAGTGAGGCCAGAATGCGACGAGATAGCACAAAGAGCGTGGTAGCGGCATTGAGGAGCCGTCCATCACCCAGGTCCTGCCGCTCTGCTGACAAATCATCGTCCTCAAGTTCATCATAATAGTCGAGCGCACAGTGCAACAGTTCGCAGGCAAGGGCAACACGCTGCATCACCAGTGGTGGGGCTGCCGGTTGACAGTAACGGGCTATGAAAAGAGGGAGCACAGCCCAAAAGCCAAGAGGAATACGGCGAGAGGCGGGAGGAGAGGGAGAGAGCAATTTGCCCGGAGCATGGAGGAGACGAAAGATATCAGTTCCCAGTACCGTGAAGGATGAGAGGCCTTGTGTCTCCAGATAGGAGGAAAGTTCTTGACGAAGAACAATTTGATCATCGGCACAATCGTGCATCATCTGGGCCCTCCTCATCCTGAAAACACAAAGACCCCACACGCCCATTCACTAGTACCCTAAATAGGCACCTCGATCATTGGGGCAACAACATCTAACCGAAATGATCAATTACCACCAAACGGTGAAACCTGTTTCCGCTCCTTTTTCCAGCGTGCGGGCAGCCGCGCCGGTTACCTGCGGGTCTAGGTTGCGTTCACGTGCCACTTCCTGAGAATTGGCCACGAGTGCTTGCTTCAATTGGCGATCACGCATCGCCTCAAGCACAAGAGAAGCAACAATAACAGTCATGGAGAACACCTTCCTTTTCCAGGGGATACCCCTACAACATCACACAACAATTCACGCATAACTGGTCACGAGAAGAACGGAGGCTCTTCTCTATAAGATAATATACCTGAAAAGAGGAAAAAAAACAAGGGAAGCCCTACTGAAACTCGTAGGTTCAACTACGCCCGGCGAACGTTAGACATTTGGAGAGAAGGCGTGTCATCCTGAGCGAAGCGAAGGATCTGGCTCGAGGGACGCACAGATCCTTCGCTTCGCTCAGGATGACACGCAGGACAGCACTCACGTCCGCTCACAGGAAGTCTCATCTCCAAATGTCTAGGCGAACGTCCTCTTAGCCGTCGCCCTCGAAGACGATCAGTTCATGCGCATCGATACGTGGCACAGTTACGCTTATGGCGCCGTCTCCTGCATCGAAGCTGAGTGATGAATTGGCTCGTACCAACTTCACGCTCGTCGTTGCGGCTGTCCTGCGCAGGCGGAGCGTTACGTCGCGCAGAGGAACAGGCTCTTCCAGTGCCTCGACATGCGCGGGAGCCCGCCGAACGGCGTGGTAATTGACCACATGCACGACGTCGCGATTGCCCTGCCGCATCAGCGACACCTCGGCCGTCGTCGGCGCATCGGTCTCGACGATCCGCTCGGGAAGCAGCAGGTCGAGGCAGCGGCCAACGAGCGCACGGAAGGTCAGATTGCCATGCTTCTGATAGGCAGCGAAGATCGGGCCGTAAATGTAGACGACGTCCTCTCGCCTGGTGATGGCAGGGTAACCTGCGGCCTCGGCTTGCGGCGGCGTGAAGTCATGGGAGGAAAAGTGCTGCCATGTGCGGTTGAAGTAGGACTCGTATGCCTCGGCCAGACGTGCCGTGCCGCTGCGTGGAGCTACACGTACGCCTGGGCCTTCATAGAGCGAGTAGGCAAAATCGGGTCGGCTGACTATTGTATGCAGTGCCGACTCCGTAACCTCAAAGTAGTCGGGGACGCTGGCGCAGGGCCCAAGATAGTCGACGCCCATCTCATCGGCAAGGCCAAAGGCTCCGACGGCCTGATCCAGCAACGCCTCGTGCGACAGCAGCACCTTGCCGCCAGCCGCCACGTATGCCTTGAGCCGGGCCGTAACCTCCGGCGTCGCCACACCTCGATCCGGCACGACGAGCACCTGATATTTGCCGAAGTGCGGGCACTTCCCAGTGATCACGTCGAACTGATGGTGCAGCTCGAGCAACATCTTGCCAGCACCTTCGACCGAGCTGCCGCCGCTACCGACCTGCGCACGATCTGTGTCCGGTTCGAGTACCAACAGGCCGATCTGCGGTACGGCTATGGCGCCGATGCAATACAGTTCTACCGCCTCCACGTCACGGAACGCCTCGCTGATGACATCGTAGACGGCGCGGTTTAGCCGCCCACGCGGATGGAGCTGGTCGCCGATGGAGATGGCCCCACCGGTAGCGAGGATGCCGCTGCATTCGAAACGCAGCGCCGCCGGATGCTTCAGTCCGCCCCAGTCAGCCCACGAGCGGTGAAAGCGGCCGGTCATGCCCAGCATTGGCAGGCCGAAGTTCCGTGCGAACCGCGACCAGAGCGGGTAGAAGCCGTAGCCCCATCCGCCCGTGGGCAGCGATTCGATCTCGATCTGCGAGTAGTATTGGAACTCGTCCTCGAACTGCAAGCCCCAGCGCGAGTTGTAGAAGATACCAGCATCGGGAAGCCTGGCGCGGATGCAGGCCGAGACTTGCTCCATAAAACGCCGCGCAACGGCCGTGTTGTGGGCGCGCCGGTGTGTGCGGTTGGTGGGATCGAGGCCTTGCCGCAGCATCTCCGGCAAGCAGTTGGCGCAAAGGCAGCCGTCGGGGTCGTACATTAAGATGTCGTAGAAGAAACCATCGCAGTCGTAGAGTACCATGAGCTCTTCGGTTTGGGCGATGATCTCGTCAGTATAGGCGTTGTTTACGCACATCCACGGCCAGCCGCGGCCAGACTCAAGTGGGCCGCGCCCGATCGGTTTGCCTTCGTAGCCGATCTGTCGCCACTCCGGATGGCGCTGCGCCGCCGAAACGTCCCAGACAACCGAGACATAGATCGGGCAGCGGATGCCAGCCTCATGGCAGGTCTCGATCTGTGCACCGAGGAGGTCGAACTTGAGCGCTGGATGGACCGGTCCAACTTTGGTCGGGTAGTAGTTCATCCCGTGGTGGCACTTGGCGAAGACGGTAATCGAGTTGACGCGTGCGCCTCGCAGGGTTTCGATGAAATGCTCGGTGTCCCAGTCGGCCCCAACATCCGGGATATCAGGTGAAGTGTGAAAGTCGAGATGAACCTGGCGCATCGGGAAGGTGGGAAATTTCAACATGTGCTCCTGTTACACTCCAAGTCGTTCAGCATGATGCAGTGCCTAAGCATATTATAGAAGGGCGTAAATGAGTATTTGGAATGCTTCTGTATTTCACGGGCTACTTAATCCATTCTTAATATGATCTGGCCGAACGTTTAAGAGGCTTTATCCTTGACATTCGTTTCCCAAGATAATAGATTCTTATTGGGAACAAGTTTCTTACCTGTAACATATTACTATCTTAGTCAGAATTCTTGGTAACTTTCAAGAAAAAGCGGTGTCACATATGCTCCTGTTTGATGACAGTTTTATGTCAGTTATGGATTGATGCGTTAAAGGGAAAGATGATGACTAAGAAATTCATCGATATCTCGATTGCTATCGAAAACAAGGATAGTCTCTAATGTCTCCGCGCCTCACCGATTGGAGCATTGCTCTCGCTGCCGTTCTCGCCTTCGCGACCGGTATTATCAGCTTGATAAGTGGCCATCTGGAAGATTGGTTCATCTTCGTGGTGCATGGCATAGCAGGCCTTTGGCTGCTGCTCCTCTTATGGGGTAAGTTGCGGCGCGTCTGGCCCCGGCTGATCCATCCCCGACGCTGGGATCGCCGCACCGCCTTTGGACTGCTGGCGCTGCTGCTGGTCACGCTGGCGCTTGTCTCAGGCATCTGGTGGGTCGGAGGTGGCGATTTGTACTTTGTCGGGTTCAATCTGTTGAACTGGCATATTATCCTGGGCTTCGTGGTAACGGCAGCGATTGTGATACACATGTTTGCACGCGCCAAACGGCTGCGCAAACGCGACATTGCCGGTAGGCGACGGATGCTGCATTTTAGCACATTACTCCTGGGCAGTATAGTTCTCTGGCCCGTGCAACAGTTCGCCGAACATACACTGAATCTACCCGGTTCCAGGCAGCGTTTCACCGGTTCGCGAGAGAGCGGCAGCTTCGCAGGGAATATCTTCCCTACCTCAAGCTGGGTTGCCGATTCGCCGCACCCGCTGAATGTGCAGAGCTGGCGGCTCTCCCTGGACGGTGCCGTAACCACACCCCACACCTTCTCCTACGCTGAGCTTGTCGCGGCAAACGACGAATTGCAAGCAACGCTGGATTGTACCGGTGGCTTCTACAGCACCCAGCACTGGCGAGGCATCCGTATCGCACGTCTACTCGACTCCGCTACCCTCCACCCTAATGCACGCTACGTAAGTTTCATATCTGTAACCAGCTACCGCTGGAGCCTACCCTTGGAGGAAGCACGTTCGGCCCTACTTGCGACACATATCGCTGAGGAACCACTCTCTCACGAGCATGGCTTTCCCCTTCGCCTAGTCGCCCCAGGCCATCGCGGCTTCGAATGGGTCAAATGGATCACCCGCATCGAAGTCCTTACCGAGCCCGACCCCGGCCAACTCCTGAGCATCTTCACCAGCAGTTTTACAGACGCAGGACGCGGAGCATAAGAGTCAGCATAGTTACCACGAAGGATAAAGCAACATGAGAACACAATCAATGGATACCAGCCCCGAAGCCGAGCGAGTACAAATTGAACTGATACGCAAGGCTCCACTCACCAAACGCATTGCTCTAATGGAAGCGTGGAGTCAGTTTCTTGTAGAAGCCAATAAACAAAGTATCCGGCAGAAGCATCAAGATGCCAGTGAAGAAGAAATCGGGCTGATCTTCGTTGAAATACACTATGGCAAGAAGTTGGCAGATGGACTCAGGATAGCATTGAGGAGACGAAAACAATGAATGTATCTAACGTACAATTCGTATTTGCTGCCATAACGCCCATTGTAGAAGCATTTGAGCAACTTGGTATAAATTATCACATTGGCGGTTCTGTTGCCAGTTCTATTTATGGCATTATACGAGCAACCATTGACGCCGATCTCGTTGCAGAGCTGCGTTTAGAACAAGCTCGACCTTTAGTGAGACTTCTTGAAACAGACTACTACATAGACGAAGATGCCGTAAAAGATGCTATCAGACGCCGCAGTTCATTCAATACCATTCACTTAGACACAATGCTCAAGGTTGATGTATTCATACCAAAAACCCGTCTATTTGACCAGGAAGAACTTCACCGCACACAACTACAAACATTGATAGAAGGCACTCGCCCCTTCTATGTAGCCTCCCCCGAAGGAACGATCCTGAACAAGCTCGAATGGTACAGAATAGGCAATGAAGTATCTGACCGCCAGTGGAACGATATTCTTGGCGTACTTAAAGTGCAAGGAACCAGCCTTGATATGGATTATCTGCAACGCTGGGCTGCCGTTTTACAAGTCGGTGATCTTTTAGAACGTGCGTTGATGGATGCTGGGCTGAGAGAAGATGAGGAAGGACTCAAATAAGAGTCGGCTTGATGATTGCAAGCATCACCACTCCTCTACTCTAGCTTCACAGGCTGATGCACTCGTATATAGTAGTGATGACCCTTGCGGTCATCATGAAGCGAAGGCGGTCATCATGCTCACTACACTATGAACTACACCCTATAAATAAATTCCTCTTCCATTCACCCAACCGATGTGCTATACTCTCTCTCGACAAATATTTGTGCATCTTTAACTTCCCTGATTAGAGATGAGGTGCCAGCTATGCCATTCGACGGACTACACATCGGTCACTACATCCTCCTACGCTCCATTGGCAGTGGGGGCATGGGCGAAGTCTATCTCGCCGAAGACCCGCGCATTCATCGACAGGTAGCTATTAAAGTTGTACGTACTGAAGCCAGTGCATATCCTCATGATGATAGCACCAAAGATGCACAGCGTCTCTTTTTACGTGAGGCCAGAGCAATTGCGCGGCTCGATCACCCACATATCCTGCCTCTCTTTGATTGTGGTGAGGAAACCGTCAACGGCACGATGCTCACCTACCTGGTTATGCCTTTTCGTCCAGAGGGATCATTGACTCGGTGGCTGGAGCAACGCAACTCCGAGTTGTTGTCGCTAACAGATGTGGTGCAGATTGTGCGACAGGCAGCCAGTGCGCTTCAATATGCCCATGATCAGCAAATTATTCACCAGGATGTCAAACCAAGCAATTTTCTGATGCGTGCTAACAACGAACGTCCACATTTACCCGATGTAGTGCTGGCCGATTTTGGCGTAGCCCGGCTGAGTAGCGCTACGTCGAGTGTGAGCCACTCCATTCGTGGCACACCTACCTATATGGCCCCTGAACAATGGAGCGGCGAGCCGGTACCAGCTACCGATCAGTATGCTCTGGCCGTGATGACCTATGAACTGCTGACAGGGCATCCCCCGTTTCAAGGGGCACCCATGCGCATGATGTATCTCCATACCAATACACCACCACAGCCACCAAGCAGTGTGAATCCCTCACTTCCCAAAGAGGTTGATACGGTTCTACTGACCGCTCTGGCAAAGAACCCCCAAGAGCGTTTTCTGTCCATCGCAGCCTTTGCACGTGCTTTGGAGTCAGCGGCACAATATAGCGATGCTTCTACAGTCGCAAGAGCACCAAATTTCGCAAGTCCAAGAGAGGTCCGTGCAACTCTGGCTATCAGCAAAAGAGAAGCCCAGAACGGCACAACCCGTACCTTGAATCTGGCTGGAGGACGACAGGTAACGATTTCTGTTCCGGCAGGAGCTTACGACGGTCACATAATCCGTCTTAATGATCCATCGGTAGGAACATTGATTATCACATTATCTGTGAAAGAGACTGAGCCAACGTTTTTGCCTTCGACACCTAGTCAGAGCTTTGATAAGACGGTTGCTTCGTCAAATCCTGGCATACTGGCAGAGACTGTGGTGTCAGGAAGTAGGAATAATAAAGATACTGTAGTTGCAGCACCCCATCTTACACCTCCTATCTCACACACTACGACACCCTCACAGTCTGCCGCTAAGCAACTTAGAACAGGAGCAATTTTACTAATCGGACTGATCATACTTGTTCTCCTGGCTAGTGGTGGGTTCTTTTACATTCAAGAACTTAACCACAATACCTTGAGTAGCGCCGATATTATTGCCACGACGCAGGCGAAAGATGCTACTGTGTTTGCTGCTACAGTCACCATCAATGCACACAATCACCCTACAGCAGTAACACAAGATGGTTATGATGCGCCGACACCTACAGCATCAACCACCGCCCCTTATCCACCTTCTGGCGCAACATTGCAACTCAACGATCCATTAAGTGATAACAGCAAAGGCTACAACTGGGACGTGAAACCTACCCAATTTGGCACCTGCACCTTTACGCAAGGTGCTTACCATGCCGTTGCACCATCCAGTCAAACGTACCATAGCTGTGCTGCTCGGAGCTATAGCTTCAGCAACTTTGCCTATCAAGTAGAGCTAGCCATTACCTCTGGTGATTGTGGGGGGATTATCTTTCGTGCCGATTTTTCACAGCGTCACTACTACCTGTTCAGTATTTGCCAGGATGGCTCCTACCAAGTGCGACTCTATACACAGCCAACAGGCCCAGAGACAAAGATATTAGCACAGGATTCTAATCCAAACCCAAATATTCATAGCGGTCTTGGTCAATCAAATCTAGTTGCAGTCGTCGCAAACAATACCTCTATTAGCCTGTATGTGAATGATCAATTGATTAATAGCATACAAGATAGCACCTACAGCCAGGGGCAAATAGGGGTTGAGGCAGATAGTAATAATAGCCCAACGGAGGTCGTCTTCACTAACGCCAAGGTGTGGACAGGGTGAGTTTCATATTTTTGCGAAGCATGATGACCGCAAGGGTCATCACTACTATAGACGTGCGAATCGGCTTGAGAAGGCGTAGTATAGTAGTGATGACCCTTGCGGTCATCATGGCGCGGAGGGGCGGTCATCATGCCCACCACATCATGCACTCCGCAAAAACAATGAAACTCACCTGTATGGACATTCTGAGTTTTCATTGCCAAACACATGTGTTATACTAGCTAGCATGCTATCATAGGAATATATGCTCATACTCTTATTGGGAAAGAACTTGCAAGGGGGCAAAAGATGCAATTAGAAGGAATGCAGCTTGGCCACGGAGGAAGCTACACGTCTTTTCCAGCGTGAAATGAAGGTCATTATTGCTCTCGATCATCCATACATCTTGCAGCTTTTTGACTATGGTGAGGCCATTATACATAATACGACTCTCACCTATATGGTCATGCCACTACTCAAAGAAGGTTCTTTGAATGATTGGTTGCAGAAGCGAGGCACATCTGAACTCCTCCCGGTACAAGAGGTAGCTCATATTGTACAGCAGGCAGCCGAAGCACTCCAACATGCACATGATCAACACATTGTCCATCAGGATATTAAACCTTCTAACTTCCTTATCCGTACACGCAAAGACAGACTCCAGAGTCCTGATTTGCTCTTGAGTGATTTCGGCATCGCCAAATTTACGGGTGCAACAGCCACAGCAAGTCAAACAGTGCGTGGCACTCCCGCATACATGGCACCTGAACAGTGGGAAGGTAGACCAGTTGCCGCCACCGATCAATATGCCCTTGCCGTCATGGCTTACCTGCTTTTAACCGGACAGGCACCGTTCCAGGGTGGACAGGGGCAGGTGATGCTCCAGCACTTTACACTTACCCCCCAAGCACCCAGTACACTTAATTTCCGACTTCCTCCTGCCATAGATGCCGTCTTGCTGCGTGCGATGGCCAAAAGACCTGAAGATCGCTTCCCCTCCATCTCTGCCTTCGCCCAGGCGTTTCTGCAGGCAACCCAGCAGGGTCGCGAACCTCTTCCGCCACCACCACCTCCACCTCCACCCAACTATACCCCTATATCGTTCAATAATACTGACTACGGTCCAAGTGGGTCAGGAATATCCTATGGCCCAGGAGCATCAGGCACAATGCAAGCAACACCATATAGTTTTCCTCCGCCTCCTGTTCCTCCTGCCCCTCCTCCAGTTGCGCCAGTTCAACCCCGACGTACTCTCTCTCGTGTAATGGCCATAGCCTTGGTTGCCCTTGCACTGCTTATTCTCGCGTCAAGCGGTATCGCCTACTCTGTTAGCAAGACTGCTAGCGATAATGCTAACGCAACCAGTACAGCCATTACCCTCTCTCACAACAACGCTACCGCAACCGTACAGGCTACGGTCAACGCTGTTACAGCCACCGTTGCTGCCCAAACTCATGCCACCGCCACTGCTCAAGTCAATGCCACCGCCACTGGCGTTGCTCAAGTCAATGCCACCGCTAGCGTGATAGCAGCCAATCCTGATCCTTACCCTCCCACCAATGGCAAACTTGCCCTCTATGATCCACTCAGTTCAGTCACGAATTCACAGTGGTTTAATTATACAGATAGTTCCTTTGGTGGTCATTGTGGCTTCACAGGCGGGACATATCATCTTAGTCAAACAAAAACACACAGATTCTATGAGTGTACCTCCACTTCTATCTTCCAAAATTTTGCTTTCGAAGTACAAATGAGGATTATCAGCGGTGATTGTGGTGGACTCGTCTTTCGTAGCAATGCAAAAGGCCAAATGTACATGTTCAGCATTTGTCAGGGTGGGTCTTACCAGTTCTACATGTACCCCGATTTCTCAGGAAATAATATTAAGACCTTGACAGGTGGCTCGGCTGCTGCCATTAACACCGGATTAAATCAACTCAACACAGTCGCAGTGGTAGCCAATGGCACCACACTTGATGTCTATGTCAATAATCAAAAGATCGATAGCGTCAATGATAGCACCTACAGCCGGGGTACCGTCGGTATGATCGCCAACAGCATTTCTGCTCCAACTGAAGTCACTTATAGCAACTTGAAAGTATGGAACTTATAGACGCACCGACAAAGAACGAGGGCAGGATGTCAATAGAAAACAACCAGTCTGCACAAGGACATGAGGGTCACATTTCAGCATCGCCAGAAACGCCCGCGAGTGGTTTTGCTACTGCCAAAAGCGACTTTGTCTCACTGGGTGGTCGCCGCTTGCACTATCTTGCTGCGGGAAGCGGTTCGCCAACTATCGTCCTTGAGGCTGGGCTAGGAGTGTCGAGCGTCGAGTGGGCACTGGTATTTCCCCGCCTGGCAGAGTTCAGTCGCGTAGTAGCCTATGACCGGGCAGGCATGGGCCGCAGCGAGCCAGACACAGCACCTCGAACCGTGAGGCGACTGGTTGCAGACCTGCATATGCTCTTGAAAGAAGCAGCCATACCTGGCCCCTACCTGCTGGTCGGACACAGTTGGGGTGGTCTCTTGATCCGCCTCTTTGCATACTGCTATCCAGAGGAAGTAGCGGGACTTGTGCTGATAGACCCCAGCCATGAAGACCTCTCGCAATTCCATATACCGGGCTATCAGTTGCTTACTTCAGCCGTGTTTCAAATGACCGAAGGCATGGCACGGCTCAAGATGCAAGGGCTGTTGCGCAGCCTGATGGGGGAGATGAAGCAGATAGCTAACATCCTGCCAGCTAAAGATCGCGACCAATTTATGGCAGAGTTCCTGGATCCTATCGTACATCGCACTATACGCCAGGAGATGAGCGAGCTTCCTGCAGGTTGCCAGACGATGCGCGAGGTTAGCAAGCAAAGTACGCTCCCAGATGTACCCTTCGTTGTGCTTACTGGAGCAGTCGCCCCAAAGTACCAGACCAAGGTACGGGCAGAGATCACGCGCCTGCATGCTCAGCTAGCAGCTTCTACTCCCAAAGGCAAACAAATCATGGCTCCCAAGTCCGGCCATTATATTCCACAGGATGATCCTGATCTGGTAGTAGGGACGATTCGGCAGATGGTTGAGGAGATCAGGAACGCTGAGAGATAGTTTTTTCCCAGAGGTGAAAGAGAAACTGAAACTGTTGAAAGGATAGCAGACGATGATGGCAATCGGCTTCCTGTGGACCGGACATGATTACGAACGGGCGGGCGTGTGGTTTCGCCAGGCCCTTGCGCTGGCCGAGCAGCTTGCTGACATCACGCTGCGCGCCCGCAGCCTCAACCGCCTGGGCAACTGGCTGGTGAATACTGGACGAATCCAGGAGGCGCTTGAGGCCCACCAGGAGGCGCTGCGTCTGTTTGAAACGCGAGCCGACAGACAGGGCATGGCTGAGACGCTCGAGATGCTTGGCGGGGCCTCTTTTTTCACCGGAGACCCGGCCAGGGCGGTGAAGGATTTCTTTGGACGAGTGATTGAGCTGTTCCGTACCCTGGGCGACCTGCAAAAACTGTCCTCTACTCTTGCTGTGCGAGCCTGGGACGCAGCTCCCGAGACGATTGAATCCACTTTCAGTGCCCTCCTCACACGCGAGGAATGCGTGCAAGATACCGAAGAAGCTTTACGCCTGGCCCGTCAGACCAACTCACCATCGGGGCAGGCCTTTGTCGAAATGGCCACCACGAACGTGCTGTCCTCCTTCGGTGTGTTCGGTCCGGCATTTGCCCATGCACACGAGGCCCTGCGCATCGCCACCAGCATCGAACATCAGGAGTGGATCGCCGCCACCAATGGCGCGTTGGGTCAACTGTACCTTTTGCTGCTTGAACCCGACAGGGCGGTTGCTTGTTTGGAAACCGCGTTAGCAGGCGCACAGGCAAGCGGCTCGATGATTTGGATTGGGTATCTGACGCCGTACCTGGCGCTGGCCTACCTCCTCAGGCGAGAATTTCCTCGCGCAGAAGCAGCGCTCGAGACCATCTTGCCACGAGGTCAGGAACCGGGCAACTTTTTTGAGCGACAGGCGGCCAGCGCCTGGGGCGAACTTGCGCTGGCACAAGGGGAGGCGGCTCGTGCGTTAGCCATTGCAGAGCAATTGCTTGTATCGGCTCCAGGCGATGCACGCCCGCAACCTATCCCTCATCTCCTGGCATTAAAGGGCGAGGCACTGCTCGCGTTAAAGCGCCTGGAGGAATCGGCCGGGGCGTTGGAAGACGCCAAACTGGGCGCACAGCAGCGTCAAGCCCCATCGATCCTCTGGCGTATCCATCGTTCCTTGGGGCGCGTCTACCACTTGCTCCAACGAGAAGACCAGGCGCAGCGTGAATTTGCTGCGGCCCGGCACCTCATCCAGGAACTTGCCACGACGATCGATGATACCTCCCTGCGCGAACGGTTCTTACACACAGCGCTTGATCTGTTGCCAAGGGAAAAACCTCCACTCCCTCGTGAGGCTGCCAGGCAAGCGTTTGGTGGTTTAACGCCACGCGAACGCGAAGTAGCGGCACTGATTGCCCAGGGAAAAACCAGCCGGGAGATGGCCGATCTCCTGGTGGTGAGCGAGCGGACCGCCGAAGTGCATGTGAGCAATATCCTGGGAAAGCTGGGCTTTACCTCGCGGGCACAGATCGCCGCATGGGCGGTCGAAAAAGGACTCTCGAAACGCTAATATTCTACGTACCCGATCAGGAATCTCTCCAAGAAATCTACGTACCTTCCTCCTTACAATCTAGTTATTTTCCTCAATGGCAAGACGACGCTTTTTGGCTACACTTCTCTTATGTGATCGCCACAGCCTGATGTCAGGCAAATTTAAAAGTAGAGCACCTTCGGCAATGCGATCTATTGAAAGCAGTGCTAGGAAGGCCACGAAGAAAGGAAAAGAAGATCCATGTCAACAACCCAAAAGAAGAGCTTCAATGCGCTAGACGTCACCATTCGTCCCCTTCGAGAGAGTGAACTGGAGACTGCCGATCGCATCTTCCGGCTGGCTTTCGGCACATTCCTTGGCCTGCCCAACCCGGAGTCATTTGCGGCTGATACAGACACTTTGCGGCTTCGCTGGAAAGCTGATCCGACACGGGTTTTTGCTGCGGAGGTCGATGGGGAGTTGGTCGGGACCAATGTCGCCAGCGACTGGGGAAGCGTGGGATTCTTCGGACCACTCACGATCTGTCCTGATCTCTGGGATCAGGGCATCGCCCAACGTCTCATGGAGCCCATCATGGAAAAGTTTTCCGAGTGGGGAACCAAGCACGCCGGACTCTTCACCTTCCCGCACAGCCCGAAACACATCCATCTGTATGAGAAGTTTGGCTTCTTTGCGCGGTTCCTCACGCCGATCATGTCAAAGGCGGTCGCGCCGCACACGAGTCCTGTCGCGCACTGGTCAACGTATTCTCAGCTCAAGGAGAGCGAGCGAGAGGAATATGTGGCTGCCTGCCGCGAGCTGACCAATGCCATCTATGAGGGGCTCGATTTGGAACGGGAAATTCAGGCCGTCCAGCAGCAGCAGCTTGGCGACACCGTGCTGCTGCTGGACGATACGCACCTCGTCGGGTTTGCTGTCTGTCACTACGGCGCGGGCACTGAGGCTGGAAACGGCGTGTGCTATGTCAAGTTTGGAGCCGTGCGTCCCGGACGGGCAGCAGGACAGCATTTTACTCAATTGCTGAGTGCTTGTGAAGCGTTCGCTCAAGCGTCGAGTATGTCGCGTGTGGCCGCTGGAGTCAACATGGGTTGCGACGAGGCGTATCGTCACATGCTCAAAAGCGGCTTCCGCACCGACCTGATTGGGATCGCCATGCACAAGCCCAACGAGCCTGGCTACAATCGACCAGATGTTTACCTCATCTCCGATTGGCGATAGCAAAAGTAGCGTCACTGCTCCTCTGATCTAGGTAGGGAGGATCTCCATATATGGATTTTTCAACGCACCCCTTAGTAGAAACAGCCTGGCTGGAAGCACATCTATCGGATGGCGACCTGTGCATCGTGGATGCGCGCTGGCGAGGCGATGGCACGAGTCGAACCCTCTACCAGCGCGGTCACCTGCCAGGGGCCGTGCATCTCGATTGGCACCACGATCTCAGTTGGACGGATGAGCGTGGCATCCGGGACCTGCTCCTGCCGCCTGAACCATTTGCGGCGGTGATGGAAGCGGTCGGGATCGGTGACCAGACGCGCGTGGTCGCCTACGCCGAAACAGACCATTCCGGGGCAGCGCGACTCTGGTGGGCCTTGCGCTTCTATGGGCACGAGCAGGTGGCGGTACTCAATGGGGGATGGACCAAATGGGTGGCAGAAGGACGGCCGGTGAGTACGGAGAGCACGCACCCTATCCCTACTCGCTTCACGCCTCGACCACAGCTCCACTGGCTGGCGACGGCTGCTAAGATTGAGCACGCGTTGAATGAGTCGACGAGGAAGACCCGTCTGCTGGATACGCGTCCACCTGAACAGTATGCTGGCCAGGCCATCTGGACCCCACAGGGGAGCCGCTGGTTCCCGTCTGGGCAGGACTGGCTGGAAGTGGCTCCCGGACGCCTCATGCGAGGCGGACACATTGCTGGTGCCATCCATCTACAGGCATCGAGGATGCTCGACCCAACCGACTGGACCTTTCGGTCCGCTGAAAGCATCGGTGAGCTGGCGGGGGCACTGGGCCTCGAACCAGGGCAGCAGATCATCACGTACTGCGGGGTAGGCATCTCTGCCTCCCTCGCCCTCTTTGCGTCGAGGGAGTGATTGGGGTCTTCAAATAGACGCCGAGCAAGGGCGACTTTCCCGTTCGTCGAAAGCTTTCTGGGTCTGCCTCCTACACGTCCTCTTGCTCTAGCTGCGGCGAGTCCTGTATTGGTACGCTCGCGAATCAGATCGTGCTCAAATTCGGCCAGTGCTCCCATCAGGTGAAAGATCAACTTCCCGCTTGGTGCGGTAGTATCAATCTTCTCCGTGAAGCTGATAAAGTCCACTCCACGCTCTTTAAAGACGTTGAGGGTGGCGATGAGATCCTGGAGAGAGCGGCCCAGGCGGTCGAGCTTC